>JAABUR0100007781.1_pt1 | contig 12581 bp, 23 predicted proteins | sample 5560091 | NCBI WGS metagenome assembly JAABUR01 (sample SAMN10711879, study PRJNA513375) | rock metagenome | isolation source: Antarctica rocks | place: Antarctica: Victoria Land, University Valley sud
CGGAAGCGGCAGGCACTGGTTTTGGCGAGAATGAATGACCGGTCTTGTTTTTTTTGGGGCGCATCTGTGTGTCTGGGTCTGTGTTTCGTTGCCGCTGTTGCTCTTCTGTGCTGTTCCTGCAGGCGTGGCCGGCCTACACCCTCCCTCTAGCTGGCCCGTCACATAGCCTGTACTCGAGGCACTTGCATGTTCGCACTTGATGGATGCACTTGTAGGCAGAAAGCTTGTTTGCAACAGCAACTGCTTGCAGTGTCACAGCGTGTCTTGTGCACGACACACGTATGCACACCTGCCCCACCATAGAGCGAGACAGCCGCAGCTCTGCCGAGGCAGCAGGGCTGCTATAGGTACAAGCCGTGCAGATATTAGAGCATGCATGCCATTACATGGGAAGTAGCACACCCAGGGCAAGCACTCTTGCTGCGCTGCAACCTCGCACTGAACCAGCGCACTTTCAGTGACCGTCTGCTATCCCTTGCTCCATAAGGATCTCCTACATCCCTGCAACCTTCCTGGCAGAGAGCAGCCTGCATGCATTTCGGCGCAGCCCATCCTACCTAGTGCCCGCACCAACCTTCATTTTAGCCCTGCAAGCTGATGCACTGCAGCAGGCTAGCAGCCAATCCTGGCTGCGTGAGGATCCTGAACCAGGCACCGCTACGTCCCCTTCAATCACCCTGCAGAGGCGCGTGTGATTGACACCCGCCTGCATGACAACAGGATACACAAGATCTGTAAAAAAATATACCTACACCAAAGTTACAGCACAGCCATCATTGGCGTATCATCTGCCTCCTTGTCGACCGCCGCCTTTTCTGCGGGCGACAGCCCAGCGCCGGGCGGCCGCGCAGCCGCCTTGCCGTCAGCCGCTGGCGCAGGCGCTGCCGCGGGCACGGGCGCGCCATTCGCGTGCACGCCGTTGCCATTGGCATGCGCCGCGGCATCGACGGGCGTCGCGGCGGCCGCCGCGTCGCTCGCATGCGCGGTGATGAAGTGCTCCGCCTGGAGCGCCGCCATGCAGCCTGTGCACGCATAGCCATGGGGTCAGCAGCGCGGTCAAGAGCAGCGCTGTCGAGTGCAGGCTGCGCGCCTGGCGCGATGCACTGCGCCTCTGTATGACAGGGCCGCATGTGTGATTAAAATGTACAAAAATGCAACGAGACAGATACCCTCAGGCTCCACATGCGAGGGCAGATATTGGAAGCGCTGCGGCAGCACTGCACGTGTCGCACGTCAGCGTGCGCTGCCACTACGCGCGCCCCGCAGCCTCCGCACAAGCGCTCGCAGCAGGGGCGCAGCGGCGCCCGCGGGCGCGCGCACCCGAGCCCGCCGCGGTGATGGCCTGCCGCCACTTCTTGTCCTGCACGTCGCCGGCCGCAAACACGCCCGGCACGCTGGTCTCGGTCGTGCCGGGGACCGTGATCACGTACCCGTCGCTGTCCAGCTGCACCTGCAGCATGCGGCCACAGCCCAAGCATGAGCCATATTGGGCGGGCAGGGCAGGGGCGAGCAGGCGCGGCCGGCGGCGGCGGGCCGCCCGCAGGCGCAAGGCGAAGCTGCGCCATGCAGTAAGAAGCAGCAAGCTGGTCGCCGGCCTGTTCCGCCCTACCAGAAGGCCGGGAGGGCCGCAGCCGCTCCTTCACCAAGCCGTGCAGGGGCGTCATGGTAGCAGTCGTTGGCACGCTGTGCTGCAGATAAGGATTATGTCGAGTGCGGCAACCAGGGCCCCCGGGCGAGCGCATTGGAGGAGGGCGCGGCAGCGCGCCTGCCCGCCCAGGAAGGCGCTCGCAGGCTCGTGGCCGATGGCGAAGAAGAGGCCGGTGACCTCCACGTCGCGCTCGGCGCCCGTCTTGAGGTCTTTCACGCGCAGCGCGCGCAGCAGCCCGCGCTCGGTGCCGAGCGCCTCCACCACGACCGAGCTCCACAGCATCTGCGCTCGCGGCCTCTGTCAGCGCGTACGCCGAGCGGCGTGCTGTCGTCTTGCTACTGCTGCGCAATGCGTCCTTGCTTGATAAGCAGTGGCGGTCACTGATCCAGCTCGCCAGACGACCTCCACAGCAGCTGCACAGTCTGCCACAGCACAGACAACAGAGCGAGCAGTCCAGATGGCAGCTTATGGCATGCTTTCAGCCAACGCATACACGCTTGCTCTGGGTCTTGTACGCACCTGCATGGCCACAGTGCATTATAAGGCGATGCACAAACCCATGTCATTGACGCCGCAGATGACCAGGCTTGACCAGGCATGACGGCGTCCTCAGCTTATTTTCAACCAGCAAGCACTGCAAAGATGCGATGGTTTCCCCCCTCACTCCAACTGATCCAGGCAAGGCCCGCATGTCACTTGTGTGCGCACACTCCTGTGCATGTCGTGTGCGCATGCATGGCTGTGCTTGTGCGCTGCTCGTCTTAGCGGTACACTCTGCCATGCCTACAGCGGCCCGCGTGTGCGGACATGCTGTGCCAGTCCCCCACGCCAAACCCACTCCCAGACCATTCCCCACGCATTAGCAGCAGGGGCCTTGGGGCGCCCGGCGGGCGCGGGCCGCGCCTCGATCTTGGGGTTCTCCAGCGTGCGCTTCTGCATGATCTTGCTCGCGCGCAGCTCGTCGCGCCGGTGGATGATGTACACCTTGCTGCCGTACTTGGTCAGGAAGCCCGCCTCCTCCATCGCCGTGTCGCCGCCGCCGATGACCGCCAGCGGCTTGCGCCGGAACATGGGCGCGGCGCCGTCGCACACCGCGCACGCGCTGATCCCCTTGTTCCAGAAGCCGTTGACCTCGCCCGAGCCCGGGAAGTCCAGCCGCCGCGCGACTGCGCCTGCGCACAAGGCGTCCAAATCAGGCACCCGTCACCGCCCGCGGCACCTCTCAGGGGACAGACGCGACCTGACAAGGCCTCCACTTTGGAGAGCCATGCACCTCGTCTAAAGGTCGTTGCCGCACCCACAGCCTGTACACCAGAGTATACGTACAGCACAGCCGGCACGGCCACGGCAAACACGCTTCTCTTGACACCCAGCGTTTCGAACACCCCTGAACGAGCGGGTCCCTTTGCCAGAGCCTGTCCTGTATGACCCCAGCTGCCCTGCTACAACCCGTCTGCTTCAGCGCGTCACCCTGCTGATCTGCTGAAGCAGGGACGGACACAACACAAGCGGTACTCAAGACTGCCACTCCGGCCACCGCCTGGCTTGCTCCGCACCAGCTGCGCCAAGGACAGAGAGCACGGAGTTGTACTCAACCAACCAGGGCAGCTTGACAGGGCCTGCTGGCGTCGGTGTCAATAACACACAAGCTGACAAGCGACAAGCAAAGCTCGGGCTCATTGTTGGTGGCAGTCTGCTAAATATATAAAGGCGTGGCTTCAGGCGGGTGCGCGTGCCTGTCGCGACGATGACCGTGTCTGCCTCGACCTCCTTCTCGTCGGTCCACAAGCGGAAGGGCCGCCGGGACAGGTCCACCTTTGTCACCGTCTCTGAGAAGATGCGCGTGCCAAACTTCTCGCTTTGTGCCCTGCGCCGCCGCGCGCCAAGACGCTGCGCTTGTAATACAGACGCTGGTTGGGACAGGCGGCTTGTGTATGTAGCAAGTTCTGCGCTCGAGTCGTTACGCAGGCGCTGAGTAGTGCAGCCGCCAGTCTGCAGGGCGCCGCGCCTGAACTTGTCAGTGATCTCGCCGCCCATGATGCCCTCTGGGAAGCCCGGGAAGTTCTCGACATCTGTCGTGGTCGTGAGCTGGCCGCCTGCTGCAACACCGTTGGCCAGCCACCCCTCAAACAGGATGGGCTGCAGCTCGGCGCGGGCGGCGTAGATGGCTGCCGTGTGTGCGGCCGGCCCTGAGCCTACGATGCAGAGCGGCGTGCTCAGTTTCTTTGCCATCGCCGCAGCGGCGCACGCAAAGCTCCTGGAAAGCTTGCTCAGGCGTGCAGCTGTGGCATGCGCCAACATACACCAGGTGAGGCAATGAGGTATAGCTCAAGCACCCCGGACAATAAAATATTTTCAAGCTCGAGCCTGTACTGAGGCAAGGTCTTTGTGCCCTGGTCTTTGTCCCTTGGGCTCCTGCGCATACATGCCTCGATGCTTTACATGCTTCAGCATGTAAAGTGTACATTGTAAACGCATGCCAAGGGCCAGCACGAGCGGATCACGCATGCGCAGTGGGGTTGTCCGTGCTGTGAAGCAGCCGGGATAGCCACTTTTGGCTGGTGCAATAGCGCCGCGCAAGCGCCTCAATTATTAGAGAGAATGCCAGGATGCCTGAGCCAATGAGCCTCCCCTTACATGCCCATGGCACCTATGCGACCAGTGCATCGCTGCTCAGCGCCCGCAGCTGTGCCCAGGTCCCACGCCGCTGAAGCATGGCGCGCCGCGCAAGCCCTCGCAGCCTCACGGCATGGCGGCCCCGCGCATCGCTGCCTCCCTGTTCTGCTGCTTGGAGCCGTCGGCGGGCGTGGGCGGGTCGGGCGGCGTGAAGGTGTAGCCGTTGTTCTCGTAGTCTGTGAGCGCGGTCGGCTTGCCCCAGCGGAAGGGCTTGCCGGGGGTGGGCGGCGTGCCGGCCGCGCGCAGCGCCTGCGCGCCAGGGCTCTGTGATTTGGGCTGAGGTGTCTGGCCCCAGCCCGGACGCCTGAGGTGCACATGCACTGCCAGCGCCGCAGGCCCGCATGCTGCGCAGGCAGTCCGAGCGCTGAAATACAAGTGTGCATGCGCTGGCGGGCGCGGGGCGAGCCTGCTGGGCGCGCGCGTCAGGACCAGCGCCTGCCCGCCGCAATGGTCACGCAGTGCTCATGTGTGGCAGGGCCGACATGTGCGTGCAGTGCACCTACTGCGCCAGCAGGCGCACCTCGAGCTCCGGGTCGGGCTCGGATATCCTGACCTCGTAGGTGCGCGCAGTCACCTTGCCGCTGCCGTTGATGACCTGACTTGCTCGCCGAGTGTCGCGGTCTGCGCGCCGTCGCACACAAGAGTGCTGCATGAATGCAACACAGGAGCCAACGGTGGCCGTCTGTTACTTGCTGCTAACGCTACCGCCGCTGCTGCTGGTGACAGAGATGATAATGCCTACAGGCTGCTGCACCCGTCCGGCTTGCCCCGCTGATAGTCGAAGCAAGTGTGGAGGCAGCACAGGCGCACAAGCTGAGCAAGTGCCTGGGGAAGCACACTCATGTACAGCCACAAGCAGTTGCCGCCTGCGTGCAAGCATAGGGGCAGAGAGGGCCCTTGCTGGTGTGGCGGCGCACCGTAGTACTTGATATTGTACACCAGGTTGGGCTCGGCTGCGGGCACGATCGGGCGCACTAGCGACGACCTGCGGGACAACACGCTTGTCAGGGCGGCAGCTGAACTCAACGACAGCAGTTGCGACCTGCACGCGACGGTTGGGGCAAGCGCCAACGCACACACACACGGTAACAGGCACGTTGGGCCGCGTGGTCACTCCTGCGTATCAGGTGCAGTGCGGAGGGGTGCCAGGCTCAAACCTACCTAACACAACACACGCTGGAGGGCGGCTCACCCGGGCGCGTTTTTGCGGTACTCTGTTGACACAGGCATAGGGGACTGGTACTCAACAGACGACGCGACGCCGGTGATCTGTTCGCACCCACATCAGTCAAGCCAGCACGTGCACAGTGCAGAGTCATTCCTGGCCTTGACATGGGGGCACTGTCCAAGCGAGCTCCACCAGTGCAAGCCCGTGCAAGAGTGCACACCACCACACTGTCAGAGTACAGGCAGAGCGGGGCTTGACCATGCAGCGCACCTTCCATGGCGCCTTTATGGGGAGCTTTGCCCACAGGGTCTTGAGTGTGGATAAGGCCTTGTCCATGAGGCTCAAGAGGGCTGCCAAAGCAGACTCTTTCACCTTGCACGGCTGGCCCCAAGCAGAGGCCTAATCGCCTGCGGCTTGAGCCACAGGAAAAGGTGCTGCAGCTGCCTGTCCCTGGGCCAAGCAACGAACGGTCTTCGTGCAGAAAGTGCTTCTCTGCTTGCGCAGGTGCATTCCTTTCACCAGCCAAAAAAGGCTCACAGTGCATCACACACGAGGGAAAGTCCCCAAGGGGGGACTGGAGTGCAAGCACTTTCCACTGCCCAGCAACCACTGCTTGCACGCGTAGCGAAAACAGTGGGACGCTGGTAGATCAGAGGAAGGGCAGGTATATCGCAAGGCGTCTCCCCTACGCTTCTGGGAGGGAGTGGGTGGGTTGCGCACCTACGCCTCGTCCGTCTGGCCGAGGATACTCTAGGGCAAGCCCAGGCGGCCCTGCGCGGCCTAGGGGCGCGCGCCCGCGCGGGCGGCGGAGATGGGGATGTGGATTTCACGCCTGCTGTCGGTCTTTGGTGAAAAGGAGGCTCGCATCCTCGTCCTCGGGCTGGACAACGCTGGCAAAACGACCATCTTGTGTACGCGTCCCTGGACTTGCGCTGCTATTTCGCACATCTGACGATGGCTTTGGGAGCGCGGTCGACCAGAGCTGCTGGTGACTGACCATTCACAGTGGTCAGGCTGATGTGGCGTCCGCGTGCGCAGATCGCCTGCAGGTTGGCGAAGTCGTTTCAACCATCCCCAGTGCGCACCTTGCTGCACTCACTCTCCCGTCAGAGCTGGTGCTGCTCCCTTTGACCGTTCCGGTGACTGACAAAGTGTGCTGTGCGACAGCCATCGGGTTCAACGTAGAAACCGTCACATATAAAAACATCAAGTTCCAGGCAGGCCACCCAGCCCTCCACATGCTGGCTTGCATTGCCGCGCTTAATGCACCAAGTTGGCTCGGTCAAGCTGTGGATCAGCACTGCGCCCTTGGTGTTGCTGCTGGTGCCCTCCGCTGGCGGAGAATGCCCAAGCGTGTCTGCCCTGCTGGGTAAGAAGCTAGTCTGTACCTGTCGCAGTAGGCACTCTGTGGTTTTCCTTGTTAGCTAGGTGTGCACTCGTGTATGGCGCTGGGTTGTATGCACAGCGCTGTAGAGGCGCACGCGTCACGAGGACACCGTGCGGGGCAAGGCTGTGTGCGTAGCACGTAGACAGGCCCTGAGCTGGCAGTGCGCTCGACTGCCTGCCCTTGTCATTGCGCAAGCGCCTGCCCTTGCACGCAAGCAGCCTGCGCTGGTGGCGCGCGGCACACCGCCAGCCTGGGCCGCGCGCAGGTATGGGACCTGGGCGGGCAGACGAGCATCCGGCCGTACTGGCGCTGCTACTACCCCAACACGCAGGCCATCATCTACGTGGTCGACAGCAGCGACACCGAGCGCATCGGCACCTCGGCCGAGGAGTTCCACGCGATCCTGGACGAGGAGGAGCTGAAGGACGCGCTCATCCTCGTGTACGCGAACAAGCAGGCGCGCCGCGCCTGCCGCCAGGTCCAGAGTCGGGGGACCTTGCGTGGTTTGGTGTCGGGAAGCGGTGCGGCTCGGCGTGCTCCTGTTGTATGCCCGCAAGCTGCGCCTGGCGCACTTCTCCTGTCCTGACAGTGCTTGGTTGCCCCCAAGAAGGCGCTGGCTCTGCATTACTTAGCACTTGTCAGTAGCTGTGTTGTCCAGCGCTGCTGCTACCCATGGCATGGCTGCAACCTGGACGCCTGACAGGGTTGAGCATGGCTTGCGTGCCCCTCTGCAGGACCTGCCAGGAGCGTTGGACGACGCGGCAGTGGCCGAGGGCCTGGGCCTGTCCAGCATCAAGAGCCGCGACTGGGCCATCTTCAAAACGTCCGCGATCAAGGGCGACGGCCTGTTTGAGGGCCTGGACTGGCTGTCCAACATGCTAAAGACGCGGCGGAGGTGACAGCGTGCTGCCGCGCGGTGCAGCTCTTTGGCAGTATCTCTGGGTCCAGCTGTGGCGTGAGGAGCGGCTGCGTTCGCTGGCAGTGCTGCTTCTACCTGGCCTGCACCTCGCAGCATCAGCTGGTCAGGCCTGGCCTGTCTGGCGCAGTAACTGGCCACTGCAGTTGCATCAGTGCGCCATTGCCTATCTGCACGACATCGCAGTTTGGCCGGCCACCAGGTGCCTTCCCTAGCTGGGCAGCGCCTCACTGGCTATAAGGCTTGGCAGGGTATGGGCGCGAGCGCTCTGGCTTTGTGACTGTGTCCAGAGGTAGCAAAGTGCGTGTTCGCACGCACGCAGGGGCCTCCAAGAATAAAACGGGCTGTAACAGAGCGTAGCTGCTTAAGTTGCTTTTACGATTACTGCGACACCTAGGAATACATGAAACAACCCGTGAGCCTGCGCAAAACCCCACCCGCGCCTGCCCGCATGCAGCACACCTCATACCCAGTTCGGCACGCGTCCACTCCTACAGCAGCAACCCGCTCACTTCTTCTGCTGCGCCTTGCGCATGAGCGCGCTCATCTCCTCGCGCTTCTTCTTCGCGCGCAGGTGTGTGCCCAGCTGCGTGTGAACGCGCAACGTGTCAGCAGCCTAATTTTATAGAAGAAAGGAGCCCACCTCACTGCCTGCATCCACTGCAGTTTTTCTAGTATGTGCGAAGGATGCAGCACAGCAGAGGCTATGTGCAGGCACTCACGCACACCTCACACAAGGGTGGTGGCAAGGTCGGCGCCTGGTGACCCGACACGCCAAGAGAAAGAGAGCCACCGCACCTTCTTCTTGCACAGCTTGAGAGCGCGCTTGTCCTTGCCGACCTTCAGCAGCTCAGTCACGCGCTTCTCATACGGCGCAAGGCCTGCAACCTCCCGGATGATCTCGCGCACGAACTTCACGCGCTTGCTCGCGCGCTGCACGCCCCCAGCACCGCCCTTTCAGCGCGAGGCAGCAGCCGCCTTGATCGCCCCAGAGCACGCCCGCGCCGCGCTTCCTCCCTTTGCTGCAGACGTCACTGAGGAGCCTGGCCCATGTACTGCAGACAGCTGCTGTTCTCGCAAGTGCTGCACGCCGCAGCATGTGCGGCTCAGCGCCGCGTTTTGCTCCAACGCTCGTCGCCTGCCTGTACCACTGTTCCATAACCACTAGCAACTGCGGCGCAGGGGCGCCGCACCCCTTTGCGGTGCGCTGGCCGCGCGACCTTGGCTCGCCTGGTCACCACATGGCCTTTGTTCAGCCCGACGGCGATGCCGCTGGCTGCCGGCGGCGCCTCCATTCTTTGCTTCCTGCTCTGGAGCGCTGGAGACGTCCGCCCCGCCTCTACACTTGGTGTCGGCTGGGGTTTCAGCCCTAGCACGAGCTCCCACCAGGGCCTGTTCCCACATCCAGGCGCGCTGACCGCAAGCATTGTATACATTTCGCTGCAGAGAAACGTTGGTGGGGCTGTACATGCGCGTGTAGCCATGGGTGCCGCCCTGCTTGCTGTGCCAGTCCGGGCCCCCTTCCGGTCCAGCCCGGCGGCGCTGCTGCGGAGCACGACGCGCCTGTGCCGTCCCGTGCGCATGGCTGCGTACGCAGCCGCGACGAAGCTCAGCCAGGTCTCCCGCCACCCCGCCCCACACCAGCCACTGCTGCAACGAGCGAGCATTGGGCCAATGCGATAGACTCCACCCGTTGCGATGACCGTGTTTGCGCTGTCGCAGGACGAGCTCAAGCGGCAGGCAGCCTGGCAGGCTGTAGAGTATGTGGAGAGCGGCATGGTGGTCGGCCTGGGCACGGGCTCCACGGCGGCCTTCGCGGTGGAGCGCCTTGGCCAGCTGCTGAAGGAGGAGACGCTGAGGGATATTGTGGCTGTGCCGACGTCCATCCGGACCTACGAGCAGGCCAAGGGTGAGTGCGGGCTGCGTGCCGTGAGCTGCAGCTTCACAGAACGGCATGCGCAAGGTGCAGGCACTTGGTGTCAGGAAGGGATGTGAGAACTTCTATGCAAGCTGCAACTAGACCAGTGGCAACCAGGACAGCGGCAGTTTCCTGCAAAAGAGCATGGGAATGTGAGGAGTGGCACTGCTGCCAAATGCAGGGAGTATGGAGGCCGAAGCGCGCTGCAGGGAGGCACGCCGTCCGGGGAGCGCGGGCTGAGCCGAGCAAGCGGTCGCAGGGCTGGGCATCCCGCTGGCGACGCTGGATGAGCAGCCGGAGCTCGACGTGGCGATAGACGGCGCGGACGAGGTGGACCCTGCGCTGAACGTGGTCAAGGGCCGGGGCGGCGCCCTGCTCCGCGAGAAGGTGACACCCCGTGTCCCTGCGCTGCCCCCCTTCCCGGCAGGGCACCCAGACTAGTTGGTCAACGGGCAGGGAAACATGTAATGCTGTGCGTAGGTGCGCTGCTGACCTTGCCAGGCAAGTGGTGCAGTAGAGTACTGGCAACCTTCCTACCCAGGGCAAGATGTAGCAGTGGTGACTACCTTGGTGGCCAGCGGACTCGAAAGGCATTTGTGAAGCGATGGTCGCACTCCCTAGCCAGTGTGTGCATGCGACATGCTCGTGAGCCCAGCCAGGGGTACAGCTCCATGCAGTCTGCACAGCTAACGCGCCCGGCCGCGCGCGCTTGCGCAGATGGTGGAGCTCGCGTCCAAGAAGTTTGTGTGCATCGTGGACGAGAGCAAGCTGGTGTCGGGGCTGGGCGGCAGCAAAGGTGGGCCCTCACTGTGCACGCTCGACCTGCTGCGTGCCAGGTCGGTGACTGCATGCCAGCAGCCATGACTGTCCGTGTGCGTTTTGAAGCGAACTTGTAGCGCCGGCAAGCACGCGCATCGCAGCCAGGCTGACCCGGGCGACCTTGTGACGGAGGCGCTGCGTCAAGAGCATGCATGCAGCGGCGGACTGCGCTGACCCACCGGGCCGGCCCGCGGCAGACGCGATGCCGGTGGAGATCGTGCAGTTCTGCTGGAAATACAACCTGGAGCGCCTGCAGCGGCTGCCGGAGCTCGCCGGCGCGAGCGCCAAGCTGCGCATGGCCGGCGACAAGCCTTATGTGACCGACAATGACAACTACATCGTGGACCTGTTCTTTGAGGAGCCCATCAAGGACCCGCACGCGGCCGCCAGCGCCATGGCCAAGCTCGTGGGCGTCGTGGACCACGGCCTGTTCCTGGACATGGTCGACGTGTGCATCATCGCTGGCGCCGACGGCGTGCGCACGCAGGAGAAGTAGCGCGCTCGCGCGCCGACCGGCCAGGCTCGGGCTGTTTCGGACGTGCGCCGCCGCCGGCGTGGGCAGCAGGCGGCCGCAGGGCGGGGCCGTGTGCCCGGGCATGATTTGGGTCTGAGCCGCCTTTTAGCATGCTTTGCCTGCGCCGTGGGCACGGGATGCAGGCATCCAGCTGGCACCCGTGCACGCCTCATTGCGTGCACGGGGGGCTGAGCGGGTTCCTGACATGGCTCCCAGTATGGCATTGCTGCATGCGCATGCCGGGGAGGTGCATGCCTCCACAGCAGCATGAAAGGCTGTCAGGACAGCCGGGGTTCAAGAAGAGCTCCAGCGTAGGTGTGTTTTGTGAGGCTGTCATATGTGCTGGCATGGAGCCGAGCTGCTAGCAGGCGACATCTGAAAACACGGTACAGGCTGGCACATTGCCATCTTTGCTCGTTCTCATGGGTTTGTCCATATTATCAAATGAGGCTTGTCGTGTGATCTGCGACGGGAAGACTTGCCGAGAGAGTCCCATGTCTGCCTCAACAAGCTGCTGCACATACTCCACATGCACGACACATCAGCGCGTCACTGAGCAATGTGCAGCATTACGACTACAAATACTGGGGTGGCATAAAGGCATGCTGCAAAGCTTCCACTGCGCCACGGATGCTGCAAAGGGCATGTGCGTGCGTTGTCAGTGTCACCTCTCTGCATGCAGCGGCGCGCCTACGAGCAGTCAGGTGAGCAAGCATGCGCGTGGCGCGCAAGCAGCACCTTGGAATGGCACAGCAAAGGAGGTGAGGCATTGGCAGCTTCGCCTCTGGCACAGAGCTGGTGCGCGTTCCTGGGTGACATGCAGCGCCACCCCAGAGCGCCCTCCCATACACACCGTGCCGCTCCCACCTGCACACCCTCACCTCCAGCCCACAGCGCGCCCCTGTCTCCAGCGCCCTGTGGCTAGACGCTCCCGGCCCCGGCCGCATGCATGCAGCCTGGCTGCCAGCCCCAGCACACCGCGACCCACTCCACCCACCCAAGCCCCCTTGGTAGCCAAGTTCGACCATACACTGCCGACGACCTGCTGACCTGTGGACGCACTCTCCCGCCCCGAAGCCGCCGCGGGTGCACGCGCGCGCAGGCGCTACGCCGCGTTGTCGACGATCCATGGGTGCTGCAGCACTTGCGCCAGGGGCAGGCGCTCACGCGGCGCCTTGGTCAGCAGCTGCGCGCGCGCGCAAGGGGGTTCAAGGTAGGGTCAGGGCGAGAGTGGTAAACTCAGCCAGGCGCACGGTGCGCCAGGCGCGTCCACCACAGTAGCCAGACGTGATGGTACTGAGGCCAGGCCATGCGACCCTGCCTGGCCCGCATGCCAGGCGCTGCGCCCTGGCAGGGCCCTACCGCTCTTGCAAGCGCTGCATGGGCTCAGGCACCGGGCCGCAACATGTGGGCCGCCACTGTGGCGCCACACAGGCTGCGTGCGCACCGCCCTGCGCGCACGAGCAGCGCCCCCGGCGGGCGCACGCGGGGCACGCGAGGGGGGGGGGGGGGGGGGGGGGGGGGGCCCGGCCGGC
>JAABUR0100007782.1_pt1 | contig 12579 bp, 9 predicted proteins | sample 5560091 | NCBI WGS metagenome assembly JAABUR01 (sample SAMN10711879, study PRJNA513375) | rock metagenome | isolation source: Antarctica rocks | place: Antarctica: Victoria Land, University Valley sud
TCACCGGAGTAACAGCAGCTCAAACTTTCAGTCAGCGCTCGCTAGAATAGATAGCGTGCAGAAAAAAGCCGGCGATTCTACAAGAGCTAAGGTATATCAAGCTCAACGAGCGGGTGCGGACGAGCAATCGTCAGTTCCACTTTCGCGAGGTGGCAGGAAAAGCAGCAAGAGCAGTGGATCATCGAGTGTAGATTTTGGGCAAATGATTGGGCCTCGGTGGCAGCATGCAATGGGCCGGCGCTCTTCGAGTTTTGATCATGGGCAAAGCAGTCGTGGGACACATACCTCATCGTCCAGCGCCTCGATGCGCAAGCCAATAGTCCAAAGCCTCTCGCAGTCTCACATCTACGACAACATTGAGGCGGCTCCTATGCCATTTGTCCCCGTTGGCCCTCGTAGCCGGGATCGCTCACCAGCCCACCCTCCGCATCCCACGCATGCACCCGCACAAGCGGCGTCAGTCCGACGCAGAAACAGCGGCAAATCCTCGAAGAACAAAAGGGACAAAGTTGAATTGAAGAACTTGGAAAGCTGGGCAGCAAACGCCAACGCAATACCGGACATAAGGAATAAGTCGCAGATATCCCCACCTCTGGCATTCGTAAACACGAGAGCCGCCAGCCCTTTGAGCAATCCACAGGGCGCGTTGTCGGCTTACGCGCAAGGGTCAATATCCATTCAAAGAGGCCAGCCGAAAGAGAGGTCTGGATTCTTCAGGCGAGTGTTTGGGTCCTCAAAGGGTAATGTAGCTGTGCCGAACGAGTTGTTGTCTCAAGAACCATACTTGCAGTCGAGCGCAAGAGCAGACATCCGAAGCGGTAGTACAGCATCACAGAGTCGGAATCAAAGTATTCCAACACAATCTGCCAAAGAAAATGTTCTACCAGCTTTGGCCAAGAAACCTTCTTCATTCTTCAGGCGACGGAAGAAGTCTGTTTCTGAGCATAATCCACCCCCAGTCTTGCCTCTACATCTGTATTCACATTATACAAACGACTCTAACGATGGATCGGCTGATCGAGCTTTGGAGACGAGCTCTTCTGTGAGCAGTCTACGTAAAATCATGACACCATATCTCAGTAACTCCCAGCAGAACCCAGATGGACGACAGACTGCAGCATCTAATGAGCTGGTTACTGGCGACTTGCCTCTTGATGGAGTGCAAGGTGAACCCACAGTTAGACTCGTATCACAACATCAAAGAGCTATTCTGGACCCTCAAAACAGTTTCTCGTCTCAAAGTCACAATCGAGATGTAGCTCTGCTCGATCGGGAAAGCGCCAAGGGGGCACTTAATTCCGACGACAAGCTTCCCGTGACGCATTTCGACTCTTTCCTAAACGATAGCAGTAGCACAGAGACTAGACCTGTCGGGTCCGTCGATAAGCCAGAACCTACAATGTCCTCCTCTACAACCTTGAACAGAACGGCAGCAAGTTTCCCGGCAGACATGGCATCGCGTAACGGAAAGGAAAACGTGACTATGGCGTCACCCAAAGGTGTTCAAGGGAAACATGAGCAGCGGATCAGGAAATCCACTGGCAGTCCCAAAGGACCCTCGTTCAAGGGCGATAATGTCCCTCTGAAGAAAGTTCCGAAAAGGCTCGACTCGAAGAATTGGCTTACACCTGCCAGCGTTACTCCGATTAGGAAAAAGACCTCACCACCGGAGTCCCCTGGCTCCCCCCGTCGGGTGTGGCTCGAACCCGGAGATTCCGACGAAGATCTTAAAAAACTGGACAGTGTGTCCCTACCCTTGGAAGGTGCTCAGGTGTCACCTGTCAGTCCTATTAGTGATTATCAATCTGCGTCATCAACACAGCTCACACGGAGAGCAAGCATTGGCGATAATGTCCCTGTCAGCCCCAAAGAAGCTGCTGCGAATGTCAGCAGTCCTGCGGCGGATCTTACAGTTCCAACTAAGGACGAGCAATCTCAAGCGAGGAAAGTCTACGATGGGGATCAGAGCTTGGTGGCCCATGCCAAAGCAGCCGGCTGGCTTGGAGATGCCGGTCCAGAACGTATCCGCGTACGGCGGGCGTACATGGAACTCTTCGAATGGCAGAACCTTAATATCCTTGCTGCGTTACGAGACCTGTGCGGCAAGCTCTTGTTGAAGGGTGAGACACAGCAGGTGGATCGAGTACTGGACGCATTTTCTGCGCGCTGGTGTGCCTGCAACCCAAACCACGGCTTCAAGGCTACAGGTACATTCATTGCGGGTAGATTGTAGGAACTTTAACTAATATCATTCCAGACGTTGTGCACACTATCTGCTATTCTATCTTGATGCTCAATACAGACCTGCACCTCGCAGAGATCGAGCAGAAGATGACGCGTACGCAATTCATCAAGAATACCCTGCCAACCATTCGTCGCGTAGCAACAGACGCCGCACCTGATGGCTTTGAGAACAACCGAGCGTCTACCCTGCCAGCCAAGTCGTGGAGGGACTCGACTTTCGGACAAGCAACATCAGCAACGCTCCCAGCCGAGTCACAAGAAGGACGGCGTTCTTTCGAAGGTCGCAGACCAAGCTACAGGCTGTCGACGAGACCTTCCGATCAGGCAGCTCAGTCATACCTATTCAATACCATGCCCACCGCTCTCGACTATGACACTTCTGTAGATGAATGTGGGCCATTGGTCAAGGCTCCTTTCAGTGGAAAGTTGAATACCTGGGAAGTCCAGGTTGACATTGTACTCAAGGGTTTCTACAACTCGATCCGTCAAGAGCGATTGCCGCTTCATGGTAGCGAGCAACAAGAGAAAGTTCCTGATCAGAAGCCTCCATCTAACAGCTTCTCTACCATGACCAGCAACATGCTCCGTCGCACACCGAGTGTACTCAGTAAGGCTGGATCTGAGAACCAGAGTTACAGAGGTCGGACGGCCGAGAATCGTCTCGGCACGGGTCGTTGGGCATCTAAGGGCCGGTCTCGACCCCGCCTCTATGCAGCCTCTACGGTCGGGTCCAGTCGGACAAGCCTTGAAGATCAGTCGTCCGTATGGAGTCCGTCAGTATCGAGCACATGGAGCAAGTTGTCTCTTGGCAAAACCCAGACTTCGATGTCTATTGACTCTTTTGCATCTAATTACCCTCAAGGGGACTACAAGCAGTCTATTGGATTTGCGAATGCCCTTAGCCAAGCCATCATCCGTGAAGAAGCCGCTGCTGCTGACCCCGCTGAGGATAGCATTCGAGTCGCTCCATTGCTGGAAGATGAGACCCTCGAACTAGCTGGTGCGCCATGGGCAAAGGAAGGCATCCTCAAGCATAAGCATCATTTAGAATCGGTTGACAAGAGATCAAAGGATAGAAATTGGGTAGAGAGCTTTGCGGTCATTGAGAAAGGCTGGATGCGTCTTTTCTCCTTCAGCATGAATGCGAAGTCCATGCGCCAGAAAGCCAAAAACCAAAAGGCACCAGGTGGCGTCGTTGGTGGTGGAAATTGGGCCGACAGTGCAGAGGCTCTCGGAAATTTCTTGCTACGTCACACCATAGCGAGTGCACTTCCCCCGCCTGGATACTCGAAAAATAGGCCGCATGTCTGGGCTCTGAGTTTGCCTACTGGAGCTGTCCACCTTTTTCAAGTTGGCACACCAGAGATTGTTAAAGAGTTCGTGACTACCGCAAACTACTGGAGCGCCAGATTATCGAAAGAGCCTTTAGTGGGAGGGATCAGTAACATCGAGTATGGCTGGAGTGACGCTGTTGTCAATTCCGCCCTTATTCCGCTTGAGAATATTTCGTCGTCGGCCGCTCTTCCAGGACCACGACCAAGTATACAAAGCTCGATCAGAAGCTCCATCGATCAAGGAAACTTCAGACCGAAGTTACCAGGCGACAAGACCCTCATCAGTGACTGGAGTCCTCCGCAGCAGAGCATGGTGGCTAGTGTTTTGATGGAAGTTGATCAGCTGAAGGCACTTCTGGCGTATGTGAAGAACATCGAGGACGAGTTGCAGAAGCACAATGAATTGAGGGGTGCGATGTTACTTGCTGTGAGTCGGCTACCCCCAACCGAAGACTCCATGCTAATGATGATGCAGTTCTCCTCGCGTCACCCTAACACAACGAAAGCGATGGCGAATTGGGAACGCAAGTCTTCATATCTCCTTCATGAGATAGTCAAATTCAGGACATATGCCGATTGTCTACAGGCAGCGCAGGCGCAAAAGGAGGAAATCTATGCCAGTCGAGCTCCGGCTCGGGAGGTTCAATGCGGAGGGGAAGCACAAGGCGCTAGTACTGAAGCTGCGGCGTGAGACTTGCTTTGTGCTTCGAGCGGTACTTTCGATTCTTTGCAAAAATTAACGATTACGATTGTTGGGCGAGAGACCTGTTGTGAATCTTGCACTTCAGCGCCTGCACATATGGGATTCTTGCATACGCTTCATGACCTCGGTGGCTTAGGCGCTGTGCAGCCGACTAGCTTTATTGATTATGCACGATTGTACTCCTCCGCTCTATCTACTTGAGAAAGGCACTGCAATTGCAGCTCTACATGCCTGAATGTCCTCTTCCTTCTAATAAGATAGGCTTCATTCTTGCGCACTAGAAATTATAGGGCTATTGATCAAGGTGGTCTCGCAGAGACTCCATTTTGGCAACAAGCAAGGCTGCGGCCGCCGAATCTAGATCTACTGCTTTGTGACCTCAGAGGCTGAAGACGAGGCGACGAGGCTGCGAGCACAGCCCACCTTTCCTTTTCGACGGGTGATCTCACCTACGTTTTATCTCGATTTCATATCATTTTTAGGTATTGAAGCTGATCTTTTTCTATTCCAGCATGTCATCGAAAGGACGGAAACTTTGAGCTCTACGATTCCCTAGTAAGCTAAAACATCGGCTCAGTCTCTGCGGTTCCCAATGGACCCCCTCTCGATTACAGTGGGAATTCTGACCATACTGGGGGCGGGTGGGCAAGTCTGCAAAGGTCTCCAAAGGCTTACCGCTCTGAGCAACGCGCCTGCTGCTCTTGCTGCCCTAAATAACGAGGTCGCGGACATTCATTGTGTGGTGCAGGAAGTTCACGATCTGGCAAGACAGTACCAAGATACATACAGCAGGCCGGTCCGTTCAAGCGTCTGCAGAGCACTCGAGAGAGTAAAAGAAATAGTACTGATGCTGGAGCAACTTATTGCTCATGAGCTCACTCAGTTCGATAGCCGCACTGGCCAACTTAAGCTTCAGCGGAGTGCGTGGATGCGTTCAGAGCATAAGGTAAAGGAGCTACAAGAGCGGACGCGCAGTAACAGGATCAATCTGGCGGCAGCTCTGAGTGTTCTAACCTCGTAATTCCATAAAACAGTTGTTCTTTGTCTCCTCGCAGTAATACGAGCTTTACTCTATAATCCTACCTATCCCAAACTCTACGAAAATGACATTGAAGGAGCCCTGCGGCTATAATACCATACTTTCTGTGTTTTGAGTATCCACAAGCAGCTAATCTGTTGGTCAAAATATCGATGTCTATTTTCTTGCATGAATCATTATTTGAGAGAGACTTGATTTCGTTGATGATCTCCTAGTTCGCAGTAGAATGATTTATTTCGCCATATCTGGACATTATATGATAAGGCTTCCCAATTTGCGGAGGCTGATGTTTGCAAGCTCAACATCCTTACGAGTCGATCTTCGACTACAATAAATGTGTATAAGAACCGAGATGCCCTTGTCTCAGGGTAGGCTAGGGGCTGGCGCTTCTGCAAGCGATCAATCGCAGACATTGGAAAATCTCTTGAGACAGATTCTCGATCGCGAGCATCAAAGAACACATAGTCTCAAATCCTTACCAGATCCCAATCCTCTTCTAAGTTTGAATACTAGCTCTAAAATGAGTACTACGGAAATTGACACGGAAGAAGATCTAGAACATGAGTATGGTACCGTTCAACCTCGTTCTCCGCCCTTCCGTAGTATACAGCTCCAGCTTGCCTTTACTCGGCATTGTGACCAACGTTGCCGTTGTTCTTGCCATAAACCATGCCACGTACAAAGCCCAAGCATCTTGAATCGAGTCCTCGGCTCTCTCCTTATAGGGTACTATGCAATACCAACGCTAGTCGCCGGCAGTTGTGATACTTTAAGCTGCCTGAACCGTTCGACGGTTACTATAAACGCTATTTACACCTTCCCATACTGGTTCCTGTGTCGGGCAATATCTCTCAATGTGGCATTTTATCAAGGTTAGTCGTTTGGCTATGTGCGCCTCCTTTAAATTCCTTCTGCATGTGATGCTTCTTCGTCTTCAACGTCAAACCGCATTAAAGAAATTGGTGCTCATTCTTTTCCTGTGGAGGTTAGCGAGACTGTTTAGCGAACTTGAACAATGCCTGTACTGTTTGGCTTTTTATAGCTTGCCATCAACTGGGAAAGTCATCTTACTTGCCATTCGAGTCATTTCAATTTGCAGTCATAGTTCCTGATTCTCAATTGTGCTAACCGGTTCCTTTTCGTGTCTGATACTGGATTCGAGTAAATATTATAACGAATCTACAGAGGAAACCACAGTAAGCAACTAATAATTAGAAGCAGGTGGCCCCGAACTTTGCCTAAGAGTTCTGAGAATCCGCCCCGTCAGCGCCCCGATATTTCAAGCCGTAACTCTTGGTCGGCTGTCTCAGGTCAAACGCCTACTATGTGAAGGAGAAGCATCTGTCCTCGACATATCCCTTGATAGAAATCGTTCAGTTTTGCATGTAAGCGCCTGCCCAAACCCGACCGATTGAGATCTTGACCGTCTATAGTATGCTGTAACCGAAGCAGATATAGGTATGATAAACTTCTTGCTTCATGCTGGCGCGGATCCTACCCTTGAAGACAGAACGCAACAGTAGGCAGCTTCCAGCTCTCAGCGGGCATGAACAAAGTATTGACGAAAACAAGGAGCCCATTCAAACTGGCTTGGGAGTCAACTTTCGGTGAGAGAACGCTTAACGAGACTAAGAGAGCTATGCGGAGCCTCTTCAATGATCGATCTTTGCTGGATACGTTTGGATTTACCGACTTGCACGAGGCATACTTAGGTGTCTCCAACAGATCATTTGGCGATCTTTTGGTATCATCTTCTAGAGCAGCAACTGACCAGGTTGATGCTGGGCAAAGGAGTACGCTCTCATGGGCAGCGCAACGGGGCGATCTAGAGACAATTCAGCAACTTCTAAGTCGTGGAGCTGATCCTAACAAAGCCGATCGACGTGGAATGACTCCATTGCATTGGGCGGCTGAGAATGGGGGTTACTATTCACTGAAAGCATTACTGTCCGCTGGGGCAGATGTCAACAGGAAAGACGGCAGGGGCCGGACCACGCTAATGTACGCCGTCATAGTTGGTGATGACGTCAAAACCACAAAGATGCTTCTGGATTTTGGTGCGGATATAGCGTCAAAGGACGACAGTGGAACAACTGCAATCCACATCGCAGGCGCGAAAGATCGTCCCAAAGTGCTAACGTATTTTGCAGACATGGGTGGTGACATTAACGGTGACGATCAATACGGTTGTGCACCCTTTGCTTATGCTATACTTTACCAAAGCTATCAATCATTGAAGGCCCTTCTCGATCACGAAACGTTTGATTGCACTCATACTTCCATTCGCACACAAGAAAGCATACTTCATTTCGCAGTTCGATGGGGTGATCTTGCAAGTTTGAAGCTCCTTCGCTTTGCTACATTAAAGGGGGTCAATGTAGAAGAACGTGACCAGTACGGACGGACGGCCCTGCGAATCGCTCAGCTATGTAGAGACAACAATGCGAGGTGGTCGGAAGATGAGGTCCAACCACCTGATGAAGATCCAGTGAAATGGTACGCGGCGTTTGTGGAAATTCTCACTAGCATCAGTGACCCAGGAGCGGAAACTGCTTTCGTACAACAAGTCAGGGTTGAGTCGGCAGAAGGAAATGATGCTGAGTCTGCAGAGAGAGGTCAGACAGAGTCCACAGAGATTGAGGAGGACGAAATTACAAAGAACGACGAGGACGAACTCACAAAGAGTGACGAGGAATCAGAATATTGGCAGGATGCTTCTGAGTTACCAGTACCATGAGATCAACCAAGACAGCATCTGCAGCTCAATACTCAAAGCCTGTCTGTCACTCCCTTACATTTCTGGTGCGTTAGCTTGAGAGAGCTTTGGAATGAACCACAACAAGCTAGTCTGGTATAGACGGAAATTCTTTGGATAAGACTATTCCTAGGAGGGAAGGGCCTAAGTGTGTGGTATAGGTACACGGACACTCATTTGACGAAGAAGATTCGAGAAGTCGGAAGTTTTTGTAGGTTTATTTTTGTGTTCTCATCTTCAATACACGCAATTAAACCCTTTCGACAATCTGGCCTTGATCTTTTCATTATCTCCAGTTAATGTATGGCCCCAATATACCAAAGCCCCTAGCCGGGAAAGCAGGTCATTAGTAGACTGGGATTAGAATCGCTTTTCAGATCCAGAAGCGCTATCCCCGGATGCTGGAGTATCAAGGGGTGATGAATAACAGCCGATGGCAAAATACACCAGGTAGGGACCAGATTGTTTAGTTCCAGATATTAGTGTTACTTCGCCCAACCTTAGTTGTCAGACAAGAGTCGGGATTGAAAACAGCGAGTCTAATCATCTATTTGGACATTTTCCAGCGAAATCGAGTATCCTATTCATACTTTCTGCACCTTCTGATGTTCTGTCTATATAGCCTGCGCCCCAAGTAGGGACAGTCCAGAGCGAGAGTTTAAGTCCATGTCGTTTCTCAGGTGTGCAGATAGCAGATCCTGAAGTTGAGGATATCGAAGTATCTGAAGGAGCCCTATTCTTCTTAACCCTAAGTGATGTATCCCCAATCATCAACGTCCGCACGTGATAAGACTAGTGCCCGGCCTACGCGAGATACGATAAACTACCGTAGGACTCAGAACTTCCCCAAATATCTCATCACCGCATGAAAGATCAAGCCGTGATACATTCTCCACCCACCACGAATAATCAGTCAGTGTTCCATGGGCCTGAAGCCCTAAGCGTCAGGATAAGGGGTAAGTTATCTCCAGAAACCCAATATTTTCCGAGCTTATCGTGCAGCTGCCTTTGAAAAGCCGGCGATAGAACTTTCTTCATTGCGACCGAAGCCCGGCTGACTAAGCAGATTGGAGTCATAACTCCACTTGTTCCGCTCGCTTAAAGAAGCCCTAAGCCTTTGAGTCCCAATTAGGAAATAAAAGACCATAGGACGCAATGCCGGCCATGCTAGAAGATCCGCTGGCCACTACCATATATCGGACATCCGGTGCACCTCCGTATCCAACACCCCTCGCTCTATCCATCCCAGAAAGCATTACCCCCCGTCTCGTCACTCTTCGGGATCGCATAACCACTGCGACCTTGATTCCCTTTTGCCAGGCCTCGGACGTCCCACCATCTCTCCTTTCATACCTCTGCTCCCAAATCAATCTCGAAATCGAAAAAGGTGACACCTACCCTATGAACATCACCATGTCCGTAGAGACTTTTGGCAAGTACTGGTTCCAGAATTTTGGAGCCGTTATGCTGCTGGGAGAGGTGAATGATGTTCAGGCGCTGGAGGGGAGGGTCGATTGGGAGAAGGCGTGTATGGGGAGCTTCTATGTAAAGCCAAATTATCCTGGGAGGAGCAGCCATGTTTGTAATGGGGGGTTTTTGGTCACGGATGCGGCGAGGAATAGGGGGGTAGGGAGGCTGATGGGGGAGGGATATTTAGAGTGGGCCCCGCAGTTGGTACGTTAGTTTTCCGTCATTGTCAAAGCGTGCAAAGTTCTTTTCGTTTTCAAGAGAACGCAAGTTGGAGAGATGAGGAATATCAAATGCTTTCGAGTTCTCAATGTAGAAAATTTCCACCTAGAAATTGCGCTTCAGCTAAAACACATTCGGATTGGCTTCGATTGATCCATCTAGGGCTACACTTACTCTGTCTTCAACCTTGTTTACGAAACCAATGTCGCCTCCTGCCGCATCTGGGACGCCCTCGGCTTCAAACGCATCGGCCGCGTCAAGTCCTGCGGAAATCTACGCTCCCACCCCCACACCCTCGTCGACGCCATCATCTATGGCCGCGACCTCGGCCCTGAAGGCGAAGACTTCGTCTCCGAAGAGCGCTTTGACAAAATCAGATTCTACCTCAAGCACGCCAAATACCCCAACGGCGCGGACCGAGCAGAGAAAAGCCGGCTTAGAAGCGCGGCGACGCACTACAAGCTTGCGCCACCCGAGGAGGAGGGAGGGATGGAGAGGCTTATGCTGAAGGATAAAGAAGTGGTGGCGGATCCGCAGCGGCAGTACGAGATCGCACGGGCAGTGCACAAGGGGCAGCATGGCGGGATCAACAAGACAACGGCGACGATTGCGGAAAAATATCACTGGGTGCGCATCAAAGAAACCGTCAGTCTCGTCATCAAAAACTGCCCCGACTGCAAGGAATCCACCAAACTGCCCTCCTCCGCTTCGACAGGGGGAAGACCTACCTCTGACAATAACAACCACACATCTTCAACCACATCAACAGCATCCTCATCCTCCTCAGCATTGGCGCAACTCCGCCGAGCAGCGCACCAAGACCCCAACAGCATGATTGAGCGCCTTGTCAACTTCGACAACCTCCAATCCCCCTCTAGCGCTTCCTCCGCAACCAGCACCCACCACCGCGACTTCTCCGCGGCGCTAGACGCGCAATCCGCAGCGCCGGTAGCACATATGCATCCCCTGCACGCCTACGCCGACATGCCGCTGGACCCGCAGATCATGCAGGACCAGCACTTCGGGAGCGGCGCGGCTTTCGGGGCGCATGAGCATGGCCAGGAGGGGTTTGTCCACCACCACCACCACCACCACCACGATAACCGCGAACCTTTCCTCGAAGGCCAACCCGATCATTCCTACAACCACTGCGCACCCGCCCCCGACCATGACCCCGAACCGGGACACGAGACAGGCTACGGCGGCAACATGGCACTTGACCATGAGGAGGGAGAAACGGGAAGAAAGGTGGATACGAGGATGGCGACGGAGAGGCATGTTAGTAGGGGGGATGAGCCGATGGGGTTTGTGCAGGAGGGGGTTTAGGCGAAGAGGTTGAGGGAGGGGAGGTGTGGATGGGAAAGATGATGGAGATTAGGGGGGTGATTTGTTTGGATTTGTTTTGATTAATTCGCCTGCTTTACTTATCTACTCTGCTTTACTTGTTTACCTGTCTGTTGGTAGTATCTACCATCTTCTCCTTCACTACTTGATCAACCTATCAAATCAACTGACCAAAACCTCATCAACCTCCCACCATTCCCACCTTACCACATCCTCACCTCATCACCTCGCCATCTCTACATCTCCCTCGTCCCTACCTCCCTTTTTTTTCATTTCTCAATCCCCCAGTCATTTTATCAAGTTATCGCTTTATCGCTTTATGGGCCTCAACACTTACATAGGTAGAGTCATGATTCAAGTCCTAACACCATCATTTTCGTCTTCCGATTTCTCCATCTCCTCATCTCATCACCTCATCATCTCCCTATCTCTTCATCTCCCCATCTCCCTCACCTCCCTTCCCCATCTCTTTCATACTCACCCCTGCATAACCCATAGTCAGGCTATCATCGACCTTGATACTTGCTACCTGAATGATTGGGAAGCGGGTTTAGGTCCGGGAAGGGTGAGCGGAAAGAAGGGAGGAAGGAAGGGGGGCAAGTGGAAGATTTGAGTGGGGTGGTCTAGGTAAGTGAGGGAGTGGATAGGAGAAAGAATGCGCTTATGGTGGAGTGGTTTGGTCGGTTTATCGATTTGTGCATTTAGTAACGAACGCAGCTTGCCTAATCTTAGAACTCAGTGCTATCATGGACGTAATTTTCCCCACTAAATGAACGGACTCTTTGAACTAGAGAAGTCAAGTTTTTTTCTGTTCGAGGTCGGGCATGTGCAGTCACTGCTTTGCCCTGTGCCTGCTGGTATAAATGTTATTGCCTTTTATGGTTTGGGTATTGTTGCCCGCAAAAATTATTGTCGTCGAACGTGGTGGTGATGAGGATCAAAACTGCATGTGAAAGTTATACATATCCTTCTGTTTTCAGCCCACTTGGCGGTCGGCGCTCGGTTTTGACAGAGAGTAGCCTCCAGACAAGTTATATTAAATCATTATTCGAACAAGATACTACATCAGTCTAATAGAGTATTAAGACAGACGCATACTGTGGGAAGAGGAATTGGGGACACTCGAAAACTTTGGGCAACAATCACACCTTCTTCGACCAAGCCAGCGCCACACTCCTGGGCTTCTGCATCTGCAACGTAATAGCGGAAATGGCCGAATCGTTTACCATCTCCAGCAGCTTCTGTCTCCCATCCTCACAACTCCCTCCATCCTTCAGAACAGGACACACCCTATGCTCTCGAAATAACGTCGCCACAACAGCGACGAATTCCACCTGCGCGAATTTCTGCCCGGGACAGATACGCGGGCCGTCTGCCCAAGGGATGAATTGGCCTTGTGGAGGCTCCATGAGCCCGCCGTTGGGTGTGATCCAGCGGCTGGGCTTCCAGGTTAAAGAGTCGGGGCCCCAGA
>JAABUR0100007785.1_pt1 | contig 12573 bp, 10 predicted proteins | sample 5560091 | NCBI WGS metagenome assembly JAABUR01 (sample SAMN10711879, study PRJNA513375) | rock metagenome | isolation source: Antarctica rocks | place: Antarctica: Victoria Land, University Valley sud
GGAGGAGGTCCTCGCCTCGATGGGGAACTACGTCTTCGACGCGGACGTCCTCGAGGACGCCGTCGTGCGCGACCACGATCGCGAGGGCAGCAAGCGCGACATGGGCGGCGACATCGTGCCGGACTTCGTGGCGAGGGGCACCGCCTACGTCTACGACTTCAAGGACAACCGGGTGCCCGGCTGGACCGAGCGGGACCAGGGCTACTGGCGCGACGTGGGGACGATCGACTCGTACCACGACGCGCACATGGACCTCATCTCGGTCCACCCCATCTTCAACCTCTACAACTACGAGTGGCCGATCTACACCAGCTACGGTCCCTACCCGCCGGCGAAGTTCGTCCACGGCGAGGGTGACCGGGTGGGTAGCGCCTACAACTCGGCTGTCGCGCCCGGTGTCGTCGTCAGCGGCGCGCAGGTCCACAACTCGGTGCTGGCCCCGCGGGTGCACGTCCACAGCTACGCGCTCATCGAGGACAGCGTGATCCTCGACGGCGTCGACATCGGCCGCCGGGCCATGGTCCGGCGGGCGATCATCGACAAGAACGTCTTCGTGCCGGAGAACTGCCAGATCGGGATCGACCACGAGCGCGACCGGGAGCGCGGGTTCCACGTCACCGACGTCGGCATCACGGTGATCGGCAAGGGCCAGGAGGTCCCGCTCTGACGGCCGGCCCGGGGGCCCACCGCGGCACCAACGCCCGCACCCTTGAGACGTACGAGGCGACCGCCCTGCTCACCCGGCATACCGGCGGGCACGCCCCTTGGATCTTCGTCATCGCCCGACCCGCCCCCGCCGAGGAGAACCCGTGACCCACCCTGCCCCCCACCGCGCGGCCCGGATCGGCGTGCAGGTCCAGCCGCAGCACGCCGAGTACCGCGAGATCCGTCAGGCGTGCGCCGACCTCGAGCAGGCCGGCGTCGACATCCTCTTCAACTGGGACCACTTCTACCCGCTGAGCGGGGACGCGGACGGGCTGCACTACGAGTGCTGGACCATGCTCGCGGCGTGGGCGGAGGCCACCGAGCGGGTCGAGATCGGGGCGCTGGTCACCTGCAACTCCTACCGCAACCCCAACCTGCTGGCGGACATGGCGCGCACCGTGGACCACGTCAGCGACGGCCGCCTCATCCTCGGCATCGGCTCGGGCTGGTTCGAGCGGGACTATGACGAGTACGGCTACGAGTTCGGGACCGCCGGCGGCCGGCTGGACGCCCTCGAGCGCGACCTGCCGGTCATCAAGGCACGCTGGGCGCGCCTGAACCCGCCTCCATCTGCGACATCCCCGTCCTCATCGGCGGCGGGGGCGAGCGCAAGACGCTGCGGATCGTCGCCGAGCACGCGGACATCTGGCACGGCTTCGGGGACGCGGACACGATCGCGCACAAGCACGCCGTCCTCGACCAGTGGTGTGCCCGGACCGGGCGTGACCCCCATGAGATCGAGCGGTCGGCGGGCGTCACCGCTGCCCCCGGCCGGTTCCCGGAGGACCGGCAGGACTTCGCGGCCGGTGCGCAGGCGCTCTACGACGTCGGCACCCGTCTGGTGACGACCGGTCTCGACCGGCCGCCGTACGACCTCGGCAAGGTCCGGGACCTGGTGGCGTGGCGCGACGAGGTCAACGGCCGGGCGTCATGAGGATCTCGGTGGTGCAGGTCGACGGTTGTCCCAACGCCCCCGTCGCGGTGACCCGGGTCACCGCGGCCCTCGCGCGCCTCGGGCTCGCCGACGTCGGTGTCGAGACCGTCGTCGTCACCACGGCGGCGCAGGCCGCGCGGGCCGGGGCCGGGGGCTCGCCGACGGTGCTCGTCGACGGCCGCGACCTGTTCCCCGGCAGCGTGCCGGACGGTGGGCTGAGCTGCCGCCTGTACCCGACCACTGCGGGCCTGGAGGGCGCGCCCAGCGTGGAACAGCTCGTCGAGCAGTTCCGCAACCGGCTGGGCGATCACCCACCCGCCGCCCCGGCGCCTCCGAGGTGACCTGCCGGGCACCCTCGTCGGTAGCCTGTGCCGGTGACTGAGGCACTTGGCCCGGGGACGACGGACGGGGAGGAGACCCTGCTCGTCACGATCTCCGGTGACGACCGACCCGGAGTCACGAGCGTCCTGTTCGACGCCATCGCCGAGGTCGGGGCGGAGGTGCGTGACCTCGAGCAGGTCGTCGTCCGCGACCACCTCACCCTGGCGATGCTGCTCGTCGCGGGACCCCGTGCCCGGCGCCTCGACGAGGTCGTCCGGCTCGTCAGCGGCTCGCTCGGCCTCGCCGTCTCGGTGCGCAGGGGCAGCGGGGACGGCGCGCCCGGACGCGGCGGACGGGCAGCCGTGGTCGTCCTCGGCAGGCCGCTGCGGGCCAGCGCGGTCGCCGCGGTCACCGCCCGCATCGCCGCTCACGGGGCCAACATCGACCGGATCCGGCGACTGTCCCGCTACCCCGTCACCACCGTGGAGCTCGACGTCTCCGGCGCCGAGGTCGGACGCCTGCGCCGGGAGCTGGCGCTCGAGGCGTCCGTCCAGGACGTGGACATCGCGGTGGCCCCGGCCGGACTGGCGCGGCGCGGGCACCGGCTGATCGTCATGGACGTGGACTCGACGCTCATCCAGCAGGAGGTCATCGAGATGCTCGCCGGCCACTCCGGCCGGGAGGCCGAAGTGGCCGCGATCACGGCGCGGGCCATGTCGGGGGAGCTCGACTTCGCCGAGTCCCTGCGCGAACGGGTGAGGACGCTCGCCGGGCTCGACGTGGCGGTGCTCGACGAGGTCTACGCGCAGGTGGTGCTGACCCCCGGGGCGCGCACCCTGGTGCGCACGCTCAGGCGTCTCGGCTTCACCGTCGCGCTCGTGTCGGGCGGCTTCGTCGAGATCGTCGGCCGTATCGCGGCCGACCTGGGCATCGACCGCGTGGCGGCAAACCGGCTCGAGATCGCCGACGGGCGCCTCACCGGCCGCCTCGTCGGCGAGGTGCTGGACCGGGCAGGCAAGGCGGCCGCGCTGCGGCGGTTCGCCGCAGAGGCCGGCCTGCCCCTCTCGAGCACTGTCGCCGTCGGAGACGGCGCCAACGACCTCGACATGCTCGCCGCGGCGGGCCTCGGGGTCGCGTTCAACGCCAAGCCGGTGGTCCGGCAACAGGCCGACACCTCGGTCAACGTGCCCTACCTCGACGCGGTGCTCTACCTGCTCGGGATCAGCCGCGAGGAGGTCGAGGAGGCGGACGCGGCCGACGGCACCCCGACCCCTGCCCCGCCACTGGGTGCGCGCTGACCTTCTAAGGTGGGCAGATGGCGAGCGCGGCAGCACCGGCGGAGGCGGCAGGACACCGCACCCTGCTGATCATCGGAGGTGCCGAGGACAAGCTCGGCCGCTCGGTCGTGCTGCGTCGTTTCGTCCGCCTCGCCGGGGGCCGCGAGTCGCACATCGTCCTCATCCCCACCGCGTCGTCTTTCACCGACGAGGCCGTCGACCTCTACACGTCGGTCTTCACGCGGCTGCGCGCCGGGCCGGACGTCTCCGTCGTGCACCCGCAGACCCGGCAGGCGGCCCACGACCCGGCCATGGTCGAGCTGCTCGACCGGGCGACCGGCATCTTCATGACGGGTGGCAGCCAGCTCAAGCTGAGCCAGAACGTCGTCGGCACCCCCGTCGGTGACGGGGTCCGGCGCGCCTACCACCGGGGCGCCGTCGTCGCCGGGACCTCCGCCGGCGCCTCCATCATGAGCCGGTTCATGATCTCCCTCGGCGACGAGGGCCTGACCCCCCGGCAGCGTTCCAGCCAGCTGACCGCCGGGCTGGGGCTCATCGAGGAGATCGTCGTCGACCAGCACTTCGACCAGCGGGGTCGCTACGGCCGGCTCATGTCCCTGGTCGCGAGCTCGCCGAACCTGCTCGGTCTCGGTATCGACGAGAACACCGCGGCCGAGATCCGCGACGAGCGCCGGCTCTCGGTCGTCGGCCCGGGCGGCGTGTTCGTCATCGACGCCCGGTCCGCGGTGACCGACGCCCCCGACGCGCGCCGCGGCGCTCCGCTGCTCGTCTCCGGTGCAGTGGTCCACTCGTTGCCGTGGGGCGCGACCTTCGACCTCAAGCAGGCGGTCCTCGTCGACTTCGTCGAACGACACCCGGACATCGAGGTCGTCGTCGCGTCCGCAGCTGACCGGCCTGCGCCGACCCTGGTGCCTCCGCGGCGCTCCTCGGGCGGCTGAGGAGTGCCGCGTCGCCCAGCGGCACCCTCCCGGGAACCCCGAGCCACGAGCCACGACCCAAGAGCCACGACCCAAGAGCCAGAGCCACGACCGAGCATCGAGGAGGACCCCATGGCCGTCGAGCGCGGTGCGCCGTCCGGCCCGCTCGCCCCGGACCTGACGATCGTCGAGGCCAAGGTCTACCGGGGTCCCAACCTGTGGTCCTACGAGCAGGCCGTCCACCTCGTCGTGGACCTCGGCGTCCTCGAGGACCATCCCACCGACACCATCGCGGGCTTCACCGACGCCCTCCTCGGCCTGCTGCCCGGGCTGCACCGGCATACCTGCTCGCGCGGGCACGCCGGTGGCTTCGCCGAACGCCTGCGGGAAGGGACCTGGCTCGGCCACGTGGCCGAGCACATCGCGCTGCAGCTGCAGACCGAGGCGGGCCACGACCAGCGCCGGGGCAAGACCCGCAGCGTCACCGGCGTGCGCGGTCGCTACCACGTCGTCTACGGCTACACCGACGAGACGGTGGGGCTGGAGGCGGGCCGGCTCGCTGTGCGTCTGGTCAACCACCTCGTGGCCCCCGAGGACGGGCTCGACTTCGCGGAGGCACTGGAGAGGTTCCTCGGGCTGGCCGAGCGGACCGCGTTCGGGCCCTCGACCGCGGCCATCCTCGAGGAGGCGGTCAGCCGCGACATCCCCTGGATCCGTCTCAACCAGGCCTCGCTGGTCCAGCTGGGGCAGGGAGTGCACGCCCAGCGCATCCGGGCCACGATGACGTCCCGGACCGGTGCGCTGGCCGTCGACATCGCCAGCGACAAGGACCTCACCACCAAGCTGCTCGCCTCCGCGGGTCTCCCGGTGCCGAGACAGGAGGCGGTCCGTACCGCTGGGGCCGCGGTGCAGGCGGCAGTGCGCATCGGCTTCCCGGTGGTCGTCAAGCCGGTCGACGGCAACCACGGACGCGGGGTCTGCCTCGACCTGGGCAGTCCCGAGGAGGTCGAGGCGGCCTTCGGGGTCGCGCAGGGACAGTCCCGGCGCGGCACGGTCGTCGTCGAGTCGTTCGTCGGCGGACGTGACTACCGCTGCCTGATCGTCGACGGCCGCATGCAGGCCATCGCCGAACGGGTCCCCGCGCACGTCGTCGGCGACGGTGAGCACACCGTGGCGCAGCTCGTCGACACGACCAACGCGGACCCCCGGCGCGGCGTCGGCCACGAGAAGGTGCTGACGAGGATCAGGATCGACGCCACCGCCCGGTCCGTGCTCAGCGCGCAGGGGTACGCGCTGGAGGACGTCCCGTCCGCGGGTGCGATGGTCAAGCTCGCCCTCACCGGCAACATGTCCACCGGCGGGATCTCCGTCGACCGCACCTTCGAGGCCCACCCGGACAACGTCGAGATCGCCGAGGAGGCCGCCCGGATCGTCGGGCTGGACGTCGCCGGCATCGACTTCATCTGCCCGGACATCGCCTCACCCGTGCGCGAGACCGGGGGGGCCATCTGCGAGGTCAACGCGGCCCCGGGGTTCCGGATGCACACCCACCCCACGGTGGGGGTCCCCCAGTTCATCGCCAAGCCGGTGGTGGACCTGCTCTTCCCGCCGGGGGCGCCGTCCCGGGTCCCGATCGTCGCGGTGACGGGCACCAACGGCAAGACGACGACAGCCCGGATGATCGCCCACATCTTCAAGGGACTCGGCCGGAAGGTGGGCATGACGTCGACCGACGGGATCGTCATCGACGAGCGTCTCGTCATCAAGGCGGACGCGTCCGGCCCGCGGTCGGCGCGGATGGTCCTGCAGAACCCCAGGGTCGACTTCGCCGTCATGGAGGTCGCCCGCGGCGGGATCATCCGTGAGGGTCTCGGCTTCGACCGCAATGACGTCGCCGTCGTCACCAACGTCGCCGCGGACCACTTGGGCCGCAACGGGATCGAGACGCTCGAGCAGCTCGCGGCGGTCAAGCGGGTCGTCGTCGAGGCGGTCCCGCGAGACGGCTTCGCGGTGCTCAACGCGGACGACCCGCACGTCCGCGCCATGCGGCGCAAGTGCTCCGGTGGGATCGTCTGGTTCTCCCTGGAGCCGCCCGGCTCGGAGGTTCGCGACTTCATCGACCGCTACTGCCGGCGGGGGGGACGCGCCGTGGTCCTCGAGCCGACCGACCGCGGCGACATGATCGTCATCCGGCACGGCCGGCGCAGCATGCAGCTGGCGTGGACCCACCTGCTCCCCGCGACGTTCGGCGGCGCGGCGCGGTTCAACGTCGCCAACGCGCTCGCCGCCGCCGGGGCTGCCTTCGCGGCGGGGGCACCACTGCACGAGATCCGCCAGGGACTGCGCACCTTCTCGACGTCGTACTACCTCTCTCCGGGGCGGATGAACCTGCTCAGCGTCCACAACGTGGAGGTCTTCGTCGACTACTGCCACAACGCGGCGGGGATGCGGGCACTGGGAGACTTCGTCGAGCGGTACTCGGCCCAGCGGGCCGGCCGGGCCGACCTCGGCAGGTCCTCGAGGATCGGCATGATCGGGGCCGCCGGCGACCGCCGCGACGACGACATGCGTGAGCTGGGCGCGGTGGCGGCCCAGCACTTCGACGTCATCGTCGTCCGTGAGGACGTCCGCCTGCGTGGCCGCCTCCCCGGCGAGACCGCCGGCCTCGTCGCGGAGGGGGTGAGGCGGGCGGTCGACACCGCCGGTGCGCGCTGCCGCCAGGTCGAGATCGTGCTCGACGAGCTCGACGCGGTCGGCCACGTGATGGGCCGCGCGAACCCCGGCGACCTGGTCGTGCTCTGCGTCGACCAGCACGCGGAGGTGCTCAGCCGCCTCGAGGACAGCACCCGGCACGCCCAGGCAGGCTCGCACCCCGGTGGGGCCCCCGGCGACCCCGACCTGGATCCGGAGGAGCTCGCGGAGTCCGCCCGTGCCTCCGGGGCGCAGGCCGAGGGCGAGGCCGTTGGCGCCCCCGCCCACCAGCCCGACACGGTGACCGCCGCCGACCACGCGGCGCAGCACTCGGAGCGCGCTCCGGAGGCTCCCGCCGAGCCGTGACCGCGGAGGACGTCAGTGCGTCCCGGGTCGGCGTGCCGCCGCCGCGTAGGCGTGCAGGGCCCCCCGGTAGGCAAGGGTGTCCTCGTCGGTGGCGTGGTCGACGAGCGCGTCCACGAGGTCCGCGACCGCCTCCGGGGCGCGGCCCGAGTCGAGCAGGGCAAGTGCCCGGAGCGCGATCACCGTCGGACCCTGGGGCTTCCCTGCGCTCACTCCGGCCAGCAGGCGCAGCGCCGCCCCCGGCTGGGCGAGGCTGCGGTAGGCCGACGCCGCCTGGATCTGTGCCCGGTGCCGGTGCGGTTCTCGCAGGCCGTTGCCGAGGGAGGTGAGGTACAGCGGGATGGCCGCCTCCAGGTCACCGGCCGAGTCCAGGGTCAGCGCCCACTCGTAGCGCAGCCGGGGGTCACGGGGATGGGTCCGGGAGAGCTGCTCGGCCCTGCTCACCCGGCGCACGGGGTCGTCGTCGGCCCAGATCGCGGCGATCTCGGACTCGGACTCGTGCTCGCCGCGGGCGGCCACGACCTTGCGCCGGACGGCGCGCGAGTCGTCCGCGCTCGCTCCGAGGTCCCGGAGCAGGCGTTCCACCGCCGGCCGCTCCGCGTGGCACATCAGAGCCACGACGTCGCCGTCCGCAGCCGCCGCCAGCAGCGCGCTGAGCGCGCCGGTCTCGGTGCGGTGCGACTCGACGTCGAGCACGCCGGAGCGGACAAGGCCCGTCCGGAGCTGCTGCTCGAGATCCTCGAGGGAGCGTCCGCGCAGGTATGCCGGCTTGTGCGCCAGGACGACACGGTCGGCGTCCCGTCCCGCGATCTCGCCCAGGGCCTGGATGGCCTCGTCAGCACGGTCCCCGGTGCCGCCCAGCCCGAGGTGCACGCGGCCCCCGGGTGCGACGAGGCCGTGGCAGACCTCGAGGAGCGCCTCGAGTCCCGCCTCGTTGTGGGCGAGGTCGACGATTACGCTCGCCTGCCCGCCGGACGGGAGCGGCACCGAGTAGGTGTTCATCCGGCCGGAGCTGAGCACCGGGTCGGGCAGGAACGTGCGCAGGCCCTCGACCACTGCGGCGCGTGGCACGCCGAGCCCCAGGGCGGCCGCGGCGGCGGCCAGGGCGTTGGCGATGTTGGACCTCGACAGGCCGGCGAGCGTGACGGGCACGTCGACGACCTTCGCGAGACGGTCCGGGTCGGCCCCCGGGGTGAGGACGACCAGCTCGCCGTCGAGCACCGTGATGCCGCGGCCACCGCCGTCGATCGACTCGCGCAGGGCCGGGGAGTCGGGGTCCAGGCTGAACGCCCACGGGCGGGCCCTGATCCGGTGGCGCATCGACCACACCCGGGGATCGTCGCCGTTGAGGACGACCCACCCGCTCGGTCTGGTGACCGTCGTGACGATCGCCTTGACCTCGGCCAGCTGGTCGAGGGTCTCGATCCCGTGCAGCCCGAGGTGGTCCGCGGTCACGTTCGTGACGACGCTGACGTCGTTGACGGCCACCCCCATCCCCTTGAGCAGCAGCCCGCCGCGAGCGGTCTCGAGAACGGCGATCTCGAGGCCCGGCGTGGCAAGCACCTCGCGCGCGCCCGTGGGCCCGGAGAAGTCCCCGGGGTCGACCATCTCGCCCATGACGACGACCCCGTCGGTCGAGCTCCACGCGGTCCGCAGCCCCGCGGTCATCGCCAGATGGGCCACCATCCTCGTCGTCGTCGTCTTGCCGTTGGTGCCGGTGATGGAGGCCACCGGGACCCTCGGCACGATGAGGGTGGGGACCGCCCCGGCCGGCGCCTCGCGGACCCGCCGGCCGACCCGCTCGAACACCGGGTCGACCTCCTCCTCAGCCGCGCCGAGCAGGGCGCCGAGGAGGGGACCGAACTGCTCGGCAGCGATCGTGCCGCGGTTGCGGTGCCGCCAGGGGATGGCGACGACGATCTCGTCGACCGCGCTCCCGGTGCGGGCGCGGACCCCCAGCCGCGGGATCCCGGCCACCCGGGCCATCCGGCGCATCACCTGCCCGGCGACGCGCATGACGAACCGCTGGCGCTGGGCCGAGCCGGCCCGCCCCGGCCTCGACGAGCCGAGACCGAGCCGGCGGGCGAGCGCGGAGGCCTGCGACCCGTCAAGCGCGAGGTAGCCAGGCACCCGGAGGCTGATCTTCACGGCCGGGCGGGTGAAGTAGAGGTTGGGGCCCTCGAGGACCCGCACCTCGGTGACCGTGACCCCGCCCGCCACCGCGCCCACCCCCACGACCCCCGCTGCCGAAGTCATGGCGGCGAGCCTAACGGCCTCCACGGCCGCCGGGGACTGCACGGTGAGGGAGCGCCGTCACTGCCCCATCGCGTGGACACCACCGTCGACGTGGACGATCTCGCCGGTCGTCGCGGGGAACCAGTCCGAGAGCAGCGCGACGCATCCCCTGGCCGCCGGCCCGGGGTCGTTGACGTCCCAGCCCAGCGGAGCCCGGGTGTCCCAGGAGCTCTCGAACTGCTCGAACCCCGGGATCGACTTCGCGGCGGTCGTCCGCAGCGGTCCCGCCGAGACGAGGTTGCACCGCACCCGCCTGGGGCCGAGGTCACGGGCCAGGTACCGGCTCGTCGACTCGAACGCCGCCTTGGTCACACCCATCCAGTCGTAGACCGGCCACGCGAACTTCGCGTCGAAGGTCAGCCCGACGACACTTCCGCCATCGGTCATCATCGGCAGCGCCGCTGCCGCCAGGGCCTTGAGGGAGTATGCGGAGGCGTGCATCGCCGTCGCGACGTCCTCCCACGTGCCGTCCATGAAGCTGAAGGCGCCCTGGGGCGCGAAGCCGATGGAGTGCAGCACGCCGTCCAGCCCGTCCAGGTGCTCCCTCGTGCGTTCCGCGAGGGAGGCGAGGTGCCCGTCGTCGGTGACGTCGAGCTCGATCACCGCCGGCGTGCTCGGCAGCCGTCTGGCGATCGTCCGGGTGATCCGCATCGTGCGCCCGAACGAGGTGAGGACCACCTCCGCGCCCTCCTGCTGTGCCAGCCTGGCCACGTGGAAGGCGATGGAGGAGTCCATCAGCACGCCGGTGATGAGCAGTCGCTTGCCCTCGAGAATCCCCACGTCAGAAGCACCTTCCTCGTCGTGGACCGCGCTCCACGGTCAGTGACCCATCCCCAGGCCGCCGTCGACCGGGATGACGGCGCCGGTGATGTATGCCGCCTCCTCGGACGCGAGGAACCGCACCACCGCGGCGACGTCCTCGACGGCCCCGAACCGACCCGCGGGGATGCTCGCGCGGTAGGCGGCGGCCCGTTCGGGGGGCAGCTCGGCGGTCATGTCGGTCTCGATGAAACCGGGGGCGACGACGTTGGCGGTGATGCCCCGGCCGCCGAGCTCCCGGGAGATCGAGCGGGCCAGGCCGACGAGCCCGGACTTGCTCGCCGCGTAGTTCGACTGTCCCGGCGCGCCGTAGAGCCCGACGACGCTCGAGATGAAGACCATCCGGCCCCGGCGCAGCCGGATCATGCCCTTGCTGGCCCGGCGGGCGCACCGGAAGGCCCCGCCGAGGTTCGTGCCGACGACCTCGTCGAAGTCCTCGTCGCTCATCCGCATCAGCAGCTGGTCCCGGGTGACCCCGGCGTTGGCCACCAGCACCTCGACCGGTCCTCCCAGGAGCTCCTCGGCAGCCGAGAAGGCCGCATCCACTGAACCGGTGTCGGTGACCTCGCACGGCACCGTGCGCAGGCCCTCAGGAGGGGCACCGGACCGGTTGGTCACGACGACGTTGTCGCCGGCCGCGCCGAGGGCCCGGGCGATCGCCAGACCGATGCCCCGGTTCCCACCCGTGACGAGGACGTTCCGGGCCGAGCCCCCGCCTGCCGTCATCGCTGCCGCTCCCGTCCCGTCCCGCGGTCGTCGCCGGACGCACCTCGCCGACGTTAGCCGACCACCGGGCGGGACGCGGTTCCGGGGTTGCCCACGGCGCCCCGTATCGTGGGGGGGTGCGACGTCGCGGCAGGATCCCGGTCCCGGTGATCCAGTCCGTCACGTCGGCCCCGACCTCCGTCGCGGACGACCAGGGCACGAGGATCAGGCGGTACCTCGTGACGATGGGGATCCGGACGGCGTGCTTCCTGCTGGCCATCGTCACCAGCGGCGCTGCTCGTTGGTCCTTCGTCGTCGCCGCGGTCCTGCTGCCCTACATCGCCGTCGTCATGGCGAACGCGGTGGGCCCGCGCCATGGTCGCGAGGTACCGATGGTCTCCCCCACCGCGCCGGACGCTCCCGCACTCGGCGCCGCGACACCTCCCGGCGACCCGTCGGGACGGCTGGCACGCTGATGACGCTGCTCCCCGGCGGCCGCCCCGTCCACGCGGGCAGTGACCTGCTGTGCAGCGCCAAGGGGTGCCGCCGTGCAGCGACGAGGGCGCTGCTCTGGAACAACCCGAAGCTGCACGCCCGGGAACGACGCAAGGTCTGGCTCACCTGCGCCGAGCACGAGAGCCACCTCGGCGAGTTCCTGGGGGTCCGGGGCTTCCTCAGGGACACCGTCGACGTCGACGACCTCGGCGAGCAGCACGGCTGAGCAGCGGCACGAGCGCCGCGGTGGGGCCCTTCGCGCGGTTCAGCCGCCGATCGCCGACATCGGGCGGTCCGGCTGCTGGAAGCCCGGCTCGCCGATCCCGTGTCCCCTTGCCTTGCGCCACATCTCGCCGCGGATGAGCGCGGCGAGCTCGCCGTTCGTCGCGCCCTGGCGCATCGGTGCCCGCAGGTCGGTCTCGCGCTCGGAGAAGAGGCAGTTGCGCACCTGGCCGTCGGCGGTCAGCCGGGTGCGGTCACAGGCCGCGCAGAACGGCTCGGACACGCTGGCGATGATCCCCACCGTCTGCGGGCCCCCGTCGACGAGGAAGCGCTCCGCCGGGGCGCTCCCGCGGTCCGCGTCCGGCAGCGGGGTGAGCTCGAAGCGCTCCGAGAGCCGCTCCCGCAGCTCCGCCGCGGAGATCATCTCGGAGCGGTCCCAGCCGTGCTGGGCGTCGAGCGGCATCTGCTCGATGAAGCGCAGCTCGTAGCCGCGTTCCAGGCACCACGAGAGCACGTCCGCGACGGACGCGTCGTTGACGCCCCGCATCGCGACCGCGTTGACCTTGACCGGCGTCAGCCCCGCCTCCGCCGCCGCGACGAGGCCCTTCTCCACGTCGACGAGCCGGTCCCTGCGGGTGAGCCGGCTGAACACCTCGGCGTCGACGGTGTCAAGGCTGACGTTGACCCGGTCGAGCCCGGCCAGGGCCAGCGGCGCCGCGAGACGCGCCAGCCCGACGCCGTTGGTGGTCATCGCGATCTGCGGCCTCGGCTCCAGCGCGGCGATCCCCGCGACCAGCTCGACCACGGA
>JAABUR0100007786.1_pt1 | contig 12573 bp, 16 predicted proteins | sample 5560091 | NCBI WGS metagenome assembly JAABUR01 (sample SAMN10711879, study PRJNA513375) | rock metagenome | isolation source: Antarctica rocks | place: Antarctica: Victoria Land, University Valley sud
TGCGCTACTGGCAGCACCGCAACCTGGTGGCCTACCACGCCCATCGCAAGCGCCGCCTCGCGCGACGCCACGGGTACCATGAACTCTCGCTGTAGTACTAAGATCGTCGTTCGTGATCGTTTCTCCCAAGTCCACAAAGTACCGTAGTACAGCGTGTCTGGTATTTCTCGGGGGTTTCGCCGTACGATTTCCCTGCTATGTCGCCAAGGATACTCCCGAGGTATTCCGAGCGCACTGTACTAGAGGATTGGTTGGCGGTGCGAGGAGGCTGGGAGGGGCCGCTCTTCGTCGCCGTCAACAAGGGCGGCCGCCTGGCCCATCGGCGTATGACGGAGCAGGCGGTCTACGGCATCTTGCAGAAGCGGGCAACCGAGGCCGGGGTGGACGACCTCTCGCCCCACGACCTGCGCAGGACCTATGTGGGCGACCTCCTCGACGCCGGGGCCGACATCGCCACCGTGCAGAAGCTGGCCGGGCACGCGGATGTCTCGACCACCGCCCGCTACGACCGGCGCGGCGGCGCGGCCCGGCGCGCGGCGGCGGACCTGCTGCACGTCCCCTACGCGCGGCGCAGGCCCTGATCCGGCGGGCACCCGGATGGTGGTACAGTGGCCGCCACCGGACGACCGACCAGGCGAGGAGGCGACGATGGCCCCACCCCCCGACCCCGCGCACTCCGCGCCCGCACTCGTCGGGCGCGACCGCGAGCAGGCGACGCTGCGCGACCACCTCGCGGCCGCCCGCGCGGGGCACGGCGGGTTAGTGCTCATCGGCGGGGAGGCGGGGATCGGCAAGACCGCCCTCGCCGAGGACCTGCTGGCCGCGGCGGCTTCCCAAGGCGCGCAGGTGCTGGTCGGGCGCTGCTACGACCTGAGCGAGACGCCGCCCTACGGCCCCTGGGTCGAGGCGCTCGCCCGTGCTCCTCGCGGTGACGGCCTCCCCACGCCGCCCGACCTCGCCGGGGGGACCGGGGCGACGAGCCAGCCCGCGCTCTTTGCCCAGGTGCGCGACCACCTCGCCGCGCTGGCCGCCGCCCGCCCCGTCGTCGTCGTCCTCGACGACCTGCACTGGGCCGACCCCGCCTCCCTCGGCCTGTGGCTGCTGGTCGAGGGGCGCTGGGCGGAGCTCCGGCGCGCCCTCCCGGCGCGCGCCGGGCCGGAGGTCATGGCCTGGGCTGAGCTGGCGCGGCGGCAGGGCGCGGCGGACGAGGTGCGGGCGGCGCTCCAAGGGGGGCTGCCGGGGGGCGCGGCGCAGGACCCGGGCGACACGCACCTCGACCTGAGCCTGCGGCTGCAGCGCGTGGCCGCCGGTGTGGCCCTGGACGCGGGCGACCTGCCTGCGGCCGAGGCGTGGCTGGCGGCGCACGACCGCTGGCTCGCTTGGAGCGGGGCGGTGCTCGGCCAGAGCGAGGGCCAGGCGCTTTGGGCGGCCTACCACCGCGCGACGGGCGACGGGGCGCTGGCTCGCCGGCACGCGGACCACGCCCTGGCAGAGGCGACCGCGCCGCGCCAGCCGCTGGCCCTCCTCGCCGCGCACCGTCTCCTCGGCGAACTGGCCACCGCAGCGGGCGACTTCACCGCCGCGCAGGCCCACCTGGACGAATCGCTGGCCCTGGCAGAGGCGTGTGCCGCCCCCTACGAGCGCGCCCTTACCCTCCTCGCCCTGGCCGAGCTGCACGCGGCCACTGACGACCGTGCCGGCGCACAGGCGACGCTGGACGCGGCGCGCGCCCTCCTCGCGCCGCTGGAGGCCCGTCCTGCCCTGGCCCGCGCCGACGCGCTGGCCGACCGTCTCGCCGCCACGCCTGCCCCCGTCACCCTCCCTGCCCTCCCCTTCGGCCTGACCGCACGCGAGGCCGCGGTGCTGCGCCTCATGGTGGCGGGACTGACCAACGCCCAGGCGGCCGCGCGCCTCTTCGTCACCCCGCGCACCATCGGCACCCACCTCACGTCCATCTACACCAAGCTCGGGGTGGACGGGCGCGCCGACGCCATTCGTGTCGCCCTCGACCACGGCCTCCGCTAATCACGCCTCGTCAGCAGTTGGTTGACACCTACCGATCCGGAAGGTGGCCGGGTTATCGTCAACCGGGGCCGGAGCATTGGCGTCGGTGCTGGTGAGCGCCCGCGTATGCTCGCCAACCTTCTGCCAACCCAGCGATCCGTAGGGGTCAAGGAGGCGCTGACGAGGTGTGCCGCTAATCGCCACAATTGCGGCCCCGTGCCACGCGCACCCCGCCCCGTCAGCAGCCGGACCTGTCAGATCTGACAGGTTCCCACCCTTGTGATCCGCCGCGAAAGATTGTCAGGTCGCACGATGTGCGGCCACGCCCGCCGGCCTAGAGTAGCGCTATCGCAACGACTCGGCCGTCACGATGGTGGCAGGAACAGGACCCAAGAGCTGAGAGGAGACGGTCATGGCGCGCGCAATCAACTTCGGTGTAGCGGTCAAGCGTGCAACATCTGGCGAACAGCGCGCGTGGCAAAGGGGCCACGGCGGGCGGTGGCGCGTGGCGGGCCTGCTGGCTGCCACGACCATCGGCCTCGGCCTCTTGGTCGCCGTGGCCCTCGGTCAGGCCCGGCAGGTGGGGCCGGGAGCGGGTACCCAGGGGGCCTACCCCTACGTTATCCACGGTTCCCAGCAGTTCGTCGTGCCCGATCGCCCCGCCAACGCCACCAGCGACTACGGGACCGCGTTCGATCCCTATGTCCTCCAGGGTTCACAGCCTATGTTGCCCGCCTACCCCTATGTCATCACGGCCCCGGCACAGCCCGCCGCTGCCGCCAGCACCACCGCCGCCACCAGTGACCTCGGTACCGCCTTCGATCCCTACATCATCCAAGGCGGGCAGCGGGCAATGCCGGTCTATCCCTACGTCATCGTCGGCGTTCAGCGTCCCTACGTGCCCGATCCCACCGCCAACGCCACCAGCGACTACGGGACCGCGTTCGATCCCTATGTCCTCCAGGGTTCACAGCCCCTGTATCGTGGGCACGAGAGTCAACCGTAGTCCCCCCCCAGCGCGGGGACAGCCGCCCTGCCTCATGCGGGAATGGGCTCGCACCGTGACAGGGCGGCTGCTGGCGTGCTACCAGTCCCTCGCCTTAGCTGGCGAGGCACACCCGCTGTCTGGCCCCCGCACCAAGGCGTCAGCTGACGTATCGGGGACGAGGCCCGCCCTGCCCCGCCAGCCGCCCGCGCCCCCGGCGCGCGTGGTCCCCGCCCCGCTGGCCATAATTGCCCTAGCAAGCCGTTTTGTGCCCCCCGTGGACACCTTCCACGACAGCGGACAGCGGGCTTGACGATAAGCGACGGCGCGGCGAGGGCGTTACCACGCCCGGTGGCGCAGCACGCCGCCCTCGGCGGGTGGGGGCGTCTGCAGCGATGCGGGTGGGGGCGTCTGCAGCGATAGTGGCGAGGTGGCAGGCCACTTGACAGGGGGGAGTAGCCTGGGAGTACCAACAATTGGCGCGCCTCCCCGTCGAGGCCCCGTCATGCCACCCCGTCGTGTGGTTCCCCGGTACCAGGCGGTACTGGGGTTGTCCCCCACCCACAGGAGGGTCCCGTCATGCACCGCCACCCACGTGCCCCGCGCCGACTGACCCGCTTCGCCGCCCTGGCCACGCTGCTCGCGGCCCTGCTGACCGGGCTGTTCCTGTCCCCGGCGCCCGCCCTGGCGGCGCCCGCCATCACCCTCACGCCGGCCGCGATCCCGCCGGGCGGTACCATCACGGTCACCGGGACCGGCTTCACGCCGGGCGCGAAACTCGAGCTGTTCATCGCGATCCCGCAGTTCCATGACGCGCGGGTGAAGATGGCCGACCTCACCGCCTCGGCCGCCGGGGGCTTCACGACGACCATCCGGGAGAACGGCTTCGCCTCGCCCGAGCGCATCACCGTGGTCGTCACCGGCGGCGGGGCGGACCTGGCCCAGGCCGTCTACACCATCACGGACGCGCCGTCGATCGCGCCGGAGCGGCTGACGATCACCCCGGGCACCGGGCCGGTGGGGACGCGCTTCACCGCGACCGGGACGGGCCTGACGCCGGGGCTCGCCGTGGTGGCCTTCACCACCGAGTCGGCCCTGGGCCCCCAGGGGCACTTCCGCCAGGTCGCCCAGCTCACGGTCCCGGCGGATGGCCGGGTGACCTTCCCCATCGACACGACCGGCTATAACGCCGAGGGCCACGACCTGGTCATCTTCGGCCCGGGCGGGCCGGCGATCGGCCTGCCGCTGGTGATCGCCCAGTTCGTGGTCACCGCTCCGGGTGCCATGCCGGGTCTGCCCAACACCGGCGGGGGCGGGCTGGCGGCCGGCGCGGACCGGCGCGGCGACCTGGCCCTCGGCCTGCTCGGCCTGCTCGTCGGCCTCGTCGGCCTCGGCGTCAGGGCGCGCCGACCGGGCCGCTGAGCCGCGACCCGCGCCACATGATCCGAGGTCAGCGGTCCTGCGCACCCCGCTAATGCCCGCGCTACCGCCGCCGACGCCCCACACGCTGGGGAGGTCGGCGGCGGTAGCGGGGCTAGGGTCTGTCTGGTGATTAGTTGGTCGCGGGCCCGGAAGGTATCCCCAAACGTGCGATAGTCGTATCCTCGGCAGCGTTTCACCCACTGCGGAGCGCGACCGCTTCACGTTAGGAAAGCACGATGAAGGAGCGCTTCATGGCCCTGTCGCCGCTCACGCACCCCCTAACCCGCCGCCGGCTCCTGTGCAGCGCGGCGACCACCACCATCGGCCTCCTCGCAGTCGCGTGTGGCGGCACCACGGACACCCCGGCCCCGCCACCGGCAACGGCGACGACCATGGCCAGCGCCCTACCTCCCATTCCCAGCGCCGCAGCGCCCCCCGCCGCGACGGCAGCGCGCACCATCACCCCGCCACTCCCCCAGGCGGCCGCCACGGCAGCGCGCGCTGCCACCTCGTCAGCGGCGGCCACCCCCGTGCCGACCGCGCCGTTCCTCGTCTTCGTGGGCAGTTCGATGACCAACGGGACTGGCGCGACCGGCGGCAACACCTACCCGCAGCAAACCATCGCCCGACTCCAGCCCACCATGTACGACACGAAGGTTTTCGCCGGGGGTGGCCGTTCCATCACCGCGCTCAGCATGTCCGCACCGGACCAGATCGATCCCGCTTATGCCGCTACCCGCAGCAAGGATATTCTGGTCTTGGAGACCGATCTGACCGCGGACGGCGGCGGCGAAAAGGATTATGCCGATACCAGCGCGTTTTGCACGGCGCGCAAAGCGGTCGGGTGGCGCGTCGTCGTACTCACCATCCTGCCCCGTAGTGGCGCTCGATACACATGGCCCACATTCGAGGCTGATCGCGTGACGATGAACGACACGCTGCGCGCGAACTGGCGCGGCTTCGCGGACGCGCTGGCGGACATCACCGTCGCGCCACAACTCGGCACCGTTGCGGCCACCAAGGACCCGCGCTACTTCAACACTGACGGCACCCACCCGACCGACGCGGGGTACGCGATCATGGCCGACATCGTTGCGGCGGCGATCCGTACCCTCTGACCACCGCAGCGGGGACGTCAGCAGACCACTTCACGAACGCCCTCAGGCGCACAGCATGACGCCCCCGGCGCGTGGGGGCGTGTGCGGCGGTGGTGGCGGGGCTAGGGACGAGAAATACAGCGCGGTCGTCCTGTCAGTAAACAAATAGTAAATGCCTTTTCAACACTAAGTGAAAGCCTACTTGACAACTATCGGTAGCATGCCTATGATGCTGATCATGGCCTTAACAATAAGGATGCGATGACGCGGGGTACTGTATCTGGGTACCTGGTCCCCGCCGAGCGAGTGGTGCAACCGGCCAGCAAAACTGCTTGGCCAGTTTTCGTGTATCTCGGGAGAGGGGGTTGGCGCTGCGATGTATCCGGCACGCTTCGCAATCACCTGCTCGCAGTTTTGTGCGTGCCAATCGCTGATACCCTGAAGCCACGATGTCTGTGGAGGAACCAATGTTCGTCATCAAACGCCTTGCACTACTCGTTGCTCTCGGAGTTCTTCTTACCACTCTTGTTCCAGCGCAAAACGTTGGGGCTAGTCCCGGCCAGCTAAGCGGCTGCACCGCATTGATGTCAAAGGCTCTTAATTCGCGAGGACCCTGCGTCGTATATCTGCAGGAGGCCTTGAATCTTTATGGCTATCACCTCGACCCCGACGGTATTTTTGGACCGGCCACTGATAAAGCTGTTCGTGCTTTCCAAGCATCCGCAGGTCTTGAAAGAGATGGTGTGGTGGGGCCGCTTACTCGTGCCGCGCTGCTCCCTTCCGTCCCGACCCCGCAACTGCCGCCCTCGCCAACGCGACCCTACGAGGTAGTCCTTGTTGGCGACTCCTACTCGGCAGGGAATGGCGCCGCGCACTATTACGGGCCAGACGGTTGCTACCGGAGTCACGCGAATTGGGCGGAAAAGTACATGTCCTGGCTCAACCAGAGTGGCTACAAGACCAAGCCGCTGACGAATGTGGCGTGCAGCGGGGCAACAACCACGCAGTTCTTCCAGAAGAATCGCAGGCCAGGTGACGAGGGCTCTTATCAAGGAGTCTGCCTCGTCACACCCCAGTCAGCGGATGAATATATCGACGACAAGTGCCAGGCCTGGCTCAAACCGCAGATGGAAGCACTCCAGACGTCGACAGATCTCGTACTCTTCACTTTTGGTGGCAACAACGTTCACTTCGCAGACATCGTCAACCGATGCTTCGTGCCTGCCGAAAGGGACGCTTCGTCTTGCCAGAAGGAAGTGACGACGGCACGGAAGATTATGGAAGACACCAGTGCTGCGGGGTTGAAGAAGCAACTGATGGATGTATTAGACAAGATTCATCAGAAAAGCCCGTTCGCCAAGGTGGTGTTGATGGGATACCCGCACCTGGTAGGCAATATCAACTACAAGGTGGGTTCCTACGCTGCCGGGAACGCGATCCGAGATCTCAATACGCTCGGGACCGCCACGCAGCTGGCCGCCGTCCAAGAGATTAACAATAAGTATCGTGCTGAGGGGGCCTTTGTGACCTACATTCCAACCGCCGGAGCGTTTGCTGGGCACGAGCCAGATCCCGGATACTCTGCAAATCCCGCGACTTGGCTACTTGAAGTCGGCACTAGGACTATCTCACCGCTGACTTATTATCACCCCAACCCAGCCGGGCAGACCGCATACTTCGACCTGCTAAGCAAAACCTTCGGGGTGCCAGCAGGTTGGCGACGTACCCCCTAAGGACGGGCACGTTGTTCATCGCGCCCGGCACGTACACCCTCCCGATCACCCCGCAGTAGCCGCGCCAGGCTCTTGGTGGGGGCCTGGCGCGGGCAACAGCCGGCCCCACTACCGCTGCGGTCCGATCACCTTACGAGCGCGCGAGCAAACCTTCCAACGCGGTGAGGATCACCACGAACGGCGCGACGGTCGCCAGCGCCGCGCGGATACCTTGCTGATCGGTGGGGTGTTGCGTCGTCAAGGCGATCACGTCCCAGAGGGCCAGATCGCAAGGGGTGTCCTCATCTTCCTCGGGGTCGGCCGCGAGCGCGGCGGTATCGGCCGCCACGATCGCGGGGGCCGTGAAGATCCGGTGGCAGTAGTCCGCAAAGTGGCTAATCGCGGCGGTCAGGCGATCCCCTTCCACGCGGTTGAGGCGTCGAGCGATAGTCGCGCTCATGCGGTCGTGCCCCCCCCGGCAGTGCCTTCCAGCGCCGCCACGCGGTCTTCCAATACCCCCACGGAGTAGGCGCGGACAATCGCGCCGGCCAGGCTCGCCATGGCGCTCGCCTGCCTGGGGTCGAGCGTCCCGGCGTGGACCTCGTCGAGCGCGTCCAACAGGTTCCCGATCATGGGCCGGAGGGTCGCCGGGAGCAGGCGGTCGAGACGGGCGCGGGGCGCTGTTCGTCCCACCCTTCCAGCGTGCCTGGTCGCGCTCGGTGGCCCTGGCGGGGTCGTGCGCGTAGCACCACACCCCCGGCCCCATGACGGCGGCGGTACAGGGGGTGCCGTCCCGGCGCGTCCCCGCGCAGCGCTTCGGTCATTCCTCACCCCCCCCACCCTACGCATTATGTCGTGCTACCTGTACGCGATAGCGGAATATGGCCCCTGGCGGTCCGATTTTGTCTGGTTTTGTGTGCCCCGCGCGATTTGCCTAGGAACCACGCCAATCTCAGGGCACGCCAATTGGCGTTAGCGTGCCTTGATCATTCGTGCGCCTCCGACGCTGCCGCCGCGGGGCGGGGCACCCCCTCCCCCGCCGTGCGCGACCTGCCTCCCCCGTAAGCATCGCTCACGCGCCGAGCGCGGCGGCGAGGAAGCGGAGCACGCGCGGCCAGGAGTCGGCGGCGGCGGCGGCGTTCCCGGCGGTCGTCCCCCCGGTCGCCAGCGGGGCCGCGCCAGCAGGCCCCGCTATGAAAGCCCCGGAGGTTGGGAGATTCGGCGGCTGGAAGAAATGCCCCGTGTCCGGGTAGCGCAGCGTCGCGTCGGGGTACGGGTGTCCCCGCTGCGCCAGGCGGTCGGCGATCTGCCCGGCGAAGGTGCCGGACGGCCAGAGCTGGTCCGCCTCGCCCGCGACCAGCAGGATCGGCCCGGCGGTCCGCTCGACCGGGATCGCCGCCGCGTCGAGCGTTGCCGCGCTGTCCTGCGCGGCGAGGGCGAGCGAGCTCAGGAAGATCGGCGTGTCGGCCCGCCCCTGCCCGGCGCGCGCGCTGGCCTCCGCCGCCGCGCGCGAGGCCGGGGTGGCGTGGAAGGGCACGAACGGGAGCGGCTGCCCCCGGTAGGTCCAGGAGGCCGGTTCCGGGCCGCCGGTCGCGTCGCCCAGGCCGCCCCAGACGAAGGCGCTCGGCGCGAGGGCGACCACCGCGCCCACGCGCGGGAAGGTCGCGCCCGTGAGCAGGGCCAGCTCCGCCCCGCGCGAATGGCCCACCACGCCCAGCCGATCGCCGCGCACCTCCGGCTGTGTCGCCAGGTAGTCGAGCGCGGTTGCGAGGTATTCGAGCGGGACGTTCACGAGCTGCGGCGGCAGGCTCCCGTAGGCGAAGTAGGCCAGGGCCAGCGCCGCGAACCCGTGCGCGGCCAGCAGGGCGGCGCGCTGCTCCCCCGAGATTCCGCCCTCCGAGCCGCCGAGGACGACGACGCCGGGGTGCGGGCCGGGATCGGCGGGGGTGAAGAGCGTCCCCGCGAGGCCGTCGCCGACCGCACGGCGCGCCACGCCGGGCGTGACGACCAGCCGCGTCAGCGTGGCGCCGCCGACCGCCCGCCCGGCCACCGTCGCGCCGAGCGTCACGGGGATCGGCGAGGTCCCATAGGCATAGGCGATCGGCCCGGTCCGTTCGGCGGTGGGCGTGCCCGTGGCCCCGACCGCCGCGTACGGGTCGATGCCCGACCAGAAGAGCCCGGCCGGGTCGATCCCGGTGTAGGTGCCGCTCTCCGGAGCCTGCGTGGCGGGGTCGATGGTGCCGGTGGCATCGGCGCTGAAGGTGGCGGTCGCGTCGCGGAGCTGTCCGGCGACGTCGCTGCGGGCGCGCAGGGTCGCCCGCTCCCCAGGCATGAGGCCGACCAGGCGGATCGCCACCGGCTCATCGAGGAGCGCGCTCGTCGGGGTGACGACGAGGTGCGGCCCGGTGTCGGGCGTGGCGGCGGCGGTCGCGCTCGCGGCCCTGGTCGCGGTCCCGCTGACGGTGCGGCTGGGGGTGGGGGCTGTCGGTGGACTGCCGTTGACCTTGGACGGCGCGGTCGGGGCAGGGCTGGCGGTCGGGCTCGCCGTGCCGGTGCAGGCGGCGAGCAGGGCGGCGAGCCCCCCGCCGACGAGACCGGCGAGGACGGTGCGACGGGTCAGCGGTACGGGGGTTGGTGCGGGGGCCACGACAAGCTCCTGGCGATGGCGGCGACCGGCGCGCGCATGGGCGTCGAGGGTGATCTACGGCGATTGTGCGTCGCGTGTGACAGGCGACAGGCGTCCGCTTGCGCTCCTTCCCAGGTGGCGCTATGGTGGCGTGCGGGCGGCGAGGCACCCCCCACATGGTACCCCGGAGCAGCATCGATGGCACGTCACCACCCGGCCCTGGACGATGTCGATGGCGCACCGGCACGCTTCGCGAGCGGCGAGATGCCGGAGCCGCCCTGCCCCTGCTGCGGGCATATCCGCGGCGTGCGCCCGCTTGCTGAGGCGGTCGGCGGCGGGCCTCGGCCCGAGTATGGACGGAGCTGGGACATCTTCGGGGCGGAATTCCGCCCGAACGGCGGCCTCCAGGTGCCGACGGTCACCAACGCCCTGCGCGAACTCGGCTACCCGGACCCGCCCGTGGACCGCCGTCGCCTGGGCGTCCGCGCGCTCGTCCCGCCGCGCCGCCCGTGGACGATGGGCCAGGCGGTCGACGGGCGGCTCACCGTCGTGATCGACCTGGCCTTCCTCGGCCTGACCCTCTACCTCGGCGGGCGGCTCGTCCGCGCGGTGGAACTGGTCGATCTCGCCGTCCTGGTCGGCGCACTCGCGCTCGTCGTCGCCCTCTGGTTCGTCGTGGCGCTCGCCACGGGCCAATTCCGCCGCGCCAACGGGGCGGCGCAGGCGCGGTACGACCGGGCGACCCGCCGCTGGCGGGCGCTCCTGTACTGCGAAGACTGCGGCCATGCTTTCCGCGCGGACAGCTCAGGCTACCTCGCGCCCCAGGGTGTGCCCGCCTACCTCGCGCGAGATGGGGCGGACGAGATCGCCCCCGCCGCGCGGGGCTGACCGCGACATGCGGCCCGTGGTGTGGACGCCGTGACCAGCGGCATGGCCCTGGCCCGGTACGCGGCCATATTCATCACGGACGCCCCGCGTTCTTGTCGCGCGTGGGGACGACGATCGCCGGGAGGCCCGCCACGTCCGCCGCAGGCGTATCCATCGCGATGCGGCACCGACCCTGGTCGCGCCAACTGCCCCAAGAGCGATGGATGTCGTCGTAGGCCTCCCACAATGGTAAGTCCTTCATGGCGAGCGGGGCGCGGGCGCGCCGCTTGCGCCCGCGCCCGGTCCACTTAAGCCGCCTGGCGAGGGGTGCCGGTTTGGTACATCGGCGGGATGAACCAGCCCTCCGGGGTGTCCGGCGCGAACTTGAGGGTGCAGCGGTAGGAACCGCCCGGCATCAGCTGCACCGCGCGCGCCCGATCTGCGCGAAGGTCCTCACCCGGCTCGACGAGGTAGCCCCACTCGTTGGCCCACGCAACGACGAGATCCCCGCCGCTCACCTTGCCGCTGGCGATCGCGCCCGCCGACACGCCGCGCGCCTTCAGGAGCCCGGCGGGGTACCCGGCGATCAGCGCGCACCCCGCGTTCACCGCCGCGTGGTCGGCGCGATACCACATCTTCACCACCGTGCGGAGTCGCTTCGCCCCGACAGGGCCATCTATGGCGGGCATCGTCCACTCCCTGCACACGCCGTCGCGGGGGGGCGACCGGTGTGGCCGCCCCCGGCGACGTGATCAGTATTCTTCGGGTAACAAGAGCAGGGTCGAGGTGCGGTCGGCCTCGGTGATGACCCAGACCCGCGCGGCGGGGCCGTCGCCGACCGAGTAGCTGGAGACGAGGCGGAAGCCCTCGCGCAAGCTCAGGTCGTTCTCGCGCGCGTCCTCGGGTGGGACCGCACCCCAATCCCCGGCGACGTGGCGGACGAGGAGGGCGGCCGGGGCGATCCCGGCGGCGGCGAGCAGGTCGCGCGCGCCGGGGGTGATGTGGGTCATGCCTAGCGGGAAGAGGGCGCAAGGCTGCTCAATGGTCATGGCGGACCTCCATGGGGCGGGCGGGCCGGGTGGCGCACGCCCGGCCCGGTCGCACGGTGGTGGCTCCCCGCCCGTCGAGCAGGGCCGCCACCGCGGGCGGGAGCGGCTCCCCGGCTAACCGCGCCAGGTCGGCCCAGGTGTGGGCGAGCGTGAACCGCTGGGTGAGGGGCGCGGGGACATCGCCATCCACGAGTTCGGCGACGAGCAGGGCCATGAGATCATTGAGGGACATGGGATATCCTCCTGGTTCCAGGCGATCAAGCGGCAGAGGGCGAGGGATTGGGACAGGCGCTAGGCTGCTAGCGGGAGGGCCGGGGCGAGCGCGGTCGGGGCGAGGGTGGCGGCGCGGACCGCCCGCCGCCGCCACTCGTGCCGCGCCGCGATCAGGGACAGCGCGTCGGCGGGGAGTATCCGCCCGGTGCGCGCCGCGTAGATCGTCACCATGCGGCGGGCCTTCCGGCCGTGCCGTACGAGCCCCGCAGCGGTCAGCCAGCGTACCTGCTGCATCGCCGGGGCAGCGAGCCAGGCGGCGAGGACGTGGTCGGCGTGCCAGCACCGGCGGCCGCACTCCGCGCCCTTGCAGGTGCAGTGGATGTCGCCGTTCGTGGTGTCCAGGGAGACGATGTTGACGCGGGCCACGTCGTGCTTGCTCGGGGCCGCGAACGCGACGATCCCGGTGACGTGGTCGCAGGAGACGAACGTCAGCTCGGCGGCGGTGTGCTGCGGGGCGGTCAGGGCGCTCATGGTAGAATCTCCTTGGCTCTTACGGGCTATGAGAGGCGGTCGCTCTTGGTCGGGTTGGCCGCCTCTC
>JAABUR0100007787.1_pt1 | contig 12572 bp, 9 predicted proteins | sample 5560091 | NCBI WGS metagenome assembly JAABUR01 (sample SAMN10711879, study PRJNA513375) | rock metagenome | isolation source: Antarctica rocks | place: Antarctica: Victoria Land, University Valley sud
CAGACCACCGAGGCGCATCGAGTCCGAGGCGACCGCGGCCACCACGTCACCGGCCGGGGTGCTGCGCGGGAGCGCCTCCCCGACCCCGGCGCTGTGCCAGCCGATGAGCTGGACGCACCGGAAGGCAGCGCGCAGCCAGTTCGTGACGGCGTACCGGTGACGCATCGTGCCGGCGAGGGCGCTGACGACGGCCAGGCCCACCAGGACGCCGCACCAGGTGAGCAGCGCGGCGCGGTCGCGCGCGATCATCGCGTCCACGGCCTTGCTGAGGGCGGCGGGGATCAGCGCCTGGCTCACCATCCAGACGATGGCGAAGCCGGTGGCGACGGCGAGGGTGTCCAGCTGTCCCCGCCCCACCCAGCCCAGGAGTCTCAGGGGGCTGCGCAGGTCCGGGGTGCCGGGATGCTCGTAGGGGAGGCGGCGCACAGGGGGCCACGCTACGCGGAACGGACGACCACGCGACAATGGTTTTCATGACCCGGACCTACCCTCGTGGCTGACACCGCTGTCGCGATCCGCTCCCCGCGGACCGTGGTGGCAGTGGCGACGCTCTTCGCCAGCAACGGGCTGGTCCTCGGCGCCTACGGCGGGGTCCTCCCGGCGCTGCGGGAACGGCTCGGCATCGACGACGCCGCCCTGTCCGTCCTGCTGGTCGGTGTCGGGATCGCCGCGGTGCTGTCGATGCAGGTCGGCGGCCGGCTGGCGGACCGTCGCGGCGCGCGGGGGGTCGCGCTGGCGTCGATGCCGCTGATGTCGGCCGGCACCCTCGTCATGGCACTGGCGCCCAACCTCGCCGTCGCGGTCGCCGGCGGCGCCCTGCTCGGTCTCGGGAACGGGACGATGGACGTCGCGATGAACGCCGTCGCGGTCCAGGTGGAGCGGGCCAGGGGGGGCCCAATGATGAGCCGGTTCCACGCGTTCTGGAGCATCGGTGCCTTCACCGGCGCGGGGATCGTCCTGCTGGTGTCACGGCTCGTCGTCGACGCCGCCTCCCTCGTCGCCCCGTCGCTGCTCGTCGTCTCGGTCCTGGCCCTGGCGGCCCTCGCGCTGACGGTCCGCGCCACCCCGCACGTCGCACCTGTCAGCCACCACGTCGACGGGCTCCGCACGCCCGTCCCGCGGGTGGCGTGGCTGCTCGGCGCGATGGCGGTGTGCTTCGGCCTCACCGAGGGCACGGCGATGGACTGGTCGGCCATCCACGTCACCGACGTCGCGGGGACCGGCGCCGGCGCGGGGGCCGTCGGCCTGGTCTGCGTGAGCGCCTTCATGGTCCTCGTCCGGCTGTTCGGCGACCGGGCGGTCGGCCGGTTCGGACGACGCGTGGTCGTCCGGTGCGGTGCGCTCACCGCGATGGCGGGGTATGCCGTGACGGTCGCCTTCTCCGCACTCCCTGTCATCCTCGCGGGCTGGTCGCTCGTCGGTCTCGGCGTGGGGTTGGTCGCCCCCCAGATCTACGGGGCCGCGGGGCACATCGGAGGGGGCCGGATGCTCGCCGTCGTCGTCACCTTCGGCTACGCCGCCTTCCTGGCCGGGCCCGCGCTGATCGGGTGGCTGGTGCACCTGTGGGGCGTGCAGCACGCGATGGTCCTCCCGCTGGTGCTGGCGGTGGGCCTGGTGGTGCTCGTCCGGTGGATGCCGCAGGTGCCCCAGGACGACTGACGGCCCGGCACCGGCCGGGCCCCCCGTCCGCGGGCGGCCGCGGCAGCCGCCCGGCATACCATGACGGGCGTGCCCGCCCACCTCACCAGCCGCCACTTCCTCAGGGAGCTGGACTTCACCCCGGACGAGTGGCGCTGCCTCGTGGCGCTGGCCACGGACCTCAAGGCCCAGAAGAGGTGCGGGACCGAGCGGAAGCGGTTGTCCGGCAAGCACATCGCGCTCATCTTCGAGAAGACCTCGACACGGACCCGCTGCGCGTTCGAGGTGGCGGCCCATGACCAGGGGGCGCACGTCACCTACCTCGACCCGCTGGGAAGCCAGATCGGCCACAAGGAGTCGGTCAAGGACACCGCGCGGGTGCTCGGCCGGCTCTACGACGCCATCGAGTACCGCGGTGCCGGGCAGCACGTCGTCGAGACGCTGGCGCGGCACGCCGGCGTGCCGGTCTACAACGGCCTCACCGACGAGTGGCACCCGACCCAGTCCCTCTGTGACGTCATGACGATGACCGAGCACTGTGCCAAGCAGGCCGCCGAGACCGCGTTCGCCTACGTCGGCGATGCCCGCTCCAACGTGGGCAACTCCCTGCTGACCGTCGGCGCGCTGATGGGGATGGACGTGCGCGTCGTCGCGCCGAGGTCCCTGTGGCCCGGCGACATCGTCGTCTCCGACGCCAGGCGGCTGGCGGGGGCGACGGGGGCGCGGGTCACCCTCACCGAGGACATCGCCGAGGGGGTCGAGGGCGTCGACTTCGTCCACACCGACGTGTGGGTCTCGATGGGCGAGCCGAAGGAGGTCTGGGCGGAACGGATCCACCTGCTCACGCCGTACCAGGTCAACCGGCGGCTGCTGGAGGCGACCGGCAACCCCGACGTGAGGTTCATGCACTGCCTGCCCGCCTACCACGACGCGGAGACGGAGATCGGGCGGCAGGTGCAGGCGGAGTTCGGGCTCGACGCGCTCGAGGTCACCGACGAGGTCTTCGAGTCCGAGGCGTCGATCGTCTTCGACCAGGCCGAGAACCGGATGCACACCATCAAGGCGGTCCTCGTCGCCACCCTGGCCGGTCCGGAGGCCGGGCCGGCCTGCGGGGACGCCGGCTGACGCCGAGGCCTGCGGCTACCCTGCCCTGCGGCCACCGCCCCTGCGGCCACCGCCGCTGCGGCCACCGCGCCTGCGGCTACAGGTGGGTCCCGACGAGGGAGCCGATGGCATAGGTGACGGCCATCGCAAGGGTCCCGCCGACGACGTTGCGCAGGATCTGCGCTCGCCTCGGTGTCTGGCCCAGCCGGGCACCGGTCCACCCGGTGAGGACGAGCGCGAGCAGCACCGCCACCATGGTGAACGGGACCCGCAGGCTGACCGCCGCCAGCCCGATGGCGACGAGCGGGAGCAGGGAGCCCGCGGTGAACGTCAGGGACGACGCGAGGGCGGCGTTCCATGGGCTGGTGAGGTTGTCCGGGTCGATCCTCAGCTCGACCTCGGCGTGCGCCGCGAGGGCGTCGTGGGAGGTCAGCTGGACGGCCACCTCGTGCGCGACCTCGGGGGAGAGCCCCTTGCCGACGTAGATCGCCGCGAGCTCGGCGAGCTCCTCCTCCGGCATCTCCGACAGCTCGCGCCGCTCCTTCTCCAGCAGGGCCCGTTCGGTGTCGCGCTGCGTGCTCACCGAGACGTACTCGCCGACGCCCATGCTCAGTGCCCCTGCGACCAGCCCGGCGATACCCGCGGTGAGGATCACCACCCGGTCCGTCGTTGCGCCGGCGACGCCGACGACCAGCCCGGCGGTCGAGACGATCCCGTCGTTGGCGCCGAGGACCCCCGCCCGCAACCAGTTGAGGCGGGCACCCGAGCTGTCGTGCGTCTCCTCGTGGGCCGGCGCGCCGGGCTCGTCCTGCCGGGCCGCCGTCTTCTCGGCGGTCACGGCGCGACCGCCACCCGTGCGCCCGGCCGCGGGGCGGGCCCCGCGGCCCGGTGCGCCGGCTCGACTGCCATGGGACCACTGTGGCCGCTCGACGCCTCGTTGTCACCGAAGGCAAGGCTCACCTACCCGGGGCGTCTGGGAGGCTCTGGAGGTGGCTGTGCGTCCCGCCCTCGTCGTTGCCGCTGCCCTCGTCGACGACCTCACCCGGCCCACCCTCCTGCTCGCGGCACGCCGGACCGAGCCCCCGTCGCTGGCCGGCGGCTGGGAGCTGCCGGGCGGGAAGGTGGACCCCGGTGAGGAGCCGCTCGACGCCCTGCACCGCGAGCTGGATGAGGAGCTCGGAGTCCGGGTGCACGTGGGGTCCCTGGTCGCCGGGCCGCTGGGCGACCTGAGCTGGCCGCTCGGCCTGCGGTACCGCATCCACGTCTGGCTGTGCGCCGTCGCCGCCGGGGCGCCTCGTCCGCTCGAGGACCACGACGAGCTGCGGTGGCTGACCAGGCAGACCCTGTATGACGTCGGCTGGCTCCCCGGGGACGTCCCCGTGGTGCGGGCGGTGGAGGCACGGATGTCCTGAGCGCCTGGTCGGGCCCCGCTGGAAGTCCTGAGACAATGGGGCGCATGCCTGTCAAGACCCGCGGTGACATCCGCAACGTTGCCATCGTCGCCCACGTCGACCACGGCAAGACGACACTGGTCGACAAGATGCTCTGGCAGTCGGGGGCGTTCGGCGAGCACCAGCACGTCGACGAGCGCGCGATGGACTCCGGCGACCTCGAGCGTGAGAAGGGCATCACGATCCTCGCCAAGAACACGGCGATCCACTACACCGGCAAGGCCGCGACGGATGCCGGGCTTGCCGACGGCGTGACGATCAACATCATCGACACGCCCGGGCACGCGGACTTCGGGGGCGAGGTCGAGCGCGGCCTGTCCATGGTCGACGGTGTCGTGCTCCTCGTCGACGCCTCGGAGGGACCGCTGCCGCAGACCCGGTTCGTCCTGCGCAAGGCCCTCGCCTCGAAGCTGCCGGTCGTGCTCGCGATCAACAAGGTGGACCGTCCCGACAGCCGGATCGCCGAGGTGGTCGACGAGGTCTACGAGCTCTTCATGGACCTGCTCGACTCGGCCACGGACGCGGTGGAGCAGCTGAACTTCCCGGTCGTCTACACGTCGGCGAAGGCCGGGCGGGCGTCCCTCGTGCGGCCCGAGAACGGCGGCCTGCCCGAGGAGGGGGACCTCGAGCCGCTCTTCAGGGCGATCCTCGAGACCGTCCCCGCCCCCTCCTACGACGACGAGGCGCCGCTCCAGGCGCACGTGACCAACCTCGACGCGTCGAACTTCCTCGGCCGTCTCGCCCTGCTGCGCGTGCACAACGGCACGATCCGCAAGGGCCAGCAGGTGATCTGGCTCAAGCACGACGGCACGAGCGAGAGGGTCAAGGTCACCGAGCTGCTGATGACCCAGGCCCTCGAGCGCAAGCCGGCCGAGTCGGCAGGCCCCGGCGACATCATCGCCGTGGCCGGCATCCCTGACATTACGATCGGCGAGACGCTGGCGGACCCTGACAACCCGATCGCCCTGCCGCTCATCAAGATCGACGAGCCGGCGATCTCGATGACCATCGGCATCAACACCTCACCGATGGCCGGCCGGGTCAAGGGGGCGAAGGTGACGGCGCGGCTGGTCAAGGACCGCCTCGACCGGGAGCTGGTGGGCAACGTCTCCATCCGGGTGCTGCCGACCGCTCGCCCGGACTCGTGGGAGGTGCAGGGCCGCGGTGAGCTCGCCCTCGCCATCCTCGTCGAGCAGATGCGCCGCGAGGGCTACGAGTTGACCGTGGGCAAGCCGCAGGTGGTGACCCGGGAGGTCGACGGCAAGGTCCACGAGCCGGTCGAACGGCTCACCATCGACGCCCCCGAGGAGTTCCTCGGCCCGGTGACCCAACTGCTCGCCGCCCGCAGGGGCCGGATGGAGCAGATGACCAACCATGGCACCGGGTGGGTGCGGATGGAGTTCCTCGTCCCGTCCCGCGGCCTGATCGGCTTCCGAACCGAGTTCCTCACCGGCACCCGGGGCACGGGCGTCGCCAACCACGTCTTCGAGGACTACGAACCGTGGTTCGGTGAGCTGAAGACGCGCATGACCGGCTCGCTCGTCTCGGACCGGACCGGCGTGGCGACCTCCTACGCGATGTTCAACCTGCAGGAGCGCGGCACGATGTTCCTCGAGCCGACGACGGAGGTGTATGAAGGGATGATCGTCGGTGAGAACTCGCGGGCCGACGACATGGACGTCAACATCTGCAAGGAGAAGAAGATGACCAACGTCCGGTCCGCCGGCGCAGAGGTCCTCGAACGGCTCATCCCGGCGCGACGGCTGAGCCTCGAGCAGTCGCTGGAGTTCTGCCGGGAGGACGAGTGCGTGGAGGTGACGCCGGAGGCTGCCCGGATCCGCAAGGTGGTGCTCGACCAGACCGAGCGCGCCCGCACCGCAGCCCGCGCCCGGGCCGCGGTCAAGGCCGGCGGCTGAGCCGTGCCGACGCACGGTGGTCGCGGCCGTCCGGCCCGTCGCGGCCTGCTGGCGGCCCTCGGCGTCGTGGTCCTCGGCGCCGCGGCGTGCACCAGGACCCCGCCCGCTCCCGTCGCGTCCATCCCCGAGGCCAGGGGTGGCACGCTCTACGTCCTGCTCAACAACGCCGTCTCGCACTGGGACCCCCAGCGGATGGTCGCCGGCCCCGAGCGCCAGTTCGCGCTCCGCACCTTCCTGCGGACCCTGACGACGTACCCGCCCTCCGGGGCAGGCTTCTCCAGCTCCCTGGCCGGCGACCTCGCGACCGGGACGGGCACGCCGGCGGACGGTGGCAGGACGTGGGAGTTCACCATGCGGCAGGACGCCAAGTGGCAGGACGGGAAGCAGGTGACCTGCGCGGACGTGAAGTACGGCGTCTCGCGCAACTTCGCCCGCGAGATCACCGGCGGTCCGGCGTACGCGACGACGCTGCTCGACATCCCCGTCGTCAGGGACTCGCCCGGCGTCGCCGCGCCCGCCTACGAGGGCCCCTACGCCGGAGTCGGGCAGGACCTGTTCGACAGGGCGGTCACGTGTGAGGGGTCGACGATCACCTTCCACCTCCGTGCCCCGGTGCTCGACTTCAACCAGACCGTCTCGCTGCCCTCGTTCGCCCCGTTCCGCAAGGACCAGGACAAGGGAGCGGGCAGCAACATCGCGGTGTTCTCGTCCGGCCCGTACATGCTCGAGGGACTCTGGGAGCCCGGGAACGGCGGCCGGTTCGTGCGCAACGTCAACTGGGAGTTCCTCACGGACCCGATCCGCAGCGGCTACCCCAACGTCATCGACGTCCGGGAGGGGATCGAGTCGAGCACGGCGACCCAGCGGATCGTCGACGAGCGCGGCAAGGACCGCTTCGCGGTCACCTTCGCGGGAGCCCCCCTGGCCCTGCAGCCCGAGCTCAGCGCCAACGCGCCGCTTGCCCCCCGGCTGACCAACCCGAACACGCCGGAGGTGGAGTACCTCCTGCCGAGCTTCCGGAGCCCGGTGATGAGCAATCCCGCCGTCCGCCAGGCCTTCGCGACGGCAACGAACAGGGACGCCTTCGTCAACGCCTCGGGCGGCCCCACGGCGATGACGCCGACCTACTCCGTGCTGGCCAGCGAGATCCCGGGACACCAGAACCTCGACCCGTTCGGCGCGACGAGCTCGGGCGACCCGGCCGCCGCGCGCCGGGTGCTGGCCAGGGCCGGGGTGGCACTGCCCGTCCCGGTCCGCCTCGCCTACCGCAAGTCCGACGTCGCGGACCGGGCGTTCGCCGCGCTGAAGGCGAGCTGGGACGCGGGCGGCTTCGCGGTGACGCTGGAGCCGGTCACGGGGAGCTACTACCGGGTGATCGGGAGCCCTGACGCGGCGAACAGGTACGACGTCCTCTGGGCCAGCTCGAGCGCCGACTGGCCCTCCGGGTCCACCGTGCTGCCCAACGCCTTCGACGGGCGGACCAATCTCTCGGCCGAGGGCCCGGGACAGGACTACGGGTACTTCAACGACGCCGCCGTCAACAGGGCCATCGACGCGGCCCGCCTCGTCCCCGCCCAGGAGAGCAGGGATGCCGCATGGGCGCAGGTCGACCTGATGGTGGCCAGGGCGGGTGGGCACATCGCCCTGGCCCAGCACCGGTTGATGTTCGTGCACGGCTCGGGGGTCGGGTCCTACCAGGACAACGCGGTGATGGGCGGCTACGCCGACCTCGCGAACATCCAGGTCCCCCAGTAGCCGGAGCCCCACGGGGGCCGCATCACGATCCGGCGACACAATCGGGGTTCTGTCCAGCAGATGGATGTACCGGGTTTACAGTTTCTGACGATCACCCCTGCCGGATGAGCGCGGGGGAGTCGTCGCGACCGGAGAAGGGGTTCCGCACGGATGTCGATCGCACCGGGTCAGCTCGACGACACCCACGGCCTTGCCGTCGACAGCGTCGCCGACGACAGCTCGTCAGTCGACGGTGCCGTCGCGGTCAGGGGGCGCTCGCCGTGGGAGATCTTCCGGAGCCGGCTGCGCCGCGACAAGGTCAGCATGGTCGCACTGGTCTTCTCGGTCCTCTTCCTCGTCATCGCCGCCGCCTCCCCGCTGCTGACGAGGCTCGGCGTCCTCAAGCCGGACGACCAGCACCCGGACCTCGTCACCGGGATCGGGTCGATGCCGACCGGGTTTGCCGGGGGCATCACGGGCGAGCATCCGCTGGGGGTCGAGCCCGGGACCGGCCGGGACCTGCTCTCGCGCATCGTCACCGGGATGACGACCTCGCTGACGGTGGCCGTCCTCGCCACCGTCATGGCGATCGTGCTGGGCACGGTCCTCGGCCTGGTCGCCGGTTTTGCCGGCGGTTCCCTCGACTGGGGGGTCAGCCGTTTCCTCGACCTGGTCCTCAGCTTCCCGACCACCCTGATGCTGCTGTCGCTGGGGCCCGTGCTCCGCCAGCGGATCGCGGGCTCCACCGGGCTGCCGGAGGCCGACCCGAAGGTCGCGATCATCTTCATGGTGCTCGTGCTCGGCTTCTTCGGGATCCCGTTCTTCGCGCGCATCATCCGGGGGCAGGTGCTGTCCCTGCGCGAGCGCGAGTTCGTCGAGGCCGCCCGCTCCCTGGGCGCGAGCCGGGCCCGCATCTATGTCAAGGAGCTGCTGCCGCACCTGTGGGCGCCGATCCTCGTCTACACGACCCTCGTGATGCCGCAGAACATCGCCGCGGAGGCCGCGCTCGGCTTCCTCGGCGTCGGGATCAACCCGCCCACCGCGTCGCTCGGGGCCATCCTCAACGACTCCATCGCCTATGCGCTGCCGGACCCGGCCTACTTCTTCTTCCCCGGCCTGACGGTGTTCGTCCTCGTGCTGGCGTTCAACCTGCTCGGCGACGGCCTGCGCGACGCCCTCGACCCCAGGGCGGGCCGCGCGTGAGCCCCCCGATGCCGGCGGCCCCGCCGGACCCACAGCTCGTCTCGGCCCAACCCGGCCGCGGCGCACCCGCAGCAAACGCTGCGGGACGTTCCATCGCCTCACTCGCGGTGGGTAGTGCACACAAGGAGATCGAATGATGCGCACCAAGAAGCGCGCGATCGGCGTCGCCCTCGGCGCGGTGGTGTCGCTCGCCGCGGCGGCCTGCAGCAGCGGCGGAGGGACTACCACCGCCCCGCCGGCGAGCGGCGGTACCGGCGGCGGTGGCGGCGGTGGCGGCGCCAGTGCGGCGGCGGCCGCGAAGGGCGGGACGCTGTACTTCCTCAGCCTCGGCCCGCAGGAGCACTGGGACCCGCAGCGGATGTACATCGGCGCGGACATCGAGTTCGCCAGCCGGGTCTTCTCACGGACGCTGACGACCTTCTCGCCGGGCAAGGACAGCAAGCTGACCCCTGACCTGGCCACCGACCTCGGCACGATGTCCGACGGCGGAAAGACCTGGAAGTTCACCCTCATCGACGGGGCGAAGTGGCAGGACGGCCAGGCGGTCAAGTGCGAGGACATCAAGTACGGCGTCTCGCGCACCTTCGCCCAGGACATCATCACCGGCGGCCCGAACTACGCGATCCAGTACCTCGACATCCCGAGCAAGAAGGACGACAAGGGTGAGGAGGTCCCGGCCTACGACGGGCCGTACAAGGGCACCGGGCAGGACCTCTACGACAAGGCGGTGACCTGCTCGGGCCAGACGATCACCTTCAAGATGAAGATCCCGGTGACCGACTTCAACCAGGCGGTCACCTTCCCGGCCTTCACCGGGTTCCGCAAGGACCAGGACAAGGCTGCGGCGAGCGACTTCGCGGTGTTCTCCGACGGGCCGTACATGCTCGAGGGGACGTTCGAGCCCACCAAGGGTGGCAAGTTCGTCCGCAACCCCAACTGGGACGCCGGCTCGGACAAGATCCGCAAGGCCTACCCGGACGTCATCGACTACCAGCTGGGCGCGCAGACCGAGACGGTATTCCAGCGCTTCATCGCCGACCAGGGCAACGACAAGTTCGCCGTCGGCAACGGCACGGCCCCGCCGGCGCTGCTGGCGCAGATCGCCTCGAACCCTGCGGCCCAGAAGCGTGCGGTGAACCCCGTCGCCCCGTACGTCGACTACATCCAGCCGAACGTCAAGAGCAAGGTGTTCTCCAACGAGGCGGCCCGCAAGGCGTTCGCCACGGCGACCAACCGCGACGCCTACATCACGGCATACGGTGGCCCGTCGGTCATGGTCCCGTCCTACGCGATGTGCAACAAGGCGTTGGCGTGCTTCAAGGACTTCAACCCGTTCGGAGCGCCGACCGCAGGCGACCCCGTGGCGGCGAAGAAGATGCTCACCGACGCCGGCGTCGCCATGCCAGTCAACATCACCGTCGTCTACCGCAAGCGCCCCACGAACGACAAGGCACTGGCGGCCCTGAAGGAGACCTGGGACAAGGCCGGCTTCAACGTGACGCTCGAGGGCATCAGCGAGAAGTACTACGCCACGATCCAGGGTCCCGCCTACGCCACGAAGGACGCCTTCTGGGCCGGCTGGGGTGCTGACTGGCCGTCCGGCTCGACCGTGATCCCCGCCCTCTTCGACGGCCGGGTGAACATCAGCGCCGGCGGCTCGGGTCAGGACTACGGGTACTTCAACGACCCCGAGGTCAACGCCAAGATCGACGCGGCCTACAAGATCCAGGACGCGACGGCCCGGGAGAAGGCCTGGGGTGACATCGACGAGATGATCGCCAAGAAGGCCGGCGTCATCCCGCTGGTGAACCAGAAGTTCACCTTCATGTACGGCTCCGGCGTGAAGAACTACGAGAACAACGAGCTCCTCGGCGGGTACGTCGACCTGGCGAACATCGCCGTCAAGTAACGGAGCTCCACCGCACCACCGTCGCCGTTGCCGGACGGGACCGGGCATCCTGCCCGGACCCGTCCGGCCCCGGCGCTCCCGGCCAGCGAGAGGCAGGTGAGGGTCCGCGCCGCGGCGCTGGCACGCCATGTTCTTCTACGTCCTCCGTCGCCTGGTATCGGTCGTCGTCATGCTGCTCGTCATCAGCATCGCGACCTTCCTGCTGTTCTTCGCCGCCCCCGAGGACCCGGCCCGGCTGACGTGTGCCAAGAACTGCACGCCGGCCATCATCGAGGGCAACCGCAAGGCACTGGGCTTCGACAAGCCCATCCCGGTCCAGTACGCCAGCTTCCTGCGCGGCTTCGTCCAGGACCGTGACTTCCCCGACGACCCGGTGCTGAAGCAGAAGATCCCCGACGCGGTCGTCACCTGCCAGGCCCCGTGCCTCGGGTACTCCGTGCTGCAGCAGCGCCCGGTCAGGGACATCCTCGGCGACGGGCTGCCGGTGACCGCGTCGATCGCGGTGGCGGCGTTCCTGCTCTGGATCGTCGTGGGGGTCTCCGGCGGCGCCATCGCCGCGCTGAACCGGGGCCGGTGGCTGGACCGGCTCATCGTCGGTCTCGCCCTGATCGGGTTCTCGCTGCCGTCCTTCTTCATCGGCCTGATCCTGCTGACGTTCGTCGCGATCAAGTGGCAGCTGGTGCCGATCCCCGAGTTCACCCCGTTCGCCGACGACCCGGCCCAGTGGGCCAGGGGACTGCTGCTGCCCGCCGTGACGCTCGCCGCCATCTTCGCCGCGTCGTACGTGCGGCTCACCCGCGCCTACATGCTCGAGACGATGTCCGAGGACTACATCCGGACCGCGCGGGCCAAGGGCGTCAAGGAGTCCACCGTCGTCACCCGGCACGGGCTCCGGGCTGCGCTCACCCCCATCGTCACGGCCGCCGGTCTCGACCTCGGCGGACTCCTCGGGGGGGCGATCATCAGCGAGCGGGTCTTCGGCTTCCACGGCCTCGGCTACCTCGCCGTCGACGCCGTCATCGCCACCGACCTCGCCGTCATCGTCGGGCTGGTGGTCGTCGCGTCGTTCTTCGTCGTCATGGCCAACCTCATCGTCGACGTGCTCTACGGCGTCATCGACCCGCGCGTCCGGCTCGGCTGAGGACCTCCCGTGACCGCGACAGGCAGCGCCACCCCCTCGAGGCGGCGCAGACAGGGCACCCGGACGCTCCCGGACGCGGCCGCCGGCCCCGCCGGCCCATACCTGGACGTGAAGGACCTCAAGGTCCACTTCCCGACCGACGACGGCGTCGTCAAGGCCGTCGACGGGCTCAGCTTCTCCCTCGAGCGCGGCAAGACGATCGGCATCGTCGGCGAGTCCGGCTCCGGCAAGTCGGTGACCAGCCAGGCCATCCTCGGGCTGCACCGTCGCACCCGGGCCAGGACCTCCGGCTCGGTCGTCCTCGACGGCGAGGACCTGATGAAGGTCAGCAACGAGCGGCTCCGCGGGTTGCGCGGGAACAAGATGGCGATGATCTTCCAGGACCCGCTCTCGGCCCTGCACCCCTACTACACGATCGGCGCCCAGATCGTCGAGGGGATCCGGGTGCACCACTCCGAGATCTCCAGGTCCAGGGC
>JAABUR0100007788.1_pt1 | contig 12572 bp, 13 predicted proteins | sample 5560091 | NCBI WGS metagenome assembly JAABUR01 (sample SAMN10711879, study PRJNA513375) | rock metagenome | isolation source: Antarctica rocks | place: Antarctica: Victoria Land, University Valley sud
AGCCCTCTTTTTCGCAACTTCTGGCAAGCCTCCGAGTTTGAAAAAAGGCATGGGCAAGGCTGAGACAACTCAAAGGCCCCTGCTATACAAGGCTTTTCGGCCCGTCTAAAAGTGTCCGAACCATTGTTAAAGAGGGTTCAAGTACTTGCTGTTCCGTTCAATTAGTTTTGCGCTCCCCTGTGGTTTTCCGTGGTCATCTGCAGCTAATGGGAGGGCGCTGTCGCTCGTTCCAGCTCTTCCAAGTTGGCCATGGCTTCTTCGCGGCAGCTTCCGCACACCTCGGGCGAGGGCCCGAAGCCGGAGCACACGCGCGGGCGCTCGGGCTGGAGCCACAGTTGGCACTTGAGCTCAAAGCTCAAGTGCGGGCACCTCACAGCGGCGGGCTTGCCTTGCGGCATCAAGGGCAGAGGAGACGAGATCGAGGGCGCGATGCAGCACGCGCCGCATCCTTCACGGCACTTCATGGCTGGTCTCCTTCTTCTGCGGTTTCGTGCAGCGCCTGCTCGCGGATGGGCGAGATCAGCAAGGCTCCAATAGCGAGATACAGCAGCACCAGGGCGAGCGTGGCGCGGTAGCCCACGCCTTTGCCCAGAGCTAAATTGACGTGGTAAGCGACCACGCCGCCGACAACGGGAGCCACGACTTGAGGCACGGTGAAGGCTCCGTGCCAGATGCCCATCCAGCGCGCCTCGTCACGCGGAGGCAAGAGGTTGGTGGCCAGGGCCCAGTCCACGGCCTGGAACGCGCCCCAGCCGATGCCGAAGAAGATGGCCGCGATCATGGCCAGCGAAATCGTGTGCGCCATCAAAAAGCCCAGCGAAGCCACGCCCGTCAAGCCCAGCGAAACCCACACCACGACCTTCTTCGAGATGCGGTCGCTCGCCCAGCCCGCGGGGAAGTTGCCCAGCAAGCCCATCGCCACCGCGATTAAAGAGAATCGCATCACCTCGGCTCCTGGGTCCTTGGCGCCCAGCGTGTCGCCGAAGTAGTAGCTCAGGAACTCGGTCGCCGTGTAGAAGCCCAGGTTGATGAAGAAGCGCGAGCCTATCAGCCAGAAGAAGCTCGGGTTCTCGCGCCACGCTTCGTGCCAGTCGAAGGCAGCCTGCGCTTCAAGTACTTGAGCGGGCTCGGGCGGCACTTCGCGCACGCGAACCAGCGTCCAGGCCATGGTCGCCAGCGTGATGCCCGAGACAACCAGCATGGCCAGCAGCAGGCCACCCGGCCTCTTGATGAGCAGGCTGTAAGCGACAACGCCAACCGAGGTGCCCAGCAGAGCCGCCAGCCCCATCCAGGCCGAGGCCGCGCCCTGGCGCGCCTTGGGCACCAGATCCGGGATGAAGGCCTGATAGGGCGCCGTCGCGATGTTGGTGAAGAACTGGATTCCCACCACCACCAGCACCAGAGGCAGCAGAGCATGAGCCCAGGGCAACGCGATCAAGAACGGAATCGTGCCCAGCGTGCCGAACAGAATGTAGGGACGCCGCCGCCCCAGCCGCATCGCGAGAGGAAATCGAGCCCGATCCGAGTGCGCGCCGATGTAGTAGCACACGATCGTCGAGACCAGAGCGCCCAGAGCTAAGGTCAGCCCCAGGTTCAGGTCCTTGCGCGCGGGGTCGATCTTCTGCACGATGCCCTGGATCACAAAGGTGATGAGCCCGCTCCACAGGAACGAGGAAGCGAACCAGAACACGCTCAGGTCCAAGTAGAACGCCGGCCCCAGCCGCCGCCCCGTGAACGAGTAATCATCCGAGCGCGAAGGCGAAGCCGGGGGCGGGGCCACAGGAACAACAGGAGGAATCGGGGCAGAAACCGGGCGCGAAGAGACATCCATGCCTCGAAATTGTAGCGGTTCCCAACGCCCGGCGCTTAAAGAAGCGGCCACAAGTACTTGCGCGCCTCCCTCACGCCTCGGGCACATTGGCTTCCAGCTCGGCCAGCCACACCGTCGCTTCCGAGTCGCTCGGCGCACGCCAGTCGCCTCTTGGACTTAAGGAGCCGCCGCTTCCAACTTTGGGGCCGTTAGGCACGCACGAGCGCTTGAACTGCGAGGTCTGGAAGAAGCGCCACAGCCACACGCCCAGCCACTTCTTGATCTCGCTCAGCTCATACTCGTTCTTGTCCGCATCAAACCCAGGAGGCCAGGCGCCCTCCTCGGCCTTGTGCCAGGCGCACCAGCTCAAGAACGCGACCTTGCTCGGGCGAAAGCCGTAGCGCGTGATGTAGTAGGTGTTGAAGTCTTGCAGCTCGTAAGGCCCGATCTTGGCCTGGGTGCTCTGCGAAGGCTTGTCTGCGGTGTCGGGGTTGTCGCTTGAGCCCGTCTCGGCGGGCACCAATTCAGGCGAAATCTCGGTGCTCAGAATGGCTTGCAGCGTGGCTGAAGTCTCACTTCCGAACTCGTTGTGGCCAATGACCCAGCGGATCAAGTGCTGGATCAAGGTCTTGGGCACGGAAGCGTTCACGTTGTAGTGGCTCATGTGGTCGCCCACGCCATAGGTGCACCAGCCCAAAGCCAGCTCACTTAGGTCGCCCGTACCCAAAACCAGAGCGTTGAGATGGTTAGCTAAACGGAAGAGGTGGCTGGTGCGTTCGCCGGCCTGCACGTTCTCGAAGGTGATGTCGTATTGAGGGCGGCCTTCGACAAAGGGATGCTGCAAATCGCGCAGCATCTGCAAGCACGAGGGCTTGATGTCGATCTCGCGGGCGGTGACGCCCAGCGCCTTCATCAAGGCGTGCGCGTTCTTGAGCGTGGTGTCCGAGGTCGCGAAGCCAGGCATCGTAAAGGCCAGGATGTTCTCGCGAGGCAAGCCCAGCCTGTCCATCGTCCGAGCCGCCACAATCAAGGCATGAGTCGAGTCCAGCCCGCCCGAGACACCGATGGCGATCTTCTCGATGCGCGAGCTTTGCAGCCTCTTCATCAGCCCATGCACCTGGATGTTGTAAGCCTCGTAGCAGCGCTCGTCGCGCTCCCTGGGATCGTTGGGCACATACGGGAAGCGCTCGACCACGCGCCCCAGAGCAACATCTTCCTGGGGCGGCTGCCAGTCGAAAGAGACGGTGCGCATCTCAAGTACTTGAGCCTTGAAGTCGCCGCGTGCATCGTGGAACGAGGTCAGGCGCGCGCGATCCTGAGCCAGGCGCTCCAGGTCGATATCGCCGAAGAGGAGCTGCTCGTCCTGCGGGAAACGCTCGGCTTCAGCTAAGAGCTCGGCGTTTTCGTAGATCAAAGCGTGCCCGTCCCACGCCAGATCCGTCGTCGATTCGCCCGGCCCAGCCGCCGAATAAAGGTAAGCCGCCACGCAGCGCCCTGAGTGAGCCGCGCACAGATCCTTGCGGTAACGCGCCTTGCCGATCGTGATGTTCGAGGCCGACAGGTTCGCCAGAACCGTGGCCCCGGCCAGAGCGCCCCAGGTGCTGGGAGGAACAGGAGTCCACAGATCCTCGCAGATCTCGATGGCCAGCGCGAAGTTGGGGTGCTGCTCGGCGCGGAAGATCAAGTCGGTGCCAAAGGGCACGCTCTGGCCCGCCACAAGTACTTGAGACGAAATCGCGGTACGCGCGGCTGAGAACTGGCGCTTCTCGTAGAACTCGCGGTAGTTGGGCAGGTAGCTCTTGGGCACGATGCCCAGAATCTGGCCCTTGAACAAAACCACCGCGCAGTTGAAGAGCGCGCCATCGAACCTTAAGGGCGCGCCAACCAGAACCAACGAGTTCCAGGCACGCGAAGCCTGGGCAAGTACTTGCAACTGCTCGCGCACGCCATCAAGCATGGCGTCCTGCTGGAACAAATCGTCGTTGGAGTAAGCCGACACACACAGCTCGGGGAACAGGATGACGGCGGCGTGCTCATCGGAAGCGCGCCCGGCGAGGCGCTGAATGTGAGCGGAGTTGAAGGCGGGATCGGCCACGCGCACGGGAGGAATCGCGACGGCCACGCGCACGAAGCCGTGGGCATACATCGAGTGGAAGCTCATGGCGAATGGTTTAGCCCAAATCGAGCGCGGGAGCGGCGTTAAAAATATTGGCCTCGTGGGTATGTTTGAGATACTTTCAGTGCCAGGAAGATCAACGCCTCCAGCTACTTGAGGTATTGGCGCGTCTCCTGTTAGGGGCGAGGCCACCTCGCCCCTACGGAACCGCTGCATCAGTCCCTCTTCGATGTCTCAAGCATGGAACTTCTTTCCCTTACCAAAACGGATTTCAACGAGGAAGTGCTACACGCCTGCGAGACCCTGTTCGCGCACGCCACTGAGGGCGTCGCTCTGCTCGATGCTCAGGGGCGGGTGCGGCACCTTTCGCCCTCGGCTCGGCGCCTGCTCGGGCTTGAAGAAGGCGAGGAGATGCTCTTGCACGCTCCCGAGCTGCTCGATTTAGACGCTCTGGAGCGTGTGGTCACGCTGCGCCCGAACATCGCGGGCTGGAGGCGCTGGATGGGCTCGGCCCGCACCGTGCGCTCGCACGATTTGCGCGTGCGAGGCGAGGGCGGCTCGTGGCGCTGGGTTGAGGTGCATCTCTCGAACCGCTTGCGCGACCCCCGCTGGAAGTGCGTGGTCGTCAACGCGCGCGATGTCACGCACGAGCGAGCGGTTCGGCTGGAATTGGAGCAGACGCTGTGAGAGCTCGAAACGTCTCAGCGTGAGGTCGCCGCGGCCAACGAAGCCGTGCAACTCGCGCACGACGCGATGGGCGCGCGCGAGGTTCAGCTGCACTCGCTCTTCGACAATGTGCTGGCGGCTGTGCTTGTGACCGATGGCGGCGAAACGCCGGGCTTCTTGCGCGAAGACCCGCAGGCCGTGGACTGGATGGGGCTCGGCTCAGGCAAGCTGGTCAACATCTCGCCCCAGGATTTCATGGAGCCCCAGGCGCGCAGTTTGGTGCCTCCTCTGCGCGACTTCCGCGACCTGTTCGAGAACACAAGCTCGCCCGAAAGCGCCGAAGTGCAAGAGAAAACACTGTTTTTCTCGGACCTGAAGAACTCCTCCACCTTCTACGAAGTGGCGGGCGACGAGCCCGCTTACGGCCTGGTGAAATCGCACTTCAAGTACTTGTTCGCGGCCATCGAGCGCAACAGGGGCAGCATTGTGAAGACCATTGGCGATGCGGTCATGGCAGCCTTCGATGCTCCTTATGACGCCTTACGCGCCTCGCTGGAGATGCAAAACGGCATTGTCGAGTTCAACAGGAGCGTGGGTAAGGCGCAGGGCGACGAGGGCGAGATCATTTTAAAGATCGGGCTGCACCACGGGCCTGTGATCGCGGTGTGCTCGGGCGAGAACGTGGATTACTTCGGGCGCACGGTCAACATCGCGGCTCGCCTGTGCTCGGCTTGCCTGGGGCGCGACATCGTGGCCTCCGCCGATGTGTGGGAACACCCTGACGCCGGGCACGCCGCGCAGGGCCTCCAGGTCGAGCCTTCCAAACCCTTCCAGAGCAACCTGAAGGGCATCCACGGCGTGTTCACGATGTATCGGCTCAGCGTGGATGGAGCAAGCAGGACAGAATAGTTGGTGCTCTGCACATTCCTCAAGTACTTGCAGCCGCCTCAGCGTCCAGCCAGCTCGCCCAGCCACTCGGCGCTGTTGTCGAAGTGGAAGCCGAGCAGCCCGCGCGCGGCCTTGAGCGTGCTCATGCCCGCGTAGACGGCGCGCAGGTGGCGCACCACGCGATCTTCATAAGCCATGTAGCGCTCGGCTGAGGTCTGCGGGTCCCAGGCGAAGCCGCCCGCGCGGGCCACCTCGCCGCGGCGCTGGAGGTGGTGCGCCAGCAGATGGCCGGCGTTGGCTCCCGGAAGGCGGGCGCCCAGCACGCGCGGGTGGCGGTGCAGGCGCGAGATCGCCTGGCGCTCGCGGTTCGAGGTGCCGTAGGCCCACATCGCGTCGCCCGACCCGCTCAGAGAGGTGACAGCGGTGCGGAAAGGTGCCACCGTGACGCGGTTCTGGGGCATCAGGTGCTCGCTGCCGGGTGAGGGAGATGTCTCGGAGATGCACGAGATTAGCGTGCCGTAGCAGCTGTGCTCCGGGTGGGCCGTCACGCGCAAGAGGCCCGTCGTCTGGGTGCGCACTTCCGGCATCAGAGATTTGGATGCACGCGGCGCGCCCTCAGAATCGTCGGGCTGGCTGGTGTCCAGGTCGTGCGTCGAGATGACATCGCCCAGCCAGTCGAAGCCGAGCCCTTGCAGCTCGTGCGTCAGCGCGTCGAGGGCGGAGTGGTCGAACTGAGGCAGCTCGCGCAGCGTGCCGGGCCGCATCACGATGCGCGAGCGCCGCTGCGCCCGTATCGTGCTGCCCAGCGCGCTCAGATACACCGCGGCCTGCGCCCCGCCCGCCACAGCCGCGCCCACGCCTGCGATCAACAAGCTCATCATCGTCTTCCTCCAGACACGAAAGCGGCAAGTACTTGAGGTGCAAGTACTTGCCGCTTCTCTTTTTCTCCTCGCGTTACGCAGCGGGTGACAGAGCCTTCTCAACCGCTGCGACCACTTCGGGAGTGTCGGGTTTGATGCTCGATTTGAAGCGGGCGACGACCTTGCCCGAGGGGTCGATAAGGAACTTGGCGAAGTTCCAGTCGATCTCGCCCGCGAAGCCTGGGTTGGTCTGCTCTGAGGTCAGGAACTCATACAGCGGCGTCTTGCCTTCGCCCTTGACCTTGACCTTGGAGAACATCGGGAACGAGACGCCGTAGTTCTGGTGGCAAAAGGCGGCGATCTCGCCATCGGTGCCCGGCTCCTGGCCCGCGAAGTCGTTCGAGGGGAAGCCCAGAATTACCAAACCCCGAGCCTTATACTTCTCATACATCTTCTCCAGCCCCTCATACTGCGGCGTGTTGCCGCACTTGGAAGCGGTGTTGACGATCATAATCGTCTTGCCCTGGAACTGCGACAGGCTGACATCTTTTCCGCCCAGGCTCTTGAGCGTAAAGTTCAACACGGTGGGCACGGGTTTCTTCTCCTGAGTTGGGGTCTGAGCTAAAGGAACCGCGACGGGCAGCGGCGCAGCGACCAGAGCCCGAGATCGGTTGGCGCGGGCTCGTTCGGCACGGACGCGGCTAATCCTGGCGCGCTCTTGCTGGGCTTGCTCGGCGTGCAGCCTGGCCATTTGCAGCGCGGCCATGTGGTACTGGAGCTGAGCCGTGCGCAGCTGCAGCCTCTGCATCTGGAGCACGGTGCGCTGATTCTGCGCTGTGCGGGCGTCTTTGGAAGCTCCGGTTTTGTGGGCCCGAGCTTTGGACGCGGCGGGCTTGGCCTTGCTGGAATGCGGCTTGGTTGGGCTCTGGGCGCAGGCGGGTAGCATCGAAGCAGCCAGCACCAGAGCGGCTCCCAGAGGAGCGCGCTTCATCAACAACATCATGGATACACCTCGTTACATTTCTCTCTTCGCAGCCTGTATTTTAGCGGGATGCGCCGCCCCACAAGTACTTGTGGCGCAGAACACAACCCGGCCCATGGCTCAGCCCGGCGTTCAGGCTGCGCCCGGCGCTCAGGGCCAGCCGATTACGATGCCGATTACGATCACGCGCGGCATGGTGCTCAACGAATCCGCAACCGCCGATGCCTTCGCGCTGTTCGACGAGCCCACCTCAGGCAAGCCTTCCAGGGGCTGGGAGCCGGGCTTTGGCTCGCTGGCCTATCCGCTGCACGCCTGGGTTGATCTGGGGCGGCCTTACAAACTGTCGAAGGTGTCGCTCTATGACTCGAACGGAACAGGCAGCGTCACGATTTCGACCGGGCGCCCCTTCGCCTGGCACGCCGAGTTCGAGGACAAGCTGGAAAACTACAACATCTGGAACGAGCACGCGCTCAATGTCGAAAGCCAGTTCGTGCGCATCGAAATCGCTGAGCCCAGCGGTCATGTGCCCGAGATCAAGATCTTCGGCACGCCGACCAACAAGCCTCCGGTGATGTCGCCCGCAGTCGAGGGCCGCAATGAAGGGTTGCTGCCGAGGATTCGGAAGCCCACGATGGATCGGTTCATCGGCATGAACGGCTTTATCGACGATCCCATCCAGGTTCTCTCGGCTGGAGGCTGGGTTCGCGAATATCACTCGTGGGCCTGGGACGCGGGCGATGGCAAAGACGGCTACAAGGGCTTCCCGAACAACCAGAACCAGTTCAGCCCCGCCGCTGGAGGCGGAGGCGGCTGGTTCTTCGATGACTACTACGCCAAGCTCAAGGCCGCAGGAATTGAGCCCGCTCCCGTGATGCAAAACAGCGTGGTCTGGCTCGGCGGCGACAGGAGTAAGGCGGGGCGGCGCGCTCAAGAAGCGGGAGCCGATTCCGAAGATCCGCGCTCGTATCGGGCGCACGCCGATCATATGTTTCAGTTCGCCGCGCGCTACGGCAGCCGCAAGGTCGATGATTCTCTGCTGAAGCTGGCGCCCGATCAGCCGCGCAAGAGCGGGCTGGGGCTCATCAAGTACTTCGAGAACTGGAACGAGGCCGACAAGTGGTGGGACGGGCGCAGCAGCTACTTCTCGCCCTACGAGCTGGCCGCGATGTCCTCGGCTGATCGCGATGGGCACAACGGTGCGCTGGGCCACACCTTCGGGATTCTGAGCGCCGATCCCAGCGCCAGGCTGGTGATGAGCGGCATGGCCAGGCCGAGCCTGGATTACCTGCGCGCCATGAAAGCCTGGAGCGATTGGAATCGGCCCGACTTGAAGGGCGTCAACGGCGGCTTCGTGGCCGATGCGATCAACATCCACTTCTACTCGACCAATGGCAGCGACCAGACTCAGGGCAGCGTTGGCCTGTCGCCTGAAGCCGGCAAGATTCAAGATCTGGCGCGCTCGTTCGTCGAGTACCGCGACAAGTACTTGCCCGGCGTCGAGGTGTGGATGACCGAGTTCGGCTACGACACCAACCCGGCCTCGCCCTTTCGCGCGCCCTCGATTGGCCCTAACTCAAACGAGGAAGTGCAGGGCCAGTGGCTGGTGCGCTCGTATCTGGAGCTGGCCGCGGCGGGCCTGGATCGCGCGGCCATGTTCATGAGCCGCGACGATGCCCCCAGGAACTCGGACAAATTCGCCTCTTCGGGCCTGGTCACGCAAAAGGGTGAGGAGAACCCCAAGCCCTCGTGGTTCTACATCGCCACGCTCAAGAGCCGCCTGAGCGGCATGAGCTTCAAGAGCGAGCTGGATCAAAAGCGTGCCGATGTGAAGGCCGTGCTGTTCCAGAACCCGAAGACAAACGCCCGCGCCGTAGCCCTGTGGTGCCCGACCAGCGAAGCAAAGGTCATCGGCAAGTACGTGCTGGCGCTGCCCATGAACACCAGGAAGGCCACGCTGATCGAGATGAAGAGCGGCGAGCGCAACGGAGTAGAGACGCCGTTGGCAGTAGCCAAAGGAACGGTTCAAGTCTTGGTTTCGGAGCGCCCGATTTTGATTCTGTGCTCGTAAGTCAACTACCCTACGGCGAAAGCCGAGGGCTTGTAACTAACCCCGGCGGGGCTGCTACAGGAGGCCGATTGACTGCGGCCCTCCGCGAGATGTTGATCGAGGCGTTGAAATCAGCATTGGATTCATGCCCGCAAGCGAGACACTGGAAATGCGGCTGCGACTTCCGATTGCCCTTCTCACAACATCCGCACACGCTACAAGTGCGGCTGGTCATAGCCGAGTTAACGATAATTACGGCTATCCCAGCCTGCTTCGACTTGTAGGTTACGAACTGCCTCAACTGAGCGAAGGCCCAGTTGCCCATCTGCCAGCGCATCTCTTTGTGGAAGCCGTGGGCCCGTGCTCGAATCCCTGTGAGGTCTTCCAGACCGAGTGCCTTCTTGGATGCTCTGGCGTCGCGCACCAACTCTTTGCTGATGCAATGATTCGTATTGCAAACGAACCGCTCTTGCTTCTTCGCTGCCTGCTTCAAGCGGCGCTTGGCGCTTCGTGTGCCCTTCTTCTGCAAGCGCCGCCGATGCTCGCGTGTCCTGCGCCGCACCGCCTTCACCTGCTCGCCCGCATACGACTTGCCCGCAGAAGTGGTGGCGAGTTCCACGATGCCGAAGTCCACTCCGATGACGCCACCGCCGCTGTGGGTTTCCGGTTCTTCCACTTCGCAAGTCGCCAGCAAGAACCACTGGCCTTTGAGGAGAGCGAGGTCGCTCTCTCCTTACCGGGATTCAAGCAGCTTGCGCTGCCGGTCTCCACAGACAAAGGGAATCTCCAGGCGGCCTTCAACGGTCCAGATGCTCACGGTTCCCTGCGACAGCTTGTAGCGCAGGATGCGATCATCGTAAGCGATGCTGCCCACAGGCTTGAAGGTGCGTTGAACCTTCTTGTCCAGCTTGTAGGCGTCGGCGACTTTGGCGATGCAGCGAATCACCACCTGCGCCGTCAGCTCAAACTTGTCCTTGACCACGCGGTAACCCAACGTCTGCAAGCCGAATTTTCCAAACTCCTGATGCTCCCACGCCAGAGCCGACAGGAAGTCGCAGGCGGCATTGGCTGTCTTCAGGGTGTTCTCAAGAGCCGCGGCTTGCTCTGGCGTGGGCTTCAGTTGGAGTTGGGCGATCAGCTTCATGTCTTCGATTCTGGGTGCGAATCAGACAAGGGCGTTCCTCCCCGCGCATAAATGCGGGGCATCCTGCCTACTTTTGGTGATGAGCATCCGGTTGCCGGACGAGACTCTGGAGCGGTTCAAGCGCCTGGCACGGCGCGGAGGGCGCTCGCTCAACGAGCTGGGCGCCATCTCCATCGAGGAGTGGCTGCGCGGGCAGGAGTTCGTCGACATCGAGTTCCGTTCCTTCGGGAACTCATTCGGAGCCGAGCGCCATGCCTGCCTTAAGGGCGCGCTCCCTGTCTGGCAGCTCATCATGGTCGCGCAGGGGCTCTATATGGATGAGGGGAAGACCTCTGAGTATTTCGAGTTTCCCTCGCACCCGGTGCGGGCGACCTTCCACTACTATGAGGGGTTCTCGCAGGAGATCGACCAGGCCATCGAGGACAACCGCTCCTGCGGCTATGAGCAGCTCAAACGTCTCCTGCCCCAGCTCCGGCTGGCCGAGGTCGATCTGGAAACGGGGGATGTCGGGAGCGGCGAGGAGACGGCATAATGCTCTCGCTGCTCCTGGACGAGCAGATCTCGCCGCGCGTAGCCGAGCAGGTGCGCCAGCGACACCCCGAGGTGCCTATCCACAGCCTGCACGGGTGGTGCGAGGGGGCACTCCTGGGGCGGAACGCCGCCACCGTTTTTCGAACTGCCCTGGAAGCGCGCTTGACGCTGGTCGCGTATGACCTCAAGACAATTCCGCCGCTCCTGGTGGAGTGGGGAGTGCTGGATCAAGAACACGCCGGGGTGGTCTTGATGGATGGCCGCTCCATCCCCAGCCATGAGTTCGGCGCTCTGGCCCAGGCATTGATGGCGCACTGGAACAAGTACAGGGGCGACGAGTGGCTCAATCGCGTGGACTTCCTGCGCCCGGCGCGCCAGTGATGTGGGTTCAACTCGTGGAGCACGGTGTGCCTGTTGCCGCTCTGCCTGGATTTGCAGCGGTGCCAGCGGCGGTTCCGTTCGAACTTATCACCGTGTGTTAGAGCTTCACTACACCGCGCTATGGTTTGCTCCTCGCGAGACGCGACGTCGAAGCCTTGCGATCCGACGTGAAGCGACGGAAGAAACAGATGCTGGGTCGGATGGCTTCGCTTTGCACGATAGAAGGAATTAGAGAAGTGACCGATGAACGCTTTCATGCCGGAGACTGCGCCTGCGCTTCCCGGCCCGCGCCCCAGCGCTGAGAGGGCGCACCACGAAATCCTCCACTTCGCCTTGCTGCCGTTCGAGGAGTGGACGCCGGACAAGGTCACACGACGGCGCTCTAAAAGCTCCAAGAAGTCTCTAAATCAACCAAGCTAGACTCCGCCCACCGAGGCTTAGCCCGCAGGTGAGGCGGCAGCGGATGTCATCGAGCCGTATCAGTCGGCGGACAGCTCTCCGCCGAGCTCCAGCGCGGGCGGCTGGAAGCAGAGCAGGATGATGGCACGATGCAAGTACTTGTGGCGGTGCAACTCGATCCGAGCCTGGCCGCCTCAATGAGCCAACCCGGTGACCAAAGCGCGCCCTTGATGTGGGCTGCGCTGCAGCACCTGCTATCGACAGTGGGAGCGCCAGCACCATCAACTTAACCCATCGTAACTCCAGATCTCGTAACTCCAGACCGCTCCTGGGCCGCTGGCCGCAGCGTGCGCCCTTGCCTGCCACAGATACAACAGGGGAGGCACCGGGCCGCCGCCGCCGCGCATACAGGTGCGGCGGAGCAAGCTCTCTCGCAACCCCAGGTCACGGGTCGCTTGAGCCAGGCTGATTCCCTGCTCGGTGATCAGACCAACCGCCTGCTCCTTGAACTCCTTCGTGTAATGCCTGCGTGCTGCTGCCATTGTGAACCCCTCCGGTGGTGTCTCTTTTCTCGATGTTCACACAGCGGGGGAAGTCCAGGGCTGCCTGCGTCAGAAGTGATCAGTACTTGTCGGAGCGTCACGTGCGCGGTAACGTTACCAGTTACGTAACGCGTCACCCGTTACGTAATGCGTGACAAGTCACGCGACGCAGGAGAAACGAATCATAGGAGGCGGCACAGGATGAA
>JAABUR0100007789.1_pt1 | contig 12571 bp, 20 predicted proteins | sample 5560091 | NCBI WGS metagenome assembly JAABUR01 (sample SAMN10711879, study PRJNA513375) | rock metagenome | isolation source: Antarctica rocks | place: Antarctica: Victoria Land, University Valley sud
GTCCGCCTCTCAGGCCTGAGGGTGGGGTCAGACCTGAGGGTTAGGGTAGGGGAGGCTCGACCAAGTATGAGCGGGGCGCGCTCGGCGCAGGGTGCAGCGCGCGTTCCCGGTGCGCGAGCTGGCGGTGGACACGGCCACGATCAACGTGGAGATGGACCCCGAGGACGAGTTCCGCGTGCGCTCGGCCATCGCGGCGGACCACGGCATGCAGTGCGCGGCCCGCGCCCGCGCCGCCGCCCGCGCGCGCCGCGCGGCTGCCAGGTCGCCTGCTCGGGGGGGGCGGGCTGCGGCTGCCCCAGGACGGCGGGCGGTAGGAGCGGGGGTGCGGGCGGGGCAGTCCTGGCGTGCGGCACCAGGCCCATGCATGCAGGGGCAGACCCTGATGTTATCCATACCCTAGCCCTACCCTCATTCTTTCACTGACATGCCCGCCGGGCACGCGCAGGTGCGTCGGCTGGTACCACTCGCACCCGCAGTTTGCTACGCACCCGTCGCTGATCGACATCCACAACCAGGTCACGCAGCAGCACGCGCACCGGCTGGGCGCCGATGAGCCGTACGCAGCCGCAATCGTGGGGCCCTACGACCGCCGCCTGCCCGGCCTCGCGTCCGCCATGGCCTGGTTCTACGTCGCGCACGAGCCCGACGCGCTGCCCGGCCCCGAGCAGGACCCGCTGCAGGCCGGCTGCACGCCCATGGCGCTCGCGGTGCGCCGGCCGGCGCCCGTTGGAGCGTGCTGCCAGGGCTCTGCGCATGCCCCGCCGCATCCGCAAGGAGCCCAAAGTAGTCCGCTGTGTAGGCTCTCGCAAAAGCAGCGTTGGACGCGGGGCGGGCTCTGGCACGTCTTGTGGAAGGCGGCGAGCGGGTGCTGGGAGAACAGATCGAATTGTTTCAGATTACTCAACCGGGGGCGGGCTCTGGCACATCTTGGGGAACATGGCGAGCGGGTGCTGGGAAAACAAGCTCACACTCTTTAAGATTCCTCAAACGGGGGCGCGCGCGCGCGCAGGCGGAGCGCGTGGAGGAGGGCGAGGTGGCGCTGGTGATGATGCCCGGCGGCGAGATGCAGGATCTGGCGCGGCGCTACGCCAACACGGTGCGCCGCGCGGCGCCCCGCGCGCCGCCGTGCCCGGCGCGGCGCGGCGCGAGCGCGCCGCGCTCGCCTTTGCATCGACTGGCCGCGCAGTCTGGGGTCGGAGACGCGCTCCGGCGGCCGCGCCGCCGGCAAAGGGTCGCCGCGGCTGTTGGCAGGGCGGGACGCGCGCGCTGCCAGCTTGGCGCCAGGCGCTGCGGCTTGTGCTGGAAGTGGCTGCGGGCACAGCTGGCCGGTCCTGCCTGCGGCTGTCAGCAAACGAGGAGTGGAGCGAACGAAGCTCCACGCGCTGAGGCGCGCAGCGGGGCGCGCACGTAGGCGACGCGCGCAGACAGAAGCAGAGGAAGCCAGGACTGCGTGAGTCCGTCAGCGCAGAGGCGCGGCGGGGGGTCGCGCGCAGGCCACGCGCGCGGACATGGCGGAGGCCTGGCGCGGCGGGCTGACGCGGCTGGAGAAGCTGCGCGGCAGCCTGGCCGCGCGCCTGCCGGCCGCCTGGCCGCCGCGCATCGCCGACCAGTTCCTGCGCAACCTCTGCGGCAATGTGGCCGCTGCCTGGGACGCCTACGCGCCCGCGCCGGTGCGCGCGGCGTGGCGCCTGCCGGGGTTATGGTTGGGTGTATGGTAGGGTAAGACAGGGTGCCTGATTTAAACTCATGCAGTTGCGGCGTGTCCGCGCGCGCGTGCCCAGCGGCCAGCATCAGCTCCCCGGCCCTCCTGTAAAGGCTGCTGCTACTCGCAGTGTGAGGCGCAGGTGCCCCCGGCCCCCACAGGCGCGCTTCTGCAGAAGCCTCTGGGCCGTGGCTGCGTGCGAGGACGCTGCAGAGTCGTTGTTGCGCACGCAGCGCCGCCCTATGCCACGGTCTGCATCAAATTTGTACGCATGCACCTGCACCTGTCTGTGAGGCGACAAGCTTGCCGCCAATGAGTTGCGGCGCCGATCTGACGGCGTGTGACAAGCGGCGGCAGTGGGCGCTGGCGGCGCGCGACGACGCGGCGGGCGGCTCGTCGGGCAACGCGCGCGCGGGCGCGTCCGACGCCGAGACAGAGGACGAGGCCGCGCCGGGGCTGCACGGCGCCGGCATGCGATGGGACGGCGCGCGTGTGGTGCGCCCTGCGCAAGTCGGGGAATGAGTAGGGTGTGGCGAGCGAAGCGGAGACAGAGGGCGAGGCGGCGCCTGCTTGCACTATGCCAGCATGCGCTGGGGCAGCGCGAAGGGTTGATTCTACACCAGGATGTCATGCGGGGTTGTCAGCGTTGGGCGGCGCATAAATGATGCGCTCTGCTAAGGACAGGGATGACATTCCTTTGTGGGCATATATGCAAAGGGTGCCTGGCCGGTCCACAAGACGGTCGGAGCTGGGCACGGCGCGCGACGCGTCGAGCAGCTGGGGCTCGTTCCGCCTGCACCGCGCGCGCCGAGGAGCGCCTTTGTTGCTGCGCAGGCGCTGCCGCTCACAAATGGCGCCGGTGGGCATGGCGGTCTGGGCGACGCGGACGATGACGACGCGCTGTCCATCGACTCGCAGGGCACGCTGTGAGAGCCGCTCTGCGTGCTGTCACCCTTTGACATACCCTACCATACCCTACCGCTCCCCACCCTCTGCGCGCGCGCGCGCGTCGGCGAGCGCCGCGCGCGTTTGCCGCTCGATGGCATGAGCGTCGCCGCGCGCGCGCGCCGCGCGTCGGCGCTGTCGTGTGCGTGGCGCCTAGCGGCGCCGAGCCTGCGCGAGCGTCTTGCGCGCAGACGCGAGCCGCCCGCGTGCAGACGGAAACCTGGGCCATGCCCGCGCGTGCGCACCATCCGCGTCCCAGCGCTGCCGATGTCTGGTTCAGGGCACCGACTTGCCTGAGCCGGGGCCGCGGGCGCCCATGATCGGCTGTGACCAGGACACGCGGTTGGTCGACGCTTGTGCCGCAATGGTTGGGCCCATGATGACATGCGCTGGCTGTGCTGGTCGGTGCAGCGCGAGCGGCGCGCGCCACTCTGGTTTGTTGATGTCGCGTGTGCGCATGTTGCCTGCAGCCGCGTGACTGGGGCCGCCTTGAGCGCGGGTCGCGCCGTTTCCGCCAGTGCCTGCCATCCCGCAGCGGGGCCCACGGGCGTGGCGCCCTGCATCAGCCGACCCGCGCTGCGCTCTTACAGGCAGCGCTGTCTGGCTGCGACATGAAGCAGTGCATTGTTGCATTCGTGCAGGCCGGAAAAGGCGCAGGACGCTGCAATCAACCCCTTGTTTTTTCATTTCGCTCTGGGGGCGCTGTGCAGGGTGTGTGCAGCTGCTGTCGCGCGCCCAATCTGTGTTTGAGGCTTGTTTGTGGCGTCAAGCGGTGCGCGGGGGCGGCACCGTGCAGCCGCTGTACCTAAATGTCCGTCGCAGTCAGGGGCGCACTTGGCGCTCTGTGCTTTTCCGCTTCTGCAAAGTTGGCCCGATATCGGGGGCGTGTGCCTGACGGCCGCGCGCAACTGGTGGGGTGAGGGCAACCTGTTTGCTGCTTGTGCTCGCGTGTGCCTGCCCTGTTCCCCGCGCCTGCGGCCGCCTGCGTCCGCAGACGCGGGGGGCTGACGAGGAGCCGACTGCCTGTCGCCCTCTGCTGCGATGCGTGGTGCCTGTCCGGGCGCCCGATCACAACCATGCTGCCCGCAGGCAGAGTAGCAGAGCACGGCATGCGCTGTAACTTTGCTACCAGTGCTGCATTGGCCTGCCTAGGCCTCAAGGCTCAAAGAGGTTTGCCCATGACGGCAGCGCCCAAGCAAGGGCGGTCAGCCCGCTGCCAGCAAGGCAGCAGCGTATACCACTGTGGCGCTGGACGGCTGCAAACAGCAAAGACCGCAGCCCCCATGCATGCACAGTGCAAGCGCATGGATCTGTCTCCTGCTTACACATATGTAGGATGCGCATCCTCATGAGGTAGTGGTGTTGAAACACTAGCCCTGTCCCGGGGATAGGCTGCAGAACCGTGCTGACTCTGAACAACACACCGAATGAAATGCAGCAGCAGCAACAAGTTTATGTTGGAATCCCAGCTGGCGAGAGCTCCCTGACCTAGCGCGCCAGCTCTGCCCCAGCACATGGCACCCCCTCACCCAGCCCCTGGGGCCGCGGCCCGCCCGCTGGCGCCCGCGTCAGTCGCCCTCCTTGAGCACCTGCACGTACAACGGCACGCCGCCCAGCTTGGCGCGGCCGCCCAGGTCCGGCATCTCTATCACGCATGCGCACTCCGCCACCTCCGCGCCCACCTGGCGCAGAGCGCGTGCACGCGGTCAGAGCATGGCGCCTACCCTACCCTACTTCAGCCTCTCTATCGCGCACGCGCACTCCGCCACCTCCGCGCCCACCTGGCGCACAGCGCGTGCATGCAGTCAAAGCACGGTGCCCACCCTCCCCTAACCCTATCACGCAGGCCGACAGCCCATGCGCGCAGTCAGAGCATGGCGCCCCTGACCTGCCAGTGAAAGAGGGTTGAGCATCGCTGCCGTGCATCCTCAATACCCCCGCCTCCAACCCATGCGCGTGTATGACCCTCAGTAATCCGCCCAGCCGCCTGACCAATGCCCACCAGCTCAAGCTCTAAGCAGGTACTTGAGCAGCCCCAGCCGGCTGGCCGGGGCCGCGCGGCCGCGCCCCCGCGCCGCGCGCCTGCTGCATGAGCTTGATGCCGGCGCCCATGGTGCCGCCGGTGGCGATCAGGTCGTCGACCAACAGCACGCGCTGCCCGGCCCGCACCGCGCCCACGTGCATCTCGATCACGTCCTTAGCGTATTCCAGCTCGTACGCCGCGCGCACCGTCTCGCCTGCGCCAAGCCCAAAACGTTGTAATTTAACAGAGCCGCTGCCCCATAACGCAACCCCACCTGGCGTGGCGCATGTGGTGACGCGCCCGCCGCAGCACCGATGCCCCAGGGCAGTGCCTGCCGGCCTCGGCGGACCACAGGGGGTCACTTGAGCTGCAAACACTGCACATGCATGCGGCCCCATGGCGATGCAGGCCATTGAGGATGCGGCGCAAGGGGTAGTCCTGGCCATGAAATCTGTGACATCTGCGCAGGACAGGCGTGCATGCATCAGTCACCTGCCTGTGTGAGGGGCATGCGTTCCACGGGTGGTGGAGCGGATGCAGGCCGTCAGATATGCATGCCAGCAGGACAGGCAGGCTGGTAGCGTGTCCCCGGCACGCGCCTGGCAGCTTGCCAGGCTTCCGCAGCGGCACGAACGCGCAGTGCAGCGCCAGCGCGAGCGGCGCGCCCCAGATGAAGCCCCGTGCCTCAAAGCCTGCGAGCACGGGCTGCATATGTGTGAGTGTGTCTGCATGTGTGAAGTGTGTGAGTGAGTGTGTGTGTGTGTGTGTGTGTGTGTGTGTGTTTGTGCCTGTCTGATATGTGATGGGGTCTCAGTGCACAGGTGTGCGGCGTTGAGCAGGCAGGGCGGGCCTGACTGCCCTTGCAACGGCGAGCGCACCGACCACTGCCTCAATGCCCTTCCCTTTGTAACGGTCAACGAAGTCGTCGACAGAGTACTGGAAAGCCTGCGTGCTGCACACGGCGCTCAGTGCCTTCCGTGGGGTCGCTGCACAGTGTGTGCTATCGCACGTGCTGCGTGCACAGTGCGTACTTGGTGAGCAGGAGCTCAGTGAGTGCTGTAGTGAGCAGGAGCTGCAGCGCCTGTGTGGCAGTCTCGGGGCGCACCTTGGGGTCCAGGAGCAGTGTGGTCACGTCGTGGAACAGGATGCCCTTTTTCGGGAAGTCTGGGACCTGCCGTATGGAGCCGGAGATGTATGTCTTCCGCTCCTCCAGCATGCTGCTGTGCGGGGCTGCCGCCACAGCGGCTGGCTTGCGGCGATCTGAGACCGATCCGGCGAGGCGCCGTGCTCCGGGAGTATGTAGAGATGCGCGTGGAAACCTTCGCGCGAGCAGCGACGCCTGAGGCATGTACAAGGAATGCGTTTACTGCACAGCGCAGCACCGTCTTGGGCAGTTGCCGGCGAGCGGCGGCACGTCGGCGGCGGAGGTCTAGCGAGCCATGGAGGGTTATCTCTGGATGTGTACACCAAGCTTGCAGATTTTCATATAAGCAGAGGAGCAGTATGGAGGCGTGTGGGCGCTGCGTGGTTGCCGAGTCAGCTGCAAGGTGCCTGTGTCGCCAGTACGTTGCCTGCTTGGGCACAACTTGTGTGAACTTGAGTATGTCAATAGCTTTAGGAGTGCAAATCACAGACGATGGCACACGTGACTGACCTGCTTGTTGCTTCTTGCGCAGGCCGTCCACCTGGCTGCCCGGACCCGCTGGGCCCGCAAGCAGAAGCCTCACCTGGCGGTGCAAAGACATCAGGAGGTGTCGAGCACGGTGAGTGCAAGAGTTTTGGAAGTTGTATTAAGTCGCTGTGTTTGTAGTCGGCCGTGCTCCCAGCCACCTGTCTCACACGTGCGTCAATTCCCGCAGAAGCGCCGTCTGCCGCGCAGCCCTGGCCGAGCTGGCAGCGGCCGCGCCAGATGCAGCAGCAGCAGCCGCGCACGCCCTGCAGGCCGTCTCCACCCTGCACGCCCTCCCGGCGGCCGCGGCGGCGGCGGACGCGGGCATGGTCAACCCCGCGGCGCTGCCGCAGCTGTGGGCCGACCTGGCAGAGGCGGCGGGCGCAGCGGCGGCAGCGGCGCCGGGCGCGGGCGTCCACGCCGATGCTGACTTGCCCGCCGCGCTGCCGCGGCTGTGGGCGGAGCTGGCGGACGCGGCGGGCGCGGCGGCGGCGGCGGCGCCCGCGCCGCGCGACGACGGCTGGCTGACGCCGATCGCGCAGGGCCTGGACTGGCTGCTGCTGTACTTCCAGGCGCAGCTGAAGGCGGCGCACGTGCCCTACGCGTCCGGCTGGGCCATTGTGTGCCTGACGCTCGTCACCAAAACACTCACCTTCCCGTTCACCAAAGTCCAGGCGCGGCCCCGCAGACCTGAGCGAGCAGAGCTAAGCGGGGATGTGCTGGGCATTTTGCCTGCATGCAACGTGTATGGCTGCTGGTCTCCTGCTTGCATCCTCACAGTGGGACCGCAGAGGCCGCGGCCTGCGAGCGCCCGCCTCGTCAAGCGTGCAGGCCAGACGGTTGAGCGTCGTGACAGGATAGGAAGGCTCTGAGTGTGCGCGCCCTTCGGCGCACCCGGGCGTGTTTGGGGTAATGACCTCTTCCAGCCAGCTAGGGCCGCTCAGGCAGGGCAAGCACTCTCGAGGAATGAGTGAAATAAACAATCGTGTGTCAGCCAACCTAGGTTGCTTCCGGGCAGGAGCGGTTGTGCAGGTGGAGCTTCAAACCCTGATCCCAATGCCAGCCAGGTCATCTCTTTGCCCACGACAGGCATCAGGGCCGGGCGCTGCGCAGGTGGAGCCGTCTCTGTCCATGCAGAAGCTCAAGCTGATGATTGATGCGCTCCGAACCCTAACCCTATGCCAGCCAGGTATACGCCACGATAGGGTGAGCATCAGTGTTTGGTCGCGCAGGTGGAGTCCTCGCTGTCCACGCAGAAGCTCAAGCCGACGATCGACGCGCTCAAGCGCCTGTACGGCGACGACAAGGACAAGGTGCAGCGCGAGACGAGCGAGCTGTACAAGAAGTCGGGCGTCAACCCGACCGCCGGTGCATGCCGCTGCACCTTCTGCACCGTGTGCATGCCGCTGCAGTGCACAGCAGTGCCCAGCAGTGCATAGTGGGTGGGGGCTTGTGCAGTGCGGGGTTTGCGGGGCCCTGTACCCATCGGACCTCACAACATGTCTGCCGAGAGCTCTGTCCCAGCAGAGCGAGGGCTGCCAATCTTGGTCTGCTCATAAAAGTTCGGGGGGTTTGCAGCCACGACGACCGCCTCTGTCACGCTGTCGACGCAGCGCGGCCTGCAGGCGCGCCGCGAGACGTGGGCAGGGCTGTGTTCACATGCGGCCAGCGTGGCCGGCCTGCGCGCGGCCCCCGTACTGCCCGTCGATGCGACCGGGCCGCCTGCGTGCGACGGCGGGCGCTGATGGGGTTAGGCTGATAGGGCTAGCCCAACCCTACGCCCCCCCCCGCGCGCGCCAGGCTGCCTGCCGACGCTGGCGACCATCCCCGTGTTCTGGGGCCTGTACCGCGCGCTGTCCAACGCGTCCTCGGACGGCGCGCTGACCGGCGGCTTCTACTGGCTGCCCGACCTGGCCGGGCCCACCTCGCTGGCCGCGCAGAAGGCCGGTGCGCGGCCCCCGTCCGGGCTCGGCCTTCCGGGGTGCAGCATGTTCTGTGCTCTGCCATCCCAGCGGCGCCGCGAGGCGCGACCCGGCCTGCGGTACATGGCGAGCCCGCTGCGGTCCCTGACACCGACCGGCCAACATACTACCGTAACCCGGCACGCAGGCGCGGGCGCCTCCTGGCTGTACCCGCTGGTCGACGGCGCGCCGCCGATCGGGTGGGAGGCCGCTGCGCGCTACCTGGTGCTGCCCGCGCTGCTGATCGGCGCGCAGTACGCGTCCAGCGCGATCATCTCGCCGCCCGTCAACCCCGAAGACGAGGGCAGCGCCAAGACAACCAAGGCGCGCGCGCGCGGCCCGGGGCCCCGCGCGCCAAGCGCTGGGGCGTGCGCGGCTGCTTGCGTGTTAGCCTGTCCGGTCTCCTTGTGGGGTATGCCGCATGGGTAGGGTCTGGGTTGCTGCTGTATGTGTGTGAGCCTGTCCTGTCTCCTTGTGAGGATGTGTCACATGGGGTGAGGATGTGTCACACCGGGGGTGCCGCCAACAGACCAGTCGGGAGTGTGTGCCCACACGGCGCTCAGCTCAGCACAAAAGGGGGGGTGAGTGTTGCGTAGCTGGGTTGTGAGCCTGTCACAATCCTCAGTGGGCCGGGGCCATCGCACTGCAGCCGCGCCCGAGCCTGCGCGCCGCATGTTTCGGCAGGCGCTGCTGGCGTTCCTGCCGCTGATGGTGGGCTACTTTGCGCTCAACGTGCCCAGCGGCCTCAGCCTCTACTACTTCGCCAACACCGTCATCACCAGCGGCCAGCAGATCTGGCTGCGCAAGCTCGGAGGCGCGCGCGCGTCTGGGTATGGGGTAGGGTAGTGTGCTACCCTGTCTCCGATCGGCGCAGTGCGGCTCCTGGACTCCCCTGCCCAGCTGCGTGGTCTTCATGGCTGCCAGCTCGGTGGTCACGCCGGCCCGCCCTCGCGGCACCGGCAGACCATCAGGATAGGATGTATAGGTGAGGCGCCGCGCCCGCACCCTGACGAGCGCGCCCGCCCGCCAGGCGCATCGGCGTTCGAGTGGCAGGAGGAGGTGGGCGTCAACCAGGCGCGGCGCACGGGGCCGGTCGCCGAGCTTCCCTTGCTGCCGCTCGCGTCCGCGGCCGCCTCGGCCAGCTCGGCGGCTGGCGAGGCGCCCGGCATGCCCGCTGCTGCGGCAGCCGGGGCGGTCATCGCTGCGGCGAGCGCAGGCAGCGCACCGCAGCCCCAGCACACCGGACCCGCGGGAGGCGCGGGCGCGGGCGCGGGCGCGGGCGCGGCCGGCCGGCCGGGGCTCGCGCATACGGACGCACCGCAGGCGGGTTTGGCAGGGGCGCATCGCGCGGGTGTAGGGGCGGCAGAGGTTGGGCGACCGGCGCTCTCAGGCGCTGCGCCCGTTGGCGCGAATGGCGCCGGGCAGGGCGCGGATGCTACAGCGGATGGCGCGGCGGGCCGCGCGGCGGACGCTGGGAGCGGCGCGACAGCACTGGCGGCGACGGCGGCGCCCGCCGCCGACGGCACGGCGGGCGCCGCGGCAGCGGAGCTGTCGCGGCGGTGTAAGCGGAAGAAGCGCGCCAAGGCGGCGGACAAGGCGCTGCAGGGCGCCCCCGCATGATTGCATCTAGTTTGCCTCTTGAGCAATGCTTTCAGGCTTGTTGTAGCATGGTCGAACTCAGCACCGCTGGGGGAAGCAGCAAGCTATGTTACATGTGGCGTGCTGGAGCATGCAAAGCAGAATCATCTAGAGCGCAAATGACCTGCGCAGAGTTGCCATCGCAGCCGCGTACAACCCACTGTATAATGCACAGTGTCGCCATTGCAACTGCGTGCCAACCCACCTTGAAATGCACAAGCTCCCAGGTACACATGACGTTGGTTGCAGGTGCTTGCCTCTAGCACAGAACTGTATATTTACATCCATAACGCTGAATCCTGATACAGGGCTTCACGGGGCGCCGAGCGAGGGCGGCCCTGAGAGCCAAGGTACTGTCTCATCTGTACATATGACACCCCTTGGTATTCTATACTGCCACTTTTGCAAAACAGCTTCATACACAACTTCAGGTCGCAATGTCTTGTAAATAAGAGCAGGGCGGAGGCTTGGACCGCAAGCCCTGGCACAGCACAGCCCTCCCCCACTCTCTGCGAGAGCCCCTGGCCGTCACAAATCACTTGTGCGGGCCTTGCGGGCAACCCTACCGCTTGCTGTGTGCTGTGCAAGGTGTGTTGGCACATGCCAGGTGCAAGCAGCACGCTCAGAAAGAATTTGTACATGTAACAGCGGTAATCGCCGCTGCCCTGCAGCACGCAGCGCACCGGCCCCACGTGCCCTGAAACTCTAGCGAGGCTGCAGGTGCGCGGCGCGGCATGCCGCATCCGCGCTCAGCCGCCCTGCCAGCACTGAGTCAGCCGAAGGCGGCGCACGGAGGCGCGCGCGGCCGCCAGACGCCGCACAGCGCGCGCCGCCGCGCCAGGGCGCCCAGGGTCAAGCGCGCCGGACTTAGGGTCAGGGCGCCTACATGACGCAGCAGGTGGTGACGTCGGTGCGCTGCAGGCGCTCCAGCTGCAGGCGCAGCCGCTCGCGTGTGCACGTGGCCGCCAGCATGCGCGCGCGGTCGCGCAGCTCGAAGGGCATCTGGTTGGCGACCTGCGCGGCGCCAGATTAGGATTAGGGTGGACCGCGGGCGCGCGCGGGGGCCCGCATGGCATGCATGCCGCCTGCACGCGCCAGGCAGAGAGTGGGCGCGCAGCGCGCAGTAAGAGCTGGCAAAAGCTCCGGCCAGAGCTCAAGCGTGCCGCCGTCGCTGCTTACGATCGGCCACATTGCATGTATACATGTATATACTTTTAACAGGTAACATGTAAGTAGTGGCGCACCCAGAAGGAGAGCGCCTCGTAGTCGCCGGGCTGCGGCCGCTCGCCCGCGCGCCGCAGCAGCTCCATGACGCGCAGCTCGCTCACCGCAAACCGCCTGCGCTCACTCGCTGATGCGGTCGGGGCCATCAAGAAACAGGCGAGCATGCAGAGCCCTGCCCCTTGCTCACTGCAAAGCGCCTGCGCCAGCTTGCTGACGCGGTCAGGTGCAACAAGGGAAGGGCACGCATGCAGAGCCCTGCCCTTGGCTCATGGCGTGTGCGGCGCAAATACGTATGCCATGCATGGTGCCAAGGCTGTTGACTTATCATCTAAACGCCTGCCCGCACTTGAAGCTCGGCCGCGCAGGTGAGCCTGCACCGTCAGCGCAAGGTGTGCGAGCACAGCCAGCGGGGGGCGTCGAGCCGCGGCGCGCGCGCGCCTGACGTGCTCGATCCACTGGCCGACCAGGCGCGTGACCTCGGCCGCGAGCGCCTCGAGCGCCGCGGGCGCGTCGCCGGGCGGCGGCGGCTTGTCACCAAAGAACTCCGGGCGCGCGACACGGTACCCGTCCTGCTCCCACGCCTCCCGCACACGGAAGCGCCGCCGGCCCACAATCTCCAGGTGGTACCGCCTGGCGTGTGCGCCTATTCAGCTCCAGCGCGACCCCTAGCCCCCTGGGCTACTGCACCGCACACATCGCTGCGCTTTTGCAAAAAACCTACCAGACACCTATATCACATCAACTGTGGCCCAGGGGTGCACGTGCTGGCAGACCTGCAGCTAGCTGTGGCACACGGCTTCGTATGCGACGCGCCCTGCACACGTGGCTGCCCCCTCATAAGAACCCTATGAAAAAATCAACATCACACCCACAAGGCATGCGATGCCCGCAATTCAGGTTTTAAGGTGCTAGTTTCTTAGGGGATGACACTCTTGCAGCGCCTTGCACGCTTGCTTCGCTCGGCAGTCAGGGACGTCGCTCAAAGCACCCAAGCGCAGGAGGGGGCTACACAGAAGCGCACCCATCGGGCTGCGGCTGGCACTCCGTGATCTCGCACTCGGTGGCGACCTCGTTCAGCTGGTTGCCCGCGCGCAGCGTGGCCATGCCGAGCCGGCGGCTGCCCTCCATGCAGCGGCGCACCATGAGCCTGTACCTGGGCTCAAAGATGTTCAGGCCGAGCCGCTCGCCTGCGCGCGCAGCGCGCCACACAGTCTATAAGGCCCGGCAACAGCATCGAGCCTCATGCCGAAGCCGGCACAGTGTTGGGGAGTCGCAACAGCCGTATCTCGTCATGGCCAGGCCAGGGTTCCATCGCCAAGCAGCCCGCCGCCTCCCAGCCAAGCCCACGCCCCACCGCCGGCACCGCGGCAGGGCGCGCGGCGGCGCGCGCGCGCGCGCGCGCGCACCCG
>JAABUR0100007794.1_pt1 | contig 12567 bp, 7 predicted proteins | sample 5560091 | NCBI WGS metagenome assembly JAABUR01 (sample SAMN10711879, study PRJNA513375) | rock metagenome | isolation source: Antarctica rocks | place: Antarctica: Victoria Land, University Valley sud
GCCACGCCACGAAGCAGTCGCCCCACCGCCGCAGCTCGTCGTATCGCCTCGGGCGCAAGGGGATAGCGCCGGCGCAGCCCGCCCGGCGGGACGAGGACTGCGGCGACCGAGACTTCCGCTTTTCGACGGGAGCGGCACTCTCGATACGGTCCGGCAGATCTCTCCCTCGCTTCTGCTCTCGCGGAATGCAGTAGCCGCGAGGTCGCCGGCGTAGACGATCCCTTCGGCGCAAAGGAGAAGCGGCGATAAGGACGCGGGCTTCTACGGCGAGCGACCTCCCGCCGCGCTCGTGTGGGGGAGTGGACACGTCCGGGAATGCCCTTTCCCGGACATGCGCGTGCTCGCCGCCCCGCACAGCTGCTGTCTCGAGTGCTCCAGCTCGGCGGATTCTCGGGACGTTTCCTGCGCTGTAAGCGAGATCGAAGCGAGCTTTGGCGCTCGGCTCGCCGGACGCCAACGTAGGATCGGCAGCGAGGCTCCGCCGGCCCCGCTGGCGGGAACGTGATCGCTCGTAGACACGACATCAGGGAAGGCTTCAGCCGCTGCGCGCCGGAACGTGGGGGCGGCGCGGACGAGGAAGCGGGCGCGGCCGCAGCAGCCAAGCCCGGCGGCTAGTCATGCTGGCGGAGCACGAAGAGCGCTTTCGGCGGATCGTCGGGGGTTACCTCGAGCGCCCGGCCGGCGACTACGCGGAGCTCCTCCACCGTGGCCAGGTCAGCTCGCCCGCGGGCGTCGACTTGGAGGCCTGGCGCGAGCAGATCCGCCAGCAAGCCCGACAGGACAAGATCCGCGTGATCACCCGGCGCGAGGGCCAGCGCGCGTTCGCGATGCTCAACCGATCGCTTTGCGAGGAGCGCGCGGACGAGCTCATGCGGAGCGCGCTCGCTCGAAGCCAGGCGCTACAGCAGCTCACAGAGACCGCCCGCGGGCTTGGGCACGAGTCGATCGGCTGGCTGCGCAGTGACGACGAATACGTCTCAGCCTGCTCGCGCTGCGGGGCGCGCATGTACGCGCGGTTCGGAGCCCAGCCCGTCGAAGACGGTGAAGCGCTGACCGAGGGCTGCCGTGGCGCCTGAGCACGCATGCTGTTGGCTCGCTCTTGCAGGGGCCCAGTCGTCCACCCGCATGGACGGAATAGTCCGTAGAACGGACTTTCTCAGGGGTACCGGCTCGTCGCCGTCCGTTGCGCAGAGCGGAGAGAGGTAGAGAAAAGAGGGACGTGAATATGGGTACGAGGAGTTCCAAAATCGACCCAACCTTCTGGGACGCCGTTGGCACACGCAAGATTCAGTCCGCGCGGGGGGGTGTGGGATCAGGCGCCGGATGCCTGGGGCGCGCAGTCAAGGTCGGGTGTCCGCCAGCGCAGCAGTCCACCAATCTGGGAGGCTCAAGGCCATGCCTGCCCCGGACATGCGTGAGTACCTCCAAGAGCGTGTCGGGCGAACGGTCTTCACCGTTGCAGAGAACAAGCCGAACACCATCGTCGCACTCACCCGCAAGCGTGTTCTCGTCGAAACGGGGCCAGGTGACCAAAACTATGCCTCGATCCCGGACCTTCAGGTCCTCGCCGAGCGCGTCTTTGCGGGGGAGATCATGGAGGTGCCGCGGCACGAGCGGAGCGCGTTCAACGTTGCGGTGCTCGTGACTCTGCCGGGTGTCGCCTATGCGTTGAACCCTCGGCGTGTGTGGCTTGAGGGATTCGCCGCTCTTGACGCTGAGTTCGCCGAACTATTTCCCGAGGAAGATTCAGCAAGCGCCACGGAAGGGCGGTGGCGCTACAGGACGCACCGTCTTCGCGAGCGGAGCGCTGCGCTCGTTCGCACGAAGAAGGCTGACGTCCTCGAACGCACGGGGCGCCTCGCATGCGAGGCGTGCGACCTCGACTACGCGGAGCGCTACGGCGAGCTTGGTGAGGGCTTCATCGAGTGCCATCACCGAGCGCCCCTGTCTGATTCGGGTGAGCGCGAGAGCACACTCGATGATCTCGCCGTCGTCTGCGCGAGCTGCCACCGGATGCTGCACCGTTCGCTCTGCACGTTGACGGTGGAGGAACTCGGTGAGCGCCTGACGTCCGAAGGCTGACTCCGTGCGTTGAGATCTCACCTCCGTTCGGGTCCCAGGCAGACAGTCGCGCGCGGGATGGCCGTCTACCGGCAGGGCCTAGGATCGACTCATGGCGGGGGCCACATTCATTCGCGCGGATCTGCACGTCCACACCTACCAGGACACAGACTCCGCCCCAGCTCCTGATCTCGACGCCTACATCGACGCCGCGGTGAGCTGCGGCCTCGGCGTGCTGGCGATCACCGACCACAACACTGCCCAGTTCGCGAGGGGTGCTGTTGAGACGGCTGTCGGCAAGCCGCTGCTCGTCTTGCCGGGAATCGAGATCTCCACACACGACGGCCACCTCCTAGCGATCTTCTCGCCAGACGCGTTGGCCGAACTCGACGCGCTCGCCAACCCAACGAACCTCAGGCTGAAGGCGCTGAGTGATACCGAGCATCGCTCCGTGCGCTCGATGCTCGACCTGGTGCAGGAGGTGCACGCGCGTGGGGGGCTCGCTATCCCCGCCCACGTCGATGCGGCCGGCGGCATCCAGGAGCACCTGCAGCCAGCCGAGCTGGCCGAGCTGCTTTCGAGTCCCGCGCTCGCCGGTATCGAGTTTCAGAACAGCGATCGGCTGACGAGTTGGTTCACCGACTCCGATGGCGATCAGCACAGGCTCGCCGCTTGGAGGGCGCGGCAGGCGATACCAGAGCTGAGAGAGCGCGGCCTCGCCCGCCTGATGTCGTCCGATGCGCACACTCCGACGACCGTCGGCCGGGACAGGGCTCGGCGCACCCTCGCGCGCCTTCGCCTCGACGACCCGAACTTCGATGCCGTCCGCAACGCCATTGCCTACAACCCGAAGGCCCGCTGCAAGGCGGAGGCGATCCTCCCTGTGACGTATCCGTGCATCGTGGACGCCGAGTTCAGGGGCGGCTTTCTCGACGGCGTCACGATGGAGTTCTCTCCCAACCTCAACTGTGTCATCGGGGGTCGGGGCTCGGGCAAGTCGACTGCGCTGCTAGCGGTCCGTGCGGCGCTGGGCGTGAAGCTCAGTCCCGATGAGGACCCGGACGACCAGGAGCGCATGCCTGACGAGACGGTCATTCGATTCATCGACAACGCGGGCAGCGAGCGCACCGCTGTGCGCCGGCGGGGCGAGGCTCCTACCGATGCCGATAGCGGCTCCCAGATCCGCCTCCGATTGGCGGACCTAGGTCAAGACGAATCCGGCCGGCTTGCACGCGGGTACGAGGCCAACCCAGAGATCCTGCTCGAGTTCCTCGACGGTTTCCTCGTACGGCACGAGCACGATGAACGCGAGGCCGAACTGCTCGGCTCGCTCGAGGACAACGCGACTGAGGTTCAACGCACGAAGGGCGCAGTCGTGCAAATCAAGCAGTTGGAGCAGGACCGGGCGCGGCTCGACGCGAGTCTCAAGGCGGCAGAGAAAGGGAAGGTGGAGCAGATTGCCGAGTGGGCGCGCGAGCTCGCAGCGCAACGGCCGTTCTTGGAGCACCTCGAAGCGGCGCTGCGCGAGGCTGTCCAGGTCGGCGACGCGGGGGAGCCGATCGAGCTGGGCAAGCTCGCCGAGGACTTCGGCGTCGATCTGACCCAGAAGCGCGCCCCGCAGTTCGTCGAGGGCGAGGAGGGGTTGCGCGCCGGGCTTGCCGCGCTCGAAAAAAGGCGGCAGACGCTGCGGTCGGAGGCGAGGGCGTCGCTAGGGGCGGCGGCGAAGATGGCAGAGGACGCCCTTGCGCGCTGGCAGGCCGACCAGGACGACCTCGAGAAGCGGCTGAAGGCCAAGCAGGCGGAGCTTGAGGCGCGGGGCCTCAAGGTCCAGGCAGGCGCCGTCAGCCAGATTGCGACACGACTCAACACGGTGCGCCAGACCCTTATCACGCTGAGGAAAAAAGAGACAGACCATCAGTCGGCAGTCGCCTCCCGCGGGAAGCTCGTGCGGGAGCTCCATGCCAACCGCGAGGCGCTCTATCAGAGGCGCCGTGCCACGCTCAGACGGATTGCCGACCAGGCAAACGCCTACTCAGAAGGCCTCCAGATTGGCGTCCACTTCGAGCACGGGGGGATGAACGGGCCGTGGCTTGCCTGGCTCACGTCGACATTCCGCTTCCGGAGTCCACGTGTCCAGCGGCTCGCCGAGAAGGCCACGCCTCTCGAATTTGCGGAGAAGTTGAAGGACGACCCAGCAGCACTACTTAAGTTGACGGACGATGGAGGCGAGGCGTTCTTCACCAAGGAGACGCTCGGCGAAGCCCAGAAATGGTCGACCGTCTTCGAGCTTGAGACGATGCGGCTCGAGGATCGTCCGCGGATGACCACGATGGAGCCTGGGGCAACGCACCCGAAAGCGTTCGATCACCTCTCCGCTGGGCAGCAGCGCTCGGTCCTGCTGAGCCTCCTGCTATGTGCCGAGCGTGATGAGCCGCTCGTTCTCGACCAGCCCGAGGACCACCTCGACGCGCAGTACATCGCGAGCGCGGTGGTACGACACCTCGAGGCGGCGAAGGAGCGTCGCCAAGTAATCATCGCGACGCACAGTCCGAACCTCACGGTGTTAGGTGACGCCGAGCTCGTAATCCCGATGTGTGTAGAGGACGCGAAGGGAAAGCCCTACGATGAGGGTGCCGTCGATCGGCCAGCGACCCGCGCGCGGGTCTGTGATCTACTCGAGGGCGGTGTTGAGGCTTACCGCAAGCGCGGTGAGCGCTACGGGCTTCAGTTTGCGAGCTAGGGATCCTCGCGCAGCCGGTTCAGCAAAGCTCGAAAACGGCGCGCGACACGCTGAGGGGAAAGCGAGCTAGCGCTAGCGGCTCGCAAGCGGGCCGTCCACCGCGTTCGGCGGGCGCCCACGGGGCGCAGCTAGGGGTCTCAGCCGCCGGTCGGACTTTTGCCCGCGGACGCGCTTCGTTCCCAGAGGCCAACACGCGTATCGAGCTCATCCGTGGGGTAGTCATCGGCATAGCGGAGACTGGCACGCTCAAACTGCCTGAACTGGTAGATCGCGGCGTCCATGTTGCGCGCGTGAAAGAGCCCGAGGTCGCTGAGCAGGGTGAAGTCCTTGGTTGTCAGGCCCGTCACGCGCTCGAACAGCTCCGGGTCCAGTGACTCGATCACGTGCTTGAGCGCTTCCTCGCGGAAGTCGGTCCCGTACATGAACACCGGGACTCGGGCGAGGAATTTCTGCAGCTTCTCGCGGATCTCCTTGCGCCGCTTGGCAGTTTCCGTCTGGTGCCGTTTCTGCTCGCGATCGAGCTTCCCGCCTTGCTCACGTTTTGCCTTCTTGAGTAGCTTCATCGAGGTGACGACGTGCTCCGCGTTGTTCACGAGCGCCCGAAAGTCCTCGATCTGCTCGAGCGTCTCGAGCAGGTCGGGATGCTCAAGAACCGCTTGGAGCGTACGTGCGTTTACCTCTACCAAGAGCGGGGAGTTCCATTGCTTCGCAAGTGCAGTTGCGCCGACGCCGGCCGTCGCCCAGTCGAGCACGGCGGACGCATCGAGCTGGGTCATGGTGCCGCCCGAAAAACCGAAGATGGGCAGGTAGTTGAGCAGCTTGCCGATCGCCTGCTCTGGGGTTTGCCCGCTCTCGGAGGCGAGCCGGACGCCATACTCGGCGAGCAGGTACAGCGCCCGATTGGGATCGAACTCGAAGACGTAGCAGGTGGGCTTGCGCACCTCGAGCCCACCTTCGGCGTCCCGGTAGGCCCAGGGTGATTGCACCCGGAAGGCCGCCTGGAAATACGACTCGGGCGACTTGAGCGAGCGCAGCATCAGGATCGCGCCCCACTCACGGACGGTGACTCCCGTCATCAGCTTCCCGCACGAGAGCGTGATCGATCCCGATCCGTTCACTTTCGTCGCCTTGGCGATCGCGGCTTCCACTGGGGGCTTCGCTTCCGCGCCCTGGCCGGCCGTGTTGCCCGCAGCGACGACGACCTCGAAGCCCGAGAAGTAGGGATGCCGATCGAGCATGTCGCGCATCGCAAAGCACGACGCGACGCCGGGCAAGTACCAGACGGAGTGTTTGATGGCCTGTTTGAAGACCGGATTCTCGTAAGGAAAGGGCGGCTTCTGGCCACCGACGATCTGGATCTTCATCTGGTCGGAGAGCTTTCCGCGCAGCATCTCCAGAAACTCCGAGACGCGCGGCTCGTCCTCGAACACACAGTCCCCGGCGCCGGGGACCCCGCCGCCCGCGCCTACCCGCTTGGCCTTGAAGTACTCGGTTAGCGAGAAACCGCTGAACTCGCCGTCCTCCGCCCAACTGGCGGCCCCTGGCGCGATCTCGTAGGCGTACACCTCCATCCGTGGCAGCGCGGTGTACGGGTTGGAGCCGGTCGCTTCCTCCCAGTTGTCCTTCGCGGCTTGCTCGTCGACGTAGGTCCAGTCGAAGATCGCGTCCTCGGTGAACTCACCGTTCGTGATCGCGCGAAACGGTGTGCCGGACAGGTAGAGGTAGCTCGCCGCGCCGAGTCCTAGGTCCTCTTCCGTTACTTCCTCGTCCGGCTCTTCTTCTTCGGCGAGCTCCTTGTCAGTCGGGTCGTAGAGGTCCCGGGCCGAGTCGCGCCACGCGCCGAAGTGGTACTCGTCGAGGACTATGCAGTCCCAGTCGGTGACAATGATCGACTCGTTGTGCGCCTTGACCTGCCCATCGGGGGACTTTCCGTTCAGGTCCTGGAACGAGGCGAACCGCACGACAGGGGCCGCCCCACTGAGAAGCGTGTCCGCCTCAGCGATCGGCGTGTCGCGGTCGACAAAGTGCCAGCCGGCGAAGTCAACATGGCCGAGCAAGTCATCGCGCCAGGCGGTCTGAACCGCCGGCTTGTAAGTGAGAACGAGGACGCGCGTCCAGCCCATCTCTCTCGCGAGCTGGTAGGTCGCAAACGTCTTGCCGAACCGCATCTTCGCGTTCCAGAGGAACTTCGGGGGCCGCTCACCGGAGGCGTGGGCGCGGAAGTACGCGGCGGTGGACTGAACCGCCTGCGCTTGCTCAGGACGCATCGCGAATGAATCCGTGCGGGTCGCGTCGAACTCGGCGCCCGACCGCACCGTGTTGATTGCAGCCTTGACATCATTGAGCGTCGCCTCGAACCACTCGCCCTCGGGACGGCGAACCCCCGCCTTGACCAGAGCGGCGTGGATGTCGTGGTCAGTGAACTCGCTGCCGTTGTCTTTCTCGGCGGGCTCGTCGAGCCGGATCTCGACACCGTCCAGGTTCGGGTAGGCGGTACCGAGCTGCTGCTTGATCCGCTCACGCGCCGTCCGCCGAGTAGTCTGGCCGACCTTGATCAGGCCGGAACCCGTGATGCGGGTCTGGCCGACTAGCCGTTCCCACGGCTCGGCATCCTTGCCGACGACCGTGTAGGCGTAGATCCGGTTGGGCACAGTTTGGCTGTGACCCTTCTCAGGGCCGGTGCTTCCCACCACCCGGCAGGTGGCTAGCGGGAATCGGGGAGTCGAGCGAGAGATTGACCGAACGTGGCTTGATCGTCGTCTCGATGTAGGCGATCTCCTCCTGCGACAAGCCGAATCGCTCGTAGAGCGCCTCGTCGGTCCAGCGCTGCGACATGTCGAGCATCGGGACGAACTTGAAGCGCTCGGAGGTCACGTGCTGCGTGGACTTGCGCTGAAGCACGAGAAATCGGACGAATTTCGTCGCGAGGTAGTGCGCGTAGTTTTCCGTTTCTTGGCGAGTGTCGAACATGCCCGCGATGAAGTAGGTCTGGGTGCACGCGGAGCCAGGCGCGAGAGCGATCGGCGCGCCGAGAACGACGTCGACGATGTTCCCGGTCTCGTCGAGCTGCGTGTCCCCAGACGAAGCCATCGGGAGCAGCACCTTCCACCGGTCGATCCATTCATGGTTTCGCTGGATCTCATCGGGGCGGCTGTAAGCAACTCGATCGCTGTATATCAGCGGTATCGCGCCTTCGAAAGGCTGCGGCACGCTCCCGGGGTAGTTCGAGCGCATCGTGAGACCGAACGGCTTCGTGACGCTGCAGGCGCCTTCGACCCAGTCCGTGACACCGGAGTCCTCAACCTTGCGAATGACGTTGATCGCGCGGTTATCCCGCACGAGAACACCTTTCCCCTCGCGCAGATCGCGTGACATCGTGGAGACGATCTCGCCGTTGATCCGCGTGGAGACCTCACAATCGCCGCTGTATTCGCGGTCCCACAGGAAGTAGGAGACACCACCCCGGATCTTCACGCCCGGGAAGCAATCGTAGATCTTCGGATTGTCGACGAGCGAACGCAACCGTCGGTCCTGAATCATCTGCTCGCGGTACTCATCGAGTCCCTTGCCGCCCGTGAACCACCGCGACGGGGTGATCATCGTGATGTAGCGAGGGTTCAGCTCGATCGCTCTGCGGACGAACTTGTCGTAGATCGTCGAAGCCGTAGCGCCATACCCCTCAGTACCGATCTGATAGGGCGGGTTCCCCACGATGACGTCGAAGTTCATGTCTTTCATCTCCTCGGTCGGATACGCGCCGTGGATGAACGCGTAGGCGTAGTTCTCGCGGGTTTCCCCGCGCTCAAGGTCCTCAGGCGCGCCGCAGATCCGGCAGCGACCTCCGCTGAAGTCGTGCTCGGCGCGGACGAACGGGATGTTTCCGTTGTCGCCGTCAAAGCGGATCACCGAGTGCTCGCCGGCCGCGTGGCGCGAGTAGTAGACAGTCCGGCGCGAGATGATCGCGGTCAGCTCCGTGATCCCGCAGCCGAAGATCATGTTGCGGAAGATGTGCTCGCGCCGCTTCTCGAGGTCGGGCTCCCACGCAACCAGCCCCTTGAAAAGCAACCGGATGGCGATCTCGCGCAGGAACACGCCGGACTTCGAAAAGGGATCGCACCAGCGAAGCTTGGGATCGCGCCAAACCTCGGGAGGTAGGAGGTCGAGCATCGCGTTAGCGAGCTTCGGCGGGGTGGGCACCTCGTCGCTCGACAGCTGAGCCAGGCATTCGAGGATGTCGGGAACGTGTTGGCGTTCGCGGACGAGGGTCATCAGGCGACCTGTCGATCCTCGGATTCGCCCAGGACCGGCTCAGTCTGACGCGCGAGCTCGGAGTAGTGGACCGGCACCTCATCAGAGCGCGGCGCGAGCGAGAAGAGTTTCGGCTCAGCGGCGCCCGGGTCGAGCGGGCGAGACCACTCGCGGACAAAAGTTCCCACGCTCGCAGGACGGTACTGGATCAACTCGATCTCGGCGGCGTCGGTGAGCATGTCGGCGCGGATGATGTTGGTCTCGAGGATCGCCTCCACGGCCTCGTCGAAGCCTGGCGTCGCCTCGCTGCGATCCGCGTGCGCCGTAAGGTGCGCGGCGATCACGGCCCGCATCCGGCCGCGCGCCTCCTCGACGTTATCGGCGGTGACGTCGACCCCGTAAATCGAGGCGAGACACCGCAGGATTCGGTGCTCGAAATGCGCACCCCGCCCGTAGTGGCGGGGCGTCACGTAGCGGAGCTTTCGGCTCAGGACCTCGACTAGGAAGTTGCCCGAGCCGCAGGCAGGTTCGAGGAACGTGCGGTCGGTGTTGCCGGGGTCGTCCTCGGTGGGAAACATGTCCCGCACTAGGCCGAGCATCGCGTTGACCTCGCGCTGGTGTGTGTAGACCTCGGCCAGGTCGCGAACCCGCTGACGCGACCTGATCTGTCCGGACCCTCCGTCCCCCTCCGCAGTACGCCGCTGGTGCTCTCGACCCTCCATGGCGAGAGTCTCTCACGCGCGTTGCCCGGAACCGCCGGCTAGAGGGCCTTACCTGGCGAGAACCCTCGCAATGCGCTATTCCTTGAGAAAGAGAGTTAGGGGCTGATTTGTACATCGGCGGTTCCTGTCTACGTGTCGAGAGCCATGGCAGCTCGCGCCTCCACTCCTCTACACGGGCGGCCGCTGGAGGAGCGTCGACCTCGGCCTTGACTGGCCGCTGCCGCGGCACCGGTCGATCAGGTGAACCGATACGGAATGCGCGATAACGGGCAACTACGTAAACCGCCAGAACGGCACCGGCCACCGAAGACAGCGGCAAAGAGAACCCCAGCCCACCCGACGTGAGAAAGCGTTGCCCACCACGCTACATTCGGTGGATGAGCGATCCAGGACCCGGCTCAGCTCGACGGTGCTGAGGGGAGTTGCAAGGGATCGACAGCACCGAGATCGTCAACGCCGTCCACGCCCGGCCTTGACAACCGATGATGCCCGCCAGCGCTGGACTACGTCCCTGAGCGATCAGAGACACGGTGCCTCCGCGGTCCCCGACCGCAGACGCACCATTCCTCAGCGCCAAGAGGAGTAACGCGGGCCGTCGGTGCCCGCGTTATCGCAACCGCTCACGCGCAGTTGCGGTGCTAGCGTCAGCCGACACGCCCGGTGTTCGTCCAAGACGGTCGCGCCGGACGTGACCCGCTGGCGCACCCGCTCGCGTCTGAACGCGGAAGTGGCGGGGTGTCCGTTTGACGCCCCCCTTACCGGGCATTTCATCGGGCGGGTCTTACCGGATGCCCGCCGCCTTCTTGCGCTCTGCCTCCTTGCGCTCTGCCTTCTGAGAAGAACATTTGTTCGGCTCGGCTTCTCGCTCGACGCTGACGACATGCCACTTGCTGGCGCCCGGCTTTTCTTGATCCTGGGCCACTGTCAACTTGACCGTGTGCTCTTCGTCGCCGGCCAGATCGGTGACTATGAAACAGAACTCGGCCTCGAAGAGGTGGCCGATGCCTTCGTGCTTTAGGACGACGATGAGTCGAGTAGTCCCGCCTGCCCGTACGCGATTGCGGTTGAACGCGCGCGCGTGTGACCCAGAAGCAACTACTACCGCATCATCTGTGGCTGTCCCGCCCGGCTGTAGTTTCCAGCCGACGAGCTGCACGTCGAGGTCGTTGAGCAGCCCGACCCCTCCGCCGACATTGACGAGTGGGATCGACAGGCCTAGTAAATCTTCGTTTCTACGCCCGATGACTGCGCGCGCGTCTCCAAGCGTCGACTTCAGCTTCTCCCCGAGCTCGTCCCCGCTGTTTTTGTCTGCTTCTCGTTCCTCGTCCGACGACAGACTTCGCCACCAGCGCTCGACGTAGTTCACACGGCCGTTGTCGATCTGATCGTGCTCGAGTCGAGTGGTGGATTCGGATGGGGGAGTCGCCGCGCTGTTCTCGGACGCCTCGGTCCCCGTCGGCTCGACAGCCATCTCGTTGTATCCCTCCGCGACGTTGAGGGCTTCCTCTGTTTTCCGTGTGGCATACGGGAGTCCGACCACATCATCGGGCAGCGGGGCGGAGGGGGCGACCTCAATGAAGACGGGTGCAGTCGCGTGTCGGCGCTGTCGCTCGGCCTCGAGAGCCGCTCTGCCGCCTGCATCGGCTGCTCGTTTGGCGTATACGCCTGCGCCCGCGGCGGCAATGACGCCTGCGAGCGTGAAACACGCGGCGCCAAACTCGCCTCTGTCGCTCGGAGTGATGCGCAACCAACAGTCAATCAGGCCAGTCATGGCCAAGACCCCGATAACGATCGCGACTAGGGCAACGAACACGGCGACGGCCCGAGTCACGGGACGCCTGGGGTCGTGCGAGACCTCGATCTCCCTCGAACTGGCCAAGGACAGAACCTACCGCTGCGCCGCTCCCGGGCTCGAGGGCCTTCGGGCTACCTTTGGGCGCTGGTCTCTTGGGTTTCGCGGGCAGATGGTCGCGCGGCTGAGATTGTCGGAGGCGAGTAGCCCGCTGCAGAGCTACGCTCGCTCTCGCAGGTCGACACTGGGCACCCGTCGCGTAGACGTAAAGCAAGCCGGCCGCCATCATCTCGAGGCCACGGGCCGCGCGGTCGCGCCCATCGGTCCGATTGTCGGCGAAGACGAAGGCGTCCAAGCCGGACTCCTCGACGGCCCGGATCAGGCGGCTGTAGCGTCGGACCTTGGGCCGAGCGCGAGGGGCTGCTCTGAGATCATCTCGATGCGGTATCGCCGCGGGTCCGGCGCCGAGGCCGGCCACCCCAGCGACTCCGCGATTCCCTCGGCAAGCATCTCATCTCGCGCTCGTCTCGCTCGCCGTCAGGTCCCACATGCGTTGGGATCGTGAGAGTGCGTCCGGCGACCTCGAAGCGCCAGTCACGGCTGCTGGAGTGCCCCGTCTGGCTCGTTTGATGTCGAGCGTGCCGCTACCCGCCAGGGCAGCAACGTCGCACCCACCGAGTTACGGGACGATCGCGAGCAGCAGTACATCTCGGTACCAATGGCGGGCAGTGACGGGCAAGATCACAGGCGACGTGACGATCCGGTTCGCCGAGATCGACGACGACGATCAGGGGCTCGCACAAGAATTCGGGCGCGGACCGGGACCGGGACCGATCGGCACCTACTGGTTCGGCCTCCAAATCCCGCAACCGCCCCGCCGCCGGTAGCAGGCTCCGCGCTCGACAACCCGCTTCCAGCTCAGCCTGCCCACCCCGGCCCGGTCGCTCGGCGGGCGTACTGCGGTGGATCGGCGTCGAGCAGCAAATTGAACGGGAAGATCCGTC
>JAABUR0100007797.1_pt1 | contig 12562 bp, 8 predicted proteins | sample 5560091 | NCBI WGS metagenome assembly JAABUR01 (sample SAMN10711879, study PRJNA513375) | rock metagenome | isolation source: Antarctica rocks | place: Antarctica: Victoria Land, University Valley sud
CTCTGCGACGAAGTTCGCGTTCCGGATGCCGATGTTGTCGGACATGAATCGTAATTGGTTGTTGATCCAAGGCTTGATCTTAGTAGTGTCGTTGCCATACAAACTAGCGACGTAGAGCGGAAAGAGGAGAGTGTAGCATCGTAGTCTCTGGGTTGCAGAATTGGTCTGCCTCATTGGAGTGGTATCTTCGTATACTGTGTACTGCGGTGCAGTGGCACAAATCTCTTTCGCTAAGACGTCTATATTATTTATCGCAGTATTCAACACATGGAAGGTAGTGACTTCTTTACTAAATTCGGTTGGGCTCTCAATACAGTACGTACGGATAATGTCGTTTAGTAGTATCCTCATGATTCGAAGAACATTCCACGTCTGAGCAGTGAAATGATCTGGATATGTATCAAAGTGTTGTTCGAGAACCCTTTCTGAGGCCTCTTCTAGGTACGTCGTCTTGTAGAGCCCCGATGAAGGCATGTTTCTGGCGAGTGATACAAACTCGCAATCAAGCTCAGTTGCGCATGCGATGATATCTGAGCCGGAAAGACAGCCATTTTGTATGGCTCCTTTCAGGTTGGCGTATTTGACCACCAGCCCTGAGACCAGCCACTTTGGATTGTCCTTGTTTATGAAGGGTTCAAGGTCAGATCGGAGCGAGATCAACGCAGACGGTACTGGAGAATTCGCCGCAACACAACTGATCAGAAGATTGGTGCTCAGGCGCACAGACAGCCGAAGACCAGTGTAGTTTTGGAATTGCTGGTTATTACGCAACTTGACCAGGGCCAAAGCACCATTCACGTGACTCATCCAAGAGTCGGTAGATCGAGGATTGTTGTTGGTGAACTTCTCAAAAAGATCAAGTAGAAGCACTGCCAACAAGGTTGAATCACTCGTTGCAGTTTCGGGCGACCGAAGTGCGTTGTTGAGCAGTGGTAGAGCGTACGAATATTTTTCTCTTGCGAAATGCGAAGCCTTGGTACAGTCAAATTGGGAAGAGAAGAATGCCAAGCTAACGGCATCAACACTCGCACTCAGGTGTCGGTCCAACGAGGATTGCTCATAGAGCGAATCAAGTATATCGTAGGTTTTTGAAAAGCCAGACACATAGTGAGAAAAGAAAGCATTCCTCGCTCTATATTCGATCGTACTAGTCACGGTCTGTGGGATCATTCTAGACCTACGGGTCAACGCTTTTTGCTTAGTTGTCTGACTTTCGTCCTGGATCCTCAACTGCTGGGTATCGCGATAGCCGGAGCACACGAGGGTGGCTCTGATACATTGACCGCACGAGTCTCTTTGGAGATCACACTAATGTTTTTTGGTCAACAAAGGAACGTTCAGTAAGCCAATTCCGGCTTACACGAAGCTTCCTCCTTCTGCATTGCACGCAAGCCTTGGACGGTTTGCCGCGGTACACCATCTCAAGGTGGGAAACGGCAGCCTATTGGATTCCGCACAAAACTCTGTATCTTGTTGCGTGGAACATGATAGATTACAAGGGGCCCCATACTGAGCTAGATACTCAGCTGTTCGAACACTCATCAATGTCTTTGGGATATTCGGTGATTGTCCGGACTTAGTCGGCGATACCCGCGCTTTACTCTCACTATTCGATCTAGCCGTATAAGGTGTTAGTGTACCGTTATCGAGGCTTGCTTTACTGTACAGCGACTAGGCCTAAAAGCGTAGGTGTTCCGTTGACATCAGTGGCTCTAGTCGGCGAGGCACCGTCAGTCAGCATCCCTATCACGACCATACTCGATGCGGCATACAAAACGTTATGATGGTTCAGGAGGTAGCATTGCCCTCTTGAACCCAGTAGATATTCTGCAGAAGCATGTCATCTGTATCGAATTTTATGTCTGTTTCGTCGAACAGCCGTGATGTCTATATCGTTAAAGCCGACAGACGGTCATCACGCTTTGACCCTGAAGGTGTATAAAAGAGAGTTCTCCCAGACAGGTTGACTACAATCATCGAATTCCAAAGTCGAACCCAACGACTTCCTCAAACTGAATTCACTCAAGTAAGAGACCATTGAATTCAAAGATGCCTTTCCAATACAGACGCGTTCTTTTGATCGGTGCCACAGCCGGGATAGGTGCTGCCATGGCCGACCGTCTCGTTCTTGAAGGCTCCAAAGTTATTGCCGTTGGCCGAAGGCAAGATAGACTCGACGAATTCGTCCGCAAGCATGGGAAAGACAAGGCCAGCGCTATTAAATTCGACATCAGCGACAGGCAGAACATGGACCGGTTCGTGACTAAGTCAGTTTCCCTTTGCCCTTGATTGTGAGATCGAGACCCTTACTATTACCCCAGCATCACAAGTACATTCCCTGACCTAGATTGTGTTTTCCTGAACTCTGGAACACAAAGTCCTACCAATCTTGCAGAGCCAGCGAAAGTAGAGTTATCCGACTTTCACTCTCAGGTCACCATCAACTTCTCTTGCTTCGTGGACCTGACAATGAAGTTTCTACCCTTTCTGATGAAGAAGGAGACCGAGACAAGCTTGATATAGTAAGCCCAATTTTTGCTCGTCAATTACGAACACCTCTACAACAGTGATAGTACCGGTTCCAATCTAGCCATTATACCCTCGGCTAGCCTTTCCGCATACTCTGCTTCCAAAGCTGCGTTGAACTCATTCATCCTCTGCCTCCGCGAGCAGCTCAGAAACTCAACAGTCAAAATTATCGAACTGTCGCCTCCTGCTGTACAGAGTGAGTCATCCAAAGACCAAGATATTGTGACAGAATTGACACCTCCAAGCGGAACTACACGACTACATGGGCGAAGAACGCGGTCGACAGCTTGGTATGCCACTGGAACCTTTTATAGATGAGGCCTTCAAAGGTCTCGCATCTGGTCGTGATCAGCTTATTATCGGATCTATTGGTCCGGCTGCCACCTTCAATGAAATCATTGACAAGAGGAGAGTTGCTTTTGAGAATCTTGCAAAGATGATGAGAGGCGAGAACTGAAGCCAGTTGTGATCTAACGGAGAAGAGGGTGTGGTTTGATTTTGCTATGAAGCTTCAAGCACATTTGAATTAGCCACCTAGAAGAACACGATATAGAATACCAATCCCGTGTGCGGAGCTTCCACATGTCTATGGCTATAATCCCCTTCATTTCCATCCCATTTGGACCTTGCTTGGGTGACGCAAATTCTCTTCACGCACGCCCGGCAAAGTTGCTCTTCCAAGAAAGAAAACAGTTCCAGATCCTTTGAGATAACAGTCCGCAACTTCCGTAGCAACACCATCGCAGCGAGTCACGACTTGACTCTCAGTCAGTGGACAAGGCGACTTACATATTGCAAGAAATGGAAGTTGTTAGCGAGATGCCGTAAAAACCTTTTATTGACACCCAAACCCGCCCTCCTTCGTGAACCCCCTAACATATCATCAGATTGTGAATTGTCTATGCGTATCGAAGCAACCAGCAATGTGTCGACGTGTTGTAAGCAGTCCTTGCACGTCTGTATCAACATGCCACCATGCTAGTAGCCGGGTTGGTAATCTCTGCACTGTAGGTCACTATGACTCCAAATATCTACGTCAACAGTCATTCCTTGAGACTCAGCCAAAAACTCGCTTTCGCTTTTGCTACTCACTCTGCTACCCACTCTGCCAAATACTTACTACCTACACTTTACTACCCACTGCTACCCACTGCTATCCACCGCCGCCATCACTGCCATGGCCGCTACAACTCGCCGCAAGGCTAACCCTTCTGCAAAGGCCCGCGCCAATGCCGCCGTCGCCAGGAGACGTAACCCCCGCCTCCGCTCTCCCTCCCTCCTCCCCCACCCCCACTCCCCGACCCCTGGCCTTCAAGGAGGAGTCAATCCGGAGCATGCCGACGAGACCCCGGCAGCCCTCGCCCTGCGGCAGAGAATCAAAGCCGCTCGTCATGCAAATATAGAACGGGAGCTGGAATTGGAACTTCAAAGGGTAGAAGCTCAGGATGCGACGCTGGAAACCCAGACGTCGGGAAGCGACCCAGCGCCAGGGGACATTACCAGCCAAACATCAGGTACCATCCCCTCAGGCTCTGACCCCCGCATTCAAGCAATGATAGCACGCTACCCCTTTATTGATACCATTCAACTCGTCAATATCTTCAAAAATGAATTTCAAGCCGTCAATATTTTTAAGGAATTTGATGTTGTGCAATTGATAGCAGCGTGAATTTCACCACATTCGCTGCAGATATGCTGATATGTGCAACTAGAATAGATGCAGTTGCCGTCGTTGAACCTGTTACAGACTGAGAACCATGTGCTTCCCCCGTCGGGTCTGAGGCCGTAGGACTGCTTCCTGGTTTCCTGACCCTGATTTCCCGCCTGAGGAGTGGTAACAGGGATTTTCTTTACCAGTGCTCGGCCGACCAGTTCACCTTCAGCATTGTATCACCCGTCAGAGTCATTGACTTCTTTTACAATGCGGATTTAATGAATGTGAAAGTGAAAGATCGATACAGACTCGAAGATGTAATGCAGATGAAGCTTCTGCAGAAAGTCAACGTATCAAGCTAAGCTTGCTTGCAGAGAAATCTTCAATTGCTCATTGATCGCTTCAAGAAGACATTGATTATACACTTCTAAGCAACGAAGAAAGAGAACCATGCCTTTGAGATTCTGCTGAGTGACGTCATCGTCATGTGTTCGAAGCTCGCCGAAGCGTGTTGTGCGAAGACTTGTCTGCTGACTGAATTTGATATATGATCGTTGACCAGCTTGAAAATATTGACGGCTCGAAATTCGTTTTTGAAGATATTAACGAATTGAATGGTATCAATAAAGAGGTAGCATGCTATCATTGCTTGAATGCGAGGGTCAGAGCCTGAGGGGATGATAGTCTGATGTTTGGCTGGCAATGCCCTCTGGCGCTGGGTCGCTTCCCGACGCTGCCAGCATCGCACCCTGAGCTTCTACCCTTTGAAGTTCCAGTTCCAGCTCCCGTTCTATATTTGCTTGACGAGCGGCTTTGATTCTCTGCCGCAGGGTGAGGGCTGCCGAGAACTCGTCGGCTTGCTCTAGGTCGGCTCCTCCCTAGGGTCCAGGGATCGGGGAGCGGGGGCGGGGGCGGGGGAGGGGGGAGGGGGAGCGAAGGCGGGGGTTACGTTTCCTGGCGGCGGCGACATTGGCGCGGGCCTTTGCAGAGAGATTAACCTTGCTGCGAGTAGCAGCGGCCATCCATGGCAGTGATGGCGGCGGTGGATAGCAGTGGGTAGCGGGTAGTAAAGTGTAGGTAGTAAGTAGGTGGCAGATTGGGTAGCAGAGTGAGCAGCAAAAGCGAAAGCGAGTTTCTGGCTAAATCTCAAGAAAGAAACAGAAGGGGGACCGCCTATTTATCCCCCTGTTCCCCGCCTAGCTGCCGAGGTCTATTGGTAATCGGTGGCAACCTTGTACCACTTTCCGTCAAGCTGGCCCTTATCTACCTCAACAAAAAACTGTAGCTTAGAACCCACCGTCACTGATTCGGATAGCTTGCCTTACCAGTCTCAAACGAGAATGGAAAATCGTCAATCCAAAACTGCTCAATGCAAAGTTCGTCCGTGCAAAACCATCCACTCGCATCATGAATACTTCGAGGCCGACTGCGCTGACCGCAAGAACGGTCCCCTCTACAGTGCCTGAAGAATTTCAGAAGAAAAGCTCATGCTTTCGGACTGCAAGAATCAATGAATGTTTCCAGTGTTTGACAATGCTATCAAGGGATCTGCGGAATATGCCCCGACTTCTCTGGGGTTGAGATCAATATCTGAAATCGAGCTATGAAAATGACAATCTTCCCACTGTGCGCTTGAAGCCTAGACATACAGATTGTCCGATCTCTCAACATGAAGGCGAAGCACAGTCAGAAGCTTTGCGACACATGCATCTTTATTGATTTCTCACAATATTTTTGTTAAAGAACGAACAGCTGCATCGATGAAAGGGGTTTAGCTAGTGTCAATGACAGTTCTTCGAAATTAGATCAGGTTTAAGAACATATTCGAGAAGAGTTTGGACTGCCCTTTTTGTAGGCTCGTTATTAAGGGAATCTGTATGAAAAGGTACCTTGGGACAACCAGAGCACCAGAGGCTGTATTAGGGCAATACGTCCACACGGAATGCTGGATGTATAGCTATGTCTACGCCTGCAACAGTCCTTCTGAAACAAAGACAGAAACGACATACCGGATAGGTATTACGTCACAGGTCAGCGGAGGTGCCTCTGCTCCATTGAAGACCATATGGGCGACACCCAGCTCCTAACGCAGGATGCAGTGTAACCTGACAGGCCTAGGTTGTTTCATGGCAGAGCTGTTAATGCACCAAGAGTGGACATCCAATTACCCCGATCTTGGTTACGCCGTTGTGATCAAGAGCATGGACGATATTGTGAAAACAATGGTTCAAGATGCTATTCACTGCACTGTCAATCCTGGAGAAAGCTATCTTTGGGTCGATGCTCTCTACATCATTCAAGACAGCATGGGTCATAAGCGTATTCAAATCGCTCAGATGGACAGAATCTATGGGGCAGCAATTCTGACACTTATAGCGGCTCCTTCTGTTACAAGTGAAGCATGTAGCGGTCTTCCTCGTTACCACGAAAATAGTGGGAACACCTGTCGGGACACTGAGCTGGTCCAAGGCCTGCATCTCGCGGTGCCACTCAACGCAATCCAAGTTGCTACTATGTCCTCTCGGTGGGACTACCGTGCTCAGACGTATCAGGAGAACCTGTTGTCCAGGTGACTGCTATATTTCACTGATACAGTACACCGCGTTAAGCCTTCAGCTACGAAATCGCGAAATCACCCCCCCATATGCATGCGACCATGGAACCCGCAAATCAAGCTGGGGAACTCCAATATTTGAAGCTGGGGAACTCAACTATTTGATAGCATATGAGTTACAATTCCCCAATCAATATTTGGTATGCCAGCCCTCCGCTTTGATTACAGCTGCACACCTGCGGGGCATACTGGAAATTAGCCCCTCTATTACCTCCTTCCGTACAGTACCCAAGTCTACTTCCAATGTTCCTGCAATGTTTTCTACGAGGATGGGGTGGGCGAGGGAAGCCTGCCTTCTGCGTACATTACTCCGGCGACAAATCTGTGGAAGATGGGGGCACTACACTCTTCAGATACACGCAGATCCGAATTTGAGTCGCTCCATCTGAACCAGACAGCATATGAGGACCGAACAGAGGCTATTCATGACTACCAATGTTTTGTTATAGATTATACCGGACGCGAATTGTCTTGTCCTTCAGATGTTATGAATGCTTTCAACGCAATCCAGAACGTCCTGAAACGTACTGTGAGAACCGACTTCTGGTACGGTGTGCTTGAAACATATTTGGATAAAGCTCTGTTGTGGACACTGAGAGGTCCTCATAAGCGAAGGAACTTATCCCTACCTCTCACCAAAATTGAGTTCAAAAACTTGCTGTTCCCAAGCTGGACGTGGGCCGGTTGGCGTGGCAAAGTGGAATATGGTTCGTATTTTGATGTTACAGGACTTCGGTGAGAGATTAGCTGGTTCATCGTCAATCAAATGGGTGTTGTTATTCCGATGAACAACATGCCCCCTGCGATGGAATTTGAACTCACCGAAAAAGACCACCAAGAAGTATGACCGCAGAACTTACCGCCTAAGGATTTCATATTGGCAGTGAAGCCTAGACGCGAAATTAGCGTGAACGGAGAAGACTGGGAATATCCAGAATATCTAGTTTGCTGGATAACCTTGGCAGTCTTTTGTGTAACAGGAGAGATTGCCTCACTTGGCGAACATGGCAGGAACTGAAGAACCGGTGTCAACCTGGCTATGTCTAATAGTAACGAAGACTGGGTGGGATCTATCATGATGAACCAGGTGTGGGTCGCGGAGCATCTCATGGAGACTCGGTGCCTCGAGTTCATACTTCTGTCGAGATCCAGAGGCATCAGACAGACAACACTTGAGCCGTATCCCACGTATCTTGATCAAGAAAAGTTCGACAACAAGCTAATGTGTATGCTGAATGTCATGCTGATTGAGTGGGGACGCGATTCGGCCACACGACTTGGTGTCGGGATAATACATGAGGACGCTTGAATGAACCAGAATCTTACGCCTACACTCGTCAAATTGAGATGAATTATCTCCGCCAAGCAGAAGCAGACCAAATTCCTGAGAATTTTATTAGCAAGATAATTGCAAAGCTACCACTGAACCGTTGCACCAGCGCCACCACCAATCGAAACTGTTCTTGATTACTGAACACGCTTTATAAGCATATTGACGCTGCCACATAAAAAGGAAAGCTAACATTGCAACATTGCGACCAACGTCAATAGGACCCGAACCTATTCTTGATAACTAATCACTTTTTGCAGTGGTTGTATCTCACCCCTGAATGAAACCCCCTCATCCATTTCCCCATAGATCAAAGCTTTGATCGGTGAAGACCACCAGCCATGCGTTTGATAGCTACCCAACTACCTCGCTATCAATTTTGTCCATCCTCCTTAACACCGCTCACGTCCTCATAAAAACAATGACAGCAACGAGACAAGCTACTATTGAAGTCAAATTCGGATCAAAAGGTATGAAGGTCCACGAAAAAACCTACGACGGCAACAACAAGAATACCCAATAATTCATAGCCCTTCAAGTCGGCTAGCCCACCAACTACGACTATCCAGGCCACCCTCCCTTTTGTTTCTCTAGGGTCTGGTTACTGATCAATGGCAAACAGTTGTGTGGTTTATAGTCTATTGATGGGAGGACGGAGGATTAAGAGTGATCACTAAACAGAAATACGATGATCGGCCTCCTTCACGTCGAGGCCTGGCTCAGTCATCAATGATCCGTTTGGGTTTGAGATGGGTTGATGGAGTGGTTCTTCACATCCTCGTATCTTAATACGTTTCAAACGCATGACATTTTATCAAGGAGGATCAAATCTATATGCAAGGATGTTGAAGCATTCAAAACACGATTGACATGATCAAGCTTTCGCAGTGGCGTTGCCCTCACGCGGGAACTGCTGCAAACAACTCCACCACAGCACAAACTCCCCCGTTCTATCAGGATCCTCCCTCCTAACCCGATCGAACATATCCTCTGCGTCCTTGGCCTCTCCAACCAAGCGCCCCCACATCTCAATATACCGTTCGGTGGCATCCAGATTCCACGCCCCATCGACCGCGCTTGGCGTCTTGTGGCCCACAATCACAGTCTCGGGCCTGAAGGATCTAACCTTTTGGATGGCGTCAATCCACTGCTCCCGCAACGGCGCGGTCAGCGTCTCAGCCAGAAACGAGTACGCATTATTGTATACAATATCACCCGCGACTGCGAGCTTAAGATCCGGCACCCACAGGAACGACGAGTCGTCCGTATCCGAGTGCCCCGCCGGCACAGCATGCAGCTTATGTCCCTCAAGCTCGAGCGTCAGATCGTGCGCGGGCAGCGCCTCCGCAGGCGGGGACGCTGGAAACACGATCTGCCCGCCGGGAAACAACGTCTCCCATACCGCCTGCCCCGCGGGCGAGATCTGCTGCTCCATGTGCTTGAGCACGCCCTCGGTCGCGACGGCCGTGGCGTTGGGGAAGCGCTGCCGCAGCGTCGAGAGCCCGAAGAAGTGGTCGCCGTGGCCGTGGGTGATGTAGATGTAGGTGAGGCGTTTGTCGGGGAACAAGGCGTCGATCCAGTCGGCGAGGGCGGTGGCTTGCGTGGTGGTGAAGAGGGGGTCGACGAGGATGGCTTCGTGGGCGGAGGAGATGAGGGTGGCGGCTGTGGGGGTCCAGAGGGGGGGGATGGCGTGGGGGATAGGGAAGGGGGGGATGGCGGGAATGGCAGGGGCGAGGAAGACGTCGGCGCGGAGGGGGGAGGACATTGTTGGGCTTGAGGGGTGGTGCTGCTGCTTGAATGACGGGAGGGAACAAGCCCGTGTTTGTATGAGAAAAGAGGAGACATTGCTTTTAATAATAATAAGGGAAGACCTTCAGGCTACACGAAACCCATCGTTCCCTCTCTTTCTCTCTTTTATATCCATACCACGCCAAATCCTGCAGCCGCTGACATTGCACATCCGTATAACCCAAAAGCCACCAAGACTAACAATTCACAGCCGCCTCCAAACCCCTTTCAGAAAAAAATCCCCACTAATCATTATTAACCAAAAAAAAAGCCCCCGGACACAGATTACTGAATCAGCAGGTGTCCAAAACGAACAAAACACCCACTTCTCCCATACATAACAAGCTCGCTCATCATCCCCTCTCTCCCTTCAAACGATTGCAGCAACTTTCTCGAAAAACTTATACGTAGTCCAAAGCTAGGAAAACTCGAGAGTTGTGGGTATGTGGAGTGAGGTACAGTAAGCAAGCAAGCAGGGTGGTGTGGGGGGGGGGTTTTACATACAGTAACTCATCACAGCACAAACAGCCGAGAAATAAAATATATATGTATACTGCGGGCGGCTGAACTCCTACAGTACTTACGAAAGGAAAGAGCCAGCATTCTTTCGGGATCATCCGTGGGCCTGTCTATTCAGACTGACTTCGTCTTTACCATATATATACCGAGCGCTAGTGTCGCTCGAGATGATATTCCATGCATGGTTCCTGGTTTCTAAAACAGTGCGGGATTTGTGTACGCGTTATTGGATATATTACAGAGAAAATCGCATCGCCCTAATCCCCCAACCCCTGAGATATTGAGAAATACCATAATCCAAGTCCCCGCCCAGAGTGGTATCATCTTCGCCTCGCAGCATATTTACAAACATCAACGCCGAACTTCAAAACTCCCTCCTCAACACGCCCTTCAATATCCCGCTCTCCCGCTCATACCCCTTCACCTTCTCCTGCCCGGCAAACAGCTTCTCCAGCAACCACTGCACTCTCCCCCTCACCATCTTCGGCTGCCCGGGCAGGCCGCCCAAGAGGCTAAGTTCCGCTTCATATTTTTCAATGCCTTTGGTCTCAATCGTAATCAGCTCGGCTAAGATGGCGAGATCTAGTTTCGCGCGCAAGGCGCGGTCTTCGGTGAGCAGCTTGAACGCAGCAGTATAGACCGGTTTGCCCGGCTTGATGCTCTTGGGTCTGCCGTTGCTGCTGACGATGGAGATGAGCTCGGCTTGTTCGAGGGCTTGGAGGACGTTTTCGCCGTCGGACTTGTAGGTGTCGGAGAGGAGGAGCTCGTTATAGCGCAGGCAGTCGGTTTTAGCAAGGGATTTGACGAGCAACCAGGCTTGCTCGGGGGACCATGGGCGGGTCGGTGGGATGTCGAGGATGTACATTTTCAGGATTTCGGACGCGGATTGCTCGATTATTTGCTGTACTGCTTTCTTGGGCGTCTCGCCGGTTTTGATGCGGCGGGCGAGGAATTCGAGGTCGGTGAGACGGCCACCGAGGGTGGAGATGCATCCGTCGAGCTCGCCGAGATCGGTGCGGGTTTGTGAAGGTTTGGCAGCTTTTACGTCACCGTTGGAGTCTTCTTCGGCGTCGGCGTCGAGGTGGGTGATTACGAAGCGTTTTGCAACCTCGGGCGAGCAGTCGCCTAGGGCAATCTGGCGAAATACGCGGTTGGGGAGAGCTTTGCTAAGAGACTTCGAGAAGGAGACATCGTTGGTTAGAAAGATGACATGAGCAATATTGGAAGTAGCAAGGCCAGCAGCCCATTCGGCAATTTTGTCATATATGATACTGCTTTCTTGGCTTTTATGTAGAAAGTTATCAATGACAACGACAGAACGACGCTCAGGATGGGCCTCTAGATATTCGTCATCACCCAGATCTGCGTCTTTGTCGTGCTTGTTCCGTCCTTCTAGAGCTATCTGCTTGAGTGCAATCGTTGTGTTTTGCCAGATCTTGGCTAGCTGAGAGTCCAAAGTCTCCGAGAATCCTGTCTTGGTTCCAATCGTACCTTGAGCTGCAAGGTCTAGCAAGCTGCTGATGTTGTTCATCCAAGAGAATACAGGTCTATATCCAACTTCGAGAGCAGCTTTACCGATGGTAGCACTGTCGCCTCTCGCCTCTTGTATTGGCTTGCAATCAATTACAAGTTTGTGCTTCCGGTCTTTCAATGCTTGATCTAGAACAAGTTCCTTTTTACCAGAGCCTCGAGGACCCTGCACAACGATAAAAGTCTCCGCAGTCTCCATAAGCCAAGTCTTGATTTGCTCAATGTCGTCTTTGCGGTCTTCCCAGATAGCTCTCAGGCCAGCATCCTCCTGTCTGTGGTTCCGGAACGACAGAATCTTATTTGCTCGTGTTACCTGTGACTTGATCCATTTGTAGGCTTTGTTGTCCGTGATGTGGAAGGAGTGCTCGACATGAGCTTTGATGAAGAATGTCCGAATACTGTAAAGCGGATTAGTAGAAGCTTGTGAACGCACGGGGAATTTGTCCTACGGATCGAATACTGCCACTGTAAACGTAGCAGCCAACGCAGCAAACAGGGGCAATACAATTCTTGGGTGATTGACTAGCCAGTCCCGGATCCAATGTGCTTTGATCTTCTGCTCATATCCCAGCTTCAAGACCGTCCCCGCTGATCCCCC
>JAABUR0100007798.1_pt1 | contig 12562 bp, 11 predicted proteins | sample 5560091 | NCBI WGS metagenome assembly JAABUR01 (sample SAMN10711879, study PRJNA513375) | rock metagenome | isolation source: Antarctica rocks | place: Antarctica: Victoria Land, University Valley sud
GCTACCTGGAGGGAACGTTCGACATCCTCGAGGGCACCGTCGCCACCCCGGTTGCCGAGCGCATGGGCGACGGCTACCTGTGCGTCGAGGACGGGAGCCGGATCGACGGCCGCGTGATCCCTCCTGCGCTGGTCGAGCGCGACTGCACGATCGGCGCCGGCGCGCGCATCGGCGGCCGCGTCGTGCTCGAGGCCGGGGTGAGCGTGGGGGAGAACACCACGATCGAGCGCGCCGTCGTGCTGCGCGGCAGCACGATCGGCGCCAACTGCACGCTGAGCGGCTGCATCGTCGGCGGCGGCGTTCACATCGGCGACGACACGCACATCGAGGGGCTCGCCGTGCTCGGGGAAGGCGTCACCATCGGCGCCGGCAACGTCGTCACGAACGGCGCCCGCGTGTTCCCGGGGGTCTCGATCCCCGACGGCGGGCTCCTGTTCTGATGGCCGCCGCGCTGGACGCCGACGCCTGCCGGGCCGTCGACTCCACCGGCCAGTTCGCCGAGACGCTGGACCTGGCCGCGCACCTGCGCGACGCGCAGTGGCGCGTCGACTCCGCCGACATCGCCCCGATCGACGCCCCCGGCGGGCTGGTCGTCGCCGGCATGGGCGGGTCCTCGGTCGGCGGGCGCCTGGCCGCCGGCGCGCTGGGGCCGCGGCTGCGCCGCCCGCTGGCGCTCGCCATGGGCTACGACATCCCGTCCTGGATCGGCGGGGAGACGCTCGTGCTGTGCGCGAGCTACTCGGGCACGACCGAGGAGACGCTCGCCACCTACGACGCCGCCAAGGCGGCCGGGGCGCCGCGGCTGGTCGCGACCACCGGCGGCCCGCTCGCCGAGCGCGCCCGCGCCGACGGCGTGCCGGTCGTGCCGCTGCCGGGCGGGTTCCAGCCGCGCGCCGCGGTCGGGTACTCCCTGGTCACCGCGCTGGAGGCGGCCGCGTTGTGCGGCGCGGCGCCGTCGCTCCGCGACGAGATCGAGGCCGCGGCGGCGCAGGCCGCCGAGCTCGCACGCGAGTGGGGGCCGTCCGGCGCAGAGGACGGCGACGCCAAGCGGCTGGCGCGGGCCCTGCACGGCACGATCCCCGTGATCACCGGCGCCGGGTTGACCGCGTCGGTCGCCTACCGATGGAAGTCCCAGATCAATGAGAACGCCGAGATCCCGGCGTTCGCGAGCAAGCTGCCCGAGCATGACCACAACGAGATCGTCGGCTGGGCCGGCGCCGACCGGCGTCTCGGTGCGGTGTTCCTCGAGGACCCCGAGGGGGACGAGCGCGCCGCGCGGCGCATCGAGGTCACCGCCGAGCTGGCGACCGAGGGCGCCGCGGTGGTGGAGCGGGTCACCGCCCGTGGCGCGACGCGGCTCGAGCGCCTGGTCTCGCTCGTGCTCCTCGGCGATCTCGTCTCGCTCTACCTGGCCGTGCTCCGCGGCGTCGACCCCGTGCACGTGCAGGCGATCGACACGCTCAAGGAGCGGCTCGCCGCGGCCCGGACCTGAGGCCGGGCTAAGGTGGCGGACATGTCCGACACCGCCACCTCGACCCGCACCGCCGCGTCGATCATCGACGGCCGCGAGCGCACCGACGCGCCCGGCGGCCGGCTGGAGTCCACCAACCCCGCCAACCTGTCCGACGTCGTCGCCGAGGTGCTGCTGGCCGACGCGCAGGGCTTCGAGGACGCGTGCCGCGCCGCTCGCGGCGCCCAGCGCGCGTGGGCGGCGGTACCCGCTCCTGCGCGCGGGCGCGTGATCGCCGAGGTCGGGCGGCTGTTCGAGGCCAACAAGGAGGCGCTCTCCCGGCTGATCACGCGCGAGATCGGCAAGCCCTACCCCGAGGCGCTCGGCGAGGTGCAGGAGATCATCGACACCTGCGACTTCTTCCTCGGCGAGGGTCGCCGGCTCTACGGCCAGACGGTCCCCTCGGAGATGCCCGACAAGCAGCTGTTCACGTTCCGCATGCCGGTCGGCGTCGCCGCGATCATCACCGCGGGGAACTTCCCCGGCGCCGTGCCGTCGTGGTACCTCGTGCCGGCGATCCTGTGCGGGAACGCGGTGGTCTGGAAGCCGGCCGAGTACAGCGCCGCGATCGCCTCGGCGATGACGCAGATCTTCCACGCCGGCGGGGTGCCCAAGAGCGTGCTCAACCTGGTCCACGCCGACGGCCCGCAGACGTTCGCGGGGCTCGAGCGGGCGCTCGGGGAGCGCCTGGTCGACAAGGTCGGCTTCACCGGCTCCTCGACCGTGGGAGCGGAGATCGGCGCCCTGTGCGGGCGCAACCTGCAGTCGCCGTGCCTCGAGCTCGGCGGCAAGAACCCGATGGTGGTGATGGACGACGCCGACCTCGACCTCGCGGTCGAGGGCGCCCTGTTCGCCGGCTTCGGGACGGCCGGTCAGCGCTGCACGTCGCTCGGCACCGCGATCGTCCACGCGAGCGTGCATGACGAGTTCGTGCGCCGGCTCGACCAGCGCCTGCGCGGCGCCGCGATCGGCGACCCGATGCAGGACGTGCTCTACGGCCCGATGCTGTCCGAGCGCTTCGCGGCGCGCTTCGAGGAGTGGCTCGGCCTGATCGAGGACCACCACACGGCGTACGGCTCGACCGCCCAGGGCCGGATCACCGCCGAGGCCCCGCGCGAGGGGTTCGTCGGCGATCCGGAGGCGGGTGTCTACTGCCACCCCACGTTCGTCACCGGCGTGACGGGCGAGGACGCGATCTACCGCACCGAGACGTTCGGTCCGCTGGTGGGCGTCGCGCGCTTCGAGACGTTCGACGAGGCGATGGCGCTCGCCAACGACCACGGCTACGGCCTCTCGTCGGCGATCTACACGACCTCGCCGACCCACGCCTTCCGCTTCCGCGAGCAGATCAGCGCGGGGATGGTGTCGATCAACAACTCCACGTCGGGAGCCGAGGCGCACCTGCCGTTCGGGGGCAACGGGAAGTCCGGCAACGGCTCGCGCCAATCGGGCATCTGGGTGCTCGACCAGTTCACGCGCTGGCAGTCGGTGAACTGGGACTACGCCGGCAGGCTCCAGAAGGCCCAGATGGACATCATGGAGATCGAGGCGATCACCGACTTCCGGTTGGAGGAGCGGGCGTTCTGAGGTTCGTGCGGCGCAGCCGGGGCGCGGGGTGGCGGGCCTGGCGTCTACGTCAACTGCGGCATTGAGGGCGGCGGCGACCCGCAAAACGTCGAGCCCGACGCAGAAATCGGCGGCCGTGCGACGTTCTGCGGGATATAGCCGCAGAACGTCGCACAGCGCGAGTTCGAGCCACCGAATGCGACGTTCTACTGCCCGGGCATTCGCACCCTTCTCCTACATGCGGCAGTTGACGTAGACGCACGAGCACGATCCGGCGCCGGCGCCGCCCGCGGCGCGGTCTTGACCCGCCACTCCTCCGCCAACTCCGGCAGCGCGAGGACCGCGGCGACGAGCTCGAGATCGGCGACCGGTTCGAAGCGCGCGGCCACCGCGTCGGCGACCGTGATCCCGTGCGCTGCGCGCGCCACGGGCTAGATCGCGTCGCCGGCGGCGATCGCTCCCGGCTCGAGCACGCGCAGGTGCAGCCCGGTGAACCGGGAGCGCCGAGCGCGGGTCACGAGATCCGGGATCGCCAGTCGCGCGGCGACCTTGAAGCACGGCGAGCGCGGCTGGGACACCTGTACGAGCGCGGTGCCGATCCGCCAGACGTCACCGATCCGCGTCGCGTCCTCGAGCACGCCCTCCGACGTGAGGTTCTCCCCGAACGCGGGCGTGACGCGCGCGGCCCAGTGCGCGTAGTGCTCGCGCGGGTACAGGCACAGCGCGCGGTCCGGCCCGCCGTGACCCGGGCTGATCTGCTCGTCGCCGGGCACCCCGCTCGCGTCGACGTGGACGCGGCCCGCGACCGGTGTCTTGGCGATCGCGGTCCGGACGACGCCCTTGGGCGTGTCGAGCGAACCGGCGCGGCCGGCGTAGAAGGCGAGGACGCCCGGCATGCCGGGCCGACCCTAACAACGCCCTTGGTAGGGTCGGCGCGGTGGCGCCGGACTTCACGCCTCCGCCGGAGCTGCGCCGGCGCGGCGCCCGCGGGGACATGACGTGAGCCCGCCCCCGATCGCCCCCGACGACGTCGTCCGCACGGCCGCGGAGGCGGGCGAGGGCCGCCGCGAGCCGCTGCTGGTGCTCGAGCCGCTGCTCGCGTTCCTCGACGCGCACGGGCTGGGGGAGGGCGAGCCGGAGATCGAGCCGATCGGCGACGGGCACTCCAACGTCACCTTCGCGCTCCGCCGCGGCGGCGTCGAGCTGGTCGTCCGGCGCCCGCCGCGCGGGCCGCTCCCGCCCAGCGCCCATGACGTGCTGCGCGAGGCGCGGGTGCTGCGCGCGCTGGAGGGCCGTGCGCCGGTCCCGCGCGTGCTGGCGGTGTGCGACGACGCCGGCGTGATCGGCGCGCCGTTCTACGTGATGGAGCGGATCGACGGCGACGTCGTGACCGGCGCGGTGCCCGCCGCGCTCGACACCGAGGCCGAACACCGGCGGATGGGCGAGGAGCTGGTCGACGCGCTCGTGACGCTGCACGGCGTCGACTGGCGCGCCGCCGGGCTGGACGGCTTCGGCCGGCCCGACGGCTACCTCGAGCGCCAGCTCAAGCGCTTCGGCGGGCTGTGGGAGGGCAACCGCACGCGCGAGCTGCCCGCGGTCGAGCGCGTCGCCCGCTGGCTGGGCGCGCACCTGCCGGAGTCGCCACCGGCCACCATCGTGCACGGCGACTACCGGCTCGGCAACGTCATGTACGCGACAGGCGCGCCCGCGCGAGTGGTGGCGATCTTCGACTGGGAGATGTCCACGATCGGCGACCCGCTCGCCGACCTCGGCTACCTGTGCACGTTCTGGGTCGGGCGCGACGACCCGCCCGCGGGGATCTTCGAGCGGCACGCGGTCACCCGGCAGGCGGGCTTCCCGACCCGCGACGAGCTCGTGGCCCGCTACGAGGAGCGCTCGGGCCGCTCGATGGGCGACATCCGCTGGTACCGGGCGCTCGCGCTGTGGAAGATCATCGTGTTCATGGAGGGCAACTACCGCCGCGCGCTCGCCGGCTCGGTCGACGACCCCTACCTGACGTCGTTCGGCGAGGCGATCGCCGAGCTCGCCGACCGCGCCGAGGCGTTCACGCGCTGAGTGGCCGCTTGCGGTACCAGTTCGGCGACGTGGTGGGCGGCGGGACGAGCCCCTCCGCCTTCGCCACCAGCACGCTCGGCTCCGCATCGGCGACATGGCCCGCGAGCGCCTCGCCGAACGCGTCGTCGAGGCCCTCGACCGTCTCGGCCCGGACGCCGAAGCTCTCGGCCAGCGCAGCGAAGTCGGGCGTCTGGAGGTCGACGCCGAACGGCGCCTCGCCCGCCAGCTCCTGGTCGTAGCGCAGCATCCCGTAGCCGCCGTCGTCGACGATCACCGCGGTGAACGGGAGGCGCTCCTGCGCCATCGTCGCCAGCTCGCCGCAGGCGAACAGGAAGCCACCGTCGCCGGAGATCGAGACGGTCGGTCCGGTGCCGGCGAGCGAGGCGCCAAGCGCGGCCGGGAACGCGAAGCCGAGCGTCCCCCAGCCCATCGGGTACTGCAGCTTGCGCGGGCGGTGGAAGCCGTGGAAGCCGGCGATCCAGTAGCCCGGGATGCACATGTCGCAGACCACGTTGGCGTCGTCGGGCAGCGCGTAGGAGACCGCGTCGAGGAAGCGCAGCGCCCGCGGGTCCAGCGCGCGGCAGGCCTCGGCGCGCACGTCGCGCAGCCGCGCCGCGACGTCGCCGTCGCGCTGCGCGATGCGGTCGACGTCGAGCTCGCCGACGACCGCGTCGACGCGGTAGTTCTTGGCGGCGTCCGCGGCGTCGACGTTGACCGCGACGAGCCGCGGCGGCTGCGGCTGCAGCCAGTTCTGCGTGTTCATGCCGTCCAGGTCGGACCCGAACGCGATCACGAGGTCGGCCTCGTCCCACAGCCGGCCGGCGGGCTCGACGTGCGGCGGCATCCCCACACAGCACGGGTGCTCGGGCGGGAGGACGCCGCGCGCGCCGGAGGTGGTCAGCACGGGTGCCGCGAGCCGCTCGGCGAGCGCGCGGACCTCATCGCCGCGGTCGCGGGCGCCCGAGCCGGCCCAGATCAGCGGCCGCTCGGCGGCGTCGATCAGGGGATAGGGGTCGCCGGTGGCGCGCGCCGGTCGCGGCTGCAGCGCCGGGGCGGGGCCGGGCGTCTCGGCCGGCGCGGCGAGCAGGTCGGTCGGCACCTCGAGGTAGGAGGGACCGCCGCGCGCGCCGGCCAGCGCGCGCGCCGCGCCCGGGCCGACGCCGTCCGCGGCGCCCACGACCTCGCCGGCAACCACGACCGGCGCGAACATGTCGGCCTGCCCCGCGGTCTCGTGCAGCACGCCGCGGTAGACCCCCGGCCGCCGCAGCGTGGTCGGGATGTCGGTGGCGATCACGAGGATCGGCGAGCGCGACGCCCACGCCTCGCCGACCGCCCCGAGGGTGTTCGCGGCCCCGGGGCCGGTGGTCGTCAGCGCGACGCCCAGCCGGCCGGTGGCGCGGGCGTAGCCGTCCGCCGCGTACGCCGCCGCCTGCTCGTGGCGCACGCCGACCAGCCGGATCGGCGACGCGCGGAGCGCCTCCCAGAGCGCCAGGTTGTGCACGCCGGGCAGGCCGAAGCAGACCTCCACGCCGGCGTCCTCGAGCTGCGCGACGATCGCCTGGGCTCCGGTGGGCATGGCGGCATTAGACACCCTTCACGGAATCTGGGTATGCCCCCGCCATGTCACTCATGAGCATGATCTCCCGTCTAGCACGTTCACCGCAGGGCCGCCGCGCGGCGCAGAAGGCGATGTCGTACGCCAAGAGCCCCGAGGGCAAGCGCAAGATCGCCAGCGCCCGCGAGCAGCTCGCCGCCCGGCGCAAGCCGCGGTGAGCCGGGCCGCCAAACCCTGACACGTCTGTGTCAGGGTTTGGTACCTTGAAGGCCGAATGGAAGCCCTGACGATCCACGAGGCCGCCGAGACGACCGGCTGGTCGCCGCGCATGCTGCGCTACGTCGAGCGCGTCGGGCTCGTCGAGCCCGAGCGGTCCGGCGCGGGCTATCGCCTCTACGGTCCGGCCGAGCTCCAGCGCCTGCGCACGCTGCGCGAGCTGCTCGAACGGCACGAGCTCGGCCTCTCCGACCTCGCCTTCGCCCGCCGCCTGCGCGAGGACACGTCGCTGCGCGGCGCGGTCGACGGCTGGCTGGAGGCGACCGCCGAGCGTCCCGAGCACGTCCGGGCGCCCGACTGGCTGCGCTGGGAGCAGGAGAAGCACTCGAAGCTGCTGGCCGTCGCGGCGGCCCAGCGACCCACGACCCTGATGGAGACGCGATGACGACGACGACGACCGACTACAAGGTGGCCGACATCGGCCTCGCCGACTACGGACGCAAGGAGATCGAGCTCGCCGAGCACGAGATGCCCGGGCTCATGGCCCTGCGCGAGGAGTTCGGCGCGTCGCAGCCGCTCAAGGGCGCCCGCATCACGGGCTCGCTGCACATGACGGTCCAGACCGCCGTGCTGATCGAGACGCTGGCCGCGCTCGGCGCCGACGTGCGCTGGTGCTCGTGCAACATCTTCTCCACGCAGGACCACGCGGCCGCGGCGATCGCGGCGGCCGGCGTCCCGGTGTTCGCCTGGAAGGGCGAGACGCTGGAGGAGTACTGGTGGTGCACCGAGCAGGCGCTCACCTGGCCCGAGGGTGGCCCGAACATGATCCTCGACGACGGCGGCGACGCCACCCTGCTCGTGCACAAGGGCGTCGAGTACGAGGCCGCCGGCGCGGTGCCGGCCCCCGAGACGGCGGAGAACGAGGAGTTCGCGCTGATCCTCGGCCTGCTCACGCGCACGCTCGCCGACGACCCGCAGCGCTGGACCCGCGTGGCCGCCGACATCAAGGGCGTGACCGAGGAGACCACCACCGGCGTGCACCGGCTCTACCAGATGCAGGAGGCCGGCCAGCTGCTGTTCCCGGCGATCAACGTCAACGACTCCGTGACGAAGTCGAAGTTCGACAACCTCTACGGCTGCCGGCATTCGCTGATCGACGGCATCAACCGCGGCACCGACGTGATGATCGGCGGCAAGACCGCGCTGGTCCTCGGCTACGGCGACGTCGGCAAGGGCTGCGCGGACTCGCTCCGCGGCCAGGGCGCGCGCGTGCTGATCGCCGAGATCGACCCGATCTGCGCGCTGCAGGCCGCGATGGAGGGCTACCAGGTCGCGCGGCTCGAGGACGTCGTCGACTCCGTCGACATCTTCATCACCGCCACCGGCAACTTCAACATCATCACCGCCGCCGACATGGCGCGCATGAAGCATCAGGCGATCGTCGGCAACATCGGCCACTTCGACAACGAGATCGACATGGCGGGCCTCGCCAGGGTCGACGGGATCGAGCGGGTCAACATCAAGCCGCAGGTCGACAAGTGGGTCTTCCCGGACGGCCACGCGATCCTCGTGCTGTCGGAGGGCCGCCTGCTGAACCTCGGCAACGCCACCGGCCACCCGAGCTTCGTGATGTCCTCCTCGTTCGCGAACCAGACGATCGCCCAGATCGAGCTGTTCACGAAGGTCGAGGACTACGACAAGCAGGTCTACGTGCTGCCCAAGCACCTCGACGAGAAGGTCGCGCGGCTGCACCTCGGCGCGCTCGGCGCCGAGTTGACCGAGCTGCGCCCGGAGCAGGCCGCCTACATCGGCGTGCCGGTCGAGGGCCCGTACAAGCCCGACCACTATCGCTACTAGGCCCCACGCCGAAGGGGAGGCCTCCGGCCGAGCGCGGATCGAGTGGGCGGACGGGCAGATGCCCGTCCTGCGCTCGATCCGCGAGCGCCTGGCCGCCGAGCGCCCGCTCGGCGGCCTGCGCGTCGGCGCGTGCCTGCACGTGACCGCCGAGACCGCGTGCCTCGTGCGCGCGCTCGCGGCCGGCGGGGCCGAGGTCGCCCTCTGCGCGGCCAACCCGTTGACCACGCAGGACGAGGTGGTTGCCGCGCTGACCGCCGACGGCTGCGTCGCGCACGGGCGCCGCGGCGAGGACGCCGACGCCTACGCGGCCGGCGTGGTCGCGGTGGTCGACGGGGCGCCGCAGGTGACGCTCGACGACGGGGCCGACCTGCTGTCGGTCCTGCACGCGGCCCGGCCGGAGCTGCTCGAGGGGCTGATCGGCGGCACGGAGGAGACGACGACCGGGCTGGTCCGGCTGCGCGCGCTCGAGGCCGACGGCCGCCTCGTCTGCCCCGTGATCGCCGTCAACGAGGCGCGCACGGAGCGGCTGTTCAACGACCACTACGGCACGGGCCAGTCGACGCTCGACGGGATCCTGCGCGCCACCAACCTGCTGCTCGCGGGCAAGACGATCGTCGTCCTCGGCTACGGTTGGACCGGCAAGGGCGTCGCCCTGCGGGCGCGCGGCGCCGGCGCCCAGGTGATCGTCTGCGAGGTCGACCCGATGCGCGCCCTGGAGGCGCGGATGGAGGGCTTCGAGGTCATGCCGGCGCGCGTGGCGGCCGAGCGCGGCGACGTGTTCGTGACCGTCACCGGCAACCGCGACGTGCTCTCCGGCGAGCACTTCGGGCGCATGAAGGACGGCGCCGTGCTCGCCAACGCCGGGCACTTCGACGTCGAGATCGACCTGCCGGCCCTGCACGCGATGACGGTGGGCGCGCCGCGTGACGTGCTCCCGCTCGTGACCCAGTTCGACCTCGGCGACCGCCGCCTGAACCTGCTCGCCTCGGGCCGCGTGGTCAACCTCGCCGCCGGCCAGGGCCATCCGGCCGCGGTGATGGACATGTCGTTCGCCAACCAGGTGCTGGCGGTCGAGCACCTGGTCGCGCACGGCGCGACGCTCGGAGCGGGCGTCCATCCGGTGCCCGAGGCCGTCGATCGCGAGGTCGCGCGGCTCAAGCTCGCCTCGCTCGGCGTGGAGATCGACGTGCTCTCCGAGGAGCAGGCGTCCTACCTCCGCGGCTGGCTAGCATCGGGCCCGTGAACGGGCTGGAGGCCAGCATCGAGAAGATGCGCCGCGAGGGCGTGCCGGAGGCGGCCGTCGCGACGTTCGGCCACTACTACGAGCAGCTGGCGGCCGGCGAGTCGGGGATGATCCCCGAGGACACGATCGAGCCGGTGCGCGAGCTCCCGGACGCGGACGCGCTGCCCGACGGCGACGCGCCGCTCGACGAGGCGGTCGTGATCAAGCTCAACGGCGGGCTCGGCACGTCGATGGGGATGTCGCGCGCGAAGTCGCTGCTCGAGGTCAAGGACGGGCTCGCGTTCCTCGACGTGATCGCGCGCCAGGTGCTGGCGCTGCGGGAGGCCAGCGGCGCGCGGATCCCGCTGGTGCTCATGAACTCCTTCCACACGCGCGACGACTCGCTCGCCCTGCTCGAGCGCTACGACGAGCTGGCGTCCGACGTGCCGTTCGACTTCGTGCAGCACAAGGAGCCCAAGCTGCTGGTCGACGGCCTGATGCCGGCGGAGTGGCCGCCCGACCCGAGCCTCGAGTGGTGTCCGCCCGGCCACGGCGACATCTACCCCGCGCTGCTGACGTCCGGGATGCTCGGCACGCTGCTCGAGCACGGCTACCGCTACGCGTTCATGTCGAACTCCGACAACCTCGGCGCGACGCTCGATCCCCGCATCCTCGCGTGGTTCGCCGCGCAGGACCTCCCCTACGCGTGCGAGGTGACCGACCGCACGCCGGCCGACCGCAAGGGCGGGCACATCGCGACCCTGAAGGAAGCCGGCGGACTGATCCTGCGCGAAACCGCGCAGACGCCCGACGAGGACATGGACGCCTTCACCGACCTGCATCGGCATCCCTACTTCCACGTCAACAACCTGTGGGTGGACCTCCGGGCGCTCGACGGGCTGCTGCGCGAGCGCGACGGCGTGATGGGGCTGCCGATGATCGTCAACGCCAAGACGGTCGACCCGGCGGACGCGTCGTCGCCCCCCGTCTACCAGCTCGAGACCGCCATGGGCGCGGCGATCGGCGTCTTCCGCGGCGCGCGGGCGATCCGGGTGCCGCGGGCCCGCTTCGTGCCGGTCAAGACGACGTCGGACCTGCTCGTGCTGCGCTCGGACGCCTACGTGCTCGGCGACGGGGCGCGGGTCGCGCTGGCGCCGGAGCGTGAGGCGCCGCCGCTGGTGGAGCTCGACGACGAGCACTTCAAGCTGCTGGGCGACTTCGACGCCCGCTTCCCGGCCGGGCCGCCGTCGCTGGTCGGGGCCGAGCGCCTCGCGGTGGCGGGCGACGTGACGTTCGGGCGCGACGTGAGCGTGCGCGGCGACGTGCGTGTGGAGGGCCCGCGTCAGGTCGAGGACGGCGCCCGGCTCTCGTCCGCGTAGCGCTCCGTGCGCTGCTCCTCCTCCTCGGACTCGCTCAGCATGCGGGCGAACAGCCAGGCGAGCGCGATCCCCATCACGATCGACTGCTCGAGCGCCATGATCAGGCCCGCGACCTGCTGGTCGTCGTGCGCGGCCAGGCCCCAGCGCGTGCCGGGGTGGTCGTAGGAGTCGAACAGGAGGCCGGGCGCGAACGCGAGCGCGACGCCGAGGAAGCCGACCAGCAGCTTCGTGATCGCCATGTACGCGATCGGCCCCATCCCGCCCAGCCGCAGCCGCGAGCGGATCGGGGAGAGCAGGTGCCACCAGTACAGGAGCCCCGCGGCGCCGAACGACACGTGCTCCAGCGTGTGGACGAACGCGTGCCGCAGCGCGGCGTCGTAGAGCGCCGGGACGTGCCACAGCCACATCGCGCCGACGTAGGCCACGACACCGAACCACGGTGACGCGAACGGGCCGGCCGCGCGCTCGATCCGGTGGATACGGCGTGTGGCCGGGCGCAGGATCCAGCGGGTGAGCCCGAGCGTGAGCAGGATCGCGGCGACATCGGCGACCAGCAGGTGCTGGACCATGTGGATCGAGGCGAGCTGCTCGCCGAGCCGGTCGACCGGGCTGATCAGCGCGACGAGCAGCGCGAGGATGCCGCCGCACCACGACGCGAGCCGCCACCCGCTCGCCGCGCGCGCCCCGCCCTCGCGCCGGGCGGTGCGCCAGCGCGCGCCGTACACGCCGAGGTAGCCCGCGAGCGCGAGCAGCACGATGGGCGCGAGGGTCCACGAAGTGTCGACGGACACGGCACGGGATTGTGACGCTCCGCTGCTGTTTCGTGCGGGCGCCTGCGGCATGGTGGCGCCGATGACTCGTCGTGGCCTCGCCCACCTCACTCCTGCTCCGGAGCGCCTCCCGTGACCCCTCACGGCTTCGGCGCCGGGCCTCGTGCTCCGGAGCGCCGCCCGTGACCCGTCGCGGCCTTGCGGAGCTGCTGGCGATCGTGGCGCCCCCGGCGTGCGTCTCGTGCCGCGAGCCCCTGCGGCGGGCGGATGAGCTCGTGTGCGCGGAGTGCCTCCGCGCGCTGCCGTGGCTGCGCGGCCGGCGCTGCGCTCGCTGCGGGCTCCCGCGCCACCGGCCCGGGGGCTGTCCCGCGCGGACCGCCGCGTTCGCGACCGCATGGGCGCCGATGGCCT
>JAABUR0100007800.1_pt1 | contig 12558 bp, 13 predicted proteins | sample 5560091 | NCBI WGS metagenome assembly JAABUR01 (sample SAMN10711879, study PRJNA513375) | rock metagenome | isolation source: Antarctica rocks | place: Antarctica: Victoria Land, University Valley sud
CAGGTCGGCGCCACCGATCAGGATGCCGGTGACGGCGAGGACGCAGAAGATCGCATCGACCGACTGCCGACCCTCGTTCGTCCAGTAGACGTCCTCCAGATGCAGCCACAGCGCGAACTCGTCGAAGGTCAGGCTGACCCCGACTCCGAAGATCGCGGCCGCCAGGTTGAGCGCGTCGCCGACCGGCGTCCCCGCGATCAGCGCCAGACCGGAACTGAGCATGATCACGATGCCGAACACCTGGTGGTGGATGTGCACGCCGCCGATGACGATGTCGCGTACCGGCCCGCTCGACTCGCCGCCCCCGGACCGAAAGCGGATGTACCGCGTGACCGTGCGCGTGACCACGAACGTCACGAGCAGCCCGATGAACATCCAGAGCACGGGCCGCAGCACTACTGTCTGCTGATCCTGAGGTGCAATGCCATCCCGGATGCTTACCTTCGCGATGGCGACTGCGGCGGCGCCAGGCGGGCTGCCCCCCGCGAACAGCTGTCCGACGTGCACCGACACGTCCACCTCCTGCCCCGACGGTAATCACGTCGTGAGTCAGTCTGGTCGGCCACCGCCAGAGCACCGCTGGATGGCGGCCCAGACCCACGTGGCTGTCAGCGCGCACGGTGTGGGCACCTTGCGGCCGAATGGCGTCCCGGCCGCCTCGGAGGAGGACGCGGCTCAGGTGTGTGACGACATCGTTCGATGCTTTTCCTGAGACGGCGCGGTACGGCTATCTGCTGCGCTGCTACCGGTGGCTGAGCGGGTCACGACCTCGGCTTCGGGCGTGCCCGCAGCCCGTAGCGGAGGGGCGGGCCGGGTTGCAGATGGCCAGCGACACACCCCCCTCAGCCCCCACAGCGCCCCTAGCGCCCCAAGCGCCAGCTGCGAAGGGATACGTCCGACGGCGGCTCGTCCGCCGGTGGAGCGTCGGCCGGCTGCTCGCCCTGGGCTTCGTGCTCGCTGTCATCGTGCTGCCTATTGTCGGCGGCGGCTCCTAGCGGCAGATTCACGGCCAGGTCCAGAACTGCGCTGCCGTGGTGCGCACCGAGCAGGTGCTGGACCGCGTCAACGGGGTGCTGAGTCTGCTCACTGACGCCGAGACCGGCCAGCGCGGCTTTCTGGTGGGAGCGCTGCCAAGTCGGCGTTCCTGGCCACGATGAGCCACGAGATCCGCATTCCCATAAAGGCTGTGATCGGGATGACCGGCCTCCTGCTCGACACCGATCTGGATTCGGCGCAGCGCGAGTTCTGCTCCACGGTGAGCGACAACGGCGAGGCGCTGCTCGTGGTGATCAATGACATCCTGGACTTCTCCAAGATCGAGTCTGGTGGCCTGGAGCTCGACGCTCACCCCTTCGAGCTCCGGAATTGTGTGGAAGGCGCCCTCGGCCTGCTGGCGTTGCCTGCTGCAGGTAAGGGGATCGAGCTCGTCGCCGACCTCGACGCCAGCTGCCCGAGGCTCGTCCTCGGTGACGTGACGCGGTTCCGGCAAGGTATTCGACTCGGGCTACTTCGAGCCGCACGCCTGGTCCAACGCACCTGCAAAGGGTGGTCCGTGGTTCGAGCCGACCGGCGCGACTCGGCTGGTGTCCGGCTGGGAGTCGCTGGTCGGCTGGCTGACCGGGCCCGGCGCTACGCCCTCGAGCGTGAGGCGTGGGCCTGGTGGACCGACGAGCTCACTTGGATGCACGCACCCCGCCGCACTGCGGCCAGTCGCCGTCCCGGTCTGGGCCAGCTGGTCGTGCTCGACTCCGTCGACCGCGTCCCGGCGTGGCCGGCGCATCCCCGCCGGGGTGACGGCCGCGCCGACTTCGCCGCCGCCCGCCGGGTGTTGACCACCGGGGCCGTGAACCAAACCACGTCAGCCTCCGCCAGCCCACGACGGTGCGGCGGCGGCGGCGTGACCCCCTCCGGTGCCGGTAGACAGTCCTGGGTTTACAAGCATCGTGGCCGCACGGAACGGCTCGGGACGCCTGTCGGGACTCAGTCCGGGCGGGTTCCGGCGCCGTCGTCATACAGGTGCACCGACAGCGGCACCCACGCCGCCCAGCACCCGCCCGGAACAGCTGCTTGAACGTGGCAGGCGACCCGGCGCGGCGGGCCGAGGAGTAGGCGGCTAGGTCGCCGGTGAGCAGCAGCAGCCGACCGGCGGCGTGCACCCGGTCGTGGAAGGCCTGAGCGGTCGGCCCGCCGAAGACGGGGCCGGTCAACCACTGCAGGCACACCTCGGCGCGGAGCGCCTGAACGACAATCTTGGCCCCGGTCGACGGGTCCTGCCTGGTGATGGCACGGTTCAACGGCCGGAGAAGTTGGGGTCGTCGACGGCGACGAGGCGCACGTCACCTGGGCACCGATGCGCCGGGCCTCGGGGATCAGTGGGATTCCGAGACTAGCTGCGATCATCCCCAGCCGCCCCGTCACCCTGGGGCCAGGTCGAGTTGACACAGCCAGCGCTACGCCCGGGATGACAACCTGCGCCTGGCCGACGTCGCCCAAGCGGTGGTGTCCCGCCGGCTCGCCGGGCGGCTGCTTGAGCACGCCGGGTCGCGCAGCGTAAGCCGCACCTAGCCAGGGGACGGCGCTGGTCGTCGTCGCCCGCAGCCTCGTGGAAGGCTCGCGCGGCTATGACAGTTCGGCCGGCGCGGCGGGAGGAGCTCAGCGTCGTGTTGTCCAACTCTGGTCAGGACGATGCCCGCCAAGTCGCCGCGAGCGTGAGAACTCGTGTTAGTGGTTGCTCGGGGCACGGTCATAGCGTCAGCGGTTGGGCTGGCGGGCTGGTCAGCGGCTGCATGCTGGTGAGGTGCAGTTCGGCGTCGACGTGGACCAGTTCCCCAGGGGCGAGGGGTCGCCATCCGGGGTCGTCGTCCAGGGGCTCACTGGCCACCACCACGTGGGCGTCGCTGGCCGGGTCGCCGGCGACCCGGATGGGCCCGTCTGTTCCGGTGCCGCGCAGGCCCGGTCCAGCCGGCCGGCGAAGCAGCCACAGGGTGTCGGTGTCGGGGTAGCGCATGGCGACCAGCTCATCGACGGTGGCGATGACGCAGTTCAGGCTGAGCACTGGCACTGCTGCTGCCAGCTCGCCGGCGGCCCGGGCGAGTCCGGTCGCTAGGTCGCCGGTCTCGGTGGCCCGGCGGGTGACCAGCGCCAGGTAGCGCTCGGAGTCGGTGTCGCCGGCGAGATCGTCCCCCCAGCGGCCCGCCAGCCTCTTCACTGCCGGCAGGTCGCCTAGCGCGCCGTTGTGGGCGAACAGCCGCCCCGCGCGCTCGAAGGGCATGGTGTTCTCCAGCTGGCGTGGTGTGCCCGAGGAGTGCCGGACATGGGCGACCATGGCGCGGCTGCGCACCTGCCGGGCGTCGCGGGCGAACGCGGGGTCGTCCAGCGCGGCCAGGGGGGCGCGGTCCAGGCGCGGTGTCCCGTCATCGTCGAACCAGCCGATGCCGGCACCGTCGGGGTTACGGCGGCTCTGGATGTCGAGGTTGTCCGGGGCGTCCAGCAGCCAGAAGCGGCCTGAGACGGTGCTGGTTCCGGCGTAGATCGCAAGCATGCGGCACACGTTGGACGCCTACCCTCAGGCGACACAGCCCACCACGCGCGGCTGCAGCCGCCGGCACTCGCCCCGTGAGGCTCGAAATGAGTCGGCGACGGGCCAAGGTCTCCACCGCACGCTCGCGGCCTTGACCCATACGGCGGGCGTCCTTTGGCCGTGGTTCCCGTTCGCCGTCCGGCACCGATCGCGCGCTGCTTGCACCCCGGGCCCAGCCTCAGCCTCGCGGCGCATACTGAGTGCGCCGGCTTAGTCCTGGTAGGAGATGGTGGGCTATGCCGCCCCGGAACGCGATCAACCTTCCAGTGCAGCCGGCGACCGGCCTGGAGCAGGACGGACCTGCCCGGTTCGCGCTCGATCCGGTTCTCGGGGCCGGATGCGGTGGACGGGGTGTGGTGGCCGCGGTCGCTCGGGCGGGTACACCTGCACGGGGATCCCGTCGGGTGCGGGGTCGGTCCGCAGCCAGCTGGCCAGCTCCTCGCCGTAGGCAGCGTTGTCGGTCTCCTCCCTGTCGGCACGGGCGAGCAGGACGGTCAGGGCCAGCTGGTCATTTCTGCGGTGCACCACCGCCAGCCAGGCGCCCTCAGCCTGGGCCGCCCGGCGAAGCTCGTCGAGAGCTTCGGCGCCGACGCCACGCGAGCTGAACGGGGAGCGCTGGCTGTGGCGCAGCGCGATCGCACCGGCCAGTGCCTGCTCCTGCTCTGTCGGGTCCGCGCCGGGTTGCACTTGCACGCTCGCGAGGTGGTCCGGGTCCTGGCCCGGCAGCATGGTCACCGCCGCGTCGAACCCATCGGCTCGTAGCGCTACCCGCAGCATCAGCAGCGCCGCACCGCAGCTGAACTCCAGCTGTCGCCCCGTCGGGTCAAGGACCGGCAGCCACCGTTGTCGGTCGGCGAACAGCTCGACCGACCCCTGGTCCTGTCCGGGCGAGATGTGAAAGCGCCAGGGCTGGGTGTTGTGCACCCACGGCGCCTTGGTAGCAGCCTGCACCGCCCGTCGCAGATACTGCTGCGCGGGAGGCAAAACACCGGCGGCAGGCGGTGTCATGACTGCTCCGGCTCGAGTTCGGCGTCCCCCGTGGTGGGGTGCAGGATGAGCACGGGCCGGTCGGCGTGGCGGGCTACCTTCTCCGACACGCTGCCGAGCAGCACATGCTTCAGCCCCGTCAGCCCGCGGGCACCGACGACGATCACCGCGGCGTCGTGCTGCCGGCCCACCTCCAGGATCACCTGCCACGCCGGGCCGACAGCCCGGACGGCAAGTGGCCGGGCGTCGAAGCCGGCTTGCCCCGCCCGGTCGGCGGCCTGCTGAGCCAGCCGCTCGGCGGCTGTGGCGGCCTGCTCGTCCACCTCCGGCGGCAAGGCGATGACCTGGAATCCAGCCATGGTCCCCATCGCGGCACTGGGTAGTTGCCAGACGTGCAGCGCGACGGCGTCGCGCGGTTCCAGCAGCCGAGCAGCAGCCACGACCGCTGACGCGGCGTCCGCCGAGCCGTCGTCACACAGCAAAACAGGTCCCATGAGGTTCTCCTTGTCCACGTGCAGTCCATTGCTGAGGATGAAGACTCCGCGTGCCCGGCCAACCCCGGCTGGCGACCCGCTGCACTGGCGGGGCCAGGAACAATGCGCGCTGGACGTGCAGCTGGCGTCGTAGCCGGTGCTGGTGAGCGAGCCGGGCAAGGGCCGTAGCGGTCATCGGGTCTAGGACAGTCCGGTTGCGCTGCACGCGTCGGGCAGCGTCGCCCAGCCGGTGCCGACCAGGAGCCACCCGTCGTGGGTGGAGAGGCGGTTGGTCGGGTCGTGAATCTTGACCTGCCAGTTGCCGTCGCTGGTCTCCCGGGCGTAGGCGGGTTTGCCGCCGCGGGTGCCGTAGTAGCTGCCGAGCGCCGGTCTCGGTGTGGACGGCGCCGCCTTCGGCGGGTTCTGCAGGAAGGGTCGTTGCAGGGGCATGGGAAACTCCGCAGGAAGGTCCCCGGGGTGCCCGGCGGTGAGCGCTGATGCTCGTGGGTGCGGCGAGGTGCGCGGCGGTCCCGGTCCGGGTCGGCTGGCTGTTCAGCACGGGTGACGTTACGCCGACCCCGACCGGTACGCACCGTGAGCACCGGACGCCCGCGGCACGCAAGAAACTACGGCGTTAGCCGTCTGCGATGGCGAGATCCACGCTGGGCCTTGTACCAATGCCGCCTGGTCTAACCTCGGGGGTGCCGGCCTTGGGTTTGACAGCACCGACGGCCGTTGGGGGGCGCTGTGGACGACGAAGGGCAGCTGGCGGCGAGCCTGTCGGGACTGTCCGGGCTGTTGACCGACCACCGGCCGCTGCGCGAGACGCTGACCGACATCGCCGAGTTCGCGGTGCAGGCGATCCCAGGGGCGGACGGCGCCGGGCTGACGATGCTCGAGGACGACCGCGCCCAGACTGTCGTGGCCAGCGCAGAGTTCGTGCATGCGGTCGATGACGTGCAGTACGGGCTGGGGGAGGGGCCGTGCCTGCTGGCGGTCGCGTCCGGGCATACCCAGATGTCGGGATCGCTGGGCGGGGAGTCGCGCTGGCCGCGATTCGGCCCGCGAGTCGGCCGGATGGGGGTGCACAGCGTGTTGTCGCTGCCGCTGCTGCTCCCAGACCGGGTGGTGGGGGCGCTGAACGTCTACGCCCACGCCAAGCACGCGTTCGGAGCCGACGCGGTCCGGATTGGGAAGCTGTTCGCCCGCCCGGCGGCTGTGTCGGTGCACAACGCCCAGGTCTTGGCGTCCTCGCAGCGCCTGAGCGCCCAGCTGGGACAGGCGCTGACGAGTCGCGCGGTCATCGACCAGGCCTTGGGGATCGTCATGAGCCGGACGGGGGCCGGACCGGAGGAGGCGTTCGACCGGTTGCGTGCGATGAGCCAGTCCCAGCACGTCAAAGTCGCGGGCGTCGCCCGGGTGCTGGTCGATGAGGCGATCCGCAGCGCCCGTGCCCGCCGGCCCGGCGGCGGGTAGCAGGCGACCGCCGTGTGGGGTGAGCTCCCGCAGCTGTCCGGCTACCCGGCAACGGCGGCCGCGGGCGCAGGGGCGTAGCGTCGCGAGAGCGGATCAGCAGCTATCCGCAGCCTGCGCGACGTACCGCGGCCGGGGAAGCAAGACGCCCCCGTTCTTGCGTTGCCCTGCAGCCTCTAGGCCCGGGCCGTCGGCCCTTTCCTCACCGGTTTGTTCTCGCCTTTTTGGGTGGGTGACGGGTCTGCCAGAGCAGCATGGTCGTCAGGAGAACGCCCGTGGATGTCGCGGCGTCTTTGGCCCAGCACCTGCAGGCACTTGCCGAGGACCCCTACCGGGATTACCCCGACGGGGATCGTTCTGGGCGTGGCGAGCAGCTCGCCGCCCCGCTGAAGAAGCTCAGCGCTGAGCTTGCGGCCGCCGTGCCGTCCTTGCTCGCGGTGTCAATCGTGCTGGGCCGCTTGAACATGGAGGTGACCGTCAGCGCCGCGGCTCATCCTGCCGACACGTCCGCGGTGCTCGCCTCGCTGGCCGTCCCGCTGTCCGGCGCAGCGCCGGCCGACCTGCTCATGGTGCGAGCAGCCGAGCCGGGGGCGTTCCTGCTGCTGGCTGATGACCTCACCGCCCGACTTGGCCCGCACAGTCCGGCGGTCGAACTGGACAACCATCTGAGCATGCCGCCGGTCCTGACGCCGGAGTCGTTGGCGGCCTCGCTGGCCGACCTGCGGGAGGTCAACCAGGGGTTGGGGTTGCTGGTCGAGCAGGGGCTGCCGCCCGAGGCGGCACGCGCGGAGCTGCAGCGCCGGGCTCGTGACCTGGGCACGACCCTCGGCGGGGCCGGCCGGGTACTGCTGGCGTCATTGGCGCCACCCCCAGAGGGCTGCTGAGGTGGGGGTCGCCGCCGGAGCGGGGTACGGTCCGGGGGCTGAGTCCCAGCCAGCCTGGAACGGGAACGCCGCCCACCGGGGAGCCAGATCGCTCGCCGCTGGACCCTGTCGTGAAAGCCTCATCTGGAGGGACCCTCAAGCGATCGTCTTGTTGGCCATTGGACTGGTGCTCGCCGTAGAGGCCGTCATCGGCCGGAGTCGGCGCCGGCGCCGGCGCGGGCAGGTGGCAGCTGCCGGCAACGCACAGCCTCCCGGCCCCAGCGCGGCTTCCGAGGTCCACGCGGCCGCGCCGGGGATGGCTGAGATCGCTGTATGCGCTCGACGGCCCCTCAGCCGGTGAGCTGGCTGATCGCCAGCAGCTGCTGGACCGGCCATCGGAGGAAGAGCTCTGCACTGGGTTCACAGCGGCTCCGGCTGGCAGCTGCACGGCCGACTGGTCGCGCCTGCCGACGGACACCGTCGCAGCTCCACCTCCGGCGGCTGGTGCCCCGCCCCGGGGACCGGCCGGCGTCCGGCACAGCAAGCAGATAGCACCAGCTGGGCTGGCGCACGAGCCCGCCGCTCGGCACTGTTGCCCGAAGCGTGGCAGTGCTCGTTCGACAGCTGTCCGCCTCAGCCCGGGGCCCCGCTGACGTTGACACCCGGCGTCGCCCGGCGCATGCTTAGAGCGGCTAAGTTGTCAGCCAGTTCGGAAACAGGAGTGCCGCCCCTACGCCGCGTCCTGTGGAGCCAGGGGGCTCGCCGCCGGACCACGTTCAGTGATCTCCTTTGTGGGGACACCGCATGACCGTTTTTCTTACCGTCGTGATCATTCTTGCCGTTGTGGCGCTGTTCGTGTTGTCGCTGTCGCTGCGGATCGTCAAGCAGTACGAGCGGGGAGTGCTGTTCCGCCTGGGCCGGGTCGTCGGCGTGCGCGAGGCCGGGCTCAAGTTCATCGTCCCGTTCGTCGACGTGCTGCGCCGGGTCAGCCTGCGGATCGTCACCATGCCGATCCAGTCCCAGGGGATCATCACCCGGGACAACGTCAGCGTCGACGTGTCAGCCGTCGCCTACTTCCGCGTCGAGGATGCCGTGAAGTCGGTGGTTGCGATCGAGAACGTCGAGGCCGCGATCAACCAGATCGCGCAGACCACGTTGCGCAAGGTCGTTGGCCAGCACACGCTGGACCAGACGCTGTCCGAGACGGACAAGATCAACCTGGACATCCGCGAGATCCTCGATGTGCAGACCACCGACTGGGGGGTGCTTGTCACCCTGGTCGAGCTCAAGGACATCCAGCTGCCCGAGTCGATGAAGCGGGCGATGGCCCGCCAGGCCGAGGCGGAGCGCGAGAAGCGGGCGAAGATCATCGCCGCTGAGGGGGAGTCGCTCGCTGCCGACGCCCTGGGTGCGGCGTCGGACATCATGATGGCTCACCCGCTGGCGCTGCAGCTGCGCAACCTGCAGAGCCTTGTCGAGATCGGCGTCGACAAGAACACGACGGTGGTGTTCCCGGCACCGTTGATGAGCACGATCGGCGAGCTGGGTTCCTTCCTGACCCGGGAGGCTGCCGCAGTCGGGGCCTTACCGCCGCCGGTGCCGGGGTCACCGGCCGCCGCCGCAGAGGCGGCAGCAGCGCAGCCGGCCGCGCCCGTGGTCAAGCTGCCGCCCGCAGCTACGGCACCCAACGGGGGACCGGCCGCCATCCGGCGGTAGGGCCCCGGCCCTGCGACCGGGCACATGCCGTGCTCGCGCGGACTTACCAGCTTTCCTGGTGCACGACGACGGAGCTGAAAGGGTTGGTGGCCGGGACTTGGTGTGGTGGGGGAACGGTTGGGGCGGCTGGGCCGGGATGGGCCTGATGATGGTGCTGTTCTGGGGCGGCCTGATCTGGCTTGCCGTCGCGCTGTTTCGTAGGTCGCCACGGCAGGCGCCGCCAGCTGCGGCGCCCGGCCCCGAGGCCGTAGTTCGCCAGCAGTACGCGCGGGGCGACATCGACGAAGCGCAGTACCGCCGACGGTTGCTGCTCTTGGATGGGGAGTTGGGCAGCGAGCCGGTGTCGCTTGAGAAACCGCGAGTATGAGCTCTGCCGTTCACTCGACTGAGGACACGATCGCCGCCTCAGCGGAGTCACTCGCCTCCGCGCTGGGGATCGGCGCCGCGGCCACGCTGACGGTGACTGAGGCGCTGCATCGGATGGGGGTCGCCGCCGCGGGGCTGTCCGGTGGGGAAGTCGCCCGCCGGCAGGGGCGTTACGGGGCGAACGCGGTGTCTTCGCACAAGGCCCGGCTGCTACCGGTGCTGTCGCGCCAGCTGCGCTCCCCGCGGCTGGGGCTGCTGGTCGTGGCCGCTGTCGCGTCCTACTTTGTCGGTGAGCGCAGCGACGCGGTCATCATCGGGACGATCGTCGCCTTGTCGGTCGGGTTGGGTTTCGTCAACGAGTACCGGGCGGAGAAGGCAGCCGAGGCGCTGCACTCGCAGATCAGCCACCAGGCTGTCGTCATCCGTGACGGGAAGCCGACCTCGGTCGACGTCACCGCACTGGTTCCCGGCGATGTGATCGCGATGCAGCTCGGGGAGATCGTCCCGGCTGACATCCGTCTGGTCGCTGTGACCGGCCTGGAGTGCGACGAGTCGGTGCTGACCGGCGAGTCGTTGCCGGTGGACAAGAACACCGAACCGGTCCCGGCCGGGACGGTGCTGGCTGAGCTGTCCAGGTGCGCGCTGATGGGCACCGTGTGCATGCCGGCAGCGCCCGCGGGGTCGTGGTCGCTACCGGTGCCCGCACCCAGTTCGGTGCGATCGCCGCCGGGCTGAGCACCCACCAGCTCGACACCGAGTTCCAGGTCGGGCTGGGCAAGTTCTCCATGCTGCTGGCCTACGTCGCCGGCGCGCTGACGATCTCGACCTTCGTGATCACCGGGGTGGTGCACCGCCGGGCGGTCGCGGCACTGCCACCTGAGCAGCTGCTGCCCGAGACCCAGCCTGCCTATGTCGCGAGCTGGATCTACGTGTTCGGGGTGCTGAGCATCGCCGCTTTGATGGTGGTTCTGGCGAGCGGGACGCTGATCGCGTTGGAGGGACCGGCGTGGTACCACACGTCGACGGTCGGTCATTTCGTGAACTCGATGCATCTGTGGAGCGTGGAGCTGTTCTTCTTTTTCATGGTGGTGCACCTGTGGGCCACGTTTTTCATGGCTGCGTGGCGCGGCAAGCGGGCGCTGACGTGGATCACGGGGGCCTTGGCATTCATGGGGTCGGTCGCTACCGCATTCACCGGCTACTTGGTGCAGACCAACTTCGACTCCCAGTTGATCTCTACCCAGGCGAAGGACGGGCTGAACTCGGTGGGCATCGGCGCCTGGTTCAACGTGCTCAACACCGGTCAGATGCTGCTGTGGCACATCCTGCTGCTCCCGCTGGTGCCCGGCGTGCTGGTGGTGCTGCACGTGCTGCTGGTCCGCCGCCACGGTGTCGTCCCCCCCTTTGACGCCGGAGACGGCAGCGAAACCGCCGAGGAGGTCGACCTGACTCGACAACGGACACCAGGTGATGGGGGAGCCGATGACGGCCGACCGGGCCACAGGCCGCGGGTCGGCGCCGCGCTGCGTGATCAGCAGGTGAAGCTGCCATGAGCGTCGCAGCGCCCCCGAAACAGCCCACGGCCACGACTCGCCGGGCGGCGCAGGCCGCGGAGGGCCGACCGTGGCGCGGGCCGACCCGGCCCTATGACCTGGTCAAAGAGTTCACCATCGCCACCGTGCTCGTCACGCTGCTGGTGGTGGCGCTGGCAGTGTTGCTGGGCTCCCCGGATGAGAAAGCCGTCACCTTGCAGGGCTGGGCGAAGGCAGCGCCCGCCGACTTCGTCCTGACCACAGTCACCGAACTGGACGGCACCAGCCACACCGCTGGCTACGGCCCGCCGTACAACCACGCCGCCGACGGCCAGAAGCTCGGCCCGCTGCCACTGGCCCGGTGGGGCGGCTACCGCCTCCCTGTCGATGCCGCGACCGACTTCGTCATCGCACCACTGTCCCAGGTGCCGCCTTTTACCGCGCTGAGCGCAGCACTGACCCAGTGGAACGGGGCAAGCGCCCACCAGCAGCAAATATGGGCCAGTGCCTACGACACGGCGATCGGCAAAGCGCCCGACGCCGACCCGGCCAAGGTCACCGCCGGGGACTACGGGCCGGTCCCGGAGCTGGGCCGAGCCGAATTGGCCCTCGCCCAGTCCGGCGCCTGGACGGCTCGCTGGGCCGGTCGGCAGGTTTCTACAGCTCGGACTACACAGCGCCGCTGCTGTTCCTGCAAGACGGTCAGTACCTCGCCGGCCTGGCACAGGCCCAGCACCTGTCGGGCAGCCAGTGGGGAATGATGAACGAGACCGGCAGCTTCCCGGGTCAGGCATGGCTGTGGCTCTACACCTTCTGGTATCAGATCTCACCGTTCAACCACTCTGGCAACGGCGACGCCCTGGTCTGGGCAGTGATGGCCGTACTGGTGCTGGCCTTCATCTTCGTGCCGTTCCTGCCCGGGCTCCGCTCACTGCCCCGCCGCCTAGGGGTGCACCGGCTCATCTGGCGCGACTGGTACTCCCGCGCCCGGTGAACCCGACGAATCACCCCTGCTGGGGCCGGCGACACCGGGCCGCCGTGACCAGGAGCGACTAGCGCGTGGGCAGCCCACCGGGGCGCTCGGCACCCGTCCCAGTTCCCTTTTTTGCCACCGACTCCGCCGACCCGGCAACGATCCACCACCTCGGTCTGTACATCGGCGCCCGCAACATGATCAGCGCACCGCACACCGGCGACGTGGTGCGGGTCGCGTCCGTCGACGGCTTCGGCGGCTATGGCCGGACCCCGAGAACTGATCCGCCGTCGGTGAGAGTCGATCATTGGTGGGTGCAGGCACAGCGTAGACCGCTGGTGCCTGGTAGCCGAGCGAGCTGTGCCGTCGGCGGTGGTTGTAGTCCTCCTTCCAGTCGCTGATCACGACGCGGGCTTGGGCGAGTGGGCGGACTAGAGTCGAGCGGTGCTGATCTACTCGATGAGCGTTTCCGTGGACGGCTACATCGCCGACCGCGCCGGCGCGTTCGGGTGGACCGCACCGAGCGACGAGCTCTTTGCGTTCCACCTCGCGCGAGTGCGCGAGCTCGGCGCCCACCTCTGCGGCCGCAGGCTCT
>JAABUR0100007801.1_pt1 | contig 12557 bp, 12 predicted proteins | sample 5560091 | NCBI WGS metagenome assembly JAABUR01 (sample SAMN10711879, study PRJNA513375) | rock metagenome | isolation source: Antarctica rocks | place: Antarctica: Victoria Land, University Valley sud
GAGCTGGTTGCGTTGCTGGACGGCTTTGGCGTAGTCGAGGGCCGCCCTGGCGTAGGCTGGACGCAGGATCGAGAGCAGGTCGTCCAGATACTCCCTGCGGTCGGACGGCGCGCCCTTGACGATGCGGATGTCGTCAGGGAAGAAGTTCACTGCCCGGACCCCCGCGCCGCCAGCGGCATAGGCTGACAGCGCGGGACCCGGCGCGCCGTCCACGGTGAGGCGTTTCTTCTGGCCCGGCGCGTATCCAACCGCCACCATGCGCTCCTGGCCCGAGCCTCCGACCGCTATGCGCGCTTCGGTGCGGGCAAAGTCCGCGCCCCAGCGGACTACCTCGGGGTCGCTCGGGGTGCGGGGCGAGGAGCCGGTGACGGCGAAAGCGATGGCTTCGAGGAGGTTTGTTTTTCCCTGGGCATTCTCACCGACCACGATGTTCAGGCCGGGTTTGAGCAGAACCGTGTCGTCGGCGTAGTTGCGGAAGTTTATGAGCCGCAGGGCGCGCAGGTAAGGGGTCAACTTACCTCCACCCTTCCGAATCCCTCCCCCACTTCGATCACGTCTCCGCTCAGGAGCTTGCGTCCGCGGCGGGTTTCGATCTCCCCGTTCACTTTTATCTCGCCGGCCTGAACCAGAATCTTCGCCTCTCCCCCGCTGCTCACGAGGTCAGAAGCCTTGAGCGCCTGGCCGAGCGTCATGCCGGAGGTCACCTCCATGCGGAGGGATCTAGCTCCGCGCCGGGTCGCGCATCGGCATGATCAGGTACAGAAAGTCCGGCTCTTCGCCGGAGCCACCATCATCGCCGTTCTCGCCTGGGACGATGAGACCGGGTTTCAAAGCCTCGTTGAACTTGAAGACCACCTTCTCGGTGTCCACGGCGGAGACGCCATCCAGCAGATATCCAGGGTTGAAGGAGATGTGGAAGTCGTCCTCGCTCGACGCCTCCAGTTTCTCGTGGGCCTCGCCGATCTCCTGGCTGCGCACTATCACCTCGACAGCCCCCTCGGAGAACGACAGGCTCACAGGGACAGGCGGCGTCTGGCGCTGGGCGAAGAGGTTCACGCGCCGGAGAGTCCCGATCAACTCCTCACGCGGCACGGAGATCTGACGTTCGAAGCTGGTTGGCAGCAGACGCTGGTACTCGGGGAAGTTCCCCTCGATGAGCCTGGTTCCGAACAGCACGTCCCCAATCCTGAAGAGCGCCTGGTTCTCAGAGAGCGAGACCTCCACGTGATCCTCATCCGAACCGGAGAAGATCCTGGCGACCTCCTGCATGGCCCGCGCCGGTATGATCGCCTTCCGCGAACCATCGAATGTGGACGCCAGATCCGTCTCCTTGATGCTCAGACGGTACGAGTCGGTAGTGACCATCTTGACCCGCGACTCTTCGAAGCTGATGAGGATGCCAGTCAACACAGGCCGCGTCTCGTCCCGCGAGTACGACCGCGACACTTTCTCGACGGTCTCGACGAGCACCTCGCCCGGCATGGTGAACGAGCCCTCCTCGTCGAAGCGCGGGAGCTGCGGAAAGTCTTCGGCGGCGTACGTCCGGATTTGGTACTCGTTCCGCCCGGTGGTGAGCTTTACGTACCCACCGGAGTGGTCGTGCTCCAGCCGAAGTTCTTCACCAGGCTGCGAGCGCACCACGTCGTTGAAGATCCTGGCAGGCACGACAACCCGCCCCTCCTCCTCGACCTCCGCAGGAGACGAGGTCTGGATGGAGACCTCCATGTCCGTCGCCGACAACCGCACCCCATCTTCCCTCGTCTCCAACAGCACGCCCCCGAGCAGTTGCACGGTCGAACGCGCTGACACTCCCCGTGACACGAGAGCGAGCTTCCTGCTGAAGAGATCCGTGTTGCAAACAGCCCTCATAGCACCTCCCTTTCGTCCTTATTATTATTCTAAAACCATTAATTAATTACATTACTAATAATAATAAGGCCTGTGGATAGTGTGGATAACTCTGGAATTCCCTTTACCTAAGCCGCGCAGCATCCGACCCTCCTGTGGACAAAAATGTGGATAAGTGCCACTTTCCTGTGGACAAATTGTGGATAACTACCCCACTTATCCACAGGCCGAACTTATCCACATTTCTATCCACAACTTTATCCACAGTTTTCACCCCTCTTATCCACAGGTTTATCCACAGGCCGTATTGGAATATGCGTATATAAGCCCTCCATATACGGCATATGAGATGTTGTTATCCACAGAGTCGCCGAGTTTTCCACAGATTATGTGGATAAGTCCGAAATTTTGTGGATAAGTCCCCGAGGGTTGTCCACAGAAGTCGGGAAGGCTGTGGACAGGTTGTGGATAAGTTTTGAAATTGTATGCTTTGGCGGTGTTACAAAGTGGTCCCCCTATGGGGAGGGGGTTTGGGATGTATCTAGGGTGGATTATCGCTTGCTTTTGATGTGGAAGGTGATCTCGTGTATCTGGTTGAAGACGTCGCGATCACTGTTTATGAGGTTGGAGATCTTGGCTGTCGCGTGCATCACTGTGGAGTGGTCACGGCCGCCGAATGCCTTGCCGATCTTGGGCAGAGACTCGTCGGTGAGCTCGCGGCACAGGTACATGGCGATCTGTCGCGGGTACGCGAACGGTTTGGAGCGGCTCTGGCCGAGGAGATCCTGGCGGGCGACGCCGAAGTAGCGGCATACCTCGTGCTGGATGAGCTCGACAGGGATCTCCCTGTATGCCTGATCCGGAAGTATGTCCTTGAGAACCTCCTCCGCGAGGTCCACGCTGATCTCACGCCCGTATAACGACGAATAGGCCAGGATGCGCACCAGCGCGCCTTCGAGCTCCCTGATGTTTGTCGAGACCTTCGAAGCGATGAAGGTGAGAACCTCGTCATCCACTTCGAGGCGGTCCATGATCGCCTTCTTGCGCAAGATGGCGATCCTGGTCTCCAGGTCGGGGGGCTGAATGTCGGTGACGAGCCCCCATTCGAAGCGGCTGATCAGCCGACTCTCCAGCGTCTGGATGTACCTCGGGTGCCTGTCTGATGCTATGGCGATCTGCTTGTTCTCCTCGTACAGAGCGTTGAACGTATGAAAGAACGCCTCCTGGGTCTCGACCTTGTTCTCCAGGAACTGAATGTCGTCTATGAGGAGCACGTCGTTCTCGCGGTAACGTCTCTGGAATTCCAGGGGTGAGTTGGCCCCTATGGAGTTGATGAAGTCGTTGGTGAACTGCTCACATGTGACGTAACGGACCCTCATGCTCGGGTCCTGTTCCTCCACGTACTGCCCCACCGCGTGCAGAAGGTGAGTCTTCCCGAGCCCCACCCCCCCATAAATGAAGAGCGGGTTGTAAACGACGCCAGGCGTCTCGGCGACGGCGAGCGCAGCCGCGTGGGCGAAGCGGTTACCTGCCCCGATTACGAATGTGTCGAAGGTGTATTTGGCTTTGAAAGGCCGCGGGGTCCTGGCGCTGCGCACCGACTCCATACCGTCCACGGCGCTTCCGTTGCCATCCCTCATGCCGCCTGCGGAATTGCGGCCACCGACGCTCACCACCAGGGTAGTGTCCGTGCTTCCGAGCACCGAGCCAAGCGCCTCTTCGAGGAGCGGTCGGAATCTGCTCTCGATATATTCCTTGGCGAAGGCGTTGGGGACGGAGATCTCAAGGCTCTCCTCGTGGAGTTCAACGGGACGGGTTCCCTCGAACCAGACTCGAAGAGATGGAGCATTTATGTGCTCCGAAACTCGGTCGAGTACCTCAGCCCAGACGGTTTCTACCTTCGCGGCCACGTGCTACTTAACCCAGGTGTCTACTATGGCCTCCACGAGATCCCGGCCCAGAGGCGAGATCACACGCTTCCCCGACTCGTCAGTGACCACCAACCCATGCTCTTCGAGAACCGAGAGATCCCTGTACGCGGTGCTGACGCTGATCTCCAGCCGATCCGCGACCGTCGATGGCCCAACCTCGCCGCATTCGAGGACCGTGATGAGCGCCTTCTGCTGACGCTCCGAAATGTTCATCTTGGGTACCGCGTCGGGATACCTCCGCGGCGGCGGCGTTTCCTGAACGACAGGTACATCGCCCTCGGCTGGAACGGAGATCGTCACCACGGCGCCGCCGCCGATGTTGTCCTCCACGAGCAGCGTACCTCCGGCGCGCCCGGCTGTAGTCCTGGCGATGCCAAGACCAGCCCCAACGCCCCGGATCTCATCCAGCGCTTCAGATGTTGCGCCGCTGAACCCGAACTCTATCGCTCTTTCTTTGTTCTGGATACCGGGACCCCTGTCCGAGATTCGTACTGCATTGCCGTGGTCGAAGATGGAGATGACAACACCCCTGTACTCCGCGTGTATGAGGTTCTCCACAGCCTCCCTGACGGCCTCCTCCGGCACCCGGCCTTCAGCCGCCCGGACTTCGTCCATTACGAGCTTCGTGAACTTCGCGGTTGCCGCACGCGGGCTGGCCGCCGCGACCTCGCTCACCTCCGGGCCTCCGTCATTCTGGTACACCGCCACGCGGATGCTGATGCCCGATCTCTCTGCCCTTCTGTCTATGCGCTCGCCGTGGATCATCCCCACGCGGAATTTAACAGCACCCCCGCCATATCGCTACATCAACTAGAAATAAAATGCAACTTTGCAGGCTATTAACAAAGTTATCCACATAGTTATCCACAACTTGTGGATAACCCCCCCCAAGATCGGACGCAATTCCCCACTTTGCTCCCCAAAATCGCATGTGGACGAGCCTGGATGATCCACCTCGGCCTCGAAACTACACATGTAAAACACCATTTTGCAGAACTTTTCTCGAAAGAAAAGAGATCAGGCCTCCGAAAGACCACCGCAAGAACTCGTGGTCTCCATTGGATGGCGCCTGGTAGTTCGGATATACTCCCCGATGCTATTGAAAGGCCATTCGGGAATTTTCTAAGGAGTTTCGATGAAGCGCACTTATCAGCCAAACCGCCGGAAACGAGCGAAGACACACGGATTTCGCAAGCGGATGAGCACTGTGGGAGGACGCAGGGTTATAGGGGACAGGCGACGTCGCGGACGCAAGCAGCTGGCAGTCTGAACCGTTGCCGGTTCGCAAGCGCACTCGGCTCACGGATTCACCTGAGTTCGAGCGGGCGTACCGTGAGGGCAAGGCATTCAGGGGCAAGTTGTTCGCAGTGCACAAGTTCCCGAACGATCTAGGAAACTCCCGGTTGGGCCTATCCGTATCCAAAAAGGTGGGTAACGCGGTCAAGCGCAACGCTGTGCGAAGAAGGCTCAAGGAAGCCTTTCATGCTGTGTTGCCTAGGCTGTCAGGGGCGTCGGACTTCGTGGTATCGGCGCGCCCGTCTGCTGCGGAAGCTAGTTTTGTGGAGTTGCAGGAAGAGATGATCAAGGCTCTAGGGAAGCTCGGTAGCCTGAATGAGGGTCGTAAAACGGAGTCCCAACGATGATGGCGAGGCCCGCAGTGTGGTTGATCCGGGTCTACAAACGGTTCCTCTCCCCCATGCTTCCGCCTTCCTGCAGGTTTTCGCCGAGCTGCTCCCAGTACACCTTGGAAGCTCTGGAAAGATATGGCCTGTTCAAGGGTGGAGCCCTGGGGATATACCGACTGCTGCGCTGCCATCCGTTTTCTAGAGGAGGGTTCGACCCGGTAAAGTGAAGTGTAATTTATGAACTCCGTAGCCAACTTTTTCTCCAACCTGTTTAGCCCGGTAGTCAACGTACTGGGCCAGGTTCTGCTGTATTTCTACAATTTCCTGGACGGGTTCCTTGTGAATCCATGGTGGTTGAGCATCGCGCTGCTCACCGTTGTGGTGCGGACGCTGCTCTTCCCGCTCACCATCAAGCAGGTGAGGAGCATGCGGGCGATGCAGGATCTCAAGCCCGAGATGGATAGGATCCGGAACCAGTACCAGGGCAACCGCCAGAAACAGCAAGAAGAGACTATGAAGCTGTACCAGGAACGCAAGGTGAACCCGCTCGGCGGGTGCCTCCCCATCCTGGTCCAGATGCCCGTGTTTATCGGCATGTTCTACGTAATCCGGAAGTTCGGCGGTTACAGGATTGGTGACCGGGTTATCGCGCCGCAGTACAGCAGCTTCCATGAGGGCGGCATCCTGTGGTTCCAGAATCTCTCGATTGCGGATCCCACCCTGATTCTTCCCATCGTCTCCGCCCTGACCATGCTGGCTGCAACGGAGATCACCGCGAAGAACGTTGACCCGCAGCAGCGGTGGCTCATGCGGCTTCTGCCCATCGGCGTCACGGTGTTCCTTTACAAGTTTCCCGCAGGGCTGTTCGTCTACTGGATAACCTCGAACCTGGTCACGCTGGTGCAGAATTACCTGATCTACAATTACGGTCCAGGCAGGAAGTCCCCCGCTAAAGAGGCTGACAACGGTAATGCCGGGAGAAGCACTGCGGTCGCGGGATCTTCAGACACGCCGCCGAGCCGGAATGGCTCTGAGTATCAAACCGACGCGCCAGAGAACGCCGAAAGCAAGGCGGCCAAATCAGCCAAGAGGAAGCGTAGAAAGAAGAAGAAATGACATCGGAAAGAGAGTTCAACGCTGCAACTGTGGAAGAAGCGATCGTACGGGCAGCGGCCAGCCTTGGCACGCCTGTGGATGAGCTCACCTACGAGGTGATGGATTCTGGAAGCTCCGGCTTTATGGGTATCGGCGCCAGAGACGCCCGAATCATGGTGACGGTGAATGAGTCCACCAACGAAATCATGGACCCGCAACCTGAAACGCCTGATCCTGGCGTTTCCGATGATGATCATGAACCACAGGCTCCAGAATCTCCGGAAGCGGATGAAGAGACACAGAAGACAGTTCCAGATGAATTGCTGCAGGAGACTAGGCAGTACATGGAGACGGTCGTCGGTGGGCTGAATCTGGCTGATGCGAGGCTGGATATCTACGATGCGGGGGATTTCGTGGCCGTGGATGTGACCACGGAAGAAGCTGGCCTGTTTATAGGCCAGAAAGGCGAAACCATCGATGCGCTGCAATATCTTCTGAACGTGGCGGTCTATAGGGACCGCCCCTTCGCCAAACGAATTATTCTGGACTCAGAGGGTTATCGGCAGCGACGCATCGAAGCCCTCCAGGGCATGGCCCATCGCAGTGCGCGTCGTGCCGTGCGTGAAAAGCGCATGATCGAACTGCCCCCCATGAACCCCGCGGAACGCCGCGTCGTCCACATTTTCCTGAAGGACAACGAGCGCGTCACCACAGCCAGCGATGGCGCTGGAGATAATCGCAGGGTCTGCATCTCACCGGCCTGAGCCTCCGAGCGTTTCACGTGAAACGGCAGAGCTTGGCAGATGTACGCATATGCAAACAATTGCCCGGCATGCGACTTTCAGCAATCGTAGTAGCGCGATGTTTCACGTGAAACGGGGCAGATGCACGTAAGGCAGTTGTTTGTGGAGCAGGCGGATCAGTGGGGGATTTCGGAGGCAGAGCCTGTATTGAATGGCCTGCTTCCCTATGCAGGGTTACTGAGCAGCTATGACACGGCAAATGTCATCGGAACCCGTGATCCTGATACATTGCTACTGGATCATGTCCTCGATTCATTGAGTTGTTTCCTGTTTCGTCCACTTTGGCAGGCACGGAGCCTTGTTGATGTGGGTTCGGGGGCCGGATTGCCCGGGATTCCGCTCAAAATAGCATCGCCAAAGATGAGCACAACGCTGATCGAATCGACCGGAAAAAAGGCACGATTTCTCGAGCTAGCCGCCCAGACACTCGGGCTCAGCGACGCAACCGTAAAGAATCAGCGGGTGGAAGAGGTAGCTTTCGAGCAAGATCAAAGATCCGGCTACGATGTAGCAACGGCCCGGGCGGTGTCATCGCTGCCGGTTTTGGCGGAGTATTGTGTGCCGCTCATCCGTGAAGAGGGGCATGTAATCGCTATGAAAGGGGAGCTTTCTGCCAAAGAGCTGGAAAAAGGTGAGCGCGCGGCTGCGAAACTGGGTGCGCGGCTCGTCGAGATTATCTCAGTACCGATGAATCCGGAAATGCGGGCCAGAGATCGGAACCTGGTGATTCTGCAGAAGGTGAATCCCACGCCTGACGCATATCCGCGTAGGGCTGGAAGGGCAACCAGGCGTCCTCTTGGGGAAGAATAGCGAACCTATCCACGAACCGTCGTGCTAATATGCCAGGCGTGACGACCGTTGTAGCGATAGTCAACCAAAAGGGTGGAGTGGGGAAGAGTACTACCGCTATCAACCTGGCGGCGTATCTCGCCGGCAGGGGTGAACGGGTACTCGTCGTGGATATGGACCCACAGAGCAACGCAACGAGTGGACTTGGAGTTGCGCCGGAGCCAGATCGGAGCATGTACGAGGTTTTGCTCGAGGGCAGCCTGCTGCAAGACGTTGCGCTAGAGACCGAAGTCTCCGGCCTCGAAGTGGCGCCGTCGAGCATCAACCTGGTTGGGGCGGAAGTGGAATTGGTATCCGCGCTAGCACGCGAGTTCAAACTCAAGAAAGCCCTGGAAAAGCTGCCTTCTGGAGCTTATGATCGGGTGCTTCTGGATTGCCCGCCGTCCCTGGACCTCCTCACCCTCAACGCGCTAACCGCCGCGCACGAAGTGCTTATCCCTATACAGTGCGAATACTACGCACTCGAAGGGCTCACCCAGTTGATGCGCAGTATCAGGATGGTGAGGGAAGAGCTCAACCCGGCACTGAAAGTCGGAGGGGTATTGCTGACGATGTTCGATCCACGGACCAACCTGGCGCGTCAGGTTGCCGAGGAGGTACGCTCGTTTTTCGGGGATCGAGTATTCCATACCCTGATACCACGCAACGTGCGGCTGAGTGAGGCGCCGAGTTACGGTATGCCAGTCGCCCTGTATGCGCCGAAGAGTTCAGGGGCCGAAGCATACTCAGCCGTGGCAGACGAGGTTATGGCCCGTGGGTAGGAGAGGACTCGGACGCGGCCTCTCCGCCCTGATAGCCACAGGCGACAGCGTGGCCGGGCTGAAGTTCGAGGAGATACCCACCTCGGCCATCCGCCCCAACACGCGTCAACCCCGCCGCAGCTTCCCGGAAGCCGGAATCCGCGAGTTGTCTGCATCCATACGGGAAGTCGGCATCCTGCAGCCGCTAGTCGTGCGATCAACCGAAACCGGATTCGAGCTGATAGCCGGAGAACGCCGCCTGAGGGCGGCAAGAGAGGCGGGGTTGGATCGGGTTCCCGTCCTCATTCGCCAGGCCGAAGACAACGAGTCCATGGAACTGGCGTTGGTGGAGAACTTGCAGAGGGAGGATCTCAACCCCCTCGAAACCGCAGCCGCATACCAGGCGCTCATGGAAGGTTTCGGACTCTCCAAAGAGAAACTCGCGCTCCGACTTGGCAAGAGCCGGGCCGCCGTGACCAACACGCTCCGTCTGGCGCAGCTTCCCGCAGAGATACAGGCAATGGTACTCGAAGGCAAGCTAACGGAAGGTCACGCCAGGGCGATACTTGGCCTGGAGAACGAGGATCAGATGTTGAGGCTGGCCCAAAGGGTTCATCAAGAAAGACTCTCAGTGCGCAAGGCCGAGCAACTGGTGCGCGAACACGCCACCGACACACCGGATCAGCCGAAAGAGACCGCCGAAACTAGTCGGCCAGAAGTCCCCGACGACTTCGAACACGCCTCCCGCATCATGCAGGAGGCGCTCGAACTCCCCGTAAAAGTGCGCCCATACAGAAAGGGCGGGAGGGTGGAGATACGCTTCCGCGAACGCGACCAACTCGAAGCCCTACTCGCGCTCATCAGCGCCAGAGAAGATTATTCCAGTTAAGTAACAAATACAGCAAGATAAGTCAAAAATTCAAGTGGCATACTACCTACAGGTATGCGGTCGAGTAGTGTACAATGCGCCTCTCGCCGCGATTCGGGGCGAAGTAAGGCGTAATCTGGAGAGGACGGCATGACTTTCGGGGGGACGAAGTTTGCTGCGGTTATGATGGCTGCGGTATGGGTCATGGTGTTCGCTGGCGCAGCCGGGGCGCAGGGTACAGGTGCGCATGCTGGGCTGGGAAGTCAGCAAGATGCCTTGAAAGCCCAGGTGCGGGAGCACGGTGTTCGTTTGGACACGAGGATAGATGACCTCGCGTCCATTGGGGCTAAGCTCGAGGATGCCCAGGCGAGGATGGACAGTGTTCGGGGGCGCGCCAACGAGCTTCGGTCCCAGACGAGGGAGATGAATAGAGACCTCGAGATCCAGCACCAAACCTACGAGGTGTCGAAGGCGCGCTACGAGGAGCAAGCGCGGGCGGCGTACAAGGGCCATGATCTGGAAGGCTTGGCGATCCTGCTCCGGAGCTTCCTCGGCGGCGGGTCCCCAGGCTCGATCCCCGACATTCGCGTGGCTGGCATCCTGCTAGATGGGCAGCAAAACCTGGAGACATACGGGGATGATCGAAGCACCCTCAGTAATACCGTCAGGCAGCTCGCGCAAAAAAAGCGAGACTACAAAGAGATGCTCGAAGAGGAGCAGGTGCAGGCTGATAACCTGCGCAAGCAAGAAAAGAACCTCGATGCCGCCATTGCCAGGATACGTTCCCACAGAAACCAGGCTGAGGCGCGCCTGCAACAACTCAAAGCCAGGGAGCGCGCGAGGATACTCAGGGCTCGCTCCGCGACGGGCGGAGGCGCCAAGCCGCAGGGCGAAGTCGTAGTACCCCGCAGCGTCGAGTTATCTAGCAACCGCGACTTACCGCGCGACGATGGTCGCCCGGAGCGGGAACCGACCCAGGCGCCCAGGAGAAAGGTAGTCCAGCCAAGAGAGACGGAACGCACTACAGAACAGGAACGCACACACCAGGAAGTTGAGCGCACTACAGAGCAGGAGCGCACTACAGAGCAGGAGCGCACTACAGAGCAGGAGCGCACTACAGAGCAGGAGCGCACTACAGAGCAGGAAGACACGATGAAAGAGACCGAGAGCCAGATAGCGCAGGAAAACATCTACGTCCAACCTGTCGAGAACCTGACCCAGGCGGATTACATGGAGTTGTACCAGAAGGCAGCCAGGGATTACGGCTTCGCCAGAGACTGGTACATACTGGCGGCCGTCGGGAAGATCGAATCCAACCACGGCCAGAACATGGGGTCTTCGAGCGCAGGGGCGATGGGGCCGATGCAGTTCCTGCCGTCTACCTGGGAAAGCTCCGGCGTGGATGGCAACGGGGATGGGAAAGCGAACATCATGGACCCTGAGGACGCGATACCGGCAGCCGCAGGCTACCTGAGAGCCGGGGGTGCGCCGCGCGACTGGTACGCCGCACTATATTCCTACAACCACGCCGACTGGTACGTCAAGGATGTTTTGGCAGTCGCCGAGGGATACCGCAAGATGGCGAATGACGACAGCGTCGGACCCTATATCTGAGAATCTCTTTCGCGGCGATCTACGCAACGTCTCGGTGTGTATTCCTGGCCGAATCCTGGATTTTTGTGCAGTTTGCACAATGACCGCCGCCAACACTTTCTCTAGCATGGGACATCTGTTCCTGCGTATAGAGATGGGGGAAGTGTGCCGTTCCGTCATGATTTTCGCCGCGCCCTGGCTGCTGTGGTTTGCATCGTTGCCGTTGCGGGGCTCGCGGGTTGCGGGGGGAATTCCGGTGGGGGAGGGAACGGTGGCGGATCTTCGGGTGGAGGTGGGGGACAGAAGGGGGGAACACTGACCGTATTCGCCGCCTCGTCTCTCACTGATGCTTTCGGTGAGCTGGGCAAGACATTCGAGAAGCAGAACCCAGGCGTGGAGGTACGTCAGAGTTTCGAGTCGAGTTCGACGTTGCTCACCCAGATCCAGCAGGGCGCTCCCGCCGACGTATTCGCCTCGGCCTCCGAGGATGAGATGAACTCCGCGATGAAAGACGGACTTGTCGCCGGAAAACCCCGGATCTTCGTGAAGAACCGCGAGGTGGTCATGGCGCCGAAAGACAACCCAGCCAACATTCAGAGCATGAGGGATGTCGCGAAGCCCGGCGTCAAGCTCGTGCTGGCAGAGGATGGGGTTCCGGCGGCAGATTACGCCCTCGAGATTCTGGACAAGGCAAACGGAGAGTACGGGAGCGGTTTCAAGAAAGACGTACTCTCAAACGTGGTCTCCAGGGAGTCTGACGTGCGGGCATCCGTCAACCGGGTGGTGGTGGGCGACGCCGACGCAACCTTCGGCTACGCCAGCGACTACACGCCGGACGTGAGGGATCGGGTGAAAGTCATCCCAATCCCCGAGAATCTGAACATAGTGGCGACCTATCCGGTGGCGGCGCTGAAGGAGGCGGATGATCCGGATCTGGCGCAGAAATGGGTGGATCTGGTGACGAGCGCCGAGGGACAGCGCGTGCTTAAGAAATGGGGCTTCGAGCCAGCCGCGTGAGAGAACGAAAGAAAGACGGCCCCACTCCTCGATTCTCAGGCAAAGGAGACACGCTCGCCTCTGGGTTGGCTGCCGCAGCCCTAGCCCTGGTCGCTGGATTTATAAGCCTGCCGATCCTGAGCCTCATCCTGTGGACCATCAACGAAGAATCCTGGCACGCGATGGCCTCGCCGGAGGCCAGGGATGCT
>JAABUR0100007802.1_pt1 | contig 12554 bp, 17 predicted proteins | sample 5560091 | NCBI WGS metagenome assembly JAABUR01 (sample SAMN10711879, study PRJNA513375) | rock metagenome | isolation source: Antarctica rocks | place: Antarctica: Victoria Land, University Valley sud
GTTCTTTGAGGGGCTCTGGCTCGTCGAAACTAGCCTTAATCCTGTCTCTGGTAGAAGTCAAGGAATTCCGTTAATCTGAAGTAGTGTCTCGTGCAGAGGGAAAGAGTCCTTTCTGGCACTTGAGAGTAGTCGCTGGAAAAAGTTATGAAAACACCACAGTCGTTTGATGTACGCAGCAAACCAAATAAAGGGTATCGTGAACGGCGCACGCTACTAAATCCAACGCAACTCTAGCAGAAATAGTCCCACCGGAGAGTTTCATCAAGACGTTAGTTCGAAACCAAACCAGCTGAAAGGCGTCATGTCTTCCACGCAGACTCTTACCAAATGGCCTCATCTCAACCAAGTAATGTGGAACGTGTCAGATGAAGAGTCAAACATGGTCGAAACCATCTTTCAGTCAGTCAAAGCATCGTATCCGTGAACTTCTCGAGCCGATTTCGAGTTGTGAATATGCGAACACAGTATAAATGAAACAGACGGAGCCAGCTGAAAATCTTAAAGAAGCCACTATCAGAAGTTTAGCTCATCGCAGACGCTGATGATAGTCAGAATCTCAATCTGCAAGAAAAGACTTGGGCTTTGTTCTTTGAGAATCAGTCTCAAGAATTAATCTATTTATTGCTTACTTCATCTTCGATTAGTTCAGCGCTCTGTCTACAGTACGATCGAGAAGGAAATTCTGGAGTTGACATTGAAGTAGCAGTCAAGGCGGAAGTTCGGGATCGAATTATCTATACTCGTAAATACTGTTAGCTTAACCTTAAGTTTCAGACATTGAAAAAGCGCGGTAATCGGACGGGTGAGAGGCAAAGTATCCGCGTCTATTCATGCCGCGACGGAGTCTTTTTACGTCTCGTCACATTCGGAACTTGAGAGCGTACACCGAGAACTTATAGAAGTCGAACTATAGAAACAAACAAGTAGATTGAGGTAGGAGACGAATGAGAAAGATTGTAAGCCTGCACCGCGGCATTGACGGATCCAACTCTAGGTCTCCCTTCAAGTAGGAACAAGGTGACTGGTCCTCAAGTCAATGCAGCTTATTGATCGATAGCCAAGAGAACCCATGAAGCATGATGGTTTGAGATGCTTGCAACTGTCAAATAGTATTACCATACCCGAAGATGAATATTTTAGCGCTTCCGTTTGATATCCTTCTACAAGTCTTTGAATCTGGCAAGGCAGCAGCACTGCTGAACCTTCAGCTCGTCTGTAAAGCCTTCTTCAAGCTCATTGCTACCTACGAAACTTCAATCAGCTCGAATCTGTTAAGGGATTACTCATGGGCCGCAAAGTATGGATTGGGGGCCCCTGTTACCGGAACCAGAACGATAAAGCAACTCCTCTGGTGCGCCCGATTGGATGTCCTGTCTGAATTGGCCAGGTTTGTTCAAGGGACGCCAAAATGGCGGCGATGTTGTAATTTGCTCTCCCTGAACTCAGGAACGGAATTGACTAAGCGACTCGAGCATGGCTTGGCAGTCTATCAGCGTTGTGCCGCCATCGCTGAGGATTATCCCCCTACAGAGCTGCGGCGAAGGAACCCAAGGCGTGTTTTCTGGTTAAGCGCATTGCCGAAGGCGAAAGCTGTAAGCGAAGACATTTACAAGAAATACATCGAAGGACTTTCGCAGATCGACGTCTTTGATTATGAGTTGTTGTACGAGGTTTCAGCTAGAAATGCTAGTATGCGTGTACGAGGGTGTCATCCATGCTGTATAGAAATCGGTGGATCTAACAATGAAGCATCACTCGCTACTAGAACACCTAAGACTGCAAGTATCTCTTGGCCAGCTCTTTGCAGACAGCGAAGTATTGATTCAATGTCTTTATGGATTAAAAGCTGCCCAACGTTGGCAAAGAAAGTATTTGCCTCGTTCAGGCGCGACAAGGATATCAGTGCAGATACAAGTGTTGAAGATGAAGCAAGGCCATCAATAACCTGGGAAGATTATCGAGCAACGCCGCTGGGCATAAGAATAGCCGCGCTACCGGTGACTCCTAGGGGGAATGATGAGTTACCGGCCGTCATGCACCGGTATATTTGGAGTCTACATCCTACAATGGCACTAAAGGCAGACCATATTTTTCAAGTGGTCGATATCTGTACGTGGCCTTTTCCTATGCACATACGCAAGTCAATTAATCACGACTTGGGCAATGGTTATTGCCAGGGTGAGCTGATCTCTCGCTAGGTGATCTTCCAGTTGGGATTCTAGCCGTTGGAAGTGTGTAGTTAAGGTCTCTCTGTCAACGTACTATAGACGTCTTGATACCTATCATATTACATCATCATGTAGAAGGGAGAGTTTTGGCAATCGAAAGGGTGCAGATGGTGGTATTTGGCATGAATTCCAAGGAGATAAAACGGAGGCTTAGGGCTTACGACACGAATTCTTCAGAAGTAGAGGTCAAAGAGGGCCTTGTCGTTTGGCATTAGACAGCCGAGAGAAAGGATCAATAGCCTTGCGAGAAACGCAGAGTGAAATTATTAACTGTCTTCACACCGTAAATATATTCAAGCAGCTTGAGAAAGATACCTTCTTCAAGGCAAGGGCATCCATTGGCACGGTAACGAGCCGTGAGAATCTTCAGGACAAAACAGCGTATTGTGGCTCTCTGAAAGGGTATCATCTGTGTAACATGAGCTTTCTTTTGAGGGACAAGGCAACAGATGCGAAGAATCGAATGACGGTCGAAAAGGAGAGTCCGGTTTTTGCGTTTTATGGCTCGATGAACGAGAACTGAAGCAAAGAGAATATATCATTTTGCGTGACATATCTCGGTCGCTGGTATGGAATATCGAAGGGACAGCTATGAAGCCTTGAGCTCTTTCGAAACAAAGTTGTTGACCGATTTGCGTGAGTTGAATATCTTTTCTGATTTTGTACTGAAAAATGGTATGGCATCAATTCATTGTAATTATTACTGGCTTTGAGGCCCACGAATTGAGGTCAGAATCCTTCAAGCTCAAACCTTAACGTGTGCGTTTAGGCACCAGCCTAGCCACCAGCATGGAAGCAGTTGCTCTGTCATCTTCGATCATCTCTATTTATATCTTTCTTTTCGGTCGTTGAATTTTTTTACTTTAGCTCAACGGCCTGATTGAACCACACCGTAGAGATACAGAGTTCTTCGAGCCTTTCTAGCACAGCGTATGCACGACCGAACACATGAGCTATTTTCCATTCCTCCAATTGCCGAGGGAACTCCGCGACCGTATATATGAATTCGCACTCGGTTCCAGAATTGAGCCGCCCAAGTCACCGGAAGACCCGGTAATATTCGACTGTCGGGAACTGGGGGCAACGGGACATTGTACGATGGTGGCGAAGAAACCACTCGCTGACGTTACTTGTCACGGTTTGCTCTGTTGTAATCGTCAAGTGACAGGTGAGATACATGATGTTTTGTCGCGCGACGGGGTCACTTGCAGACTAGATTGCATGTTTCAGGACTGGCAGATGTGGGCAACATGAATGTCGCTGCCCCCATCATCGGAACACTTACGCGACGTCGAGGTAGATTTCCGCTTTTACAATTTGTCGGCCGACCAATGGCTCAGCGATGTCGGCGAGGGATGCATCGCTCGACATCTTGTCAAGCTCCTGAGCGGTTTCCTCGAGTGTGGCCCCAGCTTTCCCGGAGCAAAACTCCGACACCCGTTACATTTACGAAGCAGTATTGTCACTCTTGTTCTCGTATCAGCCAGGCCGCCAAGGGACAACGATGAGAATCCCTTGTGGCGCCTAGTCGGCGACTATCAGAGCATCGCGTACGCTCGTCTTGCGGTGTTCCTGGGTAATATACAAGACAGCGGCCTTCGTTTTGGGAGAGTCGACATGCTCAAGCTCCGCTGCGACGGGATGAACGATAAGGAATGGGAAGTTACTGCCCGAGGAGACACCATCAGAACTGCGAATCTATGGGCTAAATACGGGAAACGTCGATGATTGATTTTCAACCGTAATAAGAGGCCGAGCGTAGCTCAGAGTATCTACTTGACAGCTAGACATGATGAACTCTCGTAGTTTAATCTTGATTGCTGTTCAACTCACTCTACCCGATGTGGTCGAAGGAGTCAAATGCAGAATCGAGCAGTCGAAATTTCCGAAATCGCTGATACCTTACCTTGACTTCATATCAAAATCCGCGTTACGTTGTCTTCATCATCTACATCATCTCCATCCAGTCCAATCAGAAAACCTTCAGCATCACACCTCAGGCTAACCACCCCATTTCCAATCGAAACCCTTCCAACCCTCCACTATCTTCAACTCTCGCACCTCTAATTCCTACCGTCAGGATCCCAAAGCATGTTCTATGAACCGAAAAAATTATGGCTCTGGGAGTGCTAAGCACCTAACGCACATCCTCACTGCTGAACCTACAAAAACACCGCTAACCGACTAATCTTTCCACAGCTCTTCCTTGCCTCTTTACCCCCCTCCCCCTTCGAACCGGCTCCCCAATCTCTTCAAAACCTTCAACTTCACATTTCATTTTTCATTTTTCATTTTTCATTTTTCCCCTCCCACCTACATACTCTGCAATCAAAACCAAAAACAGCACATACCCTCTCCCAAGAAGTCGGTAAGAGCTGAGTGTCGATATGGAAACCCTTGTATCGAGACACGTAAATATAAAGCAACGATATACACCAAGACTATTAGAGTAGAGTCGTTTCTGTCCCGCGCTGGCGAGTGAGCGGTGCCGAACCCGTTGCTTTAAAAAAAAACCAATCGTATATACTCGCTCGTACACGGCTACGCTGGTCGCTGATTTTTGAATATGAAAAGAGTCGAGAAGAAATGGTATTATGCATGTTGCTTTTCTTGCATGGACAGGGGGTGGGATTGAGATGATGGGTGGAGTGCTATGTATTCGAGAGCTTTTGGGAGTGTGATTTCTACGGAGAAACGGTTATTTTTAAGTGGATTTTTTTGCTAGAACACCGAGTTTGTGAGTTTGGTTGCTTGGTCGGATATTTTATATGGAGTGATGGTCGTTGTTTTTGTGAGGGTTTGCAAATTTGGGTGCTGGGTCTGTGAGACGTCGGGTTTATGAGCTGTATTCCCCGGGCGGGGGGGGGTTTAGGGTATGCTGTGCATGAAGCTAGTGGTACATACATACGTGTGAACCAAGTGCAGGTTTGGAGATGCAGAGATAAATGGATGGGGGGACTGATCTGTTCTGCGATTGTGATTGACGTAGAAATTAGGAACACGAGGCACGAGTGCGAAACGGCGGATGATGTGAAAAGGAACCGCTGAAGGTATGGCGCTGAAGGAAATTATCAGACACGTGTTTGCGGAAGATATAGAGGTAGTTTTGCAAATGGACCTATTTCAGCTTGGAATAGACTCCTGCGCATCCGAAGCGAGGTTGGAGATCACCTCCTGCATTTCCCCAAGCTCTTTCTCAAAGGTATCCAGCTGGCCTGCCAATCGACTCCTGATATCCTCAATGCGCTCCTCCTCGTCATTATTCCCAGTAATGTGATGTCTATTGTCTATTAACCTCCCATTGTCAATCAACCTCCCATTGCCGATTCTGCGAACGTCATCCGATCCACCGTCAAGTGATTCGTCATAGGAGAACACGTCATACACCATTTCCAGATCCGTACGCATGAGCCCCAGCACCGCCGTCACCATCGTGCAAGTTTCGGCAAACGTTGTTGAGATCAGCTGCTCCACGTCGGTCTTGATGTTTAGTGAAATGACGGGGAAGAGGTTGCCGTTGGTGATGCGGCCCTGGACGGTCTGTTGCTGGCGCGCGGTCCTGCCGGTTCCTGTGATAGAAATGAGTTAATTAAGCTACAAGAATAAATGGGGCAGGAGATGTTGTGGAAGATAGGACGAAGTGGAAGGATGGAAGGGATGGAGACTGACCGCTTATTTGGGAAGCTGTTCGGTATGCTGGCAGCATCCCCTGGAGAGCGTACGAGCTATAATTTTGCTCGGAAGCGTTACGGCGGATGGCTTTGTATCCACGCCCGAACGCTCTCGAGATAGTGGCCAGAATATACGTAATATCTCTGATCCTTGAATCAATGCCATCGGCAAACGTTGAAGTATTGTCGTAGTCTTTGATGATACATTCGAATGCCGTTAAATCGTTACTGATAGAGCGCGCAAGGTCAGCGAAAAGCTCGGGGATCTCTTCTTCCAATATATCCCAAGCATAGTCCAGTTCTGACTTCATCTTCCAGATGATTTCAGAGTTCCAGCAGACATGACCGCGTTTCTCGGTGTAGTGGGTGCCATTTTTCCTGCACCAAGCGTTATACTGGGTCGTGTGCCACTAAGCCGTATTAGCGGTTGAGTTGAGCATACTTGGAGGAAATGAGAGGTTTCATACGTGATTCCACTCGTTGCTCTTCTGCTCGGCCGCACGCTCCCAGTACTCATTTCGATTCTCCATTAACCGAAGCAGCTGTTCTTCGAAAGATTGCTCAAAGCTTTTTTGAGTCCGGGTGATACCGCCTTTGACGCGCTTACACATGTTGCCAAAGGCTTCAAACACCTCATGCTTGGCTTCGTTGTCCAGAGCGTCAGCAGGATCTTGGCTTTTCTCAACCCACAGCCTTATTGAGGTCAAAAGACTGGGAAGACTGGACTGTAGAAAGTGTTTTGCTTCAAAGTACTGGGGCTTTGCTGTGATCGTGTGACAGAAGCGGCGGAGAGCCGGAATACCGCTGGCATTGACATGATCGACAGGCCCTTTTTTGGAGAACTTCTCGTAATTCACATTCGAGACACAAAAGACCTCAAGTCTCCCACCTGGAACTTTGGCAGAATAGTTTCGCTTCAGGCCCTCTTTTACAAAGTCATTCCTCGCCTCAATCAGTAGGAGCTCTTGTCTGTGACTATTTAGCGAGGGCATCCTTTTGGGTACATGTCGACTAACCTCCGTTTCAATTGTTTCTTCAATATCTTGTTGTCGGCTGTTTTAGCCTGTTCAATCTGCTGGTCGAGCGCAGCCATGACATCTGGGCTGATTCGTTTACCGACTCCGCAAAATTCTTTCCTGTGTGTCTTTACATTGATATCCTGCGAGACACAGTCAGAACAAGCGCTCGCAGAAGGCATCGGATATACTTGCTTCCGTCCTAGTGCAGACCACAGATACATTCAAATATTTCCCAGCTGATGTCTCCCACTCATGAGGAACGTATTGACTGATAGCTTTGTAGAGCGATGATTTCAACGACTGGTCACTAATTGCTCGGGATATCCCGGCAACTATGAGGATGTGATCGCATTTTAAGAGATACTGCTCAGTAGCTCTGACCCTCGCCAAGTTCGTGTCGTGGAGTCCTGAATAGTTTTAGCATCACCCCGAACGTCGCTGTTCTCAATTACTGACCTGGTAAGTCTGCAAGAATTATCCCTGTCTTCAATACTTGTGCGCTGAGATAGACCCTATTGCGGTGTCAATCAGTACAGTACTTCGGAATTAAGATCAGAAACCAATCACCGAATAATCTTAGTGAAAGGCCAAAGCTTATCCCTCATGAAAACTGCTGTCTTTTCACAGCATTCTTCTGCTGTCTCGGCGGTAGACTTCCATACGCCATTATTACCCCCTGCAGGCCAGTCCAGATCTTTGGTCCAATCAAGAATTTGTACAATGATTTTGTCGGCTGCTCCTGCAGATTGGTCTCTAAGAAACTCCTTTCTGAATTCCCGCCGATGACGAAAGGCTGCTTCAAGAGCTGACCAAGCACGCTCTGATTCTGCCTGATATCGTTTGTAGTCCTCAACACTGGCTTCTTGTTCCACATTTGGAAGATACAGCTGGCGATAACTCCACACAAGCTCCTTTATAAGATCCTCGATTTCCAATCCTGAAAGATACTCTACTTGAATTGTGATTGGTGTTTGATGCTCCCTGGTCTTCTGATGGTACTCCGTGACAACTGACGTACACGCAGTTCCAATGTCTCCCTGTCAAACTCATTAACTCAATGCCTTTAAGGAAAATTGGGCCGCCTCACTGTTCGTGCAATATCCGGGCAATGAAGGAGAGAGTTAATGAGGCTGCTTTTCCCTAGGGATGGTAAGCTTCAATGGTTGTGCAATGCAGAGACTGAGCGTCGACTCACCTTGCCCAGAGTCACCTAACACAGCTACAGTCCGTGTGTCCGATGTTTGGAAGTTTCTTAGTCTTTTGGCATCGTTCCATAGCCTGTTCAAGTCCGAATCTCGTTCCGATTTGAAATGGTCTCCCGCCATTGCATTTGCCATTCTTTGAGCAAGGTCTATACCTTTCACTAAAGTAGCTTGAAAACGAGGATCGAAGAAAGGTTCGACGGGCGCCTCTTCACCATTGACATCGTATGGAGCGGTAGTCGCGTTAGCGCTAACAGCGGAAACGTCTGAGGGCCTTCGGGACGATTCTGCAAAAGACCAAGTAGGAACGTCGACAGAAATTCTGTCATCTTGATTGTTATTCCCTTGCATTTCTGCTTTCGAATCACGCTGTGGTGATGAGCTGAATTGTCGTGGCTGTTCGTCTCTCCGTGATGGCGGTTCTGGTGATGGCCTTGGAGATGGCAAAGGGGTGATATTGTATAACTGACCGAAGGTGAAGGGTAATAAGCCATCAGACGGACTAGGGGCAGCCCCAAACCTGACTGCTACGCCGGTTACTCTGCCTTCACGCGGTGGGGTCAGTAATGGGCTTGGATCCGAATCTAAACTCTCATCGCAGAAGGAGAGAGCTGCCATCATGTCTGTAGGGTGAGCAGCATCTTGATTTGCAGTATTTGGTAGCGTCGGGGTTGCGGGGGCTCTCCTAGGCCTCATTGGCGAAACACGCCGCTCAGCGGTCGATGGCATGACGACTTCAATGGCTTTTCGATGTCAAAGAGACAGTTATCATAGAACTATTTCGTCTGACGATGTGCGACAAGCCTGCTCTTTGTATGCGTGCAAACCTATAGGCTTCCATAATCCACACCGTGAGACATGGCTGTGCTTAATGCGTTCGGTTGCAGTCCTCAACCAACCACACACACTTAAAAATGGCGCCGCAATCTTGCAGATTCCAAACACAGCCGGCCGCGTAAGTTAACTATTTTGCGATTGGGTTCCCTAATCACCATTTTACGGCGCTTGCAGGTACTTCTACCACCAATCAAGAAACAGCATTTCTAAAGAATTGTGTCTGTCGAGAAGCCATGAATATGTTTAGCGCTCTCTAACCAAGATCAGAGAGTAGACGTGCAGAACCGTTCGACGTGCATTGCATGTGAAACGAGACTGAATGGAAATAATATGTCCTCTTCAGAGCTTTGATTGTTCTCATGCGAAGGCTCGAAAGACCCCCAGTTCTGTTTCAATCGTAACTCATCCGAAGCCTTGTGTGTTATGTCCAAGACTGTCTCAAAAGAATATCATCAGATTGAGGTCCTTCTTTAACGCTCATTGTCACATTGTTCTGACAGTCAACGACCAATTTATCAGAGCCACAACCTCTTACTTAATTCCAAAGCTAAGAGGCTATGGAGAGAGCAAGTCTTAGTAGAAAGGTGCATGAGCTGCTAAATAGTAAAAGCTGGGATGTGTATTGTATCAATGATTTGCTGTCGTTTTGCTTTATACTCAGCTTACCATCTTAGATATACCGGTCGTTCGAGAAACATCTGATCGCAGTCCTCTCCAAAAGCTTTTGTTCACCTTGAAGGTGTGGGCCCCTGTTGATTCTTTGTCTGGCTATTCGTCCCTCTTGCGAAAAGAATTCCGCCCCATTTCATATTGCGCCACCAACGGATGCAGCAAGCCCGTAACCAACAATCTATCTCTATCGAGATATCCAAATGGACAAATAGACAAATAGACTCGTTGTTTCCTCCTCGAAAAAGTATAATCATTGGTTGACTCATGTTCAATCGCAAATGCAATAAGAACAATTGAGCAAAGAAACTTCTCAACCAATCGACTTGACTGTCCACACCCGACTTGGAACATGGTCAACATAGTAGATCTGCCTTGGCTCACCTAACTACCGATTCTTCCTGACCGACCTTCCCTCATCTATACCCTCTTCACAACACACCCAGCATACCTAACACCCTCTCCTCCGCCGTCCCTATTTCCTCTGGCCACAAAGCACCCCTCACTAAAGCATACACGTCCGCTCACCGATCAAGCACACATGCCATGACAGGGATGCAATCCGGTACGCCTTCTGTAGCTTTGGGCGGACCAAGGGAGATCAGTCCTTTGGCTGCCTTGATGAGGACAGTCAAGCCGGCGCCGTGGGCCAGACATTGCGAGTCGAGCGATGATGGTTGTCAGGCGGGCGGCTAAGCCTTGAGATGGCATTAGGTAGAGTAAGGTAAATTAGGCTGGAGGGATTACGTAAGTCAAAAATCACAGCTCAGCCGCTAGATTCTCTCTTGCGTAAAATGTAACGTGGTTGGTTTCTTATTCCCATTGACTCGTTGTGTCTATCATTGATGAGCTGTTCATCTATGTCTCCGTCTGATGCATCCATCTTGGGTTCGACAGATTAAATATACATGCGCTTGGGTCATCTCCTTGAGTGCGCCTCAACACCATACAGACCTGAGCAACGCCTGGATTATATCCCTCCATTGTTCGTCTCCCAAGCCGGCCAACTCATGCATAACGGCTCGTGCCAAGCCGGCTCCACTCCCTTCCGACTCCCAAGATTTCTTCCAAAAGAAGCACCTCTATGTTCAACCCAAAGCCCGTCAAGCTAACGTCTTCGCTTCCTGCTTTGCTTTTTCCTTCATTTCCTTCCAATACTTCTTTTGCACGTCCTCATTCTCCCATTCTCCAATAACCCTCCAAGCATCCCCTTCGACCATTCCGGCATCCCTGATATCACACCTGCCCCGCCCCCACTTCTCCTCGAACACCCTCCTCCCCAAGTCCATCGTCATCTCAATTCCCTTGTTGAACCCCTCCGCATCGCGATAAAAGGGTTCGCCCTGTCCGCCCCGTTGCTGGGCCTGCCAGGTATTACGTCCGTTTTTGTCCTCGTTCTTGTTGCGCTGCATTTCTTCCAGAGTAGAGAGCAGGGAGTGGTAGGCTGAGGAGTCGCGGCTGGGGGGTTCGGCCGGATTGCTGGAGGGGGAAGTTGAATCTCTGAGGTATAGTTGCTGTAGATCATTGAGGCTGGAGCCCACATCGTACACCAAGCCTGCTGACGCATCTTCGATGGTAAAATTGCGCATCCACAGGCGCTCGTGCATGTCGCAGTCGGTCATGTAAAAGGGGATCATGGTGTCCCAGCCTCCGACATCGACAAAAGCTTGAGTTCGTACCAGGGCTAGGCGGTCGTAGGCGAACCAGCGGGTTGCCAGTGAGCCATATGATGGGTTCAGAGTTTCGCGGAGGACAGAGACAGCGCGCATATAGAGGGATTTATATGGTGAGACGTCAGGGCTCTCGTCCGAAACGACGACGGTGTCCATGTGCGCCCAGAAGTAGTGGTCCCACTCTTTGTTAAGGGCGGTGAAAACGTAGAAGTTCTGCAGTTGGGCAAAGGTGAGGAGCGTAGGTGTGGTGATTACGTTGACTCCGAAGGCTTTCGTAAGGCGGTGCTGGTCGATATAGAATGGGTTTTGCAAGGTAAGAAGCCCATCACGGTTCGAGTACATAGTGCCTGTGTTATCGACAACATTAATGTCTTCCGGTGGCCAACCGGCTGTGATGTAGGAGACTACAACCTGTTGTAGAAGGGGCCAATTGCGCGTGAAGCCGATGAACAGGGGAGTCTTCTCTGGGACATGTGGCTCTGGAGGACTGTTCCATGTCGGTTTATTGGGAAGATCCGAGGGGGTTTTCGCAGTAGCGGCGAGGGGGAAACTGTCGACTATGGGAGGCGCTGGATCAGGCTTAGGTTTGTATATTGGCTTAGGGGGAGGTTGAGGTTCTGGGTCGCGAATGGATCGTGGCCACTCAAAAAAGTCGGCCCTGAGTACCAGAACAGTGGAGACAGCAAGAAAGAGAGTAAAAACAACACATAGAGTACGCTTCAGTTTGCCCTGGGACAACATCATCGTGGGGACCTGCTGAAGACGGGTATGAAGTCAGGAGCCATCTATCACAATTGGTCCGCTCAAGAAAGCATTGACCCCAGATGTTCAAGGGCGGGCTTCCAAGTGAATTGTGTTGGTTGGCTCGACTTTTCACGTTTAGCCTCGCCCCCGTCTTGCAAGTTGTTGGGAAGCAGTATGTTTTCCCTGTTAGCAGCTGTCAACATGGTTGTTATTGTAAAGACGAGGAGAAGAATTATAACCATAAGATAGGGAAAGAACAAGTTGCAGGCTGGCGCATCCTTCATCTGAAGGATTGCAACTAGTCATGTTTAGTAGTGGTGGCAATGACGAGAGGCTGAATCCTTTGGACGAGGGTGCGAAACAAGTTACAGCACGCTAAGGGACTGTGTAAGGTGTTAGCCAGCGTTCCAGCCCTGCCAGTGCCAAGCCGATGCAGCCCTACCACTCACTGCACATACTGTGCTACGGAGTACTTGCGTTCTGAACAGCTCACGGGCTGTTTCTTATTCTT
>JAABUR0100007804.1_pt1 | contig 12545 bp, 10 predicted proteins | sample 5560091 | NCBI WGS metagenome assembly JAABUR01 (sample SAMN10711879, study PRJNA513375) | rock metagenome | isolation source: Antarctica rocks | place: Antarctica: Victoria Land, University Valley sud
GAGCCGGGCAGGCGGAGATCGCCCACCTCCCGCTCAAGCACCACCCGCAGCATCGCGGCCTGGACCGACGGCTGCGCCGTGGTCAGCTCATCGAAGAACACCACCGTGTCCGGCCGCTCGACACAACGACTCGCCCATCGCGGCGGCACGAACGACACCGAATCCCCGACCCGCATCGGCAGACCAGCGAAGTCCGACGCCTCCCGAACACTGCCGATCACCACTTCGCACGGCCGTCCCAACTGGGCGGCAAGCTGCTCGATCAGCGACGACTTGCCCTCACCGGGCCCACCCCACAACAACACCGGCTGACCCGCCTGCACCGCCACCGCCAACGCCTCGCGAACCACGTTCACCCTCGCACCCCTGACCACAACGACAGGCAGCCGATCCAAACACACGTTCGGGGGTCACGCAAGGATGATCTGGGCACGGCGAAGAAGCGGCCTACGTCGGCGCGATCGCGTGGGGGAGCCGTTGCATCTGAGGTACGGGTTGTCCTATCGGATCTTCGGGGAACTGCTCGCCGAACGTGGGATCGAGGTCGACCATGTCACTGAGTACCGGTGGGTGCAACGCTTCACGCCCCTGATCGTGGATGCGGCCCGGCCGTGTCGCACGCGGTCGGTGACCGTTACTTCGTCGACGAGATCTACGTGAAGGTCGCCGGGACCTGGCGGTACGTGTACCGAGCGGTTGACCAGCACGGGGAAGGTCATTGACGTGTGTGTCTCGGCGAAGCGGGATGCCAAGGCCGCGACCCGGTCTTTGTTCCCTTTCCGATGCCGAAAAGTAACCAAAAACGGATGCAAAAGGTTGATAGAAAAAGAATGTGGGGTAGCTCAGTTGGCTATCCGCCAAAAAGCCTCTGCAAAAGCTTGCTCACATCAACCCATTTTTGGAACAAAGGTTTGGACAGTGTTCTAAGGGCAACATCAAGTTTCTCAGGGCTGTGACCAGGGAGTATGGCCGCAGAGCGAATTATATTCGATTCGAGGTTGCGGTCTGGTCCGCGCCGCGCTTGATTGACGTACATGCATAAATCATTAGCGCTTCCGCGCCACCAAACCAGACCGCCGCTCCCCACGATCGTGCCCCCGGGCGGAGACAGCCTGGATGGGTTCCACCCGGCCGGACTCTTCATTTTTGTGATGTAGAGAATCTTATGGGGAGCCCGCCATCTGACCTCAATGTCTTGGTCGCCTCCACGCCACAGAGTTGGCCCCTCGACGACGTTCTCCACGAGATGCTTCTCGAAGTCGCCGGGGATTGGGAGCCATGACACGCAAACAAGTACCAGGAGACCCTCCGCCCGACACCCACCCGGCCACCATGAAGCGGCTGTTGGCCAACGCCCCGACGACGATCAGCCCGGAACGGTTGTGGCACATCCTCGCCGTGATGAGTGCCCCGGCTGGCGAGCGGGGGCGGAACCGACCGCAGAGGGGAAGTCGCCGCCCATCGGTGAGGAGATGGCGGTGCAACTTCTACTGCGCCTGCGGGTGATGGCACCCACCCTCCTCGCCGCGGTGATCACCAGAGGCGAGGAGTTCGAGCTGGTGCGACGGCCGACCGGCCTTCGCAAGCGGGCTCCCAAGGCGTGCTTCGCGAATGCGATGAACGCGGTCATGGCTCGAGAAGGCCTGCTGTACGCGGAGGGTTTCGCTCTCACGTACCTCGGCTGGTTTCATCACGCGTGGGTGGTCGATGGCGACGACCACGCCATCGAGGTGACGTGGGAGCCTCCTGGCCTTCGGTACGTCGGCGTGACCCTGACGCCGAAGGAAGCTGCCCAACGGATCACACACCCCGATGGCGGATGGGGGTCCTGCTTCGACCTGCCGGTCAAAGGTCGCCTGAGACGATGAGAAAGTCACCAGCCCGAGGTTCGTGCCTGCGTGATCGCCTACCTGCATGACGTGGACGTGGTTCGTCCGGTTCGGGTACCAGCCGGGGTAGATGGCGTTGAAGGTGGCCTGCCCGTCAGCGTCGACGGGTTGGAGAGCGCGAAGGGACAGGCCGGAGCTGGTGTCGGAGTAGGCAGGGGTGACGGTGACCTTCAACCACGTGACGGGCGTGCCGTGTTCTGAAACGGCACTCCAGGACCACCACTCCTGCGCTGAAGGGGACTGTTGCGTTGGACGCAAAGGAGCACAATTCGGGCGGCCATCGCTGGGCCCTGGACGTGCCCAAACTGGGACATTCGCCCTCATCTCGGGCGCCTGAAGCTCCGAGGTCCGCCCTCGAGGCCGTATGGCCGTCCTCAACGCAACAGTGCCGTTCTCGGCACCCTCAGGGGGCAGGCCGACCCATCGTTCGATGCTCGGGGGGCCCTCCTGAGTGGAGGAGGCAGCTGCTACGCGCCGACGGCGGTGGCGGGCACGGCGAGGACGTCCTGCTCGCCGAGTGGGCGGGTCCAGCACGCGAACTCGAGCAGGATCTTGTCGGGGTCGAAGAAGTACACCGAGCGGATGTAGACGCCCTCGTGCAGCTCCTTCGACACCGTCCACTCGCTGTCGTCGTGATTGGAGACGTCGCTCACCGCGACGCCTGCTGCCTGGAGCTTGAGCACGTAGTCGTCGAACTTCTCGACGGGCACGTTGAACGCGACGTGGTTCATCGACGCGTGCGCGGTCGTGAGATCGCCCTTGCCCGGAAGGACTGCGGCCGACGAAACGCCGGGCGTGGCCTTTGGCGCGTTCGGGAACCAGAAGAACGCGATGCAGTCACCCCCGCCGCAGTCGAAGAAGAAATGTTGGCCGGTTCCCATCGGCAGGTCGATGGTCTTCACCAGCGGCATGCCGAGGACGTTCGTGTAGAAGTCGACCGTGCGGGCCATGTCCTTGCACACGAGCGCCAGGTGATTGATCCCGGACAGCTCAAACTTGCGGTTGGTGCCCATCGCTTCTCCTCCTCAGCTCGTGATCCGCGCCACGTGAGCACTGTCAAGGTACTCGTCGATCCTGGTGATCAACCCGTCTGCGCAGGTCGCCACGATGCAAGCCGGGAGCTCCGCACGGGTGCCGTCAGCCTTGGTCCAGCGCATCACGTGCTGCTGCACGAACCCCCGGTCGGTGACCGATCGGCTGACGTCCTCGTAGCGGCGCTCGGTGAGATTGGCGATCACCCAGGCGAGGGTGGCCAGGTTCTGCTCGGCGGTCTGCTCGATGCCGTCGGTGTTGTGCCAGATCATGGCGTCCGGGGAGTAGAGAGCCCGGACTGCGCCGACATCGCCCGCCTCGATCGCTTCGAACAACCGCTGGGCAACGGCATCGTTGCTCATGCACCGTTCGAGTCGTTCGTTAGAGCTCATATTCGCTCCTTGACCCAGTCGGCGAGAATGTCGGCGATCTCGTCTCGGTTGCCCTCGTGCTGGAAGTAGTGGTCACCGGGGACCAGCTCCATCGATTTGTCCTTCGCCCCGATCGCCTCGAACATCTTGTGAGCGTCGCTCGGGAAGATGCCGGTGTCGCCGAGGGACTGCACCAGCAGCGACGGCACCATGATGCGGGCCAGGTGCGGACCAGCGCGGCACTGCGAATCCTCGAGGCTCCACATCGACAGCCACGACCGGCAGGTGTTCGCGCGGCCGAGCCCGAACGGGCTGTAGTTCGCCCACTTCGGATCGCCGATGTAGCAACCCCATCTCCGCTCCGACGGGTCGAGCGCCAGGTCGATGAAGCGCGGATCGGCCCACACCCGCTCGACCAGAAACAGGCGGTCCCACATCTTGCGCTGCGCCAGCCGGTCGATCTCCGAGCGCGCCCACGCGCTGATCTTGTGGTTCCTTGCCTCCTGGGCGGCGCGATAGCGCGCCAGGAACTCCGGCGAGAACGGCGGGCCGTTCTCAGGGTTGAACATGTCGATCGCCGGGTCAACTGACAACAGATCGGTCTCCTCGGTGACCGACGGGTCGAGCCAGGCGGTGAACACCTCGGGACGACCGAGATGCGCCTGCAGCGAGATGTACAGGTCGCCCGGCTCGAGGTCGAGCGCCGCCTCCGGAATTGAGCTGCCGGCGGCCGGGCGAAGGTTCGGTTCGACGGCTTGGGACTGGTACGCAGCCATGAGCGACCCGCCACCGGAGTTGCCGAGCAGCACGACCGTCTCGACGCCCTGCGCCCGCAACCAGCGGACTCCGGCGCCGATGTCGATCATCGCCTGCTCGAGCAGGAAGTACGGCTCAGCCCCGCGGAAGCGGGTGTTCCACCCGAGGAAGCCGATCCCGCGCGCGGCCAGGTACTCGGCGATGTAGTGCTCGCTGAAGTCGACGTTGTAGTGGGTGGCGATCATCGCCACCTTCGGCGACTGACCCGACGGCGTCCAGTAGATGCCCTGGCATGGATAGCTGCCGTGCCCCGCCCGTGTCTGCGTCGGAGACTCGAGCGAGACCCAGGTCCGATCCACTCCTCCCACGAGGGCGGACGGTACTCCTTCCTCCAATCGACGGGGACTGTTGCGTTGGACGCAAACGAGCACAATTCGGGCGGCCGTCGCTGGACCCTCGACGTGCCCAAACCGGGACATTCGCCCTCATCTCGGGCGCCTGGAGCTCAGAGGTCCGCCCTCAAGGCCGTACGGCCGTCCTCAACGCAACAGTGCCCCATGAGGCCGATTGCGCCGATGCTCCCGATGTCCATCGGGGGAGGGTAACCATGCCGACGCCGTGCGGTCAGGTGGCGGTGCCGGTCCCGTCGAGCAGGGTCGACTGGAACTTCTCCTCGGTCGCATGCGCGGGCATCGTCTCCGCGAGGAACGACGTAAGCGCGTCGAGGAACGCCTTCGGCTCCTCGACAGGCAGGAAGTGCCCTGCGTCGGGGACGATGACGAGCCTGCTGCCGGGGATCGCCTCGTGGGCCGAGTGCGCGTGCGCGACCGGGATGATCCGGTCGCGGTCGCCCCAGACGATGAGCGTCGGGACGTCGCGGGCGAGGTAGAGGCGATCCATAGCGCTCACCCGCTGGCCGCGGGGGTCGATCACCGACCGGACGGTGTGGATGAACGCGGTGCGGCCGCGGGTGTCGGCGAGGCCGGTGTAGCTGAGCCACACCTCGCGGGCGGTGCCCCGGAGACGGAGGCCGCGGCGGCCGATGCGGCTGCCGATCGACTCGAGCTGCTCGTGGAGCCACGGGCTCAGGATGACGGGCATCACCACCTCCGCGCCGGGGAGCGCGACCGCCCTCAGCAGACCGTGCACCTCGTTCCCGAGGCCCCCGCTGGCGACGAGCACGAGGCGCTCGCAGCGCTCGGGGAACTGGTAGGCGAGCTGTAGGGCGACGCCGCCGCCCAGGGAGTGGCCGACGATCGTCGCCCGCTCGACCCCCAGCGCCACCATCAGGTCGCGGATGCCGCTGGCGTAGGCCCCGAGGGAGTAGTCGCCGCGGGGCTTCGCAGACTCGCCGTGGCCGAGGAGATCGGGGGCGAGCACGGTGTGGCTCTTCGCCAGCTCGGGCATCACCTCCCGCCACGTCGTCGAGCTGCCGGCCAGGCCGTGGACCAAGACGATGGCGGGGCCCGACCCGGCCATGCGGTACCCGACGTCGTGGCCGTGGAGGCGGATGTGGCGGAGCCGGAGCTCGTCCGTCGTCGAGATCGCGCCCATGCCATAATGGTAGGTCTCACCCGAGGGGGAACCGGGACCTGATCGAGCTGCTCGATTTGCGACGGTCATCTCAGGCCGTCACAACGACCCGCCGAGCTACCACCCCTGGACGGCACTGTTGCGTTGGACGCAAACAAGCACAATTCGGGCTCTGTCTCGATGCCTTCGGCGTTGTCCAAACCGGGACATTACACGCATCTCGGGCGCCAAGAGCCCCGAATTCCGCCCTTGAAGCCCCACGGTCGGCCACAACGCAACAGTGCCGAATGATCCATGTGGATGATGTAGGGCCGCGGAGGGGCGTCGAGAATTCTGGCTCACTCAGAACCCTGGGCACAGTCGAAGGGAACCGATCATGCAGGTTCACAGATCGAAAGTGGCAGGGGTGGCTTCGGCCGCCTTCCTGCTGTTGGGGGTCTTCCTCATAGCGACCAACGGATCAGCGGGGGCAGCGACATCTGCGTCCGGGACCGCCTTCGGGATTAGCGCGACCGGGTTGGTCACCGTGGCCCCGACGCCGACCGCTCCGCCCAACTCGTCTCTCGCAACGCTCAGCCAACAAGGTCTGACCGCAAGTGGCCTCACCGCAAATGCCTCGCCGACCTCCGGTTTGAGCTCGGCGTCGGTTGCCGCGTTCACTTTGGGCGTCACTGGGATCAGCGGAACGGCTATCAGTTCGTCCTGCGACGCCACCGGGACGACCCCGACCGGCACCACGTCCCTGGGCACCTTGGTGCTCCTCCCAGCAGGCTCACCGACTGTTCCCTTGAACCCGCCACCCAACACGACCATCTCGCTTGGGGCAACTGGTTCACTAATATTGAACGAGCAGACCTTCTCCAACGGCGGGCAGACGCTCACCGTTAATGCAGTGCACATCACGCTCCTGCCTGGGACGAACGTCACCACGGACGTCATACTGGCCCAAAGCACCTGCACGCTCGCCAGCGGCGGCACGACCGGTGGGACCACCACCACGGTGCCCCAGACCACCACCACCACAGCGCCCCAGACCACCACCACCACAGCGCCCCAGACCACCACCACCACAGCGCCCCAGACCACCACCACCACAGCGCCCCAGACCACCACCACTACGGCGCCTCAGACCACCACCGGCGGCACGACCGGTGGAGCCACTGCTGGCACGACCGGTGGAGCCACTGCTGGCACGACCGGTGGAGCCACTGCTGGCACGACCGGTGGAGCCACTCCTGGCACGACCGGTGGAGCCACTGCTGGCACGACCAGCGGCACAACTGGGAAAACAACCGCTGGCACGACCGGGGGAGCTACCGCTGGCACGACCGGGGGAGCTACCGCTGGCACGACCGGTGGAGCTACCGCTGGCACGACGGCCGGCACAACGGGTGCGACTGCTGGCTCGACCGGTGGCCAACTGGCTCGCACCGGTTCCAACTCGCTGGCCCTCGCAGGGGCTGGTAGTGCCCTCTTGGCCGCGGGCGCCCTGCTGGTGTACGCGACCCGCAAGAGGCCCGCGCACAGCGCCTGAGCAAACCCGAGCGATGCGTTTATCGCTCCTGAGCACGACTGGGAGGGCCGGCCCTTTGGGCTCGGCCCTCCCAGTCGTTTTCTGCGGTCCCCGGTCGGCTGGGTCGTGGCGGCTGGCGTCAAGATGTCCCGGCTGCCTATGACGGTCTGATGACCTTGCCGTCGAGCTGACAGGCGGCGACATCCTCCACGGCGCGCTTATGCGTCGGGAGGTGGGGGCGTCACGGAGCGCACCATCTCCTCCAGCGCTATCGTCCGGCCACCGGCGACCGACCGAAGGGACGTGATGACACGAGGCAGCGACTGACCATTGCCGTTCTGGTCCTCCTCGCAGCGGCGTGCAGCTCGACGTCTCCTCACGCGTCCCGGAAGGCCACAACTACCGCTGCCAAGACGACCACGACCACGACGAAGCTAACGACCACCAGCACCACGACAACCACGACAACCACGACGACGGTGCCGGCCACCGAGCCTCCAACGACCGAGCCCCCAACAACCCGAGCCCCCCACCACCGCAGCTCCGGTCACCGATGCTCCGCCCGTATCCGCGGCTGATCCTGCCCATTGTGTCGATGGACCTCACTGCCAGAACGGCTGGAACCTTGACAACTGCCAAGGCTTCCTAGGCGCAGTGCAGAACGCCGGACGGCCCCCCAGCTCCGGCGAAATCATGTACCTCTACACCGTGTGCGGGATCAAGTACCCCTAGGCACGCGGGCTTGGCGGTCGAGGACCGGCTCTGCACTCCAGCGCCGGCCGGCCGAGCAGCTCGAGGGCGTCGGCGACCGCTTCGACCAGCTCGGCGGGGTCACCGAACCACACTGCCGCGTCGTTGGGCTCGGGTCCGGTGCGCACAAGTCGAGCCAGACGGTCATGCGGCGCTCCTCGGGTTGCTCCAAACAGGGGGGTGCGTTGCGGCCCGGCGCCATAACTTCCGGACCGGCAACGCGGAGTGGCGCCGGGAAAAGGCGAAAAACCCCGGCGCCACGAACTACGGGCGCGCCGTAGAACCTCGTCCAGCGGAGAAGAAGATCTCGCCAGCCGAGGTTTTGAGCGCGAGCAGTCAGCAGACCCACGAGGTGGCCGGGCCGGTGATCCAGCCGGCGGCCGCCCACTCCGCCACGACCTCGGGCGGCGCGGTGACCTTGTCACCAGGCCCGTAGACGATGCCTTCGTAGGCGACCCGGAAGGGCACGAGCACTGTCACCGTGGGCTGCTTCTTGGCGGTCAGGTCAGGGTCACCTTGCAGAGCGCGGCGGCGGCGGTCACCGCCAGGGCGGGGTGCGCATGGCCTGGCACGCGAAGGAACCAGCCGCTGAATCTACGCCCTCGACGACCCCGACACCGCCGCCGCGTTCGTCGATGAGGCTCATCGACGACATGGTCGACGAGGTCCACCCCATCGAGGTGCAGTCCCTCGGCCGCACCCTGCGCCGCTGGCGGGACCAGATCCTGGCCTGGCACCGAGCGAAGGTGAGCAACGGCCCGACGGGGCTACGAACAACTTGATCAAGAGAATCAAGCGCGTCGGGTTCGGGTTCCGCCGCTTCGACCACTACCGCACCCGGGTCCTGCTCTACGCCGGACGCCCCAACTGGGACCTACTCGCCACCATCACTCCCCGCTGAAGTCCGAAGAGCCGCTTTGTGGCCGCCCGGCTCGACGGACCGGGGTAGGGCTTACCCTGACCGCTGACGGGCTGGCCCCGCGGTCCGTCACCGCTCAGGTGCCCGCTCGGGCACTCAGGTTTTCAGGAGTTCTTCGCCGTGCGCATCGCAGTTATCGCTCCCCCCTGGCTCCCAGTCCCGCCTCCGGCCTACGGAGGGACCGAGCGGGTGATCGACGATCTCTGCCGGGCTCTGCAGGCCGCTGGCCATGACCTGATGCTGTTCACCACCGGGGAGAGCGCCTGCCCGGTCGAACGGCGGTGGGTCTTCGAGACCGCTCGGCGAACCGACGGCGCTACGCCGGTGAGCGAGATGATCCACGTCATCGGTGCCTACGACGCCGTCCGCCAGTGGCGCGCCGACATCGTCCACGACCACACCCTGTTCGGGCCGCTGTACGCCGAGCGGTTCCCCGACCTCCGCCTGGTCACGACCAACCACGGTCCCTTCGACGGCGACCTCGGACCCATCTATCGGGTGCTGGCACAGCGGACCCCGGTGATCGCCATCTCTCACCACCAGGCGGCTGCAGCCCGGGCCACGCCGATCGCCGCGGTGATCCACCACGGGGTGGACCTCGACCAGTTCCCGATGGGTGGTGGCTGCGGCGGATATGCACTGTTCCTCGGACGCATGTGCCCTGAGAAGAACGTGGACGGCGCCATCCGGATCGCCCGGCGAGCCGGTTGGCCACTGCGGATAGCGGCCAAGCTGTGTGAGCCGGCCGAGTACGAGTACTTCCGATCGGAGGTCGAACCGCTGCTGGGCGGCGAGATCGAGTACATCGGCGAGGTGGGCGGCACCGACAAGCTCAGGCTGCTCGGTGAAGCGGGTTGCCTGTTGAACCCGATCGCCTGGCCGGAACCCTTCGGCATGGTGATGATCGAGGCGCTGGCTTGCGGCACACCGGTGGTGGCCACACCCAGGGGAGCGGCCACCGAGATCGTCGACCACGGTGAGACCGGCTGGCTGGCCAGCGGGGAGTCGAACCTGGCGAAGGCGATGGGCGACATCGCCCAACTGGACCGGGCCGCCTGCCGAGCGGCGGCCAAGGCCAGGTTCTCGGCCCGGCGCATGGCGGCCGAGCACGCCGATCTCTTCCGGCGATTCGTCGGCCACCGCCGTGCGGCGACCGCGGCTCCCGCACTGGCCGAGCAGGTGGGAATCGTTCCGGTCCACCACCGAGACGATGACGACCTGCTCGTCTCTTGACGTTCTAGCGTCGGAGGCGGGGGTCGCCACCAGCAGATGAGTCAGGAAGCCACCACCACCGTCAGTTCCCCGTGGGACAGCGACGCACCGGCGGCGGCCAGCCGGCTGGCTGACGACGTGACCCTGGTCGAGGGACAGACCTTCTGCATATCGGACCCGGTCGGGGACATGAGCCCCAGCCAGCCCAACGGCCTGTTCTTCTTGGACACCCGCTTCGTCTCCCGGTTCGAGCTGCGCCTCGATGGAAATCGGTTCAGCTCGGTCGGCATCGACTTTCCGCTGCCGTTCGCCGCTACCTTCGCCACCCGCGTCGTGCTCGGTGACACCGCCGATGCCGGCGTCGTGGCGTTCCGGCGCCGCCATGTGGGCCGAGGGCTGCGCGAGCGGTTGACGATCACCAACTACCAGCTCGAGCCGATCCAGTTGGTGCTGGAGTTGGCCGCTGAAGCGGACTTCGCCGACCTCTTCGCAGTGAAGGAGAACCGGGCCCACGGCCAGTCGGCGCCGGCCTGTTCTTCGGTAGCGGACGAGCTGAGCTTCGCCGAGAAGGACGAAGCCAACGCCAAGCGCACCCACCTCAGGTTCAGCCAGCGCCCCGAAATCGACACCGACGCCGGCCAGGCGCGTTGGGACCTCTCGCTCAAGCCCCACGAGAGCTGGGAGCTGTGCGTGGAGGTGACGGTGGAGGTCGACGGGTCGGAGGTGGAGACCCGCTTCCCCTGCGATCCCGACAAGGAGGACGATGCCTCCGGTCCTGCCGAGCGGCTGGCTTCGTGGCAGGCCCGGCTACCGAACATCGAGACCAGCCACGAGGGGCTGGGCCGGTCGGTCCGTCGGTCCGGTGACGACCTCGGGGCGCTGAGGATCTTCGATCCCGAACACCCTGACGTCCCGATCGTGGCTGCCGGAGCGCCGTGGTTCATGACCATCTTCGGCCGGGACTCGTTGCTGACCGCCTGGATGACGCTGCTGGCCGATGCCTCCCTTGCCGGCGGTGTGCTGGAGACCCTGGCCCGCTTTCAGGGAAGCGAGGTCAACCCTGACAACGAGGAGGAGCCGGGCAAGATCCTGCACGAGATGCGGTTCAGTACGGCCGAGGGCGTCGCCCTCAGCGGTGGCCGCTCCTATTACGGCACCATCGACGCCACCCCGCTGTTCGTGATGTTGTTGGCCGAAGCCCGGCGCTGGGGCCTCGCCGACCAGCAGCTCGAAGCGCTCCTACCCCACGCCGATCGAGCCCTGGAGTGGATCGAGCAGTACGGCGACCTGGACGGCGACGGATACGTCGAGTACCGCAGCAAGAGCGATCAGGGGCTGGCCAACCAGGGGTGGAAGGACTCCTGGGACGCCATCCGCTTCGGGGACACGACCCTGGCCGAGGCACCGATCGCCCTGTGCGAGGTGCAGGGGTACGTCTACGCCGCCTACCAAGCTCGGGCCGCGCTGGCTCGCGAAGCCGGCGATCACGCCACCGACGAACGTTGCCGTCGGAAGGCGGCGGACCTGCGGGAACGGTTCAACCAGGACTTCTGGATGGAGGAGCAGGGGATCTTCGCCCTGGGCCTGGATGCCGACAAGCGGTGCATCGACGCCGTGGCCTCCAACGCCGGTCACTGCCTCTGGACCGGCATCGTCGAACCGGAACGGGCGGCACGGGTGGCCGATCGCCTACTTCGAGACGACATGTGTTCGGGTTGGGGCATCCGTACCCTGGCGTCCTCCATGCCGGCCTACAACCCGGTGAGCTACCACAACGGCTCGGTGTGGCCGCACGACAACGCCCTGAGCGTGGCCGGACTGGTCCGCTACGGGTTCGTCGAGCACGCCCACCGGGTCATCGAAGGTCAGTTGGCTGCGGCAGCGGCGCACGGTGACCGTCTGCCGGAGCTGTTCGCCGGCTTCGGGCGCGACGATCTGCCGGTGCCCGGCTCGTACCCGTCGGCCTGCTCACCCCAGGCGTGGGCCACCGCCGCGCCCCTCTTGTGGCTGCGCAGCCTGCTGCGGTTGGACCCCGATGCACCTCGGGGCCTGGCGTGGGTCGCCCCGGACCTGCCCGACTCGATCCGCCAGCTCAGCGTGCACGGCATCAACATCGGGAACGACCGCCTCGACATCGACGTGGAGGACGGTCAGACCCACGTGTCCGCTTCGAACCCGCGGCTGCAGATCCAGGAGTCTCCGAGGCCTGAACTCTGATGTCCAGCCCGTCAAGCACGCAAACGCTTCCGGCTAGTTCCCAGCTAGTTCCCGGCTAGTTCCCGGGCAGTCTCGCCACGGCCTGGTCGTCGGCGCCCTCGGCGCGGCGGCAATCCTCGCCGGACACACGTCCCCCACTCGGTTGACCATGTCATGGAAAAGATCGTGGGCGCGACGCTTGTCGCCCTAGGCGTCTATGTGGTCGTCTCACTGGTCCGCAACGGACGGAACTTCCGGATGCGGAGCCGCTGGATGTTCATCTTCGCCGGTGTACGCCGCTTGCGCGCCTGGGCGCGGTCCGCGGACCCCAGTGAGTCGACCGAAGCCGTGTGCAGCCGTGCTCACGATCACGA
>JAABUR0100007805.1_pt1 | contig 12545 bp, 15 predicted proteins | sample 5560091 | NCBI WGS metagenome assembly JAABUR01 (sample SAMN10711879, study PRJNA513375) | rock metagenome | isolation source: Antarctica rocks | place: Antarctica: Victoria Land, University Valley sud
CTGACAGCGGGACATCCGCCCCTTGCACTGGCGACTGGCCGTCGCTCAAGTGCGGCCTCGGATACGGAATGCACCTTCCATCACACTAGCCGTGAAGGACCACGAGAGGCTCCTAACGGCGCCGCGGCGTCAAGACGTTCGAGCCGGCGCAGCACGTCGAGGTGCAGGCTGCATGGATAGTCGGTAGGATGCGTTGCTCGTCGGAATCCAGCTGACGGTGGCCACTGGGCTGACCTGGTAGGGGCGCAACAAACTCGATCTTTTCCTTGCCGGGATCCAGTGGCTCCGTCACGTGAGTCCTCATGCTGGTACTGATCGTCGTGAATGGAAACCTGCTGCGTCGGCACGCCACCCGTACCGTGGTGCGTCTCATCCACGATCGTGGCCAATATCTGCGAAAAGTCACTCCGAAGTCACGCCGAAGGCACAGGCACGTCACGGGGCATCGCTAGGCTTGAAGTGTATCTGAGGTTTGGTCGGCTTTGACCCGAAAAGCCGATGGGGCTAGTCTCACCCCGGACCCGAACAGGATCGAGCATGCTCTCCTGAACAGGTCCCCAAAGAGACCGACGGCGAGACTCAGCCGGACTGGTGCTGGATCAACAACGAGCGTGCTCTCCAGTCACAGCCATCAGAGTCACTCGACAGGACGATCACGGGAGGGCGATGGACAACACCAAGAACCAGGGCGACATAGTTCAGCCGCTGGTGCACCACGTCTCCGCGGTCGAACCTCGAGCCGTGATCAGCACAGACCGATCAATAGTTGTGCGCTTACGCCGAGTAAGGAGGAACCTCATGCGCGACGTTTGGACCATCGGGCCGACTGCAGCCGCACATGCTCTGCGTGCGTTCGGATTCTCGCCTCGCCAGGCCGAGCGCCTCGTGGCACTCAAAATTCGGTACCAGCGAGGAGCCTTCCGGGAACAGAGCACGGCTCAGAAGCGCCTGCTCTTCGCCCGCTGGCTTGTCGAGCACAATCGTCTGAGCGATGGGTAGCGGGTACCCACAAAGGATTCGTGCCCTTGGACTCCTGGACTCGTCTTCAAAGGCGCGGACGGTCGTCATATGCGATGGGGATCGCGGTATCGGTTCGGAGATGAAGCGCACGGGGTATTGGTCATACGCAAGCGGCTTGGTACTTCGCTGCGGAATAGGACCGTTGGTGAGAATCACAGGCGGTCGTTGACGTGGACGTGCGAGGCTGAGATATGACCACGATTGTCACCCAGGAAGACGTACACCGTGCTGCCGAGCAGCTCGGCATCGCTGGCAGCCCGAGTTGCGTTCATGCCTCACTTCGCTCCTTTGGCCGGGTAGAGGGTGGGGCGATCTCAGTCGTAGAAGGGCTCCTGGCGGCACGATGCACGGTACTCGTACCGACCTTTAGTTCCTTCGATGTCCCACCGCCAGACGTTCGTGCCATGCGGCCAGAGCGAAACGGCTGGGATTACGCGCCCGTCCCACGGGACGAGTCGGGCGGTCCTCGCATTTTCACACCCGCATCCATGGAACTGGATCAGGAGGACATGGGTTCGCTGTCCGCTGCGGTGCTCACGATGCGCAACCGGGTGCGAGGCAACCACCCATTGAATTCGTTCACGGCGGTGGGACCACTCGCTCACGACCTGATTGACGGCCAGGAACCGAACGCTGTGTATCGGCCATTGGAGATCTTGGCTGACCGGGACGGATGGGTTGTCCTCATGGGCGTACGTCTACGATCGCTAACATTACTTCATCTCGCGGAGAAATCGGCTGGCCGGCAGCCCTTTCGGCGGTGGGCCAACGACTCCCATGGAAGGGTCATGATGGTGGAAGCGGGAGGTTGCAGCCTTGGCTTTGATACGTTCGAGTCGGTACTGGCCCCCATGGAACGACGGACAACTGTGGGCCAGTCGACGTGGAGAGCGTATCGAGCGAAGGAAGCATTAGAGGCGGCAGGTCAAGCCATTCTCGATGACCCATTCATCACCCACTGCGGTAACGATGCGTGCCGCCGATGTCGGGATGCGGTGCTCGGGGGTCCCGTATTCGTTGGGTTGTAGGCCTGCGATCCATCTCAGATATCTTCGAGCGTCTTGCGAAAAGGCCTGCTCGAAGAAACGCGTCTCCTTTGTCCATCTCCGCTCGGTCAGTCGGGGGTCGGGATTGAGGGAAAGCCATGGTGCGCTAGCCAGCGTTGGAACTGTGCCCAGGTTCGGATCCCCTCTAGAGCAGCGTGGTAGACGTAACGGCTATGGACACCGGCTGCGGCGTAGCGAGCATCCTGCTGTACGTCACGCTTGAGGGCAAGAATGGCGGCGCGCATCTCCGCGCTCAACTCTCGAGTCAGCTGATCGCGAAGTGCAATCTCAGGGCGGGGCGGAACAACGGTCCACACGTCGATTTTCCAGGGTTCCCTGTTCTCGGCGCGGTAGTGGATACCGCAGTAAAAGCCTTCCTCTACGGGAGAGCCGTCAGGATTGAACTGGCCGAGTTGACTCGCATACCGCAACCGTGAGACGCGGGGATGGACGACAACTGGAGCCATGGCAGCGTAGGCCGCACGCAGTGTGCCAGCACCGACGTGGGCGACGAGGACGTTGAAGTCAATATCCCTGCGAACCATGAGGCCCATCGCCATGCTGCCAACGAGATGCGGCTCTCCCCACCTTTGAAGGACTGATAGTAGATGCAGGTCGTCGAGGACGGTCTGCGCTTCAGCCTGCGGCTCAACCTCACGCTGCTCATCGTTATTGACTTCTTCCAGTGTCAATGCAACCCAGTCCTGCCCTTTCCGATAGCTTGGACTTCCCTCGCGAACGCCGTACTCAATAGTAAGGATGGCACAAATGGGGACGAACTCAGGGGCAAATCACGCTCTCTACCACTCCGTCCTCTCTTCTGCGAGGCGTCCTCATCATGCTGGGTCCCGCCAAGACTCGCCGCCTCGACCGGCCGATGGCCGTCTCCCTCTCGGATACCCGCAGGTTGGCCGACGGCCACGTACTTCAGCCTCCTGCTGTGGTTTTCAGTCGCTGAAAGGCCGTCACCGAGGGTGGTGAGGCCACGAGTGCTAGGACCTGGCGAGCCGCCTCATGTGGAGCGAGCCGCATCGTATCCAGCTCAAGATCGTACAGTTCGTGAGCGTGCACCCACTCCAGATCACGAGCTGTGACCTCGTAGTGCGTTCGGTCACTGCGGCTCTGCTCTCGCCGGTGCGCCTCCTGCAGTGGAATGTGCAGGCCGATCAGCAATACAGGCAACTCTCCGAAAAGCTCAAGGTATGTCCCAAGCCGATCTGGGGTAAGGACGGCCTCTGCCACGATGTTGTTGCCGCAGAGGGCGAGCTGACGAAGTGAGCGCAGATAGCCGCCCATCACCTGAGCGAAGGATGGCGGGTTCGGCCCCGTCCAGTGCTGGGCCGTGTACCCATGGAGGAAGTCGTCGAGTGACAGGTGCCAATACGGCTCCTCCAGCATCGCCTGAACGGTCACGGCAAGGGTGGTCTTGCCGGCATTGGGGACACCATTCAGCAAGATGATCCTGCCTGGTTGATCCATTGGCTGTACTCCGAAGAAGCTCGCTTGGTTTTCACCAGTATCGCTGTCCCGTGGCTACGTCGTCCCATGGAACGAGAGATTCTCAAATACCTTCCATTGTTAAGCATCGAACGTCGTGACGGTCGAGATCAGTGCGAACTGAGAGGTGAGACCTTCCCGTCCAGACCGCCATCTATGTCGTGAATCAGAGGAGGATAACCATGGCCCGTGCGCCCCCAAGAACAACCGCCCGCCTCAATAGGATCTTGCTGATGCCGAGCCTGGAGCTCGGCATCATGTATTTCAGATACAGGAGCCGATACGATGTCCGAGCATCTCCGCACCTACGTTGGCTGGATTTCGGCCTGGCTGAAGACAGCAGCGATCCACGCCATTGACACTGTTCGGTTTGGCTGGGAAGCCCTTCTCTATCGGGACAATCGGGTCCCACTCGAGGTGCTGGTAACAAATGGCGGCCGACGCAGGAAGATCGAACGCGAACTGCGCGCCGGTGTACGCCAACTGCAACACATACTCGGTCCGCCGCCTCTGGGCGATATCGCCGTTGTCGTACAGCAAGTCATCTCATTGGATCGCCAATTCGCTGGCTGTTACCAGCTCGGCCAGCGTCCGGACGGTTCTCAATTTGCCCTGCTGCGCGTGGCACTCGAAGTGAATCACAGGCGACTCAGCAGCGACGACCTGCTGGCCGTGGTTGCCGAGCAGTGGATTGCCATTGCCAATTTGCAGTGCGGGCCGAGCCTACTCGTGGCGATCGAGTACGAGTCCAAGCAGACAGACCCTGAAAACCACGCTCCATCGCTCCGACTGGATCCGCTGATGCCCTACCGGGACGGTGTACATCTACACCGCCCCTGACTGCACACTATCCCTCCGTCATTCCCCTTCCATTGGAGGTATCCCATGTCCCAATCCATCACCCTCAAGAGCTTTGGCGAGCTCGCGGATGCTCTCGGGCTCGATCCGATCTCCGAAGACCAACCTGCCGATGCCGGCGACCGGTCTGCGGCGTCTACCGCAACCGGAAACCCGGTTCCCGACCTCGTGGATCTCCTGACCGAGCTTGAGGTCGCCAGCGGTAGTCTAGCAGCCATCGTCCGCCGAGATCAGGAGGTGCGAGCACTCGCCCTGCAGGACCTAGAACGATACGATTCCATCCTGGCGAAGCAGCGGGAGGCCGAACAGGCTCACAACCATGCGCAACGGGTCCGGCATGAGGCCGAGGCATTCAGCGAGCGAGCGTTTGCCGAAGAGGCCCGGGCCGAAGCGATCCGGATCGGACGCATTGCCGTGCGGGCCGAGGTGGCTGCGAGCGATGCCGGCAGCCACTGGCAGGCGCGCGCAGAAGAGCTTGCGTCGCAGCTAGACCTTGACCGCCTGCTGGACGAACGGCGCCGGCAAGAGGAAGCCGACAAAGCAAAAGCCGCCGAGGCCGAACGGGCCAGGCGACTTGCCGGAGCCCTCGCTCGGGCGCGTGGGGCGCTCGAAGCGGGGCGATTCGAGGAAGCGAAGGGACTGTTGGGGACCGTAGCCAACGAAAACCCCGGCAATCCTGAGATCACTACCCTCACGACCATCATCGCGCAACGCGAGCTGGCTGTCAAGGTGGACGCCGTCGAAGCAACACTGTGGGAGGCACGTCGGGAGTACCGGCGTGATCCATCGGCAGCCGTGGCGCCACTGGAGGCGCTCGATGTCGACGGTCTGCCGGAGCCGCTGGCCTGCCAGGTGTTTGGAGAATGGGCGCGAGCCTGCTCCCGCCTGTGCCGGGAACGCGGTATCATCGAGCCGCTTCGCTACGCACCGGATCCCGGTCGGGGAGTGGTGATCACACGGGAGTCGCCGGACCGCGCCTACACCGTGCTGAGTGCTCTGGGCATGGGACCGGAGTGGCGGGCGGGGATGGCCGTGAGCGAGCGCCAGGTTCGCCGCGCTCGTCCACTTCGATAGCGTGGCGAGAGAGGGTTCGCCGGACGTGTGCCGGAGGACCCTCTCGCCCACGCACTTTTCAATCGATCCTGGAATCCCAGGTCATTGGAGCATCTGAGCCCATACGACCGCGCCACGGTGAACCTGTGGGCCCGGAGCTACGCGGAGTTGAGCCGCCACCCGACCCATGGTCCCCTGATCGACGCAGCAGTCCATGCCGTCCTGGCCGGTTTGCGGCAGTACCGTCAGCCGCCATCGCTCTTCGCCGCCTTCGAGACCAACGCCGCCGCCGACTTCGCCCTGATCCGCAGTCTGTTGCCGGGCCTGCTCTCCGACGAGATGCTGTGGAGGGTGCGCGACGCGGCCTTCCACCTCCACTGGGTCGAGTTCACGGGTTCTGGGTAACGGGATGCTCGACCTCTCCCGGCTCAGCGCCGAGCAGCGGGACGTAGTGCTGGCTCCCGACGGCCCCCTCCTCATCGTGGCCGGTCCCGGCTCCGGCAAGACTATGGTGCTCGCGGCCAAGATCGCCTACCTGGTTGGGTGGCGGCAGATCCCGCCCACCAGCATCCTCGCCATCACGTTTGCCACCAAGGCCGCGCGGGAACTGCGGGCACGGTTGTGCGGCCTGCTCGGGGAGCAGGGAGCCGCGGTCGACGTCAGCACCTTCCACGCCTTCGGGCTTCGGATCGTGCGTCAGTGGGACGAGGAATTGGGACTGGGACCCGGGCCGCTAACCGTGTACGGGGAGAAAGAGGCGCGAGCCGCCCTGCGGGAGGTTGCAACAAACCTTCAGATCGACCCCGATCGATACCCGCTCCCCGAGTTAAGCGCCCAACTGGAGCGCCTGCGGTTGGGAGGCAGGAGAGCGACGCCGGAGCGAGGTACGCTGCAGGAAGTGGCTGATGCTTACCAGGAGATGCTGCGCCGCCGTGGCGCGGTGGACTATCCCGCCATGCTGGGGTTGCCGCTCCGGCTCTTCATCGAGCATCCCAGCGCGCTGCGCCTCTGCCAGGATAGCTACCGGGTCGTGCTGTGCGACGAGTTCCAGGACGTCTGCGCCAGCCAGTATGCCTTGCTCTGCGCTCTCGCCGCGCGTCACCACAACCTGATCGTGGTGGGTGATCCCCAGCAGACTCTGTACGGCTGGCGTGGCGCTGACACCCGCTTCCTCGATGGGTTCCGGCGTGACTTTCCGGAGACGCGGATCATGAGCCTCCACCAGAACTTCCGCTCCACACGGCAGATCGTCGATTGTGCCAATGCCCTGGGCGCCTCCCTCCCCTCCGGCCGGCTGCTCTGGACCGACAACGAGTTGGGTGGGGCGATACGTCTCTATGCGGCCGCCGATGAGCGAGCCGAGGCGACATTCGTCGCGGCGGAGATCGAGCGACTCGTCGCCACAAGCGTCATTGGCCGGCTGGACGAGGTGGCAATTCTGTACCGGACGAACTGGCAGGCGCGACCGTTCGTGATCGCGCTACGGCAGCGAGGACTACCGTACCGGTCCACGCTGCAGGATCGTGCCGAAGGAGCCCGAGGGGATCCGAACTCCTGGCCGGTGGAACTGCAGTGTGATGGGGAGGTGGCATGTGACGCGGACGACACGGAGGGAATCAGACTCAGCACCATCCACCAGGCGAAGGGTGGAGAGTGGACGGTCGTGTTCGTGGTGGGCATGGAGGAAGGCCTCCTGCCACACGCACGAGCACTGGCGCACGGCGCAGACCAGGGCGTCAGCATCGATGAGGAGCGGCGGGTGGCGTACGTCGCGGTGACGCGAGCCCGAGAGCGCCTGTACCTCAGTTACTGCCGCACCCGACGGCGAGGTGACCGGATCGAGATGCGTAAACCCTCGCGCTTCCTTCACGGTCTCCCGCTCGATCACGTGAAGCGGACGGCGTGAACACCAGTGCGCGGTGCGCGATGGCGTGGATCAACACCGACGCCCTGAAGCGCGATCATCCGGTCGAGGAGATCGTCGAGCGGTATGGCATCGAGCTGAGGCCGAGCGGCCGTGCGCTCGTCGGTCGCTGCCCATTCCATGACGATGGTGGCCGCCCCAACCTCTACGTCTACCCGAGCACGGAAAGCTGGTACTGCTACCGCTGCAGCGTCGGCGGTGATGTTATCAGCTTCGTGGAACGCATCGAGGGTGTTAAGTTCCGCGAGGCGGTGGGGCGCCTGACTGGGGAGCGGCCGGTGATGTCGATGGCGATGAAGCATCCGATCAGACGGGACACGTCACGACCAGGCCCCCGAACAGTATGGGGGCCGGACGAACGAGACTGTCTGGCGGCTGCCGTCGAGCTGTACCACACTCGTCTGCTCACCGATTCGGCGGCACTGGAATACGTGCGCGGTCGCGGTCTCGATGACGGCGTCATTGAAGCGTGCCGACTTGGCTACGCTGCCGGCGATGAACTCGCCGCCTATCTACGCTGGCGCCGGATTCCTGTCCGGGCGGCACTGCGCGTCGGCCTCCTGAGACGAGGAGGGCGCGAATTCATGGCCGGCCGGGTTGTGGTCCCGGAGATCAGGGGAGGTCAACCAACCTGGCTCGTCGGTCGCACCATCGATTCGCAGGCTCATATTCCGAAGTACCTCGGCCTCCCAGGTTGCAAACCGCTCTTCGGCTGGGAGGCAGCAAAGGATGCTCGGGAGGTGTTTGTCGTGGAGGGTGTCTTCGACTGGCTGACATTGCTGAAGTGGGGCTACCCGGCCCTGGCACTCGTCGGCACACACGTACGCCCGGCAGCGCTAACGGCCCTGGCACGGTTCGAGCGCATCTTCCTACTGCTCGATAGCGATGAGGCCGGTCAGGGTGCCGCTGAGAACTTGTCGCGAACGCTGGCCAGCCGGGCAGTGATTGTAAGGCTACGTGGGGTCAAAGACGTGGCCGAGTTGGCAACAGTAGCCGAGGGGGTGCACATCGTCTCCCGGGCCGTTGGTCAGTCCGACCGTGCTCGTGCCGCTTGATATCCGCATGCGGTCAGGGGAAGGAGTCAACACGACACCAGTCCGGCTCGCTTCGGGCGAGCGTCTCCGGCTGATGCTCAGTACGTCATCGACATCCATCCCTTCAGCACCACGGAGGTACACCATGTCATTCAGCCTCAATCGCACCGAGTTTATGTGGAACAAGCGAGTCGGCTGCAATTGCAGATGGCTCGCATGGACACAGGGGAGGTCCCCTCCTTCCTCGCCTTCTCCGGCTTCCGCTGCCTCCTCAGATTTCGCCCAGTCCTGCTGAGCGAGACAGAAGAGGAAGACGAGAGCCGGTGCAGCGGAGCCTGCCAGCGGCGGATACGCGCCAGGTGCCGCCCCCGTCGAAACCTGTCCGGCTATGCCTCGGGAAGGGAGAGCGGTACCGGCTGTCGGCCATCGATGTCCGTGAACGCATACTCTTGCGCCACGGCCGCTGCAACGAGGACTTGGCCGGACTTCCGCATGATGCCGTCGTCGGCGGCGAGGGCGGCGACTGCGCGACCGACGAATTGCGGAGACTCCGAGTTCGACAGATCGAAGTACTCGGCGGCTTTCATCACGCCCTCGGTTCGGACCAGACCGGGGTAGAGGGCGACCGCAGCGACATCGTGCTCGCGCAGGTCATGAGCCATGCAGGCCGCCATGCGATCCGTGGCCGCTTTCGCCATGCTGTAGAGCGCCCCCGACCCATCCTCTCGCGCGGCGATCGCGGAGACGTTCACGATAAGGCCCCGCCGCTGCGTGATCATCATAGGCGCAGCCAGCACGCTTGCCACATAGTGCGGTCGCACGCCTGCCTGGAACATCGAGTCCCATCGTGACAACGGTACCGTCCAGAAGCCCTTCTCCTTCCAGAACTCGGTCCCGTCGTAGAAACACTCATACCCGCCCCAGACGTTGTTCACCAGCAGGTCCAGGCGACCCTGCTCAGAAGAAACGCGCGCGAAGAGGCCTTGGACGTCCCCGTCGTTCCGATGATCGCAGCGAACTGCGATGCCCTGGCCTCCCAGCCCGTCCACCTCCTCCGCCGTGCGATAGATCGTGCCTGGCAGGTCGACGACAGCCCTGCATTCCTCGGTGGTTCGCCCCGTGATGTAGACGGTGGCCCCGGCCTCCCCCAACCCCAGGGCTATGCCTCTGCCGACGCCACGACTCGCTCCGGTGACGATCGCCACTTTCCCTGATAAATCGGTCATCGCTACCCTCCTATCCCAACAGCATAGGAGAAGGTGCACGGGGAACGTGAGTGATGCGTGGCGGAGGAGCAATTACGCTTGGCCCGCTGTCTCATAACGAAAGGTTGTGCTGGCGATTCTCTCCGCCGGCCCTTCCGATGTCGCGCCCCGATCTTCATTGCCACAAATGGTTCGCGCGCGGTCCGGCTCGCTTCGGGCGAGCGATTCCGGCTGATGCCATGTACATCAGCGCCACCAATCCCCCTCAGCACCACGGAGGTACACCATGCCTTTCTCCCTCAATCGCACCGAGTTGATCGGCCGTCTGGGACAGGATCCCGAGATGCGCTACACCCCCGAGGGGCAGGCTGTAAGTAAGTTCAGCCTGGCCACCGACCGACCGGCCAAGCCCGGCACGCAATCCGACCCAGACTGGCACAGTGTCGTCTGCTGGCAGAAGCTGGCGGAGTTTGCCGGGCAGCACCTCAGCAAGGGCCGGGTGGTCTTCGTGGCCGGTCGCCTCACCTATCGGAGTTGGGTAGGAAAGGACGGTCAGAAGCACCGCGCCACTGAGATCGTTGCCAGCGAACTGATCCCGCTGGACCGCAAGCCGAACGGCGAACTGCGCGTGGTGGGTGGCATGGACGATGAGGCTGATCTCCCCTTTTAGCCGGATCGACTCCCTCCGCCTGCAGCCGGTCAACGGGCGGTTGCTCTGCAGCATCTCCATCGGGAGCTGTCGTGTCTCCTCCCACGAGGTGGATCGAGAGCTCGTGATCGTGGCGGGTCGGACCTCGCCCTATCTGCGGCACCTGATCGTCTACCGGCCGCCGGTAGTGGACGGTCCACCGCGCGCTGCTTGAGCGCGATCCATCACAGCACGAGAGCGGAGTCCTGCGGGGCTCCGCTCTCTCTCGTTTGGGAGGTACGCCATGACACGGATCTACGAGACGTTGCCGCCGGTGGGGCGGCTGCAGATGACGCTGCGGGTGATGAGCCCGACCCGGCTGGCCCAGACCTTCGCCGCCTTCGTCGGGCAGTTCTACGACCGCTCCGCCTTCGACACCCTGGCCCGCCAGGTGAGCGACCTGTACGACCTGGAGAGCGCCGAGCACGCTCGAATCTTCCGCTCTCAGCTCGACCGACGCCTCTGTGACCGTTACCATGCACGTGTCGCCTGGGATGTGACCCCTCCTGAGGAGAACCACGCGGCATGACGAAACGCGCCGATATGACACAAGCAACCGAGGAGGGTGTCGAGATCGACACGGTGATCGAGCTGGTTCGACAAAACCTGCGCCTCCTGGCCGAGCTGGTCCAACGGCACGAGGTCGGTGGTCGAGCGATCCCGGTCGAGGGAAAGATCGTGCGCAAACCAGCCGATGTTGCCGGGTACCTGGGGCCAGAGTTGGCGGACCTGGCCCAGGAGCAGCTCCGAGTGCTGCTGCTCGACACGAAGAACCGAGTGCTCGGCACCAGCCTGGTCTACCAGGGTGGTCTGAACTCCATCCTGGTCCGACTGGCCGACTGCTTCCGCGAGGCGGTGCGAGTCAACGCCGCAGCGATCCTGCTGGTGCACAATCACCCTTCCCACGATCCAGAGCCGTCCCACGAAGACGTGCGAGTGACGCGCGAGGCCGGTCAGGTGGGCGACCTGCTGGGCATCGATCTGCTCGACCACGTGATCGTCGGTGGGCGGGAGTTCGTCAGTCTACGGGAACGTGGTTTGTACCGCCCGGGTCGGTATTCTTCTGCCGGCACTGGTAAGAAGAACGCCGCCGATGACGGACCGTCGTGGGACGTCTCCAATGCTTGAGCTTCCCACCGCGACGCAGGACAGTACGCACGGAATAGATGCCCGGGCGGAGCGAGCTGCCCAGCAGCTCGGTGTCGAGACGACCGCGGTCGAGCGTCTCCCGTTCGATCTCTCCGTCCTGGAGGATGAAGGGCTGTTCGTGAACGTCGACGCCCAGGGCTTTGGGCTACTCGATCGGCGCCTTGATTGGCAGGCGCTGGGCATCACCCTCCCGCCTGGATCGAATGTTGCCTTCCGTCCACCCCGGTGCGGCCTTCTACCCGACCGTTACCGGTTACCGCTGCTGCGGCCCGCCGCCCGAGCACACGCCGCGCTGCACCGCTACTCCTACCACTTCCGTTTAACCGAAACGGTGTTCGAGAGCCCAGTGTACCGATGGATTCCCTGGCGCGCATTCGAGACCTTCGAGCGCGACTTCGAGACCGCCCAGGACGACCTCGAGATCGCCAAGATCGACATCCTGTCCCAGTACCCGGTCGTGCGCGAGGAGGTCATTCAGACCTTCCTTCGCCTGGCCGCCGACTCAATCCGTAGACTGGAGGCAACCGGTCAGAGCGTCCCGACTGGATTCGAGGACGTGATGGTGCAGGGAGTGCGGGCTGCCATACCGACGCCGGAGGACCTTCGAGAGAGACTCCTCCTCCGTTACCGGGTAGGAGTCATCCTGCTGGGAAGTGAGATGCTGGCCGAACAGCGGAAGGCGCGGGATGAGCGCCGCCGGCTGGAGGAGGCGGAGACCGAGCTTCGATTGGAGCGACAGCAGCGGGACGCGCAGGAGCGGGTGCTGCAGCATGAGCTCTGGGCCGGGGAAGAGCGCATCCGCCGGCAACTCCGGGTCGAGGAGGAAGAGCGACGCCGCGAAGCTGAGGTGAAGGAGCGGCTGCGCTGGCTCAAGCTGGACGCCGCACGAGAGCGGCTTCAGGAGACGATGAGCCCACTGGAGGAAGGCGCCAAGCAGCTTCACGCCGCCATCTACCAGTCGGCCAGCGCCATTCGCGCTTCCCTGCAGCGCCATCAGTACCTACCCGGTTCCTCGGCCAGGCGGGCACGAGAGCTGACGCGCTGGTACAAACTCATGAACTGGCAATCGGA
>JAABUR0100007806.1_pt1 | contig 12543 bp, 12 predicted proteins | sample 5560091 | NCBI WGS metagenome assembly JAABUR01 (sample SAMN10711879, study PRJNA513375) | rock metagenome | isolation source: Antarctica rocks | place: Antarctica: Victoria Land, University Valley sud
AAGAACGCCAGGAAGGCGAGCGACGCGCCGACCCCCGCCCCGGCGAGTGGCCGCTCGTGGGCCAGGCGGACCATGTCGAACGTCTGCGGCTCCGAGGCGAGAAAGAGCCCGATGATCCCCAGCAGGACCGGCAGCGACCCGATGAGCGTGTAGAGGAAGAACTTCAACGCGGCGTAGCGGCGCTGCGCACCGCCCCACAGCGCGATCAGGAAGTACATCGCGACGAGCGACACGTCGAAGGCGACGTAGAACAGGAAGAAGTCCTCGGCTACAAAGAAGGCGAGCGTCGAGGCCTCCAGGAGCAACAGCAGGGCGGCTGCCGTCCGCGTCATCGGGTCGGGCCCGACTCCATAGGCGATCGAGGCGATGAACAGGATCGCCGTGAGCAGCGCGAGGGCGAGCGACATCCCGTCGACCCCGACCCGCCAGGCCACGTCGAGCGAGGGGATCCAGCTCACGGACTCCACGAGCTGCATCCCGCGCCCCGTGTCGAAGCGCAGCAGGGTTCCGAGCAACGCGAGCAGGGCGATCGTCCCGGCGGCGAGGGCGAGCACCTGTGGAGCCCGACCGCTTCGCCCCGGCAGCAGGGGCGCGACGGCGGCGCCGAGCAGGGGGACGAGGATCGCGAGCGAGAGCAGGGGCATGACCGCTAGAGCAGCGCCGCGAGGGCGACGACGACCGCGACTCCGACGAGCCCGATCACGCTGTCGCGCAGGTACTCGAACAGCCGGCCGGACTGGAGCCCCGAGAGATCGCCTCCGGAGTCGCCCAGCCGCCGGGCCGTCCCGTCCACCGCCGCGTCGACGCCGTGCTCCTCGATCCAGCGCTGGCCGCGGGCGAACGCGAGGGTGCCTGAGCCGGCGGCGTCCACGGAAGCGTCCAGCCGTCGGTCGTCGAAGGCGGCGAGGGCTCGCGAGGCCCACCGGACCGGCCGCTGGACGACGGCGCGCAGGGCGTCGTCGACGTAGAGCTGCCTGAGGGCGGCGAGCCGCAGGGCGCCGGGCAGACGCGGCGCCAGGAGCACAGCGCCGGCGCCGAGCACGAGCGCGCAGAGCCCGAGCGCGACGCCGGACGGGCTCGCCGCCGGCAGCGTCCCGCCCACGAGATCGGCGAGCCGTCCGCCGACGGCGCCGAGCCCGACGGTGAGCGCGACGAGCGCGGCCGCGGCGATGAGCATGCGCCGCCGCCCCGGCGGCACCTCGCTCCTCGCCGGACCGCGTTGCCAGAGCACGAGCGCGGGCCGCAGCAGGTACGCCGCACTTCCCGCGGCCGAGAGGAGCACGAGCACCAGCCACGCGACATGTCCCGCGGAGGCCGCGGAGACCGCGTCCTTGCTCCAGAACCCTGCGAGCGGGGGCACCGCCGCGATCGACAGCGCGCCGACGACGAACACGGCGAAGGTCGCCCGGTCCTCGCGACCCGCCCCGCGCAGCCCGTCGAGCTCCACGGTTCCGCGCGCGTGCTGGAAGATCCCGGCGGCGAGGAACAGCGGCGCCTTGCCCGCCGCCTGGGTGACGAGGTGGAACATCCCCACCGCCGGCCCGCCCGCGGCGACCCCGACGAACATGAGCCCGAGCTGACTCGAGGTCGAGCCCGCGAGCACCCGCTTGAGATCGCGCTGCGCCAGCGCGATCACCGCCCCGGCGACCGCGGTGATCGCGCCCACCCAGCCGGCGACCTCGAGCGGCCAGCCGGCGAGAAGATGGGCCGAGCGGGCGAGGAGGTAGACACCCGCGGCGACCATCGTCGCCGAGTGCAGTAGCGCCGAGACGGGGGTCGGCCCGGCCATCGCGCCGGAGAGCCAGGTCTGGAGCGGCGCCTGTGCGCTCTTGCCCATCGCGGCGAGGAGGAGACCGACCCCCACGAGGGCGCCAAGGGCGCCGGCCGGCCGAGCGGCGCCGAAGGCCAGCGTCCCGGTTCCCGCCAGGAGCGCGAGCAGGGCGAGGTAGAACCCGAGGTCCGCGGCCCGCGTCGTCAAAAAGGCGCGCACGGCGCCGGGGGCCGCGGCCGGGTCGTCACGCGAGAAGGCGATGAGCCGCGCCGACGCCGCCCCCACCAGCTCCCAGAAGACCAGCAGCGCGAGGTAACCGTCGGCGAGCGCGAGGCCCTGCATCGCCGCGAGAAACGCGAGCAGCCCGGCAAGCACCGTCGGCGCCCGCTCCTCGCGCGCGAAGTACCCACCCGAGTAGACGAGCACGGCGAGGCCGACGCTTGCCACCGTGGCCGTCATGAGCGCCGAGAGCCCGTCGAGGCGCAGTCCGACGTCGAGTCCGCCCGCCGGCAGCCACGTCACCACGTCCCGCGCCCGGCTCCCGGTCGCCGCGCCCACGAGCAGCGCCCAGGACGGCAGCGCGGCGAGCAATGCGGCCACCGCCGCGACGTCGCCTGCCCTCCGTCCGGCCGCGCGCGTCGCCATCGCGCCGAGCGCGGGCACGAGCACCGCGAGGACGAGCAGGATCCCCATCAGCCCCTGAGGTCCGTGAGGTCGTCGAGCTCGGCCGTCCGGCGATTGCGGAACGTCGCCACCACGAGCGCGAAGCCGACCGCGCCCTCGAGCGCCATCAGCGTCATGACGATGAGCACGAAGAACGCGCCGCTCGTCCCGCCCGGGTGCGAGTAGCGCAGGAAGCCGACGATGTTGAGCATCGCGGCGCCGAGCATCAGCTCGACGCCCATGATCACCATGATCGCGTTGGTCTGGCCGAGCACGCCGTAGAGCCCGACCCCGAACAGCACGGCGGCGAACGCCAGCACCACGGGGAGCGAGATCATCCGCGCGCCTCCCCGTCGGGCGCGGGCAGCCGCAACCGCCCACCCTGCTTGGCCAGCATGATCCCCCCGACCATCGCGAAGAGGATCGCCGTGGCCGCGAACAGGAACGAGAACATCGAGCGGCCCATCACCTCGAAGCCGATCTGGCGCACGTCGCGCCCGAGCGGCGCGGCCACGCGCGCCGGCCAGTCGGTGAGCACCGCGACGAGCCCGAGGGCGGCGGTCACCGCGACCGCGGCGCCGGCCGAGCGGCGTTTGTCGTGGGTCATGTCCATGCCCATGAGCCCCCCCGGGTCGCTCATGAACATGACCATGAAGAACACCATGATCACCATCTCCCCGCTCATCATCAGGAGCTGGAGGACCCCGAGGAACTCGCTGGCCAGCGCGAGGAAGACGAGCCCCTCGATCCCCAGCGCCGCGAGCAGGAGCAGGCCCGCGCGGGCCATCGAGCTGGTGCGGAAGACGTAGACCGCGGTCACGACCATGAGCGCGGCCGCGGGCCAGAAGACGAGGGCGGTGGACAGCGCGCTCACGAGTAGAAGACCAGGGTGACGACGCCGGCCCAGGCGATCGCCAGGATCGCGAGCGGGATGGCGAGCTTCCAGGTCAGCGACACGAGCCGGTCGAGCTCGAAGCGGGGCAGGCGCCGCCCGGCCGCGAGCATGAGCAGCGCGACCCCCGCGGTCTTGACCGCCATCCACACCGCGGGCGGCAGCAGCGGCCCGTGCCAGCCCGCCAGGAACAGCGCGGCGGTCATCCCCGCCACCGCGACGAGCAGGACACGGCGCGCGAGCCCGATGATCGCCGCGTGCACCCCCGCGTACCGGGCGAAGGCGCCACCCCCCAGCTCGTCTGCCGCGGTGGCGAGGTCGAAGGGCGGGAGCAGCGCCACCGCCATCGCCGCGGGCACGAAGAGCACGAACGCGGCCGGCTGGACCAGTGCCATCGGCACCGCGTGCTGGACGTCGACGATCGCGGCCGGGCGCAGCGACTCCGCGGGCGCGGCGACGGCCGTGATCGTCATGGCCAGCGGCATGGCGTAGCCGAGCATCAGCGCGAGAAAGCGAAAGCCCCCGAGCACCGCGAGCGGCGATCCCCCTCCCCAGCCGGCCATGAAGACGGCAGGAGTGACGTAGGCCAGGGCCGCGGCGAAGAGAATCGCCCCCGTCGAGAGCTCGACCCCGCGAAAGGCGGGAGCCCAGGGGACGGTCGCGAGCGCGACGACAGCGGCCACGAGCAGCAGGGGCGGCGCGAGGTGGTAGAGCCACGTGTCCGGACGCGCGGGAGAGGAGAACGGCTCGCCGAGGCGCGCCGCTCCCGCGCGGAGCACGGCGACCGGTCCCGCGGGTGCACCGGCCACGACGGTCTCGGCGACGGCCACGAGCCAGGCGCCACCGAGCGCGACCGCAAGCACGGCGAGCGGCGTCCAGTCGCTCACCCGGCCACCCCCCAACCCGACAGGTCGAAGGACGCGAGGGCGAGCATGGCCGCAGACCACTCCAGACCGACCGCCGCTTCCCCCGCGGCCCGAAGCGCGGCGTCCGTACCCGGCGCGTGGAACCGCGGGGGCTGGCCCAGCGGAGCGGGATCGGCCCGGAGCGGCCCGCGGGGACCCTCGACGGCGGTGGCGCGCGGAGCCTCGTGCCTCCCGACCTCGGGGGCGGCCTCCGCGAGCCCGAGGCTCGTGACGATCTCCCGCGCACGTACGAGCGCGCGGGCGAGGACGTCCCCCCCACTCTCCAGAACCGGCGTGAAGCCGAGCCCGACGTACGCCGGGTCGCCGGTCCGCGCGTCGCGCGCGAGCCCGGAGGCGCGCGCGGAGGGACCGGTCAATCCGAGCTCCTCCGCTCGCTCTCGGGCGAGCTGGGCGGGTCCGCGCGCCCGCCAGCTGAAGCGGCGGCTGTCGACGAGCTGCCCGAGCCGCGCGGCCGAGGTGCGAGCCCGCTCGAGCTCACGCTCGTCCGGCTCCCGCACCGCGCGCACGATCGTGCGGGCGACATCGCAGAGCTCGAACCATCCCAGCAACCGGCCCAGCGCACCGAACCACGACGCGTGCGAGCGCACCCGTTCGAGCTCGACGCCGCGCACGTCGGTCCCGCGCCGGGCCAGCGCGGCCCGCCACGCCACCGGGGTGGTGGGGTCCGGCAGCAGGCCGTGCGCGTGGAGGGTGCGTCGGAGCGCGCAGCTGGCGACGAGGTCGCCGTCCAGCGCCAGCTCGGCCACGAGACCACCGGGCAGCTGGGGAGCGAGAGGACCGAGCGTGACCTCGAGATCCTCCATCACCAGCCCGTCCGCGCTCGGCTCGCCGGTGATCGCCATCATGTCCTCGTGGTCGCCGTGCTCACCATGAGCCTGGCCGTGGTCAGACCGCACGCGGGTCGACGTGGCTTCCAGTACGGCTTCGAGGGGCGTTCCGTGGGGCAGGGGATCGCCCAGCACGCGGTGTCTGCGGCTCGTCGGCATGAGCTCCCAGGCCGCGCGCAGGGCCGGAGTGAGCTCCTCCGGGACGTGCGCCGGCCCCAGCAGCAGCTCCGTGGTCGCCGCGGTGCCCGCCACGACGTAGCCCAGCTCGTCGAGGTCGACGCCCCAGGCGGTCCAGGAGCCACCGTCCGGTACCACCAACGCGGGGGTCAGGACCACTCCAGGGCCCCCTCCCGCCAGGCGTAGACCACGCCGAGGCCCAGGACCGTCAGGAAGAACGCGATCTCGGCGAAGGCGAACAGCCCGAGGGACCGGAAGACCACCGTCCACGGGTACATGTAGGCCATCTCCATGTCGAAGGCCATGAAGAGCAGCGCGATGGTGTAGTAGCGGGCATGGAAGCGCGGCCACGCGGGGACGTCGTTCCCGCCGAGCGTTCGCCGCCCGCGGCGCGCGAGCGCGAACGCGTAGGCCCCGGCGCACAACGCGGCCACGAGGGCGAAGAGGACGAAGAGCAGGGTGAGGGCGGCCACGTGGATCCCGAGCTACCCTAGGGGGGTACGGGCAGGAGCGTCCGGACCGCACGGGCGATCTCGAGGTCTTCGCGGGCGGGGACGACGAGCACGCGCACCGCGCTCTGGGATCCGGTGATCTCGCCGTCGCCGCCGAGCGAGTCGTTGCGGTCGTCGTCGATCTCCACGCCGAGGAACCCGAGCCCGGCGGCGGCGGCCGCGCGGATCTCCGGGGCTCGCTCGCCGACGCCGCCGGTGAAGACGAGGGCGTCGAGGCCGCCGAGGGCGGCCGCCATCGCCGCGATCTGGGCGCGCAACCGGTGGGCGTAGACCTCGAGCGCGAGCCGCGACGCGTCCTCGCCCGCCGCGGCCCGGGCCAGGACCTCCTGCATGTCCGCCGTTCCCGCCAGCCCCGCCAGGCCCGCCTCGTGCTCGAGCGTCCAACCCATCTCCTCCACGCCGACACCCCGGTCGAGGAGCCACAGCAGCAGGCCGGGGTCGACGCTTCCCGAGCGGGTGGCCATCACGAGACCCTCGAGCGGCGTGAAGCCCATCGTGGTGTCCACCGAGCGCCCGTCGGAGACGGCGGCGAGGGAGGCCCCGGCGCCGAGGTGGCAGGTGACGGTCCGGGCCGCTCCCGTGAGCGCGGCGGCGCGCCGGGCCGCGTAGGCGTGGGAGAGTCCGTGGAAGCCGTAGCGCCGGATCTCCCAGCGCTCGCGCCAGGCCGCGGGCAGGGCGTAGGTCGTGGCCGCCCGGGGGAGGCCGGCGTGGAACGCGGTGTCGAAGCACGCGACGGCCGGAACGCCGGGCCGCGCGCGGGAGACCGCGTCCAGGGCGGCGAGCGCCGCGGGCTGGTGCAGCGGCGCGAGCTCGGTCAGCTCGGCCAGGGCGGCGACCACCTCGGCGTCGATCCGCACCGCGGTCTCGAAGCGCCGGCCGCCGTGGACGATCCGGTGCCCGATCGCGTCGGCCTCGCCGATCTGGTCCAGCGCCCGGTCGAGCTCCTCTGCCCTGAGCTCCCCCCGTTCGAGCGCGAGGTCGCGCGTGGCCAGGACCTCGTCGCCGGGCCCGAGCAGTCGCAGCTTGAGCGAGCTTGAGCCGGCGTTGACGACGAGGACCCGCACGGCGTGCCCGGATGGCTAGGCGCGTTCGCCGCGCTGGGCGTCGGTGGACGCCTCGGGGGGCGGTGCCGCGCCGGGCCACACCCAGTCGCGCACGTCGGGCATGTCGTCGCCCACCTCGCGGGTGTAGGCGCGGTGGCCCAGTCGCTCGTCGGCCATCTGCTGGCGCAGGTGCGCGGCGCGGTCGGCGAGGCCCGGCACCCGGTCGATGACGTCGATGACGTCGATGACGAGATGGAAGCGGTCGAGGTCGTTGAGCATGAGCATGTCGAACGGCGTCGTCGTCGTTCCCTCTTCCCGGTAGCCGCGGACGTGCATGTGGGCGTGGTTGTTCCGGCGGTATGTCAGTCGGTGGATGAGTGTGGGGTAGCCGTGGAAGGCGAAGATCACCGGTGCTCCGGTCGTGAACAGGGCGTCGAACTCGGGGTCGGAGAGGCCGTGGGGATGCTCGGACTCGGTCTGGAGGCGCATCAGGTCGACGACGTTAACGACCCGGACACGGAGGTCGGGGAGGTGCTCGCGCAGCAGGGACGCCGCGGCGATCGTCTCCAACGTCGGTACGTCGCCGGCGCAGGCGAGCACGACGTCGGGCTCGCCGCCCGCGTCGCTCGACGCCCACGGCCAGATCCCGATCCCCCGCGTGCAGTGGGAGATCGCCTCGTCCATGGAGAGGAAGTTCAACGCGGGCTGCTTGCCGGCGACGATCACGTTGACGTAGTGCCGGGAGCGCAGGCAGTGACCGGCCACCGAGAGCAGGCAGTTGGCGTCCGGCGGGAGGTACACGCGAACGATCTCCGCGCGCTTGTTGATCACGTGGTCGATGAACCCCGGGTCCTGGTGGGAGAAGCCGTTGTGGTCCTGGCGCCACACGTGCGAGCTCAGCAGGTAGTTCAGCGAGGGAATGGGCCGGCGCCACGGGATGCCGCGGGTGACCTTGAGCCACTTCGCGTGCTGGTTGAACATCGAGTCGACGATGTGGATGAACGCCTCATAACAGTTGAAGAGCCCGTGCCGCCCCGTGAGCAGGTAGCCCTCCAGCCACCCCTGGCACAGATGCTCGGAGAGCACCTCCATGACCCGGCCGTCGGGCGCGAGGTGGTCATCGGTCGGAAGCCGCTCGGCCTCCCACGTGCGGTCGGTCGCCTCGAGCACCGCACCGAGACGATTGGACGCGGTCTCGTCGGGGCCCATGATCCGGAAGTTCTGAGGGTTGTGGCGCATGACGTCACGCAGCCACCCGCCGAGCACGCGGGTCGCCTCGCTGGAGGTGGCTCCGGGGGCGGGTACGTCGACCGCGTAGTCGCGGAAGTCGGGCAGATCGAGCGGCCTGGCCAGCAGCCCGCCGTTCGTGTGCGGGTTGGCGCCCATCCGCCGCTCGCCGCGGGGCGCCAGGGCACGCAGCTCTCCCCGAACGGCGCCGTCCTCGTCGAAGAGCTCGTCGGGGCGGTAGGAGCGCATCCACTGCTCGAGGAGCTCCACGTGATCCGGGCGCTCGGCGAGCTGCGCGAGCGGCACCTGATGCGCCCTCCATGTCCCCTCCACCGGCAGGCCGTCGACCTCGTGCGGACCCGTCCATCCCTTCGGGGTCTCCAAGACGATCATCGGCCACTCAGGACGGGTCAGATCGCCATCCTCGCGCGCCCGGCGCTGGATCTCGGCGATCTCGCCGACGACTTCGTCGAGCGTGGCGGCCATGAGCTGATGCACCGTTGCGGGGTCGTCTCCGGAGACGAAGCGCGGGGCGTATCCGTAGCCCGTGAGCAGCGCGGAGAGCTCGTCGTGCCCGATGCGGGCCAGGACGGTCGGGTTGGCGATCTTGTAGCCGTTGAGGTGCAGCACGGGCAGGACCGCGCCGTCCCGGGCGGCGTCGAGGAACTTGTTCGAGTGCCAGCTCGCCGCGAGCGGACCGGTCTCCGCCTCGCCGTCGCCGACGACGCAGCACACCAGCAGCTCGGGGTTGTCGAACGCCGCACCGAAGGCATGGAGGAGCGCGTACCCGAGCTCCCCGCCCTCATGGGGTTGATCATCCAGTGGCTGCTCGACCCTCAGCGCCTCCTCAGCGGTCCGCAGATAGCCGAGACCCTGCAACGCGCCGCGACGCTCACGCCCGCCCATCCTGCCGTGGCAAGCGGCCTCTGACCACCAGGTCAACGGGCCTGCTCCGCTGCCTAGCCGTGACCGCCGGCGGACGGGTCGCAGTAGTCGACCTCGGAGGTGGGGCGGAAGTCTCCCGTGAGGATCCGCCGGACGAACGGCCCGCCCTCGGCCATCTCCTCGGCGGAGACGTCGAGGGTGAACTGCGTCCCGCGCGCGAGCCTCTGACCCCCGACCGCAACCGGCTTCGTGACCTCGTAGATCGGCGACCACGGGCAGCAGAAGTAGTTGCCGAGCGGTCGCCCCTGCGTCCGCGCGTAGGCGAGGTAGTTCTCCCGCATGCCCTCTTCGATCTGGGACTGGAGCTCCAACGTGCGCCGCGGATCGGGATCGGCCCGCCAGAGCTGCTCGATCGCCCGCCGCGCCCTCCGGTCGCGCTTCCAGCGCTCCCGCGTCTCCGGGTCCGTCAGCAGCCAGGGATCCCAGCCGGGCTCGCCCGGCCCCGGGAGCCGCGGGGCGCTGGCGGCAGGATCCGGCGACCCGTAGGCGTCGGGGCGTTCGTGCAGGCGCGGTGCGGCGGCGAGCTGCCCGACCTGGTGGGCGCCCTCGATCGCCCGCTTGAGGCCGTCCTCGATGCGCTCGTGCAACTCGAGCGGCAGCTTGTCCTGGTCGAGCGCTTGGGCGTACTCCGCCGCGCTCATCGCGGCCGCCAGGCGGCCGCGCAGGGCGGCGACGTCGTCGCGCTGCCCCTCCCCCGCCGAGCGCTCGGCGTCCGCCAGCGCGAGCTCGGCGTGCTCGCAGAGGCTCTGGCAGGGCCCCGGGCTCGGCGGCAAGCGCGGCCCGGCGCTCCTCGGCGTCGGCGAGGGCGTCGTAGACCGCGAGCCCGGCCCGGCTTGTAGGCCTCGAGCATGTCGGCGGAGACCTCTCGGTGCAGGGTCGCGCGCAGGCGCGTGGTCAGGCTGGGGCCCGCGGCGTCGGTCATGCCGTCAGTGTGACCCGTACGGCCTGCGCACGCGTTCACCGGCCGGGCCAACCTCCCCGGTGGGCCGCGATTCCGCTTCCCGATCTGGTCCTACCACCTGTCGGAGTACCGGTACACTGGCCGTGCACCACCCCGACTGCCACCGGCACGAGAAACCAGTGACTCCCACCCAACACGAAGCGCTCCCCCGGGAAGGCGAGCCGAAGACCAGCGAGCGCCGCTGGAGGTGGCCCGGCGCAGCCTCGACGCCCAACTCGGACACCCAGCCACTGCATTACGCACTCCTCGAGGGAGTGTTCCTGACCGGGCTCGGCGCGGTGATCGCGGCGGCGCTCGAGCGCGAGCGGGCGGGCGCCGATCCGATCCCCCGCAGCGAGCTGCCGGTGATGGCGCTCGCCACGTTCACCCTGGCCGACACCCTGGCCAAGGAGAAGATCTCGACGTGGATCCGCGAGCCGTTCGTCCAGGAGGCGGCGGATCACAAGCCGGTCCGCCCGGAGGGAGGCGGGCTGGGCTACGCGATCGGAGAGCTCATGACGTGCACGCGATGCGTGGGAACGTGGAGCGCCCTGGCCCTCGTCGGCTTGCGCACGGTGTCTCCGGCCGCCGGACGCACCACGGCAGCGGTCCTGGCTCTGGCCGGGGCCAACGATGTCGCGCAGAGTGGATTCCGGCTCCTCGTCGAGCGCACGAACTCAGCGATCAGCGAGAACGAGCGGTAGCCGACCGCGACGCCCGTCGGGTTCCTGACGCTGTGCGGTCAGCCAGCCCGCGCCGGGCAGGCGACCTGGCCCCGCAGCCGCACGGCCAGGCCCGTGAGCAGCAGCGCGATGCTCAAAACGCCGAGCACGGGCTGTAACGGCGCCCAGTAGCTCAGCGCGCCGCTCACGCCGATCAGCCCGACCACGAGCTTGTTGCAGATCGGGCAGCCGACGGCGAAGGTCGACAGCAGCGTGGCGCCCAGGGTGCGGCGACCGCGATCGGGCACCGCGGGCGCCGCGGCACCGATCCTGGCGTACGTCGCCGCGGTCAGCCCGACCAGCAGCGCGGAGATCGCCCACACGGGATAGTCCCACCATGTCACCGGCGTCATCCGCGTGTAGAAGCTCGTGCGGACGATGCCCGTCGGCACCCCCATCGCCAGCGCCGCCAGCCCGGCCGCCGCGACCGCGACCGCCCACCGCCGCAGCGGCCACGCCCGCACCGACGCGAATCCCAACCGCGTCTGCTCGAGGCGCGATCCAGGCGGTGAAAAGCGCGCGGCGGCCATCGGTGTCATCCTACCTCCTACAGCTCGTCGGACGACTACGGCGCCTCCGCAGAACCGGCTCGGGACGCCCAGGCCCGGCCGTCAGCTCGGCACGGCGTAGATCCAGCCGCCCCGCTCGACGACGTGCTTCTGGGCCAGCGGGGTCTGTGCGGGGCCCTGCTCCACCGCGCCGGTCCTCGCGTTGAACACCGAGCCGTGGCAGGGGCAGTAGAGGGTGCCCTGCTGATACTCGACGGGACAGCCCGCGTGCGTGCAGATGGCGCTCGTGGCGCTGAGGCGACCCGAGGCGTCGCGCACGACGATGTCGGGTTGACCGTCGGTGGGGTCGCGGTAGGTAGCGCCCTGCCCGGCCGGGAGTCGACGGGAGGGGCCCAGCCGGACCCCCCCGGTCGGCGCGGCCGAGCCCGGCCGGTGATGGTGCACGGGCAACGCGTTGCCAGGCGTCGTCGCGGTATGCGAGCCCGCGCCGGCCGAGAGCGAGCGCGTCGAGGCGCCACGATAGCCGCCCCTGGTCACGGTCGCGAGCGCGGCGAGCACGACGGTCGCCGCGCCGCTCATCCCGAGAGCACGCCCGAGCGCGGCTCGCCGCGTGAGCGCCTCGGGCGCGACCTGAGCGCCGCTCGGCCTGGACCGCACGGGCTCATCGCGGCCTCGACGAGGCCGTGCGATGAGCAAGCGGTCGACCACATGGTCAACCGCCGGCTGCCCCTGCGCTCCGGCGAGCACGAACGGCAGCCACGCGAACACGAAGACGATGTCGGACCCGAGGAAGTAGGGATACGTCTTCCAGCTCGCGGTCAGGAAGAGCAGGAGGTTGAGGCCCAGTCCGGCGAGCGCGGCGATCCGCGTCAGCAGGCCCGCGGTGACCAGGACTCCGACGAGGATCTCGACGAGCGCCACGCCGACGCCCGCGAGCGCGGGCGACGGAAGCGCGAGGGCGCGCAGGACGAAGCCGCCCGGGGTACCGGTCGCGAACCCGTGCAGCTGCGAGCCGATGTAGGTCGCGGCGCCGGGATGCAGGAAGCCCGGGTCGTTGAGCTTCTGCACGCCGCCGTAGAGGAAGGTGATGCCCAGGAACAGGCGGAGGGGAAGAAGCGGGAATCGCACGGCGAATCGCACGGTAAGAGGCGGCGGGAAGCCCCGGGGAAGCGCCGGGCAACGATTCGGTAAAGGACGTTCCGGCGTGCGATCCGCCGGACCGGTGATCGACGCCCACGCCTACGATCGCCGGTGTGCTGCGCCTCCTGCTCGCCGAGGACGACCCCGGGATTCTCGAGCCCCTCACGAGAGCTCTGAGCAGGGAGGGCTACGCGGTCGACGGGGTGACGAGCGGAGCGGATGCGGCCCGCATGGGAGCCGCCGGCGGGT
>JAABUR0100007807.1_pt1 | contig 12542 bp, 10 predicted proteins | sample 5560091 | NCBI WGS metagenome assembly JAABUR01 (sample SAMN10711879, study PRJNA513375) | rock metagenome | isolation source: Antarctica rocks | place: Antarctica: Victoria Land, University Valley sud
ACGGTTACATAACCTGACACTGTGATAGTGTTTTGCCACGATCGGGCTGATTCCCTGATGACGATCCCACCGGATCCGCCTCCGAACGGCTCCGAGCGGGAAGCGGAGCCGACCGACCTGGGCGCCGTCGTTCGCATGCGTCGCGAACAGCTCGGCATGACCCAGGAGATGCTGGCCGAAGCCGCCAGACGCATCCTCCGCGGCATCAGCGACATCGAGGTGGTCAGGAGCCAGTCACCTCAGCGCCCCATGATCGGCCTGCTCGCGGTCGGTCTGCATCTGATCCCCAGCAACGCCGCAGCCTGCAGACGCTCTTTCCGACTCGCGCCCACCCCTCCCACCGGCATCAGCGCTGGCCGTTGGAGCCGTCGGTTGAGCCCGAACTACCACTCGGGACCAGGGTGCCAGACAGCGCCGCCGCACCCTGGCCGGACGGGCCACTTTTCGGCCAGCAGGCGCTGATCGATCACGCCATGACCGTCCCGACCGGGCCGGGCCGTCTCGTCACGCTGACCGGTCCGCCCGGCGTAGGCAAGACCCGGCTCGCGTTCGAGCTTGCCCGCCACCGGGAAGTGACGGCAACGGTCGACGCGGTCGCGTTCGTCCCACTGGCGCAGGCTCGCTCCGTCGACGAGGCGCTCGGACTGATCAATTCGGTCCTCAACATCACCGTGTCATCCCCGCCAACGCCGATCTCCGTCCTGCGTGCTTTCCTCCGGCAGGGTCCATTGCTCCTCGTCCTCGACAACGTCGAGCAGATTCCGGATATCGAGTCGCAGTTGACCGAGCTCGTGGCCGGCGGGCCGGTGGTCCGCCGGTTGGTCACAAGCCGCCACGCTCCCTCCCTTCGCCTTGGCCGGCAAGTAATCGTGCGGCCGCTGGATCTCCCCGGACCACGGCCGACCAACGACGCGTTCAGTTCCAGCTTCCGGTCGATCGCGAGCGTCGCCTTCGTTCTGGAACGGCTAGAGCGGTCAGGGGTCCGAATCCGCCTGACGACGGCCGTGATGACCGACCTCGCCGATATCTGCCGCCTGATGGACGGCCTGCCGCTGGCGCAGGAACTGGCCGCGGCCCGCCTTCGCTCGATGGCGCCGGGTGATCTGCTCTCGCAACTGCGATCGCGCCACACGCTGCCGTTCCCGGACCCGCGCGGAATGCGCGACCGGCACCGTTCACTCCGAACGGCGATTGGCTGGAGCATCGACCTGCTGACGCCCGAAGCGAGATCCGTCCTCGCCCGAATCTCCGTCTTCAGCGGTGGCTTCACATCTGATGCCGCGGCGGCCGTTGTCTCGCGACTCGTCACCGAGGGGACGCCGACGCCGCCACCGGTCGTCATGACGCTCGCGGAGCTCGTCGATCAGCATCTGCTCGTCCTCAGCCATCCCGTCCGCGAGACGACGTCCGCCGACGAAACGGGCGGCCACTACCACCTCCTCGAGACCATTCACGACGTCGCCTCGTCGATGCTCCGCCAGTCGGACGAGGCCGAGGATGTCCGCTGCGCCCACGCCCACTGGTGCTCGGAGCTGGTCGAGGTCGCCGAGCGGGCGCTGCTTGGCGCTGAGCCGGGCGACTGGCTGCGGCGGCTGGACCGTGAGATCGGCAACATCCGTGTGGCGTCGGACTGGCTGGCCGGGCTGGGACGAACCGGCGACGCCGTGGCCGCTGGCATAGGGCTCGATCTCACAGCACGACTCTGGCAGTACTGGCGCGTCCGGGGCCTCAGCGACGAGGGCCAACGGCGGATCGAGCGAGCACTGGAGGTCGCCGAACCGGTACTGGGTCCTGGTCCCAATCCCAGCCGGGCCCGGGCGCTGAACAACCTCGGCATCCTGGTGCTGGACACCGGAGATACGGAGCGGACGAAGGCCCTGTTCGAGACGAGCCTCGCCATGTCACGGGCGATGGCTGACGGACGTGGAGTCGCCGACACGGTCAACAACCTCGGCATGCTCGCGGTCTACCACGGCAACTATCTCGACGCCCAGCAGTACCACGAGGAGGCCTACCGGCTTCGGTTGCCGCTGGGAGATCCCCAGCGGATGATCCTCTCGATGCAGAACCTGGGCGATGTCGCGCTCGATACGGATCTGCCCGATCTCGCGGTCGAGTTCCACACCGAGGGCATCCGGATCGCCCGGCAGGTCGGCGACCGGACCAGCGCGGCGTATGGGTATATGGCGCTCGGCGAGGTGGAGACCGCCCGGGGCCGCTACGGGCGGGCCCGCCGGTACCTGACCAGAGCACTCGACATCTTCGACGACATCGGCGACCAGCTCGGGATGGGGTTTTTGGCCAACACCCGGGGATACCTCGCCCAGCAGCAGGGCGACTACCGGGCGGCGCTGGCCTGGCAGAAGCGGGCGCTCGGTCACTGCCAGAAGTGCAACAACCGCCGGGGCCAGGTCGCCGCGGTTGAGGCTGCCGCCCTGGCGCTATTCGCCCTCGGCCGCGGCCAGGTGGTGGCCGATCTGCTGGCCAACGCCCAGCGCGTCCGGGCGGATGAGCGGATGGGCCGGCCGCCGAAGCGAAACCCGCCCATTCAGGCGGTCGTGGATGCGCTCGAACGGGACGGTCACGTCGCGCTCGACAGCATCCCGACACCGATGACGCTCGACCAGGTCGTCGGCTTCGCGATCCGCATCGAGCCTGTCCTGCGGCGCAGTCACCGTCCACGCCGTATCCGGGCCAGCCGGCTCCGCACCGGTTGGTGGCCGGACAGTCCGGGTACGGCGCTGGCCCGACGGCAGTACGAGTCAGCCCTCGGGAATACCAAGCGCTCGCCGGGTCGTTCGGACTGCATCCATCGCGACGGAGCGACCATCGGATGAGCCGCCACGGAGCCGGTTCTTGACAAGCGCGAAGGCGAAGCCGTAGTCAGGATCGGCGAAGGCGATCGACCCGCCGTAGCCGGGATGACCGTACGCCGAGATCCGGCTGCTCATCGGACTGTCCGGGTGCCCGAGGAAGTAGCCGATCCCCTTGGGGTCGGCCGCTTCGAGGACGAGGTCCCAGGCATCGGTCTGCAACGCCGACATCGCCCGGACCCGAGCGGCGGGCAGCAGCCGGACGCCGTCCACATCGCCGATCGTCGCGGCGTACAACCGGGCCAGCGCCCGGGCACTGCCGATCCCCCCGGCGCCCGGAACGACCGCGCGGCGGACATCGGGCCGGTTGAAGCTCTCGCCCAGCGGGTAGAAGGCCGGCGGAACCGCCAGCCAGGCGTAGGACTCCGGCGACGGAGGGGACTCAGCCTGGAGAGCGTCGTCCATGCTCAGGGGCGCCAGACGCCCGTCCGCCGATTCCGGCAGGCCGAGGAAGAACTGGTCCGCCATCCCGATCGGCGCCAACAGTTCCTCGCGGACGAACTGGTCGATCCGCCGGCCGTCGATGGCCTGGACGAGGCCGCCGACGATCCAGCCGTGCGTGATCGAGTGGTAGCCGACCGCGGTGCCGGGCTCCCAGAGCGGTGTCTGGGTCGCGACGGCCTCGGCGACCCGGTCGAAATCAGCCAGGTCGGCGGGACCGATCCCGGCCGGGACCTGCGGGATGCCGCCCTGGTGCGAGAGCGCCTGCGCGACTGTCACCGTCTCCTTGCCGTTGACCCCGAACTCGGGCCAGTAGTGCGCCACGACCTCGTCGTACCTGATCTGGCCGCGCTCGGCGAGCAGGTGCACCGCCATCGAGGCGATCCCCTTGGTGACCGAGAACACCGTGGTGACTGTCTCACCGTCATAGAGCCGGCCGGTCGTCGGGTCAGCTACACCGTCCCAGGCGTCGACGACCTGCACGCCGTGGTGATACGCCGCGACCTGCAAGCCCGTCTCGCCACCCTGCCAAACGTACTCATCCAGCACTGTCTGGACGGCACGCTGCGCCTGCGTCTCGATCGTCATTCCCACCCTCACCATGTACACGGGTCATGACATCGTCGTCGGAACCGGCTCCCGATCGATTCGCCGATCAGACCGGCTGGTCGCGCCATGAGTGCTGCGGACGCCAGTTGAAGACCCGCGCCATCTTGCCCACATCGAAGGCCGAGGCCGTCGGACCGTGGCCGGCCACGATGCGGTCCTCCAGACCCTCGCCGGGGAAATGGGCGGCGATCAACTCGGCGAGCGGCGTGTCGTTCACCGTGTCGGCCGCCGCAACGAGGAACACCTCATTGCCGGAGGTATCGCCTTCGAGCGCGGCCAGGAACGCCGAACCGACATCGCGGGCATCGACATAGCTCCAGAGGTTGAAGGCGCCTCGGGCCTGATTGCGGCGGCGCTCGGCCAGCATCTCGCGCCCGTTCTCGTCATTCGGCATGACGTTCGACAGCCGCAACCCGACGAACGTCGTCTCCGGATAGCTCTGGATCATCGAGTCGGCGATGATCTCACTCAGATACTTGCTCAGGGCGTAGGCATTCGGCGCGTCCAGCCGGAGGGACTCGTCGAACGGGATCCGGTCCGGCCGGCGGCCATGGACGATCCCCGTCACGGTCTCGCTGGAGGCGTAGACGATCCGCCTGACGCCCAGATCCCCGGCGGCCTGCATCAGCGCGTAGGCCGACAGCGTGTTGTTGGTGAAGACGTCGATCCGGGCCTGGCCCTGCGGCGACGGGTTGGCGGCGAGGTGACACACCGCATCCGGCCGGAACTGGAACAGGGCGTCGTAGACCTCGCCGATCTCGGTCAGCTCGACCCGGCAGAACGTTCCCGGCAGCTCAAGGGCCGAGGCCGGCGGACGGAGGTCGAAGTTGATCACCTCGTGCCCCGCCCGCGCCAGACTTCGCACGACTTCGCATCCAGCCTGACCGCTGCCACCAGTGACGACGACTCGCATTCGCTGTCCTTCTCTTTTCGCCATCAGGCGTCCATCGGTCCGGGTCGGACTTCGGGGTTGCTGCCAACACGGTCGCACGGCGCGGACCATGCGGCGTGTATTGCCAATGGCAGACGGAGATCGTCGGTTCCGGATGTCGCCAGGAGGAGCGTTCGTAATGTGCAACCACGAGATCATGCGATCCGTCGAGATGGCCAGCCGCTCCGATCATCACCGCCGACTCAACCGGCGGATGGCGATCGGCGGCGGACTCGGACTGGCCGCCGCAACGATGTGGACCCGGACCGGCCGGGCGCGGAGACAGGACGACGCGCGATCCGCGTCCGATCAGGTGATCGACCTGACCCACCGGCTCTCGCCCGACTTCCCGGTCTACCCCGGCTACGCGCCCTTCTCGGCAATCGTCACGAGCACGATCGACGGGATCGGGTCGCTCTCACGTCAGGTCACGATGGAGGAGCACGTCGGCACCCACGTCGACGCGCCGGCCCACTTCATAACCGATGGCGACGATGTCAGCACCATATCGCCGGAACGTCTGGTCGCGCCGCTGGCGATCCTCGACATCTCGGAGCGGGTCAGGGAGGACGATGATGCGACGGTATCCGTCGACGACGTCCTCGCCTGGGAGGACGAGCACGGTCTGCTGCCGTCCGGGGCGTTCGTCGCGATGCGTTCCGGTTGGGACAGCCGCGCCGGGGACGCGGACGCCTTCCTGAACATCGGAGACGATGGTCTACTGCACTTCCCGGCCTGGTCTCCGGCGGCCGCGGCGTTCCTGGCCGAGGAGCGCGACATCGTCGGGGTTGGCGTCGACACGATCAGCATGGACAACACCAGGTCGCCGACCTTCGAGTCCCATGTGATCCTCCTCGGCGCCGGGCTCTACGGCGTTGAGAATCTAGCCGGCCTGGGCGACGTCCCGGTGGCCGGCGCGACGATCGTCGTCGGCGCCCCCCGGTTCGCAGGCGGCTCCGGCGGCCCGGCCCGCGTGCTTGCCCTGACCTGACCGGCACGGCCGGATCGTGAGGACGACGCGGACCAACGTCCTGCCTGAGTGGGCTAGACGTCCACCTCGAACACACCGAGTCCAGTCGATCGGCCTGGTCGGGGCACTTTGTCGATGACAGGTGATAGGGTGATCCGTAACGTCGCATGGGTCAGTACCGGTGATCCGTTGCATCGATCCCGGCGTTCAACCTGATGAGACCACCAGGTCCGTCTGGCAATGCCGCCGTCCCATTCCCCTCGTTCCACCAAGGAGTCAGATCATGTCACAGGACATCGCCGATCGCTTCATGACCGCTATCCGCGACGAGCGCGCCAGGACGACCCGTCGCACCCTGCTCGGCAAGTCCGCCCTCATTGGCGGCGGTGCCGCCCTCGCCATCTCGGCGGTTCCGACGTTCCGTGCCACCGCGCAGAGCACCCCAGCGGCGGACGGCCTCGCGGCCGACCCGTACTTCGAGGACGACGGCATCAACATCCTTAACTACGCCCTCACCCTCGAGCACCTCGAGGCCACCTTCTACCGGAAGGCCCTGGCCCAGTTCACTGCCGACGACTTCGACGGGGGCCAGGTCGTCTACGACCTGATCACCCAGATCGGCGACCACGAGGCCGCCCACGTCGAGGCGCTCACGGCCACCATCGAAGACCTCGGTGGGACCGCGGTCGAACAGGCGTCCTACGACTTCGGCTACACCGATGCCCCCTCGTTCCTGGCGACCGCCGCGGCGATCGAGAACGTCGGCGTGTCGGCCTACGCCGGTGCCGCGCCGTCGGTCGCCGTGCTGGCCCCATCGCTGGTCGCGACCGCGCTCGGCATCCACAGCGTCGAGGCCCGCCACGCCTCGTACGTGGCATCGCTGCTCAACGACCCGGCGACGAGCCCGTTCCCCGATGCGGTCGACGCTCCCCGCACGCCGGACGAGGTGCTGGCGATCGCCGGACCGTTCATCGTGTCGAGCGACACCGCGACGCCAGCCGCGACGCCGGCTGCCACTGGGACGACCGCCACCGTCGACATGGTCGACTTCGGCTTCGAGCCGGCCGAGCTGGAGATCGCGGCCGGAACGACGGTCACCTGGACGAACACGGGTCAGGCGACCCATAACGCCAGCGCGGACGATGGCAGCTTCGAAACGGAATTTCTCAGTAACGGCGGGAGCGCGTCGGTCACCTTCGATGAGCCAGGCACCTTCTCGTATGTCTGCACGCTTCACGCGGGTCTGATGCAGGCGACCATCACGGTGACGTAGCGATCCGCCCCGGGTCCGCGGTTCGGCTACCGGATATCGTCGGGTTCTGAAAACCGCACAGGGGAGCAGGTCGCTGGATTGTCCAGGCACCTGCTCCCTCGCGTTCACAGAGCGAACACGATGACCGACCGATGAGCTCAGAACACGTCCCCGACCGAACTCCGCACTCCCAACTACGACCTCTCATGCGGAATCCGGATGAATACCCAACGGACGCGCACCGCGCCGTCTGACGATTCCTCCCCCGGCCCCTCCCCGCTGCGGCGGAGAGGGGAGTCGAGCCCAGGCGGAGCCGCGCAGTTCAACGCATTCATGACTCGGATTCCGTATCAGACCGAGGTCCACCGGGACACCGACTCGATACCGAACCCTGGTGCCGGGCCGACCACCCATTACACATCCCGTCGGACCCGGTCGACTCCGCCGTCAGGTCCGCTCCATTTCGTCCAACGAAGTCCGGGCGAGTTCGCTTCGCCGCATTCATGAGGTCGCGTGCTGGTCGAGCACTCCTCCGATCAGGCCTCCACGAGGTACGCACTGAGGGATCAGCCGGACACCCCGTTGTAGGTGACACCGAGACACCCGGCTGAGCCCCGCCCAGTTCCGGAGACGGTCGCGCCGACCGGGACGACCAGCAGCAGGGCCGAGTTGGTCGCTCCCGGACCACTCTGGAAGTTGACCGCCGCCGTGGTCCGCACGTTGAAACTAGCCGACTCGACTTCCTGCGCCGCCGCTGGCAGCCGGAGTCCGGCCGAAGCGACGAGTGCGCCGCCCAGGGCGAGGCCAGCGATCCGGCGCCGCGTGAACCGGCGGTCAATGACATCCAGATCGACAGGAGCGTTCCCAACCACGGTATCCGCGGTACCCATTTCCTCGTTCCTTTCCAGGAACCTCAGGGTCTGCGATTGCAACGCAGGCGAGCGATCTCGTTGCTCCCCCAAGCTCTTCGATGCTGGGCGCTCACTCATGTAACGCTCGCTGATCCGCGGAATTTTCCTGGCTGGAGAACCCTCGCCACCTCCGCGCTCCATGCCTGGAACCGGTGGTGCCGGCCCACCCTAAATCTATTGGCCAGGTGTCAAAGAATGGATCGTCAGATCCACGCATTTGGGGATCCTCAGCCGAGCTTGGGAGGTACGTATCCCGTTCACACGGCGTTGACACATGGGCTCGAAACCGCTATACTTTGGTAAGTAGCACGTTCGGGCCCTTACTGACTGCTGTTTCGGTGTGTCCGGAGGTCCGGCTTGTCTGGAACCCGGCGCCCCTGAAGGAACAAACCCCCATGATGTCGATCACCAACGAGGCCGCCGATCAGCTCCGGCGCTTCCTCGACGAGCAGGGCACGCCGGAGTTCGGTCTCCGCGTCTTCGTCGCACCGGGCGGCTGCTCGGGTCTCCAGTACGGGATGACCGTCGAGGAGCAGGTCGAGGACGGCGATGAGATCATCGAGTCCAACGGCGTCCGCATCCTGGTCGACAACTTCAGCGCCTCATACCTCGAAGGCTCCGAGATCGACTACATCAACTCGCTGATGGGCGGTGGCTTCACGGTCCGCAACCCGAACGCCGTTGCCTCCTGCTCCTGCGGGCACTCATTCGACACGGGCGAGAACGCGACGACCAGCCAGGGTTGCGGCTGCGGCAGCTAGTCTCCAAATCCCGTCCCTGACCACAACGAGCGGCGGCGGGTTGACCCGCCGCCGTTGTCTTGCGTGCAGAGGACAGGATGTCCGTCGTGATTCGCTTCGCGGTCTCGTTCAACCCGTTTCTCCCGCCGTACCCGCCGGATGCGTCTCCCCACTGAGCCGGTTTCATCCCATCTGTTCGTGTTGGTGCCTAATTTGCGATCCGGTGGCATCTCATACGCGTCTTGTACCGTAATAGAGGTAAGGGGCGCAGAGACAGCGTCGCTTTTCGGCTCCCGACCGGGTTCCCACGCCCGGGATCAGCCGTCGAACGAGTACTCAGGCCTCGCGGCTTCCGGGTCGCTGACATCGCCCATCTCCACCGTCATCCCAACCCATGACGGTGTCAGTTCAATCGATGACCAGAACCGCAACGCTCGAACACAAGGAGCATCCATGACCGATTCATTGCAGCCGTACGATCCCGCCAAGCAGGTCGATCAGGTCGTCGACAGCCAGATCCAGCGGGACGACAGCCAGATCGAGCTTCCCGCCGAGATTGCAACCGAGATCGCCGTCGAGGCCAAGGTCGAGAAGGCCGCCAGCGTCGATATCGAGCGCGACCTCGACGTCCTCCAGCGACTCGACCCGAATTTCATCAACGACCCCGTCAGGCTCTACCTCCGTGAGATCGCCGAGACCCCCCTGCTGACCCACGATCAGGAGATCTCGCTCGCCAAGCGGGTCGAGGATTCCGATCAGGAGGCCGTACAGCAGTTCGTCCGCGCCAACCTCCGGCTGGTCGTGTCGATCGCGAAGCGGTACGTCAACCGCGGTCTGACCCTGCTGGACCTGATCCAGGAGGGCAACATCGGTCTGATGCGTGCCGTCCAGAAGTACGACTGGCGCAAGGGCTTCCGGTTCAGCACGTACGCGACGTGGTGGATCCGTCAGGCAATCACCCGCGCCATCGCCGATCAGAGCCGCACCATCCGCCTCCCGGTCCATATGGGCGACTCGATCTCCCGTTACCGGAAGACCCTCAACCGCCTCGCCCAGACGCTGGGTCGCCAGCCGACGGCCGAGGAGGTGGCCGAGGCGATGGAGGTCCCGCCCGAGAAGATCCACCAGATCGTCCAGGCCGCCCAGCGGACGATCTCGCTGGAGACTCCAATCGGCAACGAGGACGACACGAGCCTCGGTGACCTGATCGCCGACGAACTGAGCGAGACCCCGTACGAGGCCGCCAGCGAGTCCATGCTCAAGCGCGACATCAACGCCGCGCTCGACACGCTGACCGCTCGTGAGAAGCTGGTCCTCCAGCTCCGCTTCGGGCTCGGCGCCGGCCACCAGCACACGCTGGCCGAGGTCGGCGATCAGCTCCAGATCAGCCGGGAGCGCGTTCGCCAGATCGAGAACGAGGCCCTGCAGAAGCTTCGCCGGCTGGATGGCGAGCGTCTCTTCGCCTACCACCAGGAACTGTAGACGGCGGCATCGCCTCTGAGAGAACGCAGAACGACCCGGACGCGAATCGCGTCCGGGTCGTTCTGCGTTCATCGGAATCTCGTTCCGCCAGGTTCCGACGACATCCGGAAGCCGTCATGCCGGGAGACGAGCAACGATCACGGTGCGACGACGGCGTCCGTAATCGCGACGATGCCTTGCAGGTTCGCGGCGAGATCAGCGCTCAGACGATACCGGACGGCGAGCGTCTGAGGACTGGTGTAGCTCACCTTCGTCTGCCCATCGTCGTCCCAGACGAGAACCTTGAGTGGCAGATCGAGCGCCGCCAGCGGGGACGCCACCATGACCGGTGTGCCGCTGACCGGATTGCCGAACATGACCAGCTTCGTGTCACGCAGGGAGAGCCCGACCGCCTGCGCCCCGCCGCTGTGATCGATCACCGCGAACAGGGTCAGACCGCGGGCTGCGAGGATCGAGGTCAGGCGTTCGACTGTCTCCGAAACGGAATGCCGACTGATCTTGGTCGTAATGTCCGGACCGGATTGGCCGTTCCCGTCATCGATCATTTTAGACCGCCTCCCGTCCCACCGCATGCCGTGTACACGCTCACGTCTACCCGATCGGGGCCGGCCGGAGCTCCGGCGTGGCGGTCGCGTAGAGCCGGCGCCATTCCCTGATCTCGATCTGACCGAAGGCGCCGACCGAGTTGTACGGGTCCGCGTCCATCAGTTGCCGGACCGCGGCCTCGCTCTCGGCCTCGTAGATCAGCAGGGCGCCCGACTCGTCGGCGAACGGCCCGGACTCGACAAGCTTGCCGTCGGTGAGCAACTGGTCCAGGTACTCCCGGTGCTTCGGCCGGATGCGGAGTCGCTCCTCGTGGTTGGCGAACGTGACCCAGGCGGCGAAGATAGCCATTGGAGACTCCATGTCATGGGCGGCAGGCTGCCGCGGCGACCATTCGACCCGCCGAGTATCCCGCATCTGGCCGACCGCGTCACGACGGCTGCGTTTGTTCGGGCTGCATGCGCATCGCCGGCCGGACCCAGAACAGGTAGGGCAGGCAGGCCAGCAGCGCGACGACCGTGAAGACGCCGAAGACGACGCGGACATCACTAAAGGCGACGATCGTCACGGCGGCGCCGGCACCGAACGACATCGACCCCATCGAGAAGAGCCGGTAGGTCGAAGAGACCCGGCCGATCAGCTCTGGCGGCGTGAGGCGCTGCCGCATCGCCGAGACGAGTACGCTCCACATCCCGCTGGCGAACCCGGCCCCGACGGTTGCGGCTGCCACCCACCACGGGTTGGCGGTCAGGAACGGCACCGCAACCATCCCGACGCAGCCGACGAGGTCGAACGCGAGCGCCCGCGTCTCGCCGATCAGCCGGACGATCCGCCCGACAAGGACCGTTCCGAGCAGCCTCCCGATCCCGATCCCGCCCAGGACGAACCCGAACGCGGCCGGCGAGAGGTCGCCGGGTCCCGGTGCGACGAGATAGACCACGAGGACCGCCTGCTGAGCCGACCAGGCCAGGCTCATCCCGAGAACATACAGGACCAGACCGAGCAGGACGGGCGTTGCCCGGATGAACCGCCATCCCTCCAGTGACTCCGCGGCCAGGCCAGTGTGCCTGCGACTGGATGCGCCACCGACTGGGGACGGCGGCGTGACCGGATCCGCGATGAACGCGTCCCGAATCGACAGCAGAACGCCGGACGCGACCAGGAAGAGACCAGCCACGCCGACGAACGCCACGGCGGCGCCGATCGCGGAGACCACCCCGCCGAGCGCCGGCCCGCTGAACTCGTTGGCGACCGTCTCGGTTCCGATCAGCCGCTGGTTGGCGAGGGTCAGGTCCGCGACCGGCACGACCGCCGGGATCATCGCCTGCGTCGCGCTGTCGGCCAGCACCTCGGCCAGACCGATCAGGAACGTCAACGTGAGTACGACGGAATGGGTCACCGGACCGGCTGAGGCCATGAACGCCACACCCGCCAGGAGCAGGACGCGGACCAGATTCGCCCCGACCGCGACCCGGCGGCGATCCACCCGGTCCACGAGCAATCCAGCCGGCAGCGCCCCGACCAGCCACGGCACTCGGCCAGCGAGCGCGACCGCCGCGACGGCCGTCGCACTGCCACCCTGGCCGAGGACCAACAGCGGCAGCGCCAGCCGGGCGATCCCGTCACCGAGATTCGCCGCGCCGGTCGCCAACCAGAGCCGGGGAAACAAGGGCCCTGCGCAACCAGCTTCGTCGCCTAAGATCGTGGGAAGGTGGGCAGGGGATCGACCCGGAGCCAGAGGGCGGGCGATGGTGCGATTCGATTCGGCCCGAGGGACGGAGCCGACCTGA
>JAABUR0100007810.1_pt1 | contig 12540 bp, 15 predicted proteins | sample 5560091 | NCBI WGS metagenome assembly JAABUR01 (sample SAMN10711879, study PRJNA513375) | rock metagenome | isolation source: Antarctica rocks | place: Antarctica: Victoria Land, University Valley sud
GGGAGCATGCTCTCTGTCTTCGCGGTCGGCTGCCCGATCTGCAACAAGCTCGTCGTCATGGCCATTGGGGTGAGCGGGGCCCTCAACTGGTTCGCACCGATCCAGCCCGTCCTCGCTACCGGGTCGCTCGGCCTGCTGGTTTATGCTTTGTGGGCTCGTCGTCGCACAGCCATCGATTGCCGGATCCAGCTGCAGCCTGCGAGTTCGTCGAGCCAGACCGCATGAAACGTAGGCTCCTCAGCATAGTGTTCGCTCTGCTCTTGATCGGAGTCAGCGTCCTTTGGACTTTTGTCGATGACGCTCGAAAACTGAGCACTGCTGACGGCATCGACATCTTTCAGGCCAATGGCTGGATCGGGGACGCGCCGAGGTCCAGCACCATGTCGACGCTCGGTTCGATCGTGGCGGGCCTGGGAGTCGCCCTCGGTTACGTCACACTCCAGAAGCGGCGTTAGGAGTCCCTGCGCCGCACAAACACCAGCGTGAAAGGTTGCACCGCATCCCACGGTGTCGTGTGTTCTCCTATCTCGCTCGACGCCAGATCGAAGCTCTTCGCGAAGAGCACAACAAGTCTCTAGGGGTTGTAACCTACGATGGGCGATCCGGACACATAGATGGGTCCATGGGACGCGAACACTCCCAGCACGACCGCATCGCCCGGGCTAACTGCGGTGGCTTCCAGTTCGGCGTACGCCGCCTGCTGGGCCGCCTCGGATGCCCCCTTTGCGCGGCCGCAGACTCGAATGCGGTCCGGTCACCACCTCGACCTTCCTGACCGTACAGATGCGGGCCGGAGTCTGCTCCAACGCATCGCGGTCACTACGCCGCGTCGAGCGTCAACGGCTCTTCGACGTGCCGCCCGACATCTGCCCGAGGATGATGAAACCTACGAGCGCGACTACTGCGGCCATCGGATACCCGACGAGAAGATCCTGCCAGCCAAGCGACATCGGTAGCCAGCTCTCGCCCATGTGGGCGACGATGTGATTCGCGGCCATCAAGCCGGCGAAGCCGATGATCGACCAGCCGATGATCCGCTGGGGACTCCAGGCCCGCAGTTGGCGATTGATGTCGTGCTGCATGCGGGCGCGCTCCTGCGCAGCCTGCTCGGCCGAGCTCAGCGTGGCGGTCCGCTTCTGCCTTCGCCTCAATGTCACTCGCCGACGATGGTTCTCGCTGGACGCCATTTCTTCTCCTTCTCTCCTCCGGGCGGGTGCACGGCATACGTGGTTCGACCCAGATCCTATGCCGCATAGTAGTGATGATCGCCGCCAGTTCACCGGGCACGCCGGTGCGCTCGTCGACGGGGTTCACTGCGGTGAGCCATATCTTCGTGATGGAGTGGGCGGCGGTGCTGCTTGACATCGTGATCGGCCTACTGATCGCCGGCGCCATCGGCGCCTGGGTGGCCCGATCGTCGCGATGGGCAGCTTCGCTGTCCGACGTGTCGGGCGTACTCGTCGTGCAGGTCGACGACAATGGGGTCCCCACAGCTTGGCCAGCACGGGGCTCCATCGGGAACGTGCCGCTGGCGGCGGTGTTGTTCAACGAGATGAGAGGGTGGACCTCTTCCGCGAAGCGGTCGACGGTCTGGTGGGGGAGGACCCGCCGCAGCAATGACGGGCGCCATGGAGGAACCGATTGCGGTCGAGAGCCGCTGATGGTTCCTGCCAACGAGCCATCGGGGACGACTAGCCGCTCGGGTCACCCACGCCACTTGACACGGCTTCGAGGCTGTCTCTAGCGTCATGCGACCGCATCAACCGATGCCCCACGTCAGGCTAGGCGCCCACAATCACATGGCCGGTTCCCGACGACAGATACTGTCGGCATCGCTGCGGAGAGCTCGCCCTCGCCTGAGCTGGTCGTCGTACGCCATAGCAGTGTCGTCGTTGATCAGCCTGAACTTCTTCCTGCCGCGCCTCATGCCAGGGGATCCGCTCACCCTGTTGACTGCTCAGGGCTCACCGGTCTACGTCACGCCCGAGACGAAGGCGTCCCTGAGGCACTATTACGGGTTGGACCTGCCGATGGTTGAGCAGTTCACGCGTTATCTGACCGACCTGGTCCACGGCGACCTGGGAATGTCGGTCATCTACAACAAATCGGTGACCGTCGTGATCGCCGAGCGGCTCCCGTGGACCCTCCTGCTCGTGGGCACGGCGCTGGTGGTCGCGACTGCGGTGGGCTGGCTGGCCGGCATCGCCTCAGCGTGGCGCCGAGGTGCCCTCTCTGATCGAGGCCTGCTCGTCGCCTTCTTGACGCTGAGCAACCTGCCAGCCTTCTTCATCGCTCCCCTGGTCCTGCTGCTCTTCGTAGTGAAGCTTCGCTGGTTTCCCCTCGCGGGAGCGACGACTCCGTTCGCGACGTTTGGTCTAGGGCGTCACATCGTCGACATCGGCTACCACCTCGTGCTGCCTGCGACGGTGCTCGCGGTGCTGTCGTCCGCGAGCAGCTATCTGGTGATGCGCGCAAGCATGGTCGCGCAAATCGGTGCCGACTATATGCAGCTCGGTTACGCCAAGGGCCTTCCCGAACGCCGGTTGAAGTATCGGTACGCCGCGCGTAACGCGCTGCTTCCGGCGACGACGGCGACAGGGTTGCAGCTGGGTCAGATGGTGACCGGGGCTGTCTTCATCGAGTCTGTCTTTGCCTACCCAGGAATGGGAAGGTTGATGTTCGACTCGATCGCGGCGCGCGACTACCCCGCATTGCAGGGCTGCTTCTTGGTGCTTACGGTGGCGGTCCTCACCTTCAACGCCTTGGCGGATGCGGTGTACTCCCGCCTCGACCCCACGACGTCCGCGTGATGCGGCGCGGTGTGGTCGCCGGCTGGTCTCCGCTCTTGGTCGTGGGAGCGCTTACCGTCGCGACGATCGGTGCGCTCGGCTTGCTGGCGCCTCTCATCGCACCGTACGACCCCCATGCCGTCGCTGGAAGCTCCCTTGCGCCACCGTCGCTTCGACACATTCTCGGCACGAACGACGTCGGTCAAGACGTGCTGTCACAGCTCATCTACGGTGCCCGTCGCTCGCTCGGTATTGCCTTCGCCGCCGCGTCGGTAGGAACAATCACCGGTGTCCTGGTGGGAGCCTGGGCCGGGCTGCGTGGTGGGCCTGTCGACACTGTGGCGATGCGTACGGTTGATGTGGCGTTGGCGATGCCGGGGCTCCCGCTGCTGATCCTGGTCGCGGCGTTGGCCGGCCCGAGCACTGTGGTGGTGATCTTGGCGATTGCCTTCTTCGGCTGGCCGTCGATCGCGCGGATTGTGCGATCTCACGTCCTCAGCGTGAAAGGACACGGATACGTGGCTTGCGCGCGAGGCTTCGGTGGCGGCCCGGCCTACCTGATCCGCCGGCATCTCGCTCCGGCTACCGGTCCCGTCATAGCTTCCCAGTTCGTCGAGCTCACAGGGGTCGCGATCGTGGTCGACGCCGGGCTCGCCTTTCTCGGCCTTGTCAACGCTTCGACCACCAGCTGGGGAAGCATCTTGAACCGTGCCAGCGCCTATCCCGGTATCTATGACTCACCGGCTTTCGCATGGTGGTTGCTGCCGCCCGGGCTGGCGATCACGCTTCTGGTTCTCGGGCTCGCCTTTCTCGGAGTCGGCCTGGAGCCATTCTCGAACCCCCGCTGGGACCGGTTCCGGTGAACGCTCTCCTTACCGTCGACGACCTGAGGGTCACCTATACCCCCGACGTCCACGCGATCCGCGGCATCTCCTTCGACCTGCAAGCCGGTGAGTCCCTCGCGGTGGTCGGTGAGACAGGTGCCGGTAAGTCGACGCTGGCACTCACCCTTGTCGGCCTGGTCCAGCCCCCGAACGCCTCGGGCAGTGTCCGGCTGGCTGGCATGGAGATGCTGGGTGCTTCTGCGGATCATCTCCGGCAGGTGCAGTGGAGCAAGGTCGCCATCGCTCTCCAGGGCGTGCCGTTCAACCCTGTCACGCGCATCGGCGAGCAGATCGCTGAACCGATGAGACACCATCTCGGTATGTCGGCGCGGGACGCACGTCGAAAGGCGGAGAGTCTCAGTCGGGACGTGGTGCTGCCCTCAGGGCTACTGGACCGTTACCCCCACGAGCTCTCCGGAGGCGAGCGACGCCGGGCCGCCCTGGCCATGGCTCTCGCGCTCGACCCTGAAGTGCTGGTCTTGGACGAGCCAACAGCCGGCATCGATCCCGTCGCCAAGCTCGAGCTGTGCCAACGGATATCCGAGCTCAGGCAGGAGCGCGGCTTCGCCTTGGTGGCCATCACCCACGACCTGTCCGATGCTCACCGCCTCGCGTCGCGATGCCTGGTCATGTATGCCGGAGAGGTCATGGAGCATGGATCCTCAGACATGGTCCTCACAGACCCCGCACACCCTTACACATGGGCGCTCGTGAGCTCCTTTCCGGTGATGACAACGACCAAGGAGCTGCGGACCATCCGTGGAACGCCGCCCGACCCCCGCGCCGTACCGCCCGGTTGTCCTTTCCATCCTCGCTGCACCCAGGCCGAGGCGGTCTGCGTCGAGCAAGGGGTGCGTCCGCAGCCCTCACGTGGCCGGCACGTCGCCTGCCACTTCGGCGGTCTGACGAGGGTGCTGTCGGCTCGAGCAGTGACGAAGTCCTTCAAGTCCACCCAGGCGCTCACCGACGTGTCGCTCGACGTCCGACATGGGGAAGCGGTCGGCATCATCGGCGCCTCCGGCAGCGGCAAGACGACACTTGCCCGCATCCTCACCGGTCACCTGCGAGCCGACGCAGGTGAGATCTTGCTCGAGGGGTCACCGCTTCCTCGCGCCTGGCGTCGAGGAGACCGGTCGGTACGACGCCGCGTCCAGCTCCTGATGCAGGACCCATGGGACAGCCTGTCACCGCGCCTGACGGTCGAGGAACTGGTGCGCGAGCCACTCGACCTCGAGCCGTCGGCGGGCCATCTCGACAAACACACGGTGCCGGCCGCTTTGGCCCGGGTGGGGCTTGCGTCTAGTGGCTCCTTCCTCCTCGCGAGGACCCATCAGCTCTCCGGTGGGCAGCTGCAACGGATCGCTCTGGCACGAGCCTTGGTGGCGGGGCCGAAGGTCCTGGTCGCCGATGAGCCGACGGCGAGCCTTGACGCGTCGGAGCAGGCCCGGGTGCTGCTGCTGCTGAAGGACCTGCAGGTCGAGGAAGGGCTCGGGCTCGTGCTCATCTCTCATGACGTGGCGGTGGTCCGCAAGCTCACCGACCGGATCATCGTGCTCGAGGCGGGCAGGGTCGTGGAGGAAGGTCCTTCTCACCACGTCTCCTCGTCCCCTCAGACTGACATCGCCCGCCACCTCGTCGACTCGGCCTCACGCCTCGGCGCGCCTAGGTCGTCACCCGCTCACGCAGGAGGAGAACAATGATCAACCCAAAGCTCAACCGTCGGACCTTCATGCTTGGCGCGCTCGTGGTCGCCAGCACCGGGTCGTTGGCGTCTTGCACCGACGAGTCACCGACAGCCGGTACCTCGTCGACCGGGCCGGTCCCGCGTCCCACCCTGCGTATCCCCGGAGGAGACTTCGGCTTTCCGTCCCCCTTCGGCTACACCGCAGGGCCGGGCTACATCCGCATGAGCCTCATCTACGACTCATTGCTGTGGAAGGACGGATCCGGCGAGCTGCAGCCGTGGCTGGCTTCCTCGCACACCCGCTCCGATGACGGGCTCGCCTACACGTTCACGCTTCGTGAGGCTCAGTGGCACGATGGGGAGCCGCTGACAGCAGGTGACGTGGAGTTCACGTTCGCCTACTTCGCGCAGCTGGTCGGAAAGCTTCCACCGCTCGTCCTCGCCCAGCCCTTCGGCGTCACCTCGGCCAAGGCGACCGACGCGCGAAACGTCGAGGTCACTTTGGCCGCACCCATGGAGATATTCCTGCAGCAGGTGGCCGGCTCCCTTCCCATCCTTCCCCAGCATGTCTGGTCCGAGATCAGCGACCCTGCAACGGCGCAGGATCTGGAGATTCTGGTAGGCACCGGCCCCTACCGGTTGGAGTCCTACTCCAGCGGCGAGGGGTCGTACCTGTACACCGCCAACGACGCATACTTCCTCGGAAAGCCGTTCGTGAAGAGGCTCGAGCTCCTGCCCGTAGGAGATGAGCTGCAAGCGCTCCGGGCGAGCAGCACCGACGCGGCCGAGACACCTCCCACTGGCGTCACCCCCGATGCGTTGGCGCCGCTGCGCTCCGACGACGTCGGCTTGGCAAGCCTGCCGGGTGGTTTCGCGTTCCCGCTGTACTGGAACCTTGCCCGTGGAGGTGCGCTGGCCGACGTCACGTTCCGGCGCGCCTGCGCCTTGGCGATCGACCGTGAAGACATCGTCACGCGCCTCGTGGGCGGGCAGGGTCTTGCCGGCAACCCCGGCTTCCTGCCACCCGACCACCCGGACTTCGTGGACGTGGAGCAGTACGTCTTCGACGTGGACGCCGCCAACGCCATGCTCGACGACGCCGGCTACGCACGCTCGAGCGAGACCGCGATGCGCCAGCTGCCCGACGGCACCCCGCTTCGCTTCGAGCTGCTGACGGGCGGTGAGCTTCCGGTGATCGAGCTGGTCGTCCAGTCACTCAAGGCGATCGGCGTCGAGGCGATACCGAAGAGTGTCGAACTGGCCACGTTCTACGGACTCAAGTTCTCCGGTGAGTGGGACATGGTCATCACCTTGTACCCGGGTCCTGGTGGCCAAGGTCCCGAGTCCGACCCCGACCAGCTGCGCCTGGTCTACTCCTCGCAGGGTCCACCCAGCCCGGCACAGGTTTCCGGTTACGAGAACCCCGAGGTCGACCAGCTCTGCCAAGCCCAGCTCGTCACTGCAGATGCCGCCGAGCGCAGTCAGATCATCGGCAAGATCCAGCAGCTGGTCGCCCAAGACCTGCCGGTACTTCCGCTCTACTACTCCACGTTGTACTTCGGCTTCGACAAGACTGTGCTCGACCAGTGGTACTACACACCCGGTGGAGTGGCCACCGGACTGCCGAGCCCGTACAACAAGCAGCTCTTCATCACCGGGCGCAAGACTGGGCTGGAGATCAGGCCGAGCAGATAAGTTGCGCGGATCGCGGACTAGGTCCGGTCCTCCAGTCGTCTCAACACGTCCCGCGGCAGCTCCGGCACGGCTTCGGGATCCTCCAGCAGGCCCAGGTTCTGAGGCGGCACCGCGACTCGGCTTCCACGCGCGGTGAGCACCACAAGTGCGCCGTCGGCGAGCACGTCGACCGCCGCACCGTTGACCTCGGGTCCACCGTGCCCCATGGGGATCATCCTGGCGCGCACCTGGCGGCCGAGCGTGAGGCAGCGCGATCGGTAGGCCGTCAGCACAGCGTCGGCCTCATCCTCGAGGCGACGCTCCAAAGCGGCCACCAGCGTGGCGAGCAAGCCGGCGCGTGGCGGCTGCGCCTGCACGACCAGCACCGTGACGGTCAGCCAGTCGGTGCGGTTCGGCCCCAGCTCCACGTAGACGCCGAGCTGCGCCAGCGTTGACCGGTCGTCCCCAGCCACCACGGTGTCCGGCCACTCCAACCGTGCCTGCTCACCCATCGTCTCGGCCATGGCAAGTGAGGCAGCGACGTAGGGCCACCCTTCCCGTTCCGGTGGAAGCACGGGCCGTGCCACCAACGTGAAGCCGAGCCCGTGCCCGGACTCAACGGTCCACGGGAGACCACCGCGCCCCCGCGGCGAGGCCTGATAGTCCGCCACGACCACCGCACCTGCAGGGGCTCCGATCCGGGCCCATGCCATCGCGGCAGATTCGGTCGACAGCAGTGCTGGATACGCCTGAAACGGTCGGTCGCGAAGAGCCTCGCCTACATCGGCGGCATCGAGGTCGCCGCTCATCGCCAACTGGCCGGCTGCCCCATGCCGATGGCCGCTTCGTTGAGGCTGGCGGCCAGCCGCTGCCACTGCGGGATGGCGAACCTTGCCATCGCCGAGCCGATGACAGCGTGGACCCGCTCGCTGTCTTCCTGACGAAGTCCACCGGTGACGTGCACGACGGTTGTCACCATGTCGGCATACGGCCCGGGTGGCAGCTCCAGCACGACAGCGAGCAGACTCTCGGCGAGGTCGTACGACGTCGCCGCACGGCTCAGCACCCCGTCGACAAACCCGCGGACCGCAGCCGACCGCTCGAGCGGTCGCGCGTCGCACCAGCGCAGCACCTCCGCACGGATGATCGCCGGCCAGCGATCGGCCGGCTCTTCGTCCAGCACCACCATCAGGTCGGCCTGGGTCGGCTCGCTGGACCGGTCCAGCAGCTGCTGGGCCTGGGCACGCACCGGCGGCTCCGCGCTGGAGACTGCCAGCGCCTGCCGTGCCGCCAGCCGGGCCTGGGCGAGGTTTCCGACGCGCTCGAGGGCCACCGCGAGGTTTGCCTTGGTCATCGCGTGCTCGGGCCCTCGCAGGCTGCGGGGAAACGCACCGACGGCGCTCAAGAAGGCCTGCACGGCCGCGCCGGCGTCCTCGGCGGCAAGCTGCGCCAGCCCCAAGGCATTGGCCGCCGCGCCAAGTCCCGGCAGATCGCCGCTGCGTTCGGCCAATGCGACCGCCTCCTGCAGCAGTGGAAGGGCCGCTCGTAGGTCTCCCGCACTGAGCCGGTAGATACCCTGCTCCCGGGCTGCCTTGCCCGCCTGGGCGAAGTGGCCCGCCTCCAGGAACAAGTCGTACGCCCGGGTCATCGCCTGGAGTGCACCGGTGTCGTCACCCTGCTCGTGAAGCACCAGTCCCAGATCGTATGACGCGGCCGCCTCTTCGACCGGCTGCTCGAGCTGGCTGAACTCCCTTGCGGCCCGCTGGAACGTCTGACGGGCCAGGTCACCTCGACCGCCTTCACGCAGAGCCACTCCGTGCATCGTCAGCGTCTTGGTCTGTTCGAGCCGCATCCCCAGTCGACCAAAGATCTCGTAAGCGGCGCTCAGCAGCGGCACGGCATCGACGAGCCGACCGCACCGCAAGTGGACCGTCGCCAGGTGAAAAGCGGTCGACGCGTGCTGGGCGGGGTAGCGTGCTGCCGGATACCTGCGCAGCCGCGCCTCGAGCTCGGCGATCTCGGGGTCGGTCTCGTCAGCGCGCTGCCCCTGGGGGCTGGCGAGATTGCCCACCATCTAACCTTCCCACGTGAACGTGCTGGTGGCCTGTTTCGGCAACGTCTTACGCGCCGACGACGGTGTCGGTGTCGTCGTGGCTGAGCGACTCGCCGCCGAGCCGCTCCCTGCTGGCACCAGAGTGCTGGAAGTCGGCATCGGCGGCATGCGCCTGGTGCAGGAGCTGTTGGCCGGAGACGTCGACGTCTTGTTGATCGTCGATGCCGTTGACCTCGGGCGACCGGCCGGCTCTGTCGTGGTGCAGCGACCTGAGGTGCTCGATGTGTCGAGCCTCAGCGTCGGCGAACGCCGGGACCAGCTCGCCGACACGCACCTCGCCACGCCCGCCCGGGCGCTGATGATGGCACGTGGCCTGGGCGTGCTTCCGGAGACGACCTTGGTCGTCGGGATCCAGACGTCCGACACCGAAGAGCCTCGCGAAGGTCTGTCCGAAGTTTCTGCGCGTGCCGTCCCGTCGGCCGTCGACGAGGTGCTGCGCCTGATCGCCGAACACGCGGGTCCAGCAGCTGGCTGAGCGCTCCGCGACACGGGTCAGGCCGGCCGCGGCGTGATCTGGAGCAAGACCTGGGTCGGTGGCGGATGAGCCGGCGCACCGCTGTCAGGGGCAACGTCCATCGCGATGAACCCGGGAAGCCCGTCGCGCAGCGCCTCCTCGACGCCGTTGCGAAGCGTTACAGCCGCCGAGGTACACCCGGAACAGGCGCCGGTCAGCTGGACGCGTACGACCCCGTCCGTCACGCTGAGCACCGAGACGTCGCCGCCGTGCTCGTGGATGTAAGGACGGACCGGTTCGAGGGCTGCCGAGGCTGCGACGACATCGCTCACCCCCACCCCGTAGGCCTCCAGTAGCCAGGCGACAGCCGGGTCAGCCTGGCGCAACGGCTCCACGTCACCCAAGACGTCGGCGAGGCGGGTGATGGCGAGCCGGTGCAGCGCGTCGATCCCGTCGAGCAGCTCGAAAACGGTCTCACGCAGTCCGTCGTCGAGCGCCTCCACATCGCCCAGCAGCTCTTCGAGCCGGTCCAGCAGCGGGCCGAGCTGAGCAAGTGTGGCCTCGGTGGACTCCCGCGACTCTCCGCCCTCGGTGCCGGGAAGGGAGTCAGCCACCGGTAGGGCGGACCTTGGTGACGGCGTAGTCGACCAACGTGGCGTTCAGCTCGACACCGTGCTGGGTCCGGGCGTGGGCTGCGACGGCCTCCACCAGCTCCTCGGCGGTCTCGGCCCGGGTGACCTTCTTGCACTCGACACCGACGTCGGCACAGTGGAACTCAACAGTCACAGGCTCATCCTTGTCAGTTCGGCGTCATGACGCGCGCGACTGCGGCGCCTTGTCGACATCGCGGGCAAGCTCCTCCAACGCATCGGCAACAGCACCCAGGTCACCGTTGAGCTCACCGACGATGGGACCGATCGGCTGCACCCGATGGGCGATCGAAGCGACCCCGAAGACGACCTTGCCCAAGGTGTCGGTCAGCCGGCGGAGAATCAGGACCACCCAGATCAGGTAGAACGCCAGCGCCGCGACGAGGACACCCGTCACGACGATGGCGGCGACTGCGGCTGCAGACACGTGCGTTCCTTTCCTTGGGTCACGAGGCGATGTGCGCTAGGAGCTCGCGACAAGACGGCGAAGCGCTCCGACGTACGCCACCGCGTTGCTGGTGACATCGGCAACGAGCTCCCGCGTCTGCACCAGCGCAGGCACCGGCTCCAGGGCCACGGTGACGCCGACGCCGTGCTCCAAGATGTCGTCGGCATAGCGGGCGCACTCCAACGCACGCTGGATCACCTGGGTCGCAAGCAGGATGACGACAGGAGCGACAACCAAGAGCCCTACTGCACTGGCAATCCAAAGAACGACCATCTCCAGCTCCATCCTTGGCTCGCGCGCCTTCGGGTAGGGGACAGTGTGCCCTTCGGTAGGTGCGTCGCGCTAGTAGCATCGTACTCAACGGTGAAGGGAGCAGGCATGACCACCGCTGCAGTCTCGGTCGGGTTGAAGCTGGGTGTCGTCGGCAAGGGAGGCGTAGGCAAGACCACGGTGTCTGGCCTGCTCGCCCGCAGCTACAGCGGGCGTGGGAGCCGCGTCGTGGCCATCGACACCGACTCCAACCCCAACCTCGGCCTCTCGCTCGGTCTGTCCCTGGCCGACACGGAGGCCGTGCCGGTACTGCCGAGGGCGGCACTCGTGGGCACGGGTGGAGGTCCGTCTGCCGAGGCGCTCATCACGGACTTCGGTCGCCCCACGCCGGCAGGGCCGACGTTGCTGTCGGCGATCCGGGTTGCCGAGGCGGGCGCAGGTTGCACGTGCAGCGGACACGCCACGGTCCGCAGCCTATTGGCGGACGCCCTCGCAGACGTCGACGTCACCCTGGTCGACATGGAGGCGGGCTTGGAGCACCTGAGCCGGTCCGGTGGCACCCTCGCCTACGCTGACGTGCTCCTGGTGGTCTGTGAGCCGACCCGCAAGTCGGTCCTGACCGCCGTACGCACAGCCGCCCTCGCCGAGGAGCTGGGCATCCCGCACGTGCTCGCGGTGGGTAACAAGGCACGCTCGTCGGAGGACGCCGAGTTCCTGGCAGACGCGTTGTGCACCGAAGGCATCGAGCTGGTCGGCGTCTTGCCGTATGACGCAGGAGTCGCCGAGAGCGACCGAGCCGGGTCGGTGGGGTTGACGCAGGTGTCTGGAGACGTCCAAGCAGTCCTCGACGGCATCCTCGCCGCTGTCGACAACCTCCTGGATGCTCGCGGGACTCACAACGCTGCGCTCAGGACGGCGCCGGACTCGGCTCACCTGCCGGAGACGTGATCCTTTCGGCCAGGCTGACAAGTGCCTGCACGGCCGGTGAGTCCGCCGCTGCGTCCAAGGGCGCCACGCCGCGCCTCTCGGCATCGATGATCGCCTGGTCGTCCGGCACCAGCACCAGCTCCAGCCCCGGGAAGGCCGCGGCCACCCGCGTGACATCTTCCTCGTCCCGGATCCGGTTGGCCGCGACAACGAGCCGGCCGAGCCGGCTCTGGCGGACGAGGTCCGCGGCGCGACGACCCACTTCCAAAGACTTGGCAGTCGGCTCGACCACTACGACGATGACGTCCACGGAGCGCCCGTCGAGCCGCATGACGGTGCCCAGACCGGCTTCAAAGTCGGCGACGACGACAGCATCCGGAGTAGCAAGCTGCCCGAGCAACTGCTCAGGTGAGATCCCGCAACAAGGGCAGCCCGGCTTTGGGTTCTGGATGGCGCTGACTACAGCAAGTCGCACGCCGTCGGGGGCGTCGACACCGAACCGGCGAACGAGCTCGTCGGGCGTCTCGGCGTGGTCCTGGTCGCCGGAGTCGACGGCGTCGCGCAGCGCCACCAGCTCTTCGGTGACCTCTTCACCCAGCCCGAGTGAGATGCCGAGGTTCGGGTTCGTGTCGCAGTCCAAGGCGAGC
>JAABUR0100007812.1_pt1 | contig 12539 bp, 10 predicted proteins | sample 5560091 | NCBI WGS metagenome assembly JAABUR01 (sample SAMN10711879, study PRJNA513375) | rock metagenome | isolation source: Antarctica rocks | place: Antarctica: Victoria Land, University Valley sud
GATTTCCGAGCGAATATCCGCCCGATCGGTTCCCTGGCGATCGGGCTGGTGATCGGCACGACCGGCGGCGTCGCGCTCGTCGGCCACTACCTGCTCGATCTGCCGTGGGCGGTCGCCTTCGTCCTCGGCGCGGTCGTCTCCCCGACCGATGCGGTCGCCGCCACCGCCATCGCCTCGCGCCTCGGCGTGCCACAACGGATCATCACGATCATCGCGGGCGAGAGCCTGGTCAACGACGCGAGCGCCCTGGTGATCTACAACACCGCCGTCGCGGCGGTCGTGGCGGGCAGCTTCTCGCTGCCGCGCGCCGGGGCGCAATTTTTCATCGCCGGGGCGGCGGGGATCGCGATCGGGCTGCTCGCGGGCGCGCTTTTCAGTCGGGCGCGGACCGCAATCCACGATACGCGCGTCGAGGGCACGCTGAGCCTGCTGCTCCCTTTCCTCGTCTATCTCCCCGCCGATCTCCTCGGCGCGTCGGGCGTCCTCGCCACGGTCACCGCCGGGCTGGTCATCGGGCGGAAGAGCCCCGTGACCACCGCACCGGAGATTCGCCTCCAGATCGGCGCGATCTGGGATCTCGGCACCTTCTTGCTCAACGGCCTGGCCTTCATCCTGATCGGTCTGGAATTCCAGGAGATCCTGCGCGCCCTCGACCGCGACCCGCTGACGTTGCTGCTCCGTGACGTCGCGGTCGTCAGCCTCACCGTCATCGTCGTGCGCATCGTCTGGGTCTTCCCCAGCAATGGCCTCGCCCGCTGGATCCGGCGCAAGCACAACCGCGAGGAACCCGCCGACAAGCGCGAGTTGAGCGTCGTGGCCTGGACCGGACTGCGCGGCGTGATCGCGCTGGCGGTGGCGCTGGCCCTGCCCCAACAGGCGGGCGACCAGCCGTTCCCCTACCGCAACCTGATCATCTTCGTCACGTTCGGGGTGATCATCGTCACGCTCGTCGGGCAAGGGCTGACGCTGCCGCCGCTGATCCGCCTCCTCGGCCTCAGCGGCGACGACCATGCGACCCGCGAGGAAGGGGTCGCGCGGGCCGCCCTGGCACGGGCGGCGCTCGGGCGGCTGGATGACTGGGAGGGGCGCGACGGGCTCCCGGACCGCCTCTTGGGAGAATTGCGGGGTCGCTACGAGCGGCGCCTGGCGCGGCTAGGGGATGCCACGCAAGCGGCGACCCTGCCGCAGGCGCTCCTGATCCCGCAACTCCTCGCGGACCTGCGCGATACGCAGCGGCGCACCCTGGTCGAACTGCGTAACCGCAACGTGATCGGCGACGAGGTGCTGCGCCTGATCCAGCGCGAGCTCGATCTGGAGCAGTTGCGACTCGGGAGCAGCCTCCCACAGCCGGAGAACGACACCACCACCTGAACAGGCTGAGCCAACACGCGGCGCACGACGACCACGCGATCGTGCGCCCCTGGTCCGCGTGCGTCATCGCGCCGTAGTTCGGGCAAAGAGGTGCCCCCGGACCGCCGCCAAACAGTCCGGGGGCTTTGAGGAGGGAGGATGGAGTGTGACCCGCCACAAGTAGGATACTACTGTACGTACAGCTTGTCAAGCCCCCGATACCGTCGCTATAAGTTGCGCTCGGCGTCCGGCCTTGGTATGGTCGCACAACCGACGCGCAACGAAGCGCGCCACCTGCACGGTGCGGTTCACCCGAATATTGCCCTGGTAAAAAATGCCGGACACCGTTTCGCATTGAGGTAGGGTGTGCTGTGAAGTTATCGAGTCGCAGCGAGTATGGTATCCGCGCACTGTTAGAACTTGCCCAGCGTCGTGGTCAGGGGCCGATCCAGAGCCGCGATATCGCGGAGCGCCAGGAGATCCCCGACGCCTACTTGAATCAACTCTTGCTCACGCTCCGCAAGGCCGGCATCGTGCAGAGCGTGCGCGGCCCCGCCGGTGGGCATCTGCTCGCCCGAACGCCGGAGCGGATCACGCTGGCCGCGGTGATCGGGGCGCTCGATGGCCTGCCTCAGACCGACACCACGCCGACCGCACAGGACGACCGCACCGACTCGTGGGCCGTGCGCTGGATCGGGGCGCAACTCGACGAGTCCGTGGACTGCATCCTGCGTGAGATCACGCTGGAGACGCTCCTGGTCCGCAAACAGGCGCGCGACAACGTCCTCAACTATCAAATCTGAACGCGCGCGATGCCCCACAATGGAATACAATCGCCTCGGTTATTGTTGATATGACTGATAGACATTAGCTGGTACACACCGCGCGGCGACATGTGTGAAGGGGGAAAGGCGACGATGAGCACGACAGCGAACGATTCGACCGAACTGGTACGCCAGCAACGCCCGAAGATCGCCGATGACGCGACGCAATTGATCGGCAATACGCCGCTCGTGCGGCTCAACCGCGTCACCGATGGCGCGGGGGCCACCGTCATCGCCAAGATCGAGTCCTTCTCGCCCGGCTTCAGCGTCAAGGACCGCATCGGCGTGGCGATGGTCCGCGATGCCGAAGCGCGCGGCGAGATCACCCCCGGCAAGACGACGATCGTCGAGTCGACGAGCGGCAACACCGGCATCGCCCTCGCCTGGGTGGCGGCGGCGCGTGGCTACAAAATCATCCTGACGATGCCGGAGACGATGAGCATCGAGCGGCGGCTGCTCCTCAAGGGGTACGGCGCGGAACTGGTGCTGACCCCCGGCTCCGGCGGGATGGCGGGGGCGGTGCAGAAGGCCGAGGCGATCCTGGCCGAGACGCCCGACGCCTGGATGCCCCAGCAGTTCAAGAACCCCGCCAACCCGGAGATCCATCGCCAGACCACGGCGGTCGAGATCTGGCAGGACACCGATGGTCAGGTCGATATCCTCGTCGCGGGCGTCGGCACCGGCGGCACGATCACGGGCGCGGGCCAGGTGCTGAAGCGTCTGAAGCCCTCGATCCAGGTGGTGGCGGTCGAGCCGACCGAGGCACCATTGCTGACCGAGGGGAAGGCCGGCCCGCACAAGATCCAGGGGATCGGCGCGAATTTCATCCCCGAAGTCCTCGACCGCGAGGTCTACGACGAGGTCTTCCACGTCTCCGGCGACGAGGCGATCGCGATGAGCCGCCGGTTGATGCGCGAGGAAGGGCTGCTGAAGGGGATCAGCTGCGGCGCGGCGGTCCACGCGGCGGTCCAGGTCGCGAAGCGCCCGGAGAACGCGGGCAAGATGATCGTCGTCATCACCCCGGACACCGGCGAGCGCTACCTGAGCACCGCCCTCTTCGCCGACTTGCGCGAGAGCTAGGGCCGGGTCGCCACGGTCGGTGGTCGACAATCGAGAACGGACGGGCGGGGGTGAGCGATATCGCCCCCGCCCTGCGTACGCCATTTGCAACGTTGCAAACACGATAAACTGCCCACCCACCCGGCCTGCCTTGCCCGGGGTGGGCGCAGTCGCGTACCATCGCTATCGTTGAGCGTTCAATGGAATCCCGCCCGTCAGTCACCCGACCCTGGGACGCTGCCCGTGCGCCACCCGACCGTCGTCGAAACGGACGAGCGTTATGTAAATCAAGTCCTGCCACCGCCCGAACCGCCCGATCGCCTGTGTGAACAATAGCGACAAGGAGTTGAGGATGCCGATCCGCCGCTTGCCCGCGCGCCCGAGCGCCGCCCTGATCACGCTGTTGCTGCTGATCACCCTCTTCCCGCGTGCGGCCCCTGTCGCCGCCGCCGCCGATGATCCGGTCCTGACCGGGTTCGACCGGGTCTGGGCGCGTACCGATCTGCCGAATGTGCGCGGCGACCGGACCTTCCTCTGGGGACCGGAGCCGGTGGTGCCGCTGATTGTCATGGAGCCGCTGGCCGGGCTGGGCCTGCCGAACGATGAACGCCCGGTCCTCTACTGGGACAAGGCGCGCATGGAAGTCAACGCGCCCACGGCGGACCCGGCGGGACAGTATTATGTCACCAATGGCCTGCTCGTCTCGGAGATGGTGACCGGGCAGGTGCAAACCGGCGTCAACCCGGTCCGCTACGCCGGGCGCGCGCCCGCCGAGGTGCCGTTCGGCGATCTCACCGACGATACCGGGCCGACCTATCGCTCCTTCGGCGACCATCTGCGCGATGCGCCACTGGCGGCGGGTCAGCCGGTCGCGCAGACGATCGACCGCGCCGGGAAGGTCGGCGCGACCGATGCGGGCGGCGTGACCTGTCAGACAATCGTGCAAGAGACGAAGCACTGCATCGCCGCCCCCTTCTGGAGCTTTCTCAACAGTCGCGGCCCGGTCATGGACTTCGCCAGCGAGACGGTCGCCGATGGCGCGCTCTTCGATCCGCTCTTCTACGCCACCGGCCTGCCGATCAGCGAGCCCTACTGGATCACCGTCCGCGCGGCGGGCAAGCCGACCCGCGTGCTGATCCAACTCTTCGAGCGCCGCACCCTCACCTACAACCCGGCCAACCCCGCCGCCAGCCGCGTGGAGATGGGGAATGTCGGGTTGCAATACTACAACTGGCGCTACACCGCGATCGTGCCCGACGCGCCGCAGACCGGCCTCGCACCGGAGATGCGCGCGGCGATCGGCGCGATCTGGGATGCCGATGCCAGGTTCCGCTACTTGCCGGGGGCGGTCGCGGGGCGCTACCAGTTGCTCTTCCAAAGCCTCGACAACGATGGCGCATATGGCTTCGCCAGTCGGCAATACCACCTGATCGCCGTGGACCACAGTTACACCGCACAGCCGCGCGGGGCCGGGATCATCCTCGTCCACGAGATGCAGCACGCCAGCGATTTCAATGTGAATGGCGGCGCGCGCAACGCGCAGGAGTGCTACGCCTTCGAGCTACGCGGCTTCCTGACCGAGATGTATCTCTGGCAGACCTGGTATGGCACGGGTGGGAAAACGGGCACCGCCGATCCGCTCGACCGCGAGGAGAACGCGATCCTGAAACAACTGCGCGAGAACCCCGCCGCGTTCGTCGCGGGACTGATCAAGGGCTACACCGACAATGGGCAATGCCCCGGCTATCCCATGACCGGTACGCCCGACCGCATGCTGACGACCGCGGGGCTCCCCACCGGGATCGCCGCCGCATTACCGGTCGATCAACTCTTCGCGGCACTGAAAGGTGCCCTCGCGGAGAATGGCGGCACGGTCGCCGCACTGACCACGGAAGACTTCGTCGTCACCCCGCGCTAAACAGCCACCCCACGACCACCTGCGCGGTGTCCCCCACCCGATGACGGCGAGGGACACCGCGCAGGTGCGGCACACGGCCCTGCCAGCCCCACACCGACAGCTGGAAGCATATTCGGGCTACCGCCGGGCGACGACCCTCGGTATGGTTAAGGTGGCCGATGGCGACTCGAACGAGGAGCGAGACGACATAGCGACCCTGGCGCGCACCTCATCTCGGGGCAAGTCACGGCGCGGTGTATGGTGTTACCGTGGGCGCTCCCGATCGTGCGGTCGGCTGCTGCAAGCCGCTGGAGAGGCGTGGCACCACCTCCTTGCGCTACGATCGTCGAAGCGCCGCACGATGATGCGGCGACGCGAGAGAGGCGGCCAAATCCTATGTTTGCGCCGAGACGTATGCCGAGACGTATGCCGAGACGTATAGCGATCAGCCTCGCGTGCTGCGCGGTCGTCGGCCTACTCGCGAGTTGCGGCGGCGGGCCGAGCGTCATCAGCGTGCGCGATCCCTGGGCACGTCCGGCGGTCGCCGCGCCGGGCGGCGCGACGCCGACGAGCGGCAACGCATCGGCGCTGATGATGGGCGGCAGCAACAGCGTCGTCTATCTGACGGTCGTCAATACCGGCGACGGCAAGGATACGCTGATCGGGATCAGCAGCGATGCCGCCGCTGCGGTGGAACTACACCGCACGGAGATCACGAACAACGTGGCGAGCATGCGCGAGGTCACCACCGTGGAGATCCCGGCGCACGGCCAGGTCCGCTTCGATCCGGGCAGCTACCATCTGGTGCTGGCGAATGTGCGCCGCACGCTCACGCCCGGCGATACGGTCGACCTGACACTGACCTTCAAGGGGGCGGGGCCGGTCCAGGTGCGCGCCGAGGTGCGCGCGCAGTAGGACGACATGAACAGCGGGCGAGCGGCGGGGCGACGAAGCCCCGGCCAGATACAGAGGGAAGGGACGGAACATGTCCAGCGAGTCGATCTCCACGCAGCTGCTCGCCCCGCGCCGCAATCGGCGCATGCTCTGGGCGATCCTCGGCGTCATCGTCCTGGCGCTCGTCGCCGTGGGCGGCTTCTCCCTCTTCGAGGCGCGGCGCGACGCCCAGGCGGGCCGTTCCTCGCTCGTCCTCAGCGGCACCTCGCCGAGCGGGACGGGCTCCCTGGTGGCGAACCCGCACCCGCTGACCGACTTCGCCCTCACCGACGCCGATGGGCAGCCGTTCGCGCTCAGCACGCTGCGTGGCAAGCCGACGCTCCTCTTCTTCGGCTTCACCCAATGCCCGGACCTCTGCCCGACCACCCTGGCCGAGTTCAAGGGGGCCAAACGTGCCCTCGGCGCGGACGCCGACAAGCTCCAGGTCGTCTTCATCAGCGTCGATCCGGATCACGATACGAACGCGACCATCAAGCGCTATCTCGCCGCGTTCGACCCGAGCTTCATCGGCCTGCGCGGCGACGACGCCGTGCTGTCGAAGGTCGCGTCCGAATACGATCTCACCTATCGGAAGGTGACGCTGCCGAGCGGTGGCTACACCGTGGACCACACCGCCACCGCGTTCCTGATCGACGCGCGGGGGCAGTTGCGGGTCGTCTACCCCTACGGCATCCCGGCGAGCGCCTTCGCCAAGGATACGCGCACGTTCTTCACGCCGTAAACGCGACGAGGCGACCTCACGCTTCTCCGGCCAAAGTCTCGATCGCCGCGACGACGCGCGCCAATTCATCGACCGGGGGGCCAGCAGTCCGCCGCTGATAGGCGGTGACGAGCGCCCGGTAATACCAGAGCGTCCCCGCCTTCCCCCCACCGAAGAGCGCCCAGAGGGCGTCGCCCTGACGCCGGAGATCGGCCAGGATCGCCCGCGCGTTGTGCAGCTTATCGGCGGACGACACGCGCAGGACAGCGGGTGAGGCGACCGCGAGCCGCGCCACGTAGGCTTCCTTCGTCGCACGCCAGGTGGGCAACTCCTCGGCGGTGCGGCCCGCAACGATCGCGGCGACCGTGTCGCCGAAGCGCGCGCGGATGTCGGCCAGCCGCGCCGCGCCCCCCTGGTCCTCGACCGCATCGTGCAGCAACGCCGCGATGACCTCGTCCTCGTCGCCGCCCCCTCCCCCGACGATCGCGGCGACCGCCAGCAGATGGGTAAGGTACGGGACGTTGGTGCCCTTGCGCCATTGGAGGACGTGGACGCGCGTGGCGTAGAGCAACGCCTCCTCGAAGCGCGGGCCGAACGGGATGAACGCCGAATCCGCCGCCATAGCCTTTCCTCCGTCTCTGCTCCTTATCCGCGACCGCCCGCACACCGGGCGCGCAGCCGCGACCCGCGCGATCTGCGGGCGACGCGGAGAGCATCCTTTGTGCGACGATGGCGTCACTATAGCGGATCGGCGCGCAGGGGGACGGATGATCATCGACGCCCACACGCACATCTTCCCGCCCGACTTCGCGCGCGACCGCGCCGCGCTCGCCGCGCGCGACCCCTGGTTCGCGCGCACCTACGGCGATGGTCGGGCGCGCATGGCGACCGCCGAGGAGCTGATCGCCAGCCTCGATGCGGCGGGGATCGCGGCGGCGGTCGTCTGCGGCTGGCCCTGGCGCGACCTCGCCCCTTGCCGCGCGCACAATGACTATCTCCTCGATGCCGCGCGCCGCTGGCCGGGTCGCCTCCTCCCCCTGGCGATCGTGCCGCCCACGGCGGGCGCGGCGGCGCTGGCGGAGGCGGCGCGATCGCTCGACGCGGGCGCGGTCGGGCTCGGCGAGCTGAACGCCGACGCGCAGGGCTTCGACTTCGTGGACCCTGCCGGGCTCGCCGCGCTGGCCGCGCTGCTCACGGCGCGCAACAAGCCACTCCTCCTGCACGCCAGTGAGCCGGTCGGGCACGACTATCCGGGCAAGGGCACGGCGACACCTGACCGCCTCCTCCCGTTCATCCGGGCCAATCCGGCGCTGCGGATCGTCGCGGCGCACTGGGGCGGCGGGCTGCCCTTCTACGCGCTGATGCCGGAGATCGCGGCGGCGACCCGCAACGTCTGGTACGACTCCGCCGCCTCGACCTATCTCTACGACTTCGCCGTCTTCCGCCACGTCGCCGCGATTGTCGGCCCCGAACGAGTGCTTTGGGGGACCGATTACCCCCTTCTGCGGCCCGGCCCCTTCCTGCGCCATACCCGCGCGGTCGGCCTGGACGAGGCGGCGCTGGCGGCGATCCTCGGCGAGAACGCCCGACGCCTCTTCGCTCCCGCCCCGGCGGATGGTTCGCTACGCCAGGCCGCGTCAGCGCCCGCCCCAACGAGCGGTCTGCTAGGATAGGTCGCGTCGGCGTCCGCACCGTGGCGGGGCGCACCGAATCACCGCAGGGTAGAGGAGAGCAGCAGGATGGTAGCGATTTCGATCATGATCGAGGGGCAGCAGGGGCTCACCTGGCCGCGCTGGAAGCGGCTCGTCGCCGAGGTGGAGGCGCTCGGCTTCGCGGGGCTCTTCCGCTCCGACCACTTCACCGGTCCCAACCCGCCGGACGAGGACGCGCTGGAGCCGATCATCTCCCTCGGCTATCTGGCCGACCGCAGCGAGCGGCTCCACTTCGGCACCCTGGTCGCGCCGGTCTCCTTCCGCGACCCGATCGTGCTCGCCCGACAGGCGCTCGCCATCGATGATCTCAGCAACGGGCGGCTGATCCTCGGCCTCGGCGCAGGGTGGCAGGCGCGCGAGCATGAGATGTTCGGCTACACCCTCGGCGACATCAAGACCCGCTTCGCCCGCTTCGAGGAGGCGCTGGAGATCGTCACCCGCCTGCTGCGCGACGACGCGCGCGTCACCTTCGACGGGCGCTTCTATCAGCTCAAGGACGCGACCTTCCTGCCGCGCCCCGCACGTCCGGGCGGACCACGGATACTGATCGGCGGCAGCGGACCGCGGCGCACCATGCCCCTCGCCGCGCGCTACGCCGACTGGTGGAACGGCGTCGGCCTCGATCGCGCGGCCTTCCGCGAGCGCTCCGGTCTGCTCGATCGCCTGCTGCGCGAGCACGGGCGCGCGCCCGGCGACGTGCGCCGCACGATCATGCGGACCGTCCACTTCGGGGCCGATCTGGCGGCGGTGGAACGCCGGGTCGCCGGCAAGCTGCGCGCGGACCTCATCGACAAGCCGTTCGAGCAGGCGCTGGAGACGATGCTGAGCGAGGAGCGCGCTTTGATCGGCACGCCGGAGATGCTGATCGAGCAGATCCGCGCCGATGGTGCGGCGGGGGTCGAGGAACTGATGCTGCAATGGTTCGACCTCGACGACATCGCGGGGCTGCGCGCGTTCGCCACGAGCGTCCTGCCGCATGTCGGCTGACACACGCGAGGGGGATGGGCAACCGATGTACTCCTACACAGCCCTGGTGGACGGGCTGGCACGCCGCGTGCGTGCCAGCTACGGCCGCCAGATCATCGCGCCCGAGCGCCCAGAGCACGGCGTATTCATCGCCGCGCGCGATGGCGTCGCTAATGCCGATCACACCGCGCATGGTCACGCCCTGGCCGAGGCGGGCTACGCCTTCCTGCTAGCCGATTCGCCGCTCGCGGGGGACGACGCGCTCTTCGCGCGCCTGTCGGCGGCGATCGCCTTCCAGCGCCGCTGGCAGCGCACCGAGGGGCTGATCGATCTGATCTCGGTCAACTGGGTCTCGCCGCCCGATACCGGTTTCACCGTGCAACTCCTCGCGCCGGTCGTCGCCCTCGCGCGCACGGTCGCGGCGAGCGGTGATGAGCGCGCGGCCCGGATCGCCGCCGACCTCGGCGCGTATGTCGCGAGCGCGGCAGCCGGGATGATCGGGCGCGGCTTCCACACGCCGAACCATCGCTGGGTCGTTTGCTCGGCGCTGGCGCAGGCACAGGCGCTCTTCCCGGACCTCCCGGCACGCCCCTACCTCGAGGCGATCCTGGCGGAGGGGATCGATGAGAACGACGACGGCGAGTTCACCGAGCGGAGCACCGGCATCTACAACGCCGTCTGCGACCGCTCGCTGCGCCTCATGGCGGACGCGCTGGGACGCCCCGAGTTCCTCGATCCGGTGCGCCGCAACCTCGACCTGATGACACAGCTCTTCCACGATGATGGCGCGGTCGTCACCAGCATCTCGAACCGGCAGGATCGGGGGCAGCGCGTCATCCCGCTCGGCCTCGCCGACTCCCTCTACGATCTCGCCCGCCGCGACGAGAATGGGGTCTGGGCGACGCTCGCCGATCGACTGGTGGCGCTGACGCCGGAGGAGCAGCACAACGCCTGGCTCCTCCAGCCCTTCGTCGCCAATCCCGCCTACCGCCGGGACACCCTCCCCCGTGCGCCGCTCCCGGACGAGTTTCGCCGCCTCTTCCCGGTGGCGGGGATTTGGCGAATCAAGCGCGGTCCGCTGTCGGCCACCGCAGCCCGTGGCAACACCACCGCCTTCGCGCTGCGCTACGGGCAAGCGGAACTCACGGCGCTGAAGATCGCCGGCACGTACCACTCCACCGCCTTCTTCGCCGCCGATGAAATGGTGCCGCAGGGGGCGGGCATCAGCCTCGTCCACCAGGGGGCGAACCGGCGGCTCCCCGGCTACGAATTGCCGCTTGGTCGCCCGGTGCCATTCGGCACCTTCTACACGAGCCGCGACGAGCGCGAACGCTGGACCCTCCCCGCGCTCGATCTGACGCTGGACATCGCGGAGGTGGCGGGCGGGTTCGATCTGCGCCTGCGCTCGACAGGGGGCGTGGACCGGATCACCTGCCAGATCGAGTGCTGTTTCGTCGGCCCTGGCGAGTGGGAAACCGCCGATCAGGTGATCGCGGTCGGCAACGGCCAGACGGCGATCCTCAAAGAGGGCGTGGGGCGCTTCAGCCGGGGGAACGATGCGATCACAATCGGGCCGGGTGCGGCGGCGCATCGGATGTGGCAGATGCGCGGCACCGAGCCGGAGCCGGACATGTTCCGCGTGCTGATCACCCTCCAGACCCCGCTCGATCACCCCTTCCGGGTTCGCTTCGGTCGCCCCGCGCCCTTAACCGGCGGTATCCTTCCGCCCGACTGAGCGCGCGTCCCCCGCACGGCATCGCGCGGCGGTATGGTGCCGCCGCGCGATGCGGGGTATCGTCCCCGCGTAGCGGTAACGGAGCGAGCATATTGCTCGCGCATAACCGTGTATGCGGCGTACGTATTATGTCCAATTGCCGCCATGAGCGCACCCAGCATACCATCCAAGCCGAAAGTACCAGTACGCGCGACCTTTTTGCTAGCCCGAAAGTACCGCCTCCCGACGATCCCGATCAGACACCTGCGCTATAGACGCCGTACCACTATTTTCTCTACGCTACTGATGGTGCTGAGGTGGTCAGGTTGACCGAATCGGCCACCGTATGAGCGCCGCAGCTGCTCAAGGCAACCTCGGGGGAAACGTCGAGGGCGCAAAGCCACGGGCCTCCCATCCCCGACAAGGGATATGGCAGCCGGGCCGCCGGTTGCGGGGGAAACGCCCCCGCACAAGCCGAGGGATCCAACCTCGGCACGCGGGGTATCGTCCGTAGGGAGGATACCCAGATGCGATCGATCCGCCAGCGCCTCGGCCCACCAGAAGCGCCCGCCAACAGATGCGAGCGACAACCGGCACAACACACCCGCGCGCCGCGCTTTCCCGGTCAGAGCCTCGTCGAGTTCGGCCTGATCTCGCTCCTCCTGCTGACGATGGTCGCGGGGATCGTGGATCTCGGGCGCGGCGTTTATGCGCGTACCAGCCTCTCGAACGCGATCCGCGAAGCTGCTCATTACGGCGCGACCAACCCCAGAAATAGCGACGGGATCATCGCCGCCGCTCAAAACACATCGCCGGGTTTGCAACTGGCAACCCAGCCGAATCTGCAAGATTCTTTCGCCCTCAATGGTGGGGCTATCCGCTGTACCGATCGGAACTACGTCCGCGTATTCCCGCAAACAACCGGTGCCCTCCCGCCGTTGCCCGGCGGTCTGGCGCTCGGGGTTGCCATGCCCGCGCTGGCGGTGCAGGCCGCGATGAGCACCCCCGAGGATTGCATCAGCAACTATTCCTTCGTGGTGAACGGTAAACCGATCGGCCAAACGCTCAATGGCAAAGTGAACCCTGGGGATCGGGTGCGCGTCACCTTCACGGTAGCACCGACCTGCTCCGATGTGGTCGCCTCGCTCACTACCTGGGTGACCGATAGCGATGGCAATATCATCGATCCAGAGAATCGGCAACTGGCCGACGACTCACATTGGTTCGAGCGGAGCAGCGGGACGTACCAACCCGGAAGCTACTAGTTAACATTCGCAATAGCGGAGCGAGGGGCTATACTTGGGCGGTGGTGGTGGTTCGAACGGGCAGTTGGAGCGGTGGGGATGATACTGCACTACGAGCG
>JAABUR0100007814.1_pt1 | contig 12536 bp, 15 predicted proteins | sample 5560091 | NCBI WGS metagenome assembly JAABUR01 (sample SAMN10711879, study PRJNA513375) | rock metagenome | isolation source: Antarctica rocks | place: Antarctica: Victoria Land, University Valley sud
CGCGCCATTCTCGTTGGCGGGGCGGAAGCGCACATGCAGCCCGCCCTGTCCGAAGTCCAGGTCGCCCACATGCAGCCCGAGTAGCTCGCCGCTGCGCAGTCCACTTTCTTTGAGGACCAGGCAGATGAGGCGATCGCGGAACCCGGCCGGATCATCCTCCGGCCTGCGCGCCACCTGGATCCTGTCCACGAACACCCCAAAATCCCGCGCGGAGACCGTCTTCGGGAGGCGCTTGGGCTCCTTGAGCTTCAGTTCCATGCGCTGGACGGAGCGCGCCCGCGCTCCGGTCCGGGTGTGCGCCAACAAGTCCCGCTCCGTGAGCCACCGGCCGCGCGGCACGTCCACGAATCGGACGGGCGACTCTGCCACGATCCCGCGCCGCACGAGGAAGCGATACAGCGCGGCGACGGTCTGCAGGATGAGATTGATACTCTTCGCCCCGAGAGGGTTGGGCTGATCAACCGAAGCCACAGCGCCGGCGCGCCGCGGATTGCACAGCCAGAGGACGAACTCGGTCAGGTCCGCCGGGGCTACCTCGCGCACGCCGAGGCCCTGCTGGTCCAGGAAGCGGTAGTACCACGACAGACGATAGCAGTAGCCCTTGAGCGTGGCCGGGGCGCGCCGGGTCGCGGCTTTCCAGTCGAGGAACTCCTTGACCTCGGGGACAAACTCCAGAGCGTCATCAACAAGGTAGAAGAGGCGGCCTCGGTCCGGGACATCGGCCGCGACCATCTTGGGAGCACCCACGATCGCTCTCCAAAATATACCTGCCCGCCTACGCGGCTATCCTGACTTTGATCTTACCCTTTCTCCTGTTGCACATGGTATCGAGTTATGCACACAACAACGCGCGCATAGATTGGCAAGCCCGAACGTTCCTTTCGTTTCTACGGAGGCTCTGGGATATCCGTTTAGTGGACAATTAGGTGCGATACCTCACCCTTTTTGTGACTAGGCGACGCGTGCGCACGACCCCGCCACGATCGTGTAGAATACGTATTATATGCGATAAAGTAACGAGGGAGGGGTGGCGCATGACCACGGGAACCATGATCGCTCTTGGCCTCGTCGTCGGCGCGACCCTTAGCCTGGCCCTGCGTCACGTCGCCGACGTGGTCGTTGGTCTGGTGCTGGACGCGCTCAGGGGAGAGGGGAGAGAGACATGGCCACCGCACCGGTGACATGGGCGGCTCCACCAGTCGCGCTGATCCCGCCGCTGCGCGTGGCCGTCGAGCGCTTTCTGGCCCGCTCGCGTTTCAGCACGCGCACGCGGGAGAGCTATGCCCAGGACCTTGCCCCGTTACTCACCCACGTCGGCGACCAGCCTGTCGCGACGGCGCTCACGCCCGCCGCGGCCGCCGCCTATCTCGCCGCCCAGGAACCACTGGCGGCGAGCACCTATAACCGCCGCTACGCCGCCCTGCGTAGCCTCGTGCGCTGGTGTCAGACCCAGGGCTACCTCGCCGACAACCCGCTTGCCGGTCTGGAGCGTCGTCCCCAGACGCGGAGCGGTCCGCGCGCCCTGGACCCGGAGCGGGTCGAGGCGGTGCTGCGTGGCATCCGCGCCGCGCGCGATCGCGCGCTCTTCTGGCTCATCTATGACGGCGGCCTGCGGTGCCGCGAGGCCCTGGCCGTCAACATCGAGGACATCGACTGGACGGAGCGTTGCCTCCGCGTCCAGGGCAAGGGCGACAAGCCGCGTGAGATGTTCTTCTCTCGCCGCGTCTCAGGGTATCTCGATGCCTACATAAAGGAGAGGGGCGAACCGGCGCACGGTCCGCTCTTCATCACCGCGCGGAAGGCGCGCAACCCGCGCCACGCCGACCTGACAGCCGACGGGTACGCCCGGCTCTCCTATCGCCAGGCCGATACGCTCTGGAAGGGGTACACGCCGGGCTGGGACCTGCACCAACTGCGGCACACAGCGATCAGCGCCCGCGCCGCCAAGGGCTACACCGAGGTCGAGCTCAAGCGCTTCAGCGGGCACAGTTCGCTGCGCAGCCTGGAGGTCTACATCGCGCACAACCGTGAGTCGGCCAAGCGTAAGGCGCGCGAGTGGGAGCGTCGGGAGGGCGGGGAGCTATAGGCAAGCCGATGATGCTGAAAAGTGTCCCCATAATCGTCAGTGACTTGCGCGATGCCCAGGTGGATATAGCGACGGCGCCGCAGCTCGCCGGGCACGCCAACGTGACGACGACGGCGCGCTACGACCGCCGCGGCGAGGCGTCCAAGCGTCAGGCCGTCGAGACGTTGCACGTCCCCACCCCGCAGCAGCGCGATCGGTGATGAGGGTGGCGAGAGGGGAGCATAGTGTGGCACTCTACGCGGCGTTGTGCGGCGTGTTCATCGGGCTGCGCGCGGTTCAGGCCGCGCAAGCGCGGCGACGCGCCCCGCGCACCATCATCACGGCGGCCGACCTAGCGCTGGCCCGCGCCCGGCGCTGGTGCTCCGTGCGCGGGCGTCGCGCCTCGAAGGGGGCGCGCGGCGTCTGATCGACAAGAGGTGACGAGGTGACACCGCCTTTTCCCGCGCCGCAGCGCGCGCCTGTGGGAGTGTAGGGCGTGTGCCTGTGAGCGGCATGGGCGACACAGGGCCGGCCCTGGGGGCCGGGAGAAACGCTCACGCCGCGCCCTTTGCCACGCGGCATGAGCGACGGCGGGCAACGGCGTACACTTGAGTAGGAGGGGGACGCGAGACGATGGCGCAGTGGGGCGAGACTGAGGAGGTCGATTGGGGTGCGCCGCGCCGGCCCCGGCTGTGGGAACGCCTCATCCGGGCGATCCTGGCGCTCGTCGGCGTGGCCGGTCTCGGCCTGCTGGGCTGGAGCCTAACGGGGGGCGGCACGCCGATGAGCGATGCGCGTGCAGCCCTCGTCGCTCTCATCGTCTATGTGACGCTGTGCACAATGATTATCCGGGGCGACCGCGCCATGAAAGGGCGGGAGCGGGCCGCGCGTGCGGCGGGCGAGGAGCGCCGCCGGCGGCTCAGGCGGCGGCCGTACAGTGTCGTGGACGAGGCCGAAGCGGTGCTGGCCCGTGCGCACGGGCAGGGGACGCGGTGAGCGTCGGCGCGGGCGCGGCGGAGCGCGTCACCGTGACAGCGGATGACGCCACGCTGCCGGCCGTGGAGGGCATCGCGGCGATCTTGCACGCCCACGGCTTCGTCGTCGAGCGGCGCGTGTTTGTCCGTGCGGCGGCCGAGGAGCCGCGCCGCGTCGTATTGCTCGCCCTGGAGCGCCCCCTGCCCGCGCTCGTCGCCCTGGTGGCCCCGCCAACGGCGTTGCCCGGTCTTGGCGCGGCGCTTGCCGCCGTGCTCTATCCGGAGGGAGAGGCGCATGCCAGGGCCGCGACGCTGCAATGCAAGGGGGTGGGCGCGTTCGCCAGCGTGACGGCGGGATCGGGGGCGGAGCTGGCCGACGCGCTGCGCCTGCTGGCCGGGCGGGTGCGCGCGGTGTCGTGGTGGACGCGGCCGGCGGACGGCGGCGAGCGCCGGATCGCCTACGTGGGGCGTCGGTGGTACGTCGAGTAACGGTCGCCCCGCGGGCCGTGCGGCCATCGACGGACAGTGGCGAGGGGTGAGGGATAGTCCGAGGGGCATCCCGGCCGGCGTCCCCACAACGGCCCGGATGCCCCCCATCCGTCTGTAGCGTAACAGGGGTCTGCGTGGCCGCGCATGATGCGGAACTCACAAAGATGCGCGCCGACGGCCACGCCCTTCTCCATGCAGCCGGCGGCGTCCGCCAGCGCGGTACTATGGAGGTATGAGTATGGTCCCCCTCGCAAGGGCCGTGACGAACGGGAGGGTTGGGTGATGCCAGAGGTGTTCACGGGCAAGGTGCTGATTCCCGGCGACCAGATCGACGCCTACCTCGCCGCCCTCAAAGAGGCCGAGGAGGCGCGCGCTCCGTTCCGGCGCTCCCTCGACGAGCTCAATGCCGCGTTCGCGGCCTCCCTTAAAAAGAAATATAGCCGGCGCACCGTCCTCAAGCACACGAGCATCGTCGACCTGTTCATCATCTTCCTGTGCGACTACACGGATGTGGCGCGGCTGGAGGACGTGACGCGCGGCATGGTCAACAGCCACTTCCACCGTTGGTATCAGCGCAAGGTGCTCGACCGCATGGACCCCGACGAGATCCGCGTCGCGCTCAGAAAGTTCTTCCAGTTCCTCGACCAGGAGAGCGGCATCCATAACCCCAAAGCGTTGGAGGCCCAGCGGTAATGGCACCGGCAAGCCTCGGCATGGAGCGTTAGCGGAACACCTCAGGTGCGGTGCGAGCGAGGTGGTGGACGCGTGCGATAGCCGTACTCAGGCCGTGTGCGAGCGTGGGTGGCCCCCAGCCCTCGGTGACGAGTGTACGCGCCACGGTCAGATGGACCAGCAAGGTTGTCAGGTCGACGGGCGTGATCTCGATCACACGCAGGGCCTTAGCGAGCTGCTCTGTCACGCGGGGAGCCTGCTCAGAGGCGACGCGACCTGCAACGACGGCGCGATCGGCCCCGGCGGCGAGCGCCTCTAGGGCGGTAAGAAGGGTAGCGCGATCAAAGGCGTCCAGGACGTCGAGGGTCTCCGCGATCATGCACGTCTCCTTGGGTGGGCCGGATCAGCGAGCGTCCCGCTGTCGAAGGGGCTACGTGATAGTTATAGCACAGGGGTTCTACTACTATTTTAATCTATATCTCGATGTGGCAAGTACTCTATGTCGTCGCGCCCAGGCGTCGCTTGCTAATTGCCTCTATGAGTTGATGACACGTCCACTGGCGCTTCGCACCGTAGGAGACTACTGCGTCTAGCATGGCGCTATCGAGCGCGCTGACGGCGCGTGCAAGCTCATCCACGCTCGACTGCGTCGGTGTCACAGCGTTTGCAGCATTATACGCTGATGCGCCAGCAAACAATGTTTGCTCACCAACGGTCTTTGTCGCGCCTTCTGGAGCGATTTTAAGAGCTTCCTTGCGCGACGAACGGCCACCTCCCGTGGCGCGCGGATTGATAATGCCCTCGGTCGCATTACGTGTGCGCACCTTCTGTACGTCGGCATGGCTCACAGGCTCCCCGGCGTCGATACGGGCGCGTAGCTTGGCCCGGCTCTCGTTAGGCAAGCGTAAGATCTCCCGGGCCACCGTCGGCGCGACCTGCTGACGCTGAACGGCATCAGCCATGACGGTGTCGGACAGTAAGAGGAGACGGTCGCGGACATGCTGTCCCGTGATATGCAATCGCTTGCCCAGCGCCACCGAGTCCAGCCCTTCCGCGTCCATGAGTTCCTTAAAGGCGCGAGCCTCTTCCAATGGGGCGAGGTCCTGCCTCTGGACGTTCTCGATGAGTTGCGTGACGCGCAGCGCAGCGCCCTCGCTATCATGCACCACCACCGGCAAGCGCGTCAGGCCAGCCTGTTGCGCGGCGGCGTACCGCCGGCCACCAGCAACGATCATGTAGCGTGTACGGCCGTCCTCTAGATAGCCATGCTCTCGCACGAGCAACGGCTGCAGCACGTCGTACTCCTTGAGAGAGGCGGCAAGCTCGGCGAGGCGTTCACCGCCCATGTCGCGGCGCGGCTGGTTAGGATCGGGCACGATCTGCTCGATAGGCACCAACATGGCGCTGGGAAGCGCGCGCTCGGCGTCGATGGGCGTGACGGCCGTCAACGGGGGTCGGTCGTCTTGGCGGCGGCCGCTGACGGTTGGCAGGACGGTCGTTTTACGCGGCATCGTAGCCCTCCGTCCAGGTGCGCTCTGCAAGGGCGCGGTAGGCGGCTGACGCCGGCGAGGTGGGGTCATACAACACGACCGAGCGGCCACTGTTGAGCGCGGCCTTGACGCTTTCGGATAGCGGGATCGGCGCCGCGACCAGTTCGCCCCACCGTTCCGTGAGCAAGGCGATGGCCCCTTTATCGTGTCGATAGGGGCGTACGGCGTTGGGGAGAATCGCCGCGATGCGCGCGGCCCCAAACTCCGCGAGTTCGTCGCGCAAGCCGATGGTGTCGTCCAGAGCGTCGAGGTCCTGCTGCACCAGGGCTGTGGGCAGGATGGCGATGTCGGCGGCCAGGAGTGCCGTATTGAGGCTAAACCCCAGGCTGGGCGGCGTGTCGAGCAGGATGGCATCATAGTCGTCCACGCCACGCAGCAAGCGGCGCAGGCGCAGGAGACCAGCTGGGTTGTCGGCGAAGGTCATAGCGGCCGTCTCCACGGAGCGGTCACCGGGGTACAAGGCAACCCCGATCTCTGTCTGGAGCGCCAGGTCATCCAGGGCGCGTTGCGGGTTCAGGATGCGCGCGCCGATCCCCTCCGTAGGTTGTTCGGCGCCCAGGAGTACGCGCGTTAGGGATGCCTGAGGGTCGAGGTCTACCAAAGCCACGCGCAGTCCGCGCTCCGTCAGCGCTCCGGCGAGGTTGATAGCGGTGGTGGTCTTACCGCTACCTCCCTTACGGCCGGCGATCGCGATGATCCGTGTCATGTCTCTTTTCTCCTCCGCATTGTGCGGACGGCATCCGCACAATCGTCCCCGCCTGTCGACTCGCCATGCGCGCGCGCATTGTGCGGATGCCGTCCGCACAATTCACGGCCGCTCGTCGCCGTCGCCGGTCTCACGCAGCCCTTTCTTGATGTCGTCCTCGCTCGGCAGCTTGACCCGATACTCGGCCACGAAGATCTTCTCCTCCAGGCCGCCCAGCGCGTAGCGCACCTCCTCCTGACCGGCCCGCGCGCAGATGATGAGGCCGATGGGCGGCTTCTCCCACTCGTACCGCGGCACGCGCTCACGGTAGTAGGTGACGTATTTATTCATCTGGCCGACATCGCGATCCTGGAAGGCATCGAGCTTGAGGTCGCAGACGACGATCGCGGGGATGGCCCGGCAATAGAGCTCCAGATCGATGCGGTGGACCCGACCGTCGATCGTGAGCGGCTGCTGGCGACGGCGGATATAGAAGTCCGGTCCCAACTCGGCCACGAAGCGCTCGAAGTTGGACAGCAAGGCACCCTCCAACTGCGCCTCGTCGTAGCCGGCCGGCAGGCCGGGCACCTCGAAGTGAAAGACGCTCCGGAAGGCATCCTCCGGGCGTAACGCGGGCACCGTCGTCGCCAGGGCCGACGGGGGCAGACCCTCGCGCAGCGTGCGGGCGTAGAGGCCTGCCCGAATCTGATCCTCCAGGTCATGCACGCTCCAGACGTTGCGCGCCGCTTGCGCCTCGTAGAAGGCGCGCTCGCGCGCATCGCCCACGCGGACAAGCACCACGTACTGGCTCCAGCTTAGGTCGGCGCGCAGCGTATGAACCAACGGATACGCCCGGTAGAACTGTACGATCTCGTACAGGGTGCGCTTGGCGATGCCGAGATCACGGGCGAGGTGCTCGATGACGCGCGCGCCGTAATCGGCCCGCTCCTTGTGCTCCAACTCGGCGCGCACGATGCGCTCGCCGACCTGCCAGTACGCCTGGACCTTGATGTTATCGACGGCCTGATACGCGCGGTTGCGCGCCGTTTGCAACAGGCCGCGTATCTCGCCTAGGAGCACCGTATAGTCGCCTGGCATGACGGAGCGATCACGAGCCATGCAACGTTCCACCCTCCCACGGGCGGCGCGTGTCGCGTGCCGCCCCCTCTACTCTATCCTATACTATCCCATATCGATCGCTACGTCCGGTCGTCAGGATGGCGTGCCCCAGCGGACAAGCGACCTCACCCCGCATCAGTCACTTTTATAGAACCTGTGTCCTATTTTAGCATGCGACAGCGTGCGGTGCGGCGTGTCATCCGTGGACGAGAGCACGCTACGGCGGGAGTCACGACGGAGCCTAAATACCATAAGCTGTATTGGGCAACAACAGTTTGCACAATTGCCCTACCGTCTGCTCGCTGACCAACGAGACTGGTGAACGCGTGCTAGGCGCTGCGGCATGACGGGTGCGGGACAACACGCGCGCCGATTTGTGTGCAACAACCTCTTGCCCAATACACTAAATACCATAAGCGTTCGCGGTGGGGCTGCGGGGCGGGGATGGTCGGAGATTGCGCACCACGGGTTGTAGACTGGGCGTAGAGTGCCGATTTGACACTCAGGAGACGAGCGTGGATGTCTCGGCTTCGACCCACTCCAGGTAGCCCAGATTGGCGGCAACGACAGACGTTGCCACGATACTGGGTGTCTCGTAGGGATGAAGTTCACGGATTGCCCGCTCCAATGGGCCGTAAAGGTCCCGTCGCGTCTTGGCGGTACACGCCCATTCCTCGGCGTGCTCGATTTGCCCCTTCCACCAGTAGGTGCTCGAGATCGGGCCGGAAACCTGCGCGGCGGCGGCGAGTCGGCGCTCGACAAGCACCTGCGCGATTTGGTGTGCGCCATCCCGCGAGTCGATTTTCGTTTCAACGATGATCACGTCGGCCATGATAGCTATCCTCTCTTACCTGAAAGCTTTCCGGAGAACTCTTTCGTTAGCACCTTGATTGGCTGTTCTTTCAGCCACGGCTCAGGCGTCTTCTGGTAGAGTTCGACCGCTTCATTGTAGCGTTTGCGACTCCCTAGGGTTAGAGCCATCTGTAGACCATCACGTATGTAGTCGGTGTAAGTTGTTAAATCTCCTTGCAAGCGCGCCGCGTCGGCCTGACATAGCACTGTTTCGCTGATGGACCGTCCATTGATGGATTGAGTGTCTGCACTAAGCGCCAGCGCATCCCAGGCGCGTTGCGCATAGCCGCGTTGTGGGTATCGCTCGGCTAGTTCCAGATACATCTTGCCCTCCCACTGGTAGAGAACATTGAGCCCACACTCGGCATAGATGTAGCTCGGATCGGCCTGGGGGTAGGTCGGGAAATAGTTTTGCGCCAACGTCATATTCTTCAGGGCCTTGGCGTCATCGTGCCGTTGCGCATAGACCTCCGCTAGTCCCATGAGGATGTCGCTCTTGAGTAGTGAATCCTCAGTGCCAAGGACTTGTAACGCCTCTTGGAAGGCGCGGATAGCCTGAGCAGGCTGACGCGGACGGACATTGAACGAGTAGGTGTACCCCAAATACATTAAAGCGGCGGCTGTCAAGCTGCTGTCGCGAGAGAGGTAGCCACACCGAATGGCCTCCCGGCAGTATCTCTCGCGCTCGGTGAATTTAAGCTGGTGCATGGCAGCGATGGCTTGAAGGATGTTACCTTGTGTCGCTAGGGCTGCCGCCGCTTGTTGATACGGCGAGGGCTGGACGGCCAAAGCGGTCAGTGTCGGCATATATTGGGGGAGGAGCGAGGCGACAGCAACCAAATCGTCCCCTTTTAACAAGTGCCAGCAGGCTGTAACACTGGCCGCGCATGGGGGGAGAAAGTCCGCCGGGTTTACGCTCACCCGCTGCTGTGTTAGCTGAACAGGAAACTTCCGCACGAGTAGCGCCGTGGGTAGCGCGGCCAGCGTCATCAATGCCTGCCGACGGGAGATTAAGTACTCGTCTCGGCGTGGCTGTTGTAGTAGCATTTCATCAAGCACGCTAACTTCCTCGTTGACCATTGCCTGAATCTCACACCAGAAAAGTCCCTGCGCACTCCGCGCCCCTATCGTGTGCATGATTTGAGCGAGGATCATGCTAATCCTAATTGAGAGATCCGGCATGTCGTTGGCGATTGGTAGCGGCGCGAGCGTGGCAGGGCCAGGGTGTAGACTTTGCGCCATGGCCTGGCTGCCACTTTGCTGTGCGCCTCCAAATCCTAATTCTGGGGCTGGCAAGTCAAATGCTTTGCAAATAAGGTCGAGCGTTCCAGGCTGCGGGTAGGTTTGTCCCGTTTCCAACCGCAAGTATGTCTTCCGGTCGATGCCTATCTTTTCCGCAGCTTTCTGTTGCGACCAATGTTTTTGCTCCCGCGCCGCGCGGAGCCCTTCATTTGGTGCCGGCATCTCGATCCCTCACCTGTTCAATCGTACTATTTCCAGCACGCCAGGACCGGCCTTGCCCCCCCGCACCGGAGATTTGGTACACGTTTGGTACATTGTCGAGTTTTGGTATATCCATCAGCTGCGGTTTGGTACTGTCAGCAGGCACGCTGTTCGTTATGGTAGAAGTGGCTAGCAATTGGCCAATTGGCAGAGACAGCTTAGACGGAGGATAGTCGCTATGCAACGGCCTGTATTACGTCGCCTTGTGCGTAAACGGCGCTGGGGCCGTACCTGCGCGTGCTACGTTTGCGGTGCGCCGGTCTTCCCCCTCCCGCTGCGCGTGAACCCGGATGCCAACATCCTGCGTGGCTATGCGCGGGGCTTGGCGGTTACGGACATGTACACGGGACAGCCTCGCTGCTATGCCATACTCTTCTGCGCCGCGCACGCCGATCCAGAGGACGTGCAGGACTACGCGCAGTTCGAGCCTGCCCCGACCCACAAGGCGGCCGCGCACGCCGCACGCACCGCAGCCGCCCAGCGCACATCTCAATTATAGAACCCACGTCCTATAGTTGTGTGAGGTTACGGGATGTTGCACACGCACAAGGCGATGCGTTATGATTCCCATCATGGAGAAGTTTGCTATGTTCTAGCGCGCTCGTGCTAAATGCACGAAGCCCACCGGGTTTCCCCAATGGGCTACGTCCATTAACTATAGATGCGGTTCTGGCGCTTGTTGTTGAAAGCGGGCGCTACCAGGGCCGCTAGATCGGGTCCGAAAACTCGACCGGGCTACCACCCCCAATAGAGCTTTCGGGACTCACAGGGAAGTTTTACGCTTCCGAGGAGTACCTATGACCAATCATACGGGAACGGCGCATCCATGTCAAGATCACGCCCATTCTCCGAGGCCGGAAAGTACACCACCGCCCTCAGCCCCATCGGCCGACACCATCGACCGGCGCCTGGTCCAGCGGTACGGCTCACTGCTGCTGACGGGTGGCTACACGGCGCTGCCGACCTACGCCTGGGTCTACTACGCGCGGCTGGACGTCAGCGAGGCCGAGATGGTCTGCCTTGCGCAACTCTGCACCTACTGGTGGTCGTCACGCGATCCGTTCCCCGGCGAGGCGGCGCTGGCGATACGCATGGGCAAGACGGTGCGCACGATCCAGGGCTACCTCCGTTCGCTGGAGGGGAAGGAGCTACTGCACATACATACTCGACTATCCACCGACGGTCGGCAGTCTACGAACGCCTACGACCTGCGCCCGTTCTTCGCCGCCGTCGAAGGGCTCGCGCGCCTGGACGGCCTGCTCCCCCCCGACGCCGCGACCCCCGCGACGCCGATGACTCCCGACAACGATGCGTGCAATTGTGGGACATGTGCCCATCACAACAGGGCACAGCGGACAGCGGAACGGGAGCCGCTATGTGCAGAGGCCGGTAGCAATGGAACCGAAAACACCGCTAAGAAGGCCGCCACACAGACCGTAGGGGAGGACGAAGGATCGCGCGCGCGGGGGATGAAGAATCCTTCACCCCAAGTAAACCCAATCGAAATAGAAACCTTCGACTTCGATTCGATTCCCCCTACCCCCACTAAGACAACACAGACGCCGCCAGACGCCGAGGCTCGGCCACCGTCCAGCGCGGACCTGGACGACCAGGCGCTCGCCGCCGAGATCACCGCCCTGGGCACCGAACTGGGGGACGACGTGCCGCGTTCGAGTCTCGGCCGCGCCCGCAACCTGCACCGCGACGCCGGCGTGTCCCTCGACCGGTTCCTGCGTCTGCTCGATGAGGCGGCCGCCCGGACGCGCGACCGTCAGGAGAGCATCGTCAAGCGCCGGCGCGACGGCCAGGCCCCCAACGGCATGCCCTACCTGTTCGCCGTTCTGCAGGACCTCTTGCACCCCGCGCCGCCCCAGACGTGCGCCAGCGGCCCGGACGCGGATCGCCGGCGCGCTGGCCCGTCAGGTCGTCGCCGACGCCGGCGCGCTGACGGCCGCGGCGAGCCCATCACCTCCTACGCCGCGTGGTCGGACAGCCCCGCGCGCCTGCCCATCGTTGAGGAGCATCCGGTCTGGCGTGCGGTCCTCGATGAGCTAGGTCAAATGCTCACCCCCGAGAACTTCAACGCGTGGCTGGCCTCAACGCGTGCCCTGGATCAGAACGGCGAGGTGTTGCGCGTGGCCGTCCCCACGCCGTTTAACAAGACGTGGTTGGAGCATAAGCTGGCCGGCAAGGTCATGGCCGCATTACACAAGATCGACGGCGATGCCCTCACTAGCGGCCGCGTCGCGCGCATCGAGTACGTCGTCGCGGTGGCCGCGTGAGCGCACATCCGTATCTGCGGGGCGTGTTACCATGATCGCGCGGGGAGAGTGGCACAGGGCGTAGGACGGCCGATGGGATAGGGAAAGAGGGGTGCGTGATGCGGCGGTCTGGTGTGGCGTGGGGAGTGAGCGCGGCGGCTGTGGCCGTGCTGCTGGCGGGCCTCCTGGCGGCGCGCGCCGCCGCGCGCGCCGATCCTCTCGTGGCCACCATGGCCACCGCCCCGTTCGCGTCGCTGACGCTCGCTCCGGGCAACCGTGCCATCATCCTGGACCAGATGGGCCGGCGTGCGCGGCTCATCGACACGACGGCCGGGCGCGTGATCGGGACGCTCGCCACCGGTCGCC
>JAABUR0100007817.1_pt1 | contig 12532 bp, 23 predicted proteins | sample 5560091 | NCBI WGS metagenome assembly JAABUR01 (sample SAMN10711879, study PRJNA513375) | rock metagenome | isolation source: Antarctica rocks | place: Antarctica: Victoria Land, University Valley sud
TTGGCTTTGGCAGGCACGCAGTAGGCCTCTATCATCCAGACCTGAGTCGAGGTGGCAACACAAAGATGCTGCTCCGATCAGCGGTGGCCTTACGGGGTTGGCAATTTAGACCGCAGCAAAAGTGTTTTGCCGCCTGCAATATCAGCTAGGGCAGAGCGTGCGCATGCCTGCATGCCAGCGCTCTCCTCCTCAGCATCGGTGAACTCGTCAGAGTCCATGCCCTCCCAGCCTGGGCTGCCGAGCGCCGCGCCCTCCGCAGGGCTGCTGAAGTCGGAGTCCTGGCACGCGGGAGACCATGCCCGGGCTTGTCAACGCATGCACTCGATACGGTTGTTTGGAGCAAGCCGCCAAGATGTGCGTCCATGCTAATGGTCAAATGATGCCGAATGAGCACTGAGAGTACGTCCATGGGCAAGGGCATCCACTTGACTGGCAGCATGGCCAACGACCACACCCACCCAGTCATCAGTGCATGCGGGCCTGCAAGCTGCTCTTGTGGCCAACGCCATCAACCTCAAGGACACCCAGGCAGCTGCCCTCACGCAGGAGCCTGCTCTCGCGCAGGATAGCTACAGCGGCATGCGCACAGCCCCGGCTGTGGGCGCCGCTCAGGTGGCGCACACCTCGTCCTCGTCATCATCCGGACCTCCTTCCTCTTCGCCTTCGCCCCGCTCGCTGAGCATGGGGCTGCCCCATGCTGCCTCTGTGCCGGGCGACGCGCTCCCGCGCCTGTGCGCCGTGCGACACAGTCCATCCATGCCACCATCCCACAACACTCCAGTGCAGCTGGCCATGGTGTGCAGCCTCGGTTCGGCCTGTGGTCCCACTGCGCATGGTGCATGATTGAGCATGCACACAAGAGCGGGACTGTGGGCGCACCCGGCAGCCGCCGCCTGCGCCGCTGCAGGCTCGCCGCCCGCCTGCAGCCGACGCCTGCGCTGCGGCGGGCCGCCGCGGGGGCCGTCCGCCGCCTCTTGCGCGCTGGACGCGCGCTCGACCCCAGACCTGCCCAGATCCTCTGCGGCATGTGCACCGCCCCCAGCCTCGCCTCCCCTCCCTTCTGCAGTGTCATTGCGGAGAGCATCGCTGTCACTGCCAACGCCGCGCGCATGCTGGCCGGCGCTGACAGGCGCGCCCGCCCGCCACAGCGCACCCGCATCGCGCGCCTGCAAAAAGGCTGCGGCGACAGCAGCGGGACCGGCCCCGTCCTGCGACGCAGCTGGCCGCTCGGCGCCGGCGGCGCCGGCGCGCTCCCGGAACGCCGCGCGGTGGCTGGCCACGATGGCGCGGAGGGCCGGCGCGGCTGCGGCGTCCGCCGCCGCTGCCGGCGGCGGCGGCGGGGGGGGAGGGTCGGGCGCGCGCACGGCCGCGCGCAGCCGCGCTTGCAGCGCCTGCAGCTCCTCGCTCCAGCAGAATCTGTTCCAGCGTCGCTCTGTGAGAGTCCACCTGGCCCTCTGCCCAGAAATGCCCAGTGTGGTGCATGCAATTTCGTGGCCAATGTCAGCGCCCGCAGCAGCGGGCGGGCGGTGAGCGGTCCAGGCTTTGCATGGGTTGTGAACCGCTGAGCAGGAGGAGCAATCTTGGCATGTCCGCAGGGGCGCGGCACGGGCACAGACCCAGCACCAAACGTCTCAGGCTTCAAGCTCAGCAACATCCCCATGTCAGCGCACGCGCTCGTGGAGCATGCACGTGGACGCACTCGGATGCGCGCTGTGCAGCGGTGAGCGCGGGCGCCAGCTCGCCGGCAGCCTCGTGCGCGCACGCGACCTGGTAGTGCGCACGCCCGAGCGTGGGCGCCAGCCGCGTGGCCAGCCGCGCGTAGCGCATTGCCTCCTGCCGCGCAAGCGCGCCAAGCCACAGGGCTTCACAGGGCTGGTTGACTTACAGCTGCATACGCACTTGTACTTACAGGCAGCACTGTATCTCGTATATAGCCTTGGTGCGGCAGCATGCCTCGCAAGCCGCAGACATGGACACGACCATGCCACAGCAGAGCGGCAATCCGCTGCCTGCTGCAACATCGGCATGCGCACAGCGTCTGCATTTGCATGTCAGTTGGGTAGGGCCTGCCCCATGATGGCCCTGCCTGCCCTGAAACCGCTTGCACGTAGGTGCTTGCATGCGCATGGCGCTGCGCCCTGTCAATCCCCTGCGCGCACCGCCAGGTCGCCGCCCGCCCGCAGCCGCCCGGCCGTGGTGGCCAGCGTCTCGGCGATGGTCCGCCGCTGCCGGCGCGACAGCGCGATCTGGTCGGCCTCCAGCAGGACCACCAGCTGCGAGAGGCTGAGCGTCGTGCGCTGCGGCTGCGCCGCCAGCGCCTCCAGGTCCTCCACGCCTGCGCAGCACAGCGCAGCATGGAGTCGGGCACACAGGTGGGTGCTTGCTGCCATGCATGGGTGCTTGCAGCCATGATTTGCACCGGCGCAGCTGCTAGCAGTGCGAAGGAGTACCTACCCACACCCGGCAGGGTAAATTATAGTGCAGACGCTGTTTCACCGGGCGCATGCGCAGCACTGTCGAGCGCACGGCGCAAGCACGCGAGAAACACAAGCTGCACGTTCACCTACTGGGAAGCGAGCCAGCACCGCCAAGCAGACTGTAAAGGACCTGCCCGTGATAACATCTAACCATGTTGTGCCCTCACACCATAAACGAGACAACGGGAAAATTGGGAGGTGCACGGGTGCGCACTCGCGTCCAGGTACGACTGGTCGGGCCGCGCGCGCCCGGCGCGGCCCCGCTCGTCGCTCGGCAGCGGCCCGGCGCCCTCCACGCCGTCCATCGAGAATGTGTATATGCAGTCGTTCCTGCGCGTCGACACAGCCGAGGGCGTGTGTCAAGGCATGCCGCGCCGTTCACTCACGGTTGCTGACGCGCTGCTCGCAAGCATGAGACCACAACAGTAGGGCTTCTTGTTGTGAACTCACATGCTCCCTACATCTACATCATTGATCAGCACAGCAATACCCCTATGACCATCCCTGCAAGTATGACCAAGCAATTGTGAGCATTGCCAGCATTGTCAATTGCTGACCAACCTGCTGCACACGCAGCAGCGTGCCTCTCTCCATCCTCCCTGCATGTGACGAGCAACCACCTAGTCACCCAGGTCATGGGGCGCGCATGTAGTTGGCGCAGACGGTGGACCCATCGCGCGAGAATGCAACGCCGGAGATGTTGTTGTCCAGGCGCATAGACGGCCGCGTGTTGGGCTCAAACTGCGCCAGCCTCTGGCAGACCGCAACGCCGCGTGAGCACGTGCACTACGGCAGCACACCATGCATTCACGGGCAGGTGCTGCGCTAGCCAGCTAAAGGCAAGCTGCCCACCATCAGACATTATCTCATTGCCGCTTGCCGAACTTACTCATGTTGCGTGATAGCAGACGCAGCTTTGCATATTATTGCATTCTGAGGTGCTGTCATGTCAACCTGCGGCATACATAGCCAGCAGCCTCAAGTACATTCATCAGCTCACAAACATGACGCTGTTCATGTGTCTTGGCCTGCATGCGGGGGCCCTGTGACGGCGAGGCGCACCTTGATGGGCCCGGTCGAGTAGCCGACGCGGCGGTCATACACGCGCAGCAGCGGGTCTGCGCCGCCCACGGCGAGCAGCCAAGGCCGGTGCTCGGGCGCTGCAATGGAGTGCGCCTCCACGTAGTTGCCGGTCAAGTGGTGCTTGAGGGCCGCAAGGGCCTGGGGAGCGCCGCCTGGCTGGCGGCGATCGATCTGGCGCACTGCGCGCCCAACAATGCATTACGAGATGACGACGTTGTGGCAGGGCAGCCAGCTTGTGTGGCACAGCGCTGGTCAGCATGCATGGCTGGTGAGCAAACCAAAATGTTGCCCGAAAAGTGGCCTACTGAACAATGAGAGGAGGCGCACCAACACCATCCTCGCCGCACGACACAATGACGTAAGGATTTGATGGCTCCACCACCAGCTTCTTGACTCGGTCATGGTGGTGCCTGCCAGAGGCAAGGTCTCCTTTCTGTCAGGATGTGTACAAATTCAAGCCAACACAGGCCATCCCAAGCTTGATTCTAAGTATCTTTGTGCAAAGTGCTTACACGAGCTCGCTCTTCGCTCTTCAAGGAGCAAGCGTTGCCTGCGGCTGTGAGTCAGACAACGCGTCGCCTCAACCCACCAATCAACAAAGTAGACCGCTTAAACTACAGCTACGCTGCCTAAGAGCTTGCACAGAAAGCACTTGCGCACTACTTGCTTGCCCGTGCAAGAACGATGTGCTCACCTGAAGACTGTTGTTGTGCCTGTCTGCAGGTCGTGCACCCTCACTTGGCTGTCGCCCGCACACGATGCTATGACGCCGTCGCCTGTGCGGGCAGTCAGTGTCGGTAGCGGTGATAGGCGGGTTGAGCAAGCCGTGATACTGCACAAACCACAACCTGCTCGCGTTTCTGTAAATCTGAAAGATTGTCCGCACCAGTGTTTGGCAGGTAGCGCACACAGAAGATGTTGGCGCTGTGGCCTGTGTCCACGACCGCGCGGCACTCCCGCGACTCCACATCCCACACGCACACCCGTGTGTCATCTGAGCCGCTCAGGAGCGTGGCCCCTGCAAGGTGCGTCTGCACACTCAGCGTCTGCATGGTCTGCTGAGTACACCTCAGGCCTGCAGTGCTATGCGCTGTCCTGCATAACACAATAACACATCTTTACTGCTTATTATAGCATCGTGCGCAGCTTGACCAGGTTGCGTCTACTTTGATTACACCAGCTTTGCAAAAGAAGAGAAGCACCGGAGCTGCTGAAGCTGATATGGTTGACGCAGCCACGGTGCTCTTTCAGCTCAGCCAGCAGGCGCAGTGAGGAGAAGGCAGAGTCGCTGCCGGCAACCGCGTGCTGGAATGCCAGGCCATGCGCACGCGTGGCGCTCAGCTCGCGCTTCCTGACCCCCACAAACATGGCCACGGCGCGTATTCCTTGGTGCTCATATCTCGCCTTCTTTGCTGGTGTGAGGAGGACCCTAGCAGGGTAGGCTGGTGAAACCGCTGCAAACATGGAGGGCGCTTCCGAGGCGCCTTGTTTGCAAGGCTTGATCAGAGCGCGCAGCTGAGACCTGTCCTGCTTGTTTCACGCCACCTAGCATGGGCAAGAAGTGGGTGCCCCTGGAGAGCAACCCGGAGGTGCTCAACCAGTTTGCGCGCACGCTGGGCTTTGATGTCAGCACATATGCTTTCTGCGATGTGCTGGGACTGGATGAGGTGCGTCCTGCGTCACATGGTGCGGCGGCCACTTCGCAATCACATGTGCTGTACTCGCGTGCTGGTGTGTTGGACTCCGCACGCAGCCTAGTAGTGTGTAACAGGTGTTGAGTGCCTGTGCACGCAGGAGCTTTTGGCAATGGTGCCCAGCTCCGTCATCGCGGTAATTCTGCTCTTCCCTACGACTGATGAGTCAAGGGCGGCAAAGTGTGCTGGTGTGCACCGTGCCCCCATATAGAGTGCTTGTTTTGGTTTCCTTTGCACACACTAATTGCGGGTGCTTGCTATGGAAGTGCATGAAGGGCACTGCACGCATACCTTCACCGCCAAGGCGGCCAGAAGTCTTTTATTCCAGTCACGCGGTCGACACTTGCAGCCAAGCGTGACGCCTGTGTGCCCCAGACCAGCTAGCCAGGCTCTGCGGCGGCCACCTCGGCGCGCTGCCCAGCGCCTGTTCGCAGAACGCCGGTGTGCGCGCGCAGAGGCTGAGCAGCTGGGCGCCGCCACGAAGCAGTGGCCAGCCTCGCTGTACTATATGAAGCAGACCATTGGCAACGCCTGCGGCACCATAGGGATGCTGCACGCGTTCGGCAACAACCGCAACAGGTCGCTCTTTGGTACAGGCCTGCCTCTCGTTTTGGTAGGGTCATGTGGACTGTGTTCCGTACTTGTGAACCTGTGACAGTTAGCATGCAAGTCACCACAGATACATGCCGCACAAGAAGGCTTTTGTGGTATGAAAATGTCTTTGACTGCGGCACTTCTTCACCGCCTTGTGCTACTGTTTGTGAGCCCCGTATGGCAGTTCCTGCCGGCGAGTGGGTCAGCGCGGCTGGCCTCTGCATGCACGCCGTGCGGCCCGCGCAGAGGAGGGCTCCTTCCTGCAGCGCTTCTTTGCCGCCACGGAGCGCATGTCGCCGGAGGCGCGCGGCGCATACCTGGAGCGCCCCCCGCCCGAGGCGCCGGACATCGACGAGGCGCACCGCGTGCGTCCCGCCTGCCGCACCAGCTGTGTGCAAGCCGAGGCGCACTCAGTGCCTGTGCTGGCCGAGTGCCGGCAACGTATTGGCTTCTGATGTCGGGTCACGTGGTGTCAGCGCCGCCTGATTATCCCATGACCTCAAAGAACGAAGCGTCAGGTGCGATGTTCAGGAGTGCGGCTGCCAAACTGAGGGCCTGCCGCTCGGCCTTATTGCGTGAGGCGCCCCGCCGCTGCGTCCCGCATCTCCCTTGCGTCGGTGGGCAGCAAAATAGGAGCGCGCCGCTCCGCCGGCTGCCGCAAAGCGCAGCAGGCAGCAAGCGCGCCAGGGATGCTCCACAACACTGCCTGACGCCGGGGCGGCGGCCTCGGCAGGAGGCGGCGCAGGAGGGCGCCACGGCGGCGCCACCCGCGGACGAGCCGGTCCTCCTGCACTTTGTCGCGCTGGTCGAGCACGAGGGCAGGTGCGGACAATCCCCGCAGCGCGGCCGCGGCCGCGATGCGGCATGCGCAAGCGGCCTGCGTGCCTCACTGTGAGAGCACATCCGCCCAAGCCACAAGCACCAACCCTGGCCCGTGCGCGAGTGACTGTGCCCTCCGCAATACTTACTAGCAGGCGCCAATGATCATCTGGCATGTGGACCTGTGAAGCGGATGAGCCGGCCTGCCGCTGCCTTTAATAGCGCTCAAGGCAGCAGGCACAAGCGGTGTGCCCGTGTGTGCGGCAGACTGTGGGAGCTGGACGGGAGCAAGGCGGGCCCTGTGGACCACGGCCCATCGTCGCGCGAGGCGCTGTTGCGCGACGCGGCAGAGGTGGCACGCAAATTTATCGCTGCGTCCGACTCGCTAAACTTCACCATGCTGGCGCTCGCAGCGCCTGAGCAGCAGTGATGCGGCCCTGGGCATGCACATGCCGTTGCCGAGGCGCACATGCCATTGCTGAGGCATGGGATTGTGTAACAAGCGGCTTCAAGTTTGGCACTTGTGTGGATTTCAAGCATTGCACATCGATTACATGACAAGCGCCTGCAAGGCTCTAGGGCAGGCGTGCTCGCTTAACACATGGTCTGCCAACGGCCACAAACAGTCAGGGTAGCCATTCGATAGGGACTACAGCAGGCAGCAACTCTGATGCCACACCGAAAGTGAATACATGTCGACCTGCGTCCTCATCGCCATGCTGTCGGCGCGCTGTGCGGCCGCCCTGCACATGGCAATGTTGAATATAACAGCTGCCACCCTTACCAACCCCGCATTATATGCGCTGCACATATGTGTAACATACGGTTGAGGCCCTGCAGGACTACAGCCTGCAGACTTGCGTGACGTGCCGGAGGCGGTGCACAGCCATAGCAGCCCTCCCAGCTGCTGCTGCATGCCGACAAAGTTCAACCGGTGCGCCTGCGTGGGCAGACCCTCTGCTGAGGACGGCACACCTCCCTTCACCAAGGTGCCGGCTGATTTCCCCATGGCAACCCCTGCGGCGCTGTGGCAGTCCACGCATGCACCCCCAGCCTCGCTCTGTCACCAGCGGTTAGGCACCAAGCCCGGCGCCCCGAGCCAGATCACTCTGGTTTGCCAGCCTCACCAAGCGCCCCGTGCAGCTGGCCCCTGCCTGCACTGTCAGTGTCCGGCACTCCCTCGCAGGGGCGGCCGTTGTCAGTTAGACCGCCTCCACATGAGCCGCTGGCAAGCCGCATCAGGGCTTGACGGCGCCGTCCGTATCCCGCACGGGCACGGCGGCGTAGACGGGCGCGGGCGCGGGCTGCATCTTGATGTAGTTGTACCAGAAGAAGCCCAGCAGGCTCAGCGCGTAGCCAAAGCCCTGCGCCAGGAACAGCGCTGCTCAGCTGCCCGCCGCATCAGCTGCACTGCGGTGCAGGACACGGCCGCCCTCCTTGCTCGGCACCGTACGCTGCTGGGGTTTGCTTGTAAGCAGGGCATGGTTGAGTCTCGCTGCACGGCTTCGTGCGCCAAGCAAGACCAGAGAGGCCCGGTATGCGCACACCCAGGAACACGAGCCTGACAGGAAGATAAGCGTCACAAAAGCAGGTGCATGTCGGGCATCAGCATGTGGCTTTCAATGGCTCGGGGCGCGCCTGGAGGGGGGTGACCACGTCGGCGAGGAAGAGGATGCCCATCCACACCACCAGCGCGTTCTTCACCGTGCCCAGCACCTGCCGCCCGCGCGCGCCGCTCAGCGCACAGCCGCATGTCACCTGAGCTGCCACAGCTGCATGTCACCTAGGCTGCCACGGCCGCATGAGCTGCCGCAGCCGCAGCCGCATGTCGCCTGAGCTGCCACAGCCGCATGAGCTGCCACAGCCACAGCCGCGCGTCGCCTGAGCTGCTGCGGGCTCTCATCAGTGCCCCTTGCCGGAGAAGGCGCATGTTTGGCCGCTGCCAGGTGCCTGCTGCTGGCATGCAGGCCTGCGATCCACTTAACTGACGGCAGGATCTGCTCTGCATGGACCAACAAGCGTATAAAAAGCACAAGCAAGACAGCTGCGCCCGGCGCAGGGGGGGCGCGCGGCGCGGCGCGGCGCGCGATCCCGCGCGCGCCTTGAGCGTGAGCGAGCTGGCGAGCTGGATGACGATGTAGGCGAGGCTGTTGACGCCGAAGCCCATGGCCGCGGCGGCCAGGTACAGCCCGGGCTTGGCGGCCATGAGGCCCAGCGCATTCTCGGCCGCGATCCGGGGCCACTCCACCAGCGCGACGCCCAGCAGCAGCCAGAGCATGCACGCGGGCGCCATGTACATGAGGCCCTCGACTGCGCGCGCCGCGCCCCGGCGTCGGCCGCGGCGCTCACGCCCAGCCTGGGCCCGGTCACTCTGACGCGCAGCGCATTGCAGCATTCCACTGACCACCCCCATCCCCTGCTGCGCCCCCTGGCATGCGCCCGAATACAGCCCTGCGTATACTGTGGGGCGCATGAGCTTTGCGCTCGCCAGGCCCTGCGGAGCGCGCCAGAGCGCCGGCGCTGGCAGCCGGCCATCAAGATATGGCATGTGGCGCACACAGCCAGCCAACCATGAGCACGCCATCAGCACATCAGCACCCAGGAGAGCTAACATGTGATACGCTGAGTGTGCAGCCACTTTTGTGCTGCCACGCCCAAGCGCCTTACCGCACGAGCATTCGCTCCTGGCCCTGGCCATAAAAGCTCAATCTGCCATGATTGTGCGCGGCGCGTGCACCGGGGCGCGCACTGGGGTGGAACTTGTGCCCAACCAGCAGCATCTGCGTCATGACCAGCCGGATGGCCTCAAAGGCCTCCGAGGAGAACATGAAGATGAGGCCCAGCAGGTTCATGTTGACCTCGCCGTACGAGGCCATGGCCGTGCCGCCCGCGATCAGCACGACCGCGCTGATCAGGCGCCGCGTGGGCGTCTCCAGCTGCGCCACGAACAGCGCCACCATCGTGACGATGGGCGTGAACGCCTGCGGCCCGCGCGCGGCCACCCCAATTACCTTTAAGGGTTGATTGCATACGTGAAGCTGAGCAGGAACCACCAGCCCTGTGCAGCTGTGATTGCTGGACAGCAGCTGTTCGGGTCTGTGCTGTATGAGGCACCTTGCGCCCCCAGGCTCCTGTGCAGCGGTGCATCGCAGCAGCTCCCTGCTTGCTTTTCACCCGAGCACACGTCACTTGCTGACCCAGTACCAGACAGGCGCCTGGCGAGCACATGCGCCAGAGGCGGGGGCCCGCCTTTAGCATCTGTGTGAACAAAACGGTCAGGAGGCGCCCAGCGAGCACAGGCGCCAGAGGCGGGGGGGAGGGCAGGGGCGCGCCTTGAGCATCTGAATGAACGACACAGTGAGGTAGAGGTACACCAGGTTGCCAAAGTGCAGCGTGAGCGCCATAAAGAAGCCGACCGGCAGGATGCGCTGCACGTAGAACGTCCACGTCAGCGTCCGCTTCACCTCCACCACGCGCAGCACCTGCGCGCGCGCCGGGGCGGGCGGGTCAGCGCCCGCCATAGGGTTAGGGTACGCGAGTCCGACACCTGGTGGCGTCACCCAGGCAGCCAGCACGTGCGGTGCCTTGACGCGGCCGTGCAGGGCTGGCTTCATCACCCGCTCCAGGCGGCGTCCACTTCAGACGGCCAGCGCGGCGCGGAGCCACAGGCGCAAAGTTGCCCTGCAGGCGCACAAGCGCGCCGCCGCGGCGGCTGCACGGGGCACGCCCCCGCGCGTGGCCGGGCGCGGCCGGGCAGGCAGGGCGGGGCCAGGCAGGGGCCGGGCGGGGGGCTCGCCCGGCAGCACAGCCAGGACGCGACCGACGAGAAGCTCATGCCCAGGCAGGAGAGCGCCATGGGGAAGTGGAAGCCGTCGGTGGACATCAGGTGCTTGTTCAGCATGATGAGCCCCGAGGACACGGCCATCCAGCCCACGCACGCCGCCACCGCCGCCGCCTGCGCGCCCCGCTCCCCGATGGGCGCCGAGCGCACGCCGCCTGCTGCCGCACCGCGTGGCGCGCGCCTGGCTGCGCGGTGCGCGCCGCGGCCGCCCCGGCCGACAGGCGGTGCCGCACGGGTCGGCTGCATTGGCGAGCGTTGCACACTGCGTGGCCACTGAGCTCTGCCGGGCTACCCTCGTCCTGGGCAGCCTGCAGGCGCAGCACAGAGCAGGCGCGCGCTGCCTGTCTGGCAGCTTCAGGAGTGCGCAGCTTTGAGCGTGATCCACCCTACCAAGCACTAGATGCTGATGACTGGCCGGCAGCAGGCTGCGCAGGCGGCATTCAGTGCGCAAGCGGCGCAGCTGGCTCGGCATGTAAGCCCTGCACGCGGCCTCTCGACCACCATGTCCGCGCCCAGCCCTGGCCAGGGTGCGCGACCGGGGCCCACCTGGCGCATGAACGGGCTCAGGCTGCTGGCGATCAGCCCGCGGTCGCTGGTGTCCTTGCCCATGGCGGGGCCCTGCTGCCGCTGCCCGGAATCCGTCAGCGCGCCCCTGCCCGACGCGCTCTGCTCATCAGATGCAGCATGACTGCGCACTTGCGAGAAGGCGGTGCTCTCGTCTGCGAGGAGAAGCCGCACTTGTCATGCTTTATAAGCAGCGTGTGCTGGCAGGTACGAACGGCAAGGAGGCACAGACTGCCTTGGCGCGAGCAGAGCTGCGTGGCAGTGCGGCGCCACTGGACCAGGAGGCTGGTGTGCTGCTGCTAATCAAAGCAGGAGCGGGGCGCACGGAGGGTGGCGGTGTTCGTGTGAGGCGACAGGCGAGCGATGCAGAACTGTGGCGCCTGTGCCGCTGTGGTTGTGCGACCTGCGGCACACACGCACTCGTGGCCGGCTCGGAGCCGCTCACCCGGCCGTGCTGAGTGACACCGGCGCCAAGCAGAGTCACCACTGCAGGAAGCCCTTGAGCGCGCTGAGCAGAAGGGCACGGGTAGAGAGGCGGAGCCTACCTAGCCTCGTGCAAAATCTGGTCGACAGAGCTGTGCGGCTCCTGGACCATGCGCCGCCCAGGACCTCGTGCGGCTCACGCAGCGCCCCGCGCGCGGCGCGCAGCAGCTCGGCGCACTGGCTGTGCTCACACGCCCTCCATCCACCAGGTGGCAGGCTCTGCCATCACTTGGAGTTTACACTGACGCTAAAGGCCATATGGTGAGCGCCGACCAACACACTGCGCCGCGCCGAAGAGCAACCGCGTGCGCACCACCAGCCTGTCCCTGCCGCGTCACCACGTTTGCACTCTGACGCCTGCGTTGCTTAGTTACTATCCGCCTGTTTGGCTTCGAAACTGCTTATGCAACGCTGCCAGGCGCATAGGCAGATGAGCAGCACTTGTCAGCTCTGTGTATTTAATTTGCAGCGCTGTTGTTCTGCTCTCAAGGTTCAGGCGCTCATCAGTGATACAGTGCAAGTAAAAATACAGGTCGCTTGCATGCCACTAGTCCTTGGGAGCGGCGCCGAGCACCTTGCAACAGAGCAGTCTATACTTGGTAGCAAGCAGAATCCCTGGATTAGCAGCGTAGCAGCCACGCAGGGAAGATCTAGGCGCACTTGAAAGCAATAACGATCAGCGGGAACGCCGGCGCTGCAAACCGACCCAGCGCAGCGCTGTCAGTTAGGGCCTCTTTCTGCACAAACTATGTGCCATACATAAAGAGCTGTTTGCTGCACACCATCAGTGCAGTTGGGGCGCACCCAACGCTAGTGGCCAAAGCTGGCTGTAGTTCGGCCCCCTTTTCCCCCCTGGCGCTGGCCTCGGGCATGTACAGGTGCAACACACTCGACTGAAGCTGCCCCCTTTCCAAGCCACAAAGCTTTCCGCCCTTGTGCTCCCCAGCAATTTTGATTCCACACTTGCAGGCGGGGAG
>JAABUR0100007823.1_pt1 | contig 12525 bp, 11 predicted proteins | sample 5560091 | NCBI WGS metagenome assembly JAABUR01 (sample SAMN10711879, study PRJNA513375) | rock metagenome | isolation source: Antarctica rocks | place: Antarctica: Victoria Land, University Valley sud
GGGTTGGATGGGCTTCGGGGTCGTGCTCTACGTCACCTACCGCACGCTCGAGGGCAAGCCGGTGTTCAAGCGCGTGACCGTGCCCGCCAAGGCGCTCACGCGCCAGGAGGTCCAGGCGGAGTTCGGCGCGATCCTCGTGCCGGTCCTCGGCACGCCGCTCGACGACGACATCATGCAGACCGCGGGGCGGCTGGCCGGCGAGGAGAACGAGGACTTCGGCGAGGGCGGCGCGGTGATCGAGGCGCTGTGGGTGTTCGAGCTGCCGATGGCGATGCCGCTCGATGCCCGCGTCGGCGACGCCGAGCTGCGCCGCGCCCGCAAGGCGCTGGCCCGCGCCAAGGCCGTCGGGGAGGAGTACGAGGGCGTCGAGGTCGCCACCGCGACGGTACGGGCCCGCCGCGCCGGTGAGGCGATCGTGTACGAGGCCAAGCGGCGCGGCGTCGAGGCGATCGTGCTCGCCGCCGAGGAGCCGACCGGCATCCGCGGCGGCCTCTGGCTCGGCGGGAAGCAGGGCCTGCACGACTCCTTCGTGGGGGAGACGACGCGCTACGTGCTGCAGAGGGCCCACTGCCGGGTGATCCTCACGGCACCGCCCTCGGGCAAGGTCGCGGTCGACCTCATGCGCCCGTCGCCGGGCGCCATGCCCGAGCATCCGGTGGGCCATCCGGTGCTGGGTGCGGACGGCGCCTCCTCGGGCCGCTAGAGTGCCCGCGCGATGTTCGTCCTCGTCGTCGGAGCCGGCCGCGTCGGCTCCTCCGTCGCCACCTCGGCCCTGCGGGCCGGCCACACCGTCTCCGTGCTCGACGAGGACCCGCTCTCGCACGAGCGCCTCGACGTCGAGCTCGGCAAGTCGTGGGAGGAGGCCGGCGGGCGCTTCACGATCGGCACGGCGCTGGAGCTCGACGCGCTGGTCGAGTCCGGGATCGAGGACGCGGACGTCTTCATCGCCTCCACCAACGGGGACAACACGAACCTCGTGGTGGCGCAGCTGGCGCAGCGCCGCTTCGAGGTGCCCAAGGTGATCGCCCGCGTGCTCGACCCGCGCCGCGCGGCCTGGTACGCCGAGCAGGGCGTGCACACGATCTGCCCCACCCAGATCGCGATCGAGCAGCTCGAGCAGGCTGCGCTGGAGTCGGTCTGATGGCCGGCCTGTACGTGATCATCGCCGGGGCCGGCAAGGTCGGCTGGAACCTCGCGCGCGAGCTGCTCGAGCGCGGCGACGAGGTCACCGTGATCGAGCAGGACCGGCGCCGCTACCTGACCGTCGAGCAGGAGCTCGAGCACGCCGTCCAGTACGGCGACGCGACCGAGCTGTGGGTGCTCGAGCGCGCTGGGATCCAGCGCGCCGACCTCGTCGTGGCGGTCACCGGCGACGACGAGGACAACCTGCTGATCTGCCAGGTGGCCAAGGAGAAGTACCTCTGCGAGCGGATCATCGCTCGCTGCAACAACCCGCGCAACCTGACCCACTTCAAGCTGCTCGGCATCCAGCCGGCGGTCTCGGCCACCGACCTGATCCTGCGGCTGATCGAGCACGAGGTGCCGAGCTACGGCCTCGTGCACCTGCTCGACCTGCCCGAGGAGCGGCTCGAGATCATCGAGCTCGTCGTCGGTGCGGGCTGCGCGGCGGCCGGCAAGCGCGTGGTCGACCTCGCGCTCCCCGACGGCGCGCTCGTGATCAGCGTGCTGCGCGACGGCTCCGGCTTCGTCCCCAAGGCCGAGAGCGTGGTCGAGGCGGGCGACGAGGTGCTGGTCGTGCTCGACCCGGGCCTCGAGCAGGACATCACCAGCCTGTTCGTCGCGAACGGCGCGAGTGGCTGACCGGGCGGTCGGGGCGCTGATCGTCGGCGGCGGCGCGGCCGCCGCCGCGTGCGCCGAGGGGCTGCACGAGGGCGGCTTCGCCGAGGGCGTCCTGATGGTCGGGCGCGAGCCGGATCCGCCGTACGAGCGCCCGCCCGCCTCCAAGGGCTATCTGGCCGGCACGGTCGAGCGCGACGCCTGCCTGTTCCACGACGCCGCCTGGTACGCCAAGCGGTCGCTCGAGCTGGCCACGCGGACGAGCGTGATGCGGCTCGACACGGCCGCCCGCACCGCGACGCTGTCGACCAAGGAGGTCGTCGAGTACGGCGTCGCCCTCATCGCCACGGGCGCGAACGTGCGGCGCCTGCGCGTGGACGGTGCGCAGCTGCAGGGCATCCACTACCTGCGCGCGCTCGGCAACGCGGACGCGATCCGCGCCGACGCCGCCGAGGCCGAGCACGTGGTGCTGGTCGGCGGCTCCTACATCGCCTGCGAGGTGGCGGCGACGCTGACCGCGCTCGGGCGGCGCTGCACGATGGTCATGCTCGAGGACGCGCCGCTCTCCACGCACTTCGGCGCGGCGGCCGGGGCGTTCTTCGCCGGCCTGCTGCGCGACCACGGGGTGGAGCTGGTGTGCGGCGACGGGCTCGAACGGCTCGAGGGCGGCGATCGCGTCGAGCGCGTGGTGTGCGCGTCCGGGCGCGAGTTGCCCGCCGACATGGTGGTGATGGGCACGGGCGCGATGCCGGACGTGATGCTGGCCCGGGCGGCCGGCCTGGCGCTGGGGGAGCGCGGCGGAGTGGCCTGCTCGGCGGACCTGGAGACGTCCGCGCGCGGCGTCTGGGCGGCCGGCGACATGTGCGAGTACGACTCGGTGCTACACGGCGGCCCGGTCCGGATCGAGCATCACGAGGTCGCACGCGGGCAGGGACGCGCGGTCGCCGCGGCCATGCTCGGCACCCGCCGGCCCTACGCCGAGGTGCCGTACTTCTGGACCGACATCGCCGAGTGGTGCACCGCGGAGTGGGTCGGGCTGACCGAGGCGCCCGAGCACGCGGTGGTCCGCGGCAACCCGGACGACGGCGCGTTCAGCGTTCTGCACCTGGCCGGCGGGCGGCTCGTCGCCGCGCTGTCGGTGGGGCGCGGCGAGGATCTCGCGCACGCCAGCCGCCTGATCGCGGCGCGGACCGACCTGCGCGGCCGCGAAGCCGCGCTGGCCGGCGGCGACCTCGAAGCCTTCTAGCCGCTCAGGCGGCGACGGGGCCGTCGTCGGTCCCGCCGTCGACCGGCTCGAGCACGAAGACCTCGACGCCGAGGCCGTTGGCCGGATCGACCTGCGACATGAACGAGTGGACGCGCCGGCCGGTGAGGCGCTCGACCGACGAGCGGAACGTCTGCTCGAGGCTCAACTGGAACGTGGTGCGCACCTCGCGCACGATGTCCGCCTTGTCGACGTCGATCAGCGTGCGCTCGGCCACCGTGAGCACGTCGCGCAGGACGGTCACCACCAGGTTGTCCCAGACGTAGGTCTTGGCCTGCGTGGCGCCCTTGCCGTAGTGCTCCGCGTGGATGCGGACGATCGCCTGCGAGATCGCCGAGCGGAGCGCGCCGTCGATCGCCGGCGGCGGGAGCGAGGTCACGGCGCGCGGCGCTGGAGGGGGGCCGGCGTCGTCCATGGGAGCGGGTCTCCCCGCAGAGCGGGGTCGGTAATCGGGGCTAGACCTTGATCTCGCGCCTGAACCGCACGGTGCCGTTGCCGCGTCCGGCGTCGCGCGGCTGGGGCGCGTCGCCGCGCAGGATCCACTCGCCGTCGGCGCGGCGCTCGAGCTCGCCGCGCGCCATCAGCTGGCCGAGCGCGGTGGTCACGGAGGGTCGGCGGGCGCCCACCATGCCGGCGAGCGTGCGGTGCGAGAGGCGCAGGGAGACGAGCACGCCGCTCGGCACGACGCGGCCCCAGCGCTCGGCCAGGCACCACAGCAGCGCGAGCAGCCGGTCGTCGACCCGCGTGAGGTGCGCGATCGCCTGCATCACGACGAGCCGCTCGGCGCGCCGGGCAGCGCGATCGAGCAGGCCGGCGAACACCTCGGGCCACTGTGCGGCGCGCACCGCGAAGGCGTGGTCGATGACCGCGAGGCGCGCCGCGGTCAGCGCGCTCCACTCGATCGTCCGCGGCAGCAGCTCCTCGTAGTCGCCGTCGTCCCACGTGCGCACGACGTCGCCCGGGCCGAGTAGCTCGGCCGACGGGTGGTCGCCGACGGTGGTCTCGCGGACCAGCAGGCCCTCGAGGACGAGCAGGCCGATCGGGCGCGTGCCCGCCAGGAAGCCGGCGCCCGGTGCCCAGCGGCCCCGCGGGATGTCGACCGAGCGCGCGTAGAGGCGCTGCGCGGCCTCCCGCGCACGCCTGGGGTCCAGCTCACGGGCCAGCTCGGGATCGACGTTGAGCAGTTGCACTGAGCCGCCGCCAGTCGCTGGCATGCAGTCTCCCTCCAAATCGGACGCGGCGCGTTCCGGGCGGTCCGTCACCGGTCAGGCTGAACCTTGCCCGCGCGCGGCCCGCTCAGGTTGTGAGCTCTGATCCCGGTGCCATCACCGCCGAGGGGGGCGACCGCGACAGACGCAATGTAGCGTCGTCTGGTGGCGATGGAAGAGGCCGGGCCGCCCGCGGCGCTGGGCCGCGGTCCCGGCGCGACGGCTCATCGGCGCGGTCTTTCCGGGTCGCCGGCCGAAGCTATACTGGCGCCCGCCCGTTGCCGGGTGGTGTAATTGGCAGCACACCAGTCTCTGGATCTGGGAGTTGGGGTTCGAGTCCCTGCCCGGCAGTGCGCCCGGCGGACCGGCGGCTAGCCTGGCCGCTCGTGACCGGGTCGTTTCCGTCGTTCATCGCGCGCCGCTTCGCGCTGCTGCTCCTCACGATGGTGCTCGTCCCGTCGCTGAGCTTCGTGATGTTCACCGTGATCCAGGGCGACCACACGGGGCCCGTCGACGTGCTCGAGGAGCTGGGCCGGTACCTCGCGGCGACCATCTTCCGGTCCGACCTCGGCGCCGGGAACTTCCAGGGCCAGACGTTCATCCGCACGCGCGGCGCGTTCGCGGTCGTCAGCGACGGGTTCCTCGTCGACGTCTACCTGCTCTGCGGCGCGCTGGTGCTCGCCGTCGCGATCGGGCTGCTCGCCGGCGTGCTGCAGGCCACGCGGCCGCGCTCGATCGCGTCGCGGGTCGTCGCGCTGGCCACCGCGCTGGCGCTCGCGTCGCCCGTCTACTGGCTCGGCCTGATGGTGCTGCTGCTGTTCGCGCCCGGCGTCGGCTCGATCGCCCAGGTCCCGTTCCTGTCGACCGTGGGCGGCTATCGCGCGCCCGGCGACGACCCGCTCGGCTTCCTGCAGGGACTCTGGCTGCCGTGCGCGATCGTCGGCGCGCCGCTCGGCGCGGCGTGCACGCGGATGTGCGCCGCCCAGCTGGGCGGGATGCTCGGCGAGGACTTCGTCCGCACCGCCCGCGGCAAGGGCCTGGGCGAGCGCGGCGTCGTCTGGCGCCACGCGCTGCCCGCCGCCGCGGGCCCGGTGATCGCGCTCGTGGGGACCAACATGAACCTGATCCTCACGAACCTCGCGCTGATCGAGTCGGTGTTCAACATCCCGGGCTCGTTCCGCTACATCGAGCGGGCGCTGATCAACCGCGACGTCGACCTCGTCCAGGCGCTCGTGGTGGAGGCGACGTTCTTCATCGTAGTCGCGAACTTCCTGGCGGACGCCGCGCTCGGCTGGCTCGATCCGCGCGTGCGCACCGGCGAGCCGCGCTGAGGAGCGCGGCTCAGACGGCCGCCGCCTGCTCGGCCCAGTCACGGTACAGGCGCCAGTAGGCGCCCTCGGCGTCGAGCAGCTCGTCGTGGGTGCCCTGCTCGACGATGCGGCCGTGGTCGAGCACGACGATGTGCCCGGCGCCGCGGATCGTCGAGAGCCGGTGCGCGATCACCACGGCGGTGCGGCCGGCGAGCAGCCGGCGCATGCCCTCCTCGATCCGCCCCTCGGTGTGGATGTCGACGTTGGAGGTCGCCTCGTCGAGCACGAGGATGCGCGGGTCGGAGATCAGCGCGCGCGTGAACGCGACGAGCTGGCGCTGGCCGGCCGAGAGCTGGATCCCGCGCTCGCCGACCTCGGTGTCGTAGCCGTGCTCGAGCGCGGCGATGAAGTCGTGCGCCCCGACCGCGCGGGCGGCCGCCTCGACCTCCTCGAGCGCCGCGTCCGCGCGCCCGAACGCGAGGTTGTCGCGGATCGTGCCGCTGAACAGGTACGCCTCCTGCGGCACGATGCCCATCTGGCCGCGCAGCGAGCGCGCCCGCACGTCGCGCAGGTCGTGCCCGTCGACGAGGATCTGTCCCTCCGTCGGGTCGTAGAAGCGGGCCGCGAGCTTGGCGAACGTCGACTTGCCCGCGCCGGTGGAGCCGACGAGCGCGACCGTCTGGCCGGCGGGGACGTGCAGGTCGATCCCGTCGAGCGCCCGCTCGCCGTCCGGCGAGTACGCGAACGACACGCCCTCGAACGCCAGCTCCCCCCGCAGCCGCGGCAGCGCGATCGCCCCGTCGCGGTCGCGCAGCTCGGGCTCCTCGTCGAGCAGCTCGAAGATCTTGTCGAGCGCCGCCATCCCCGCCTGGTAGGTCGTGTAGAGCTGCGAGAGCGCCTGGATCGGGTCGAAGAAGTTGTTCAGCGCGGCGATGAAGGCGACCAGCACGCCGATCGTCACGTCGCCCTGGATCGCCTGCAGACCGCCGTAGAGGAGGATCCCCGCGGTCACGAACGCCGACAGCAGCTCGACCGACGGGAAGTACACCGCGTTGAGGTTGACCGTCTTCATGTTCGCCGCCCGGTTGGCGTCGTTGAGCTCGGAGAACACCGTCTCGTGGCGCCGCTCCTGGGCGAAGATGCGCACGACGCGAACGCCCGACAGCGTCTCCTGAAGGTACGCCGTGATCTGCGCGACCTTCTCGCGCGTCGCGCGGTAGGCGTCCGCGCTGATGATCCGGAACGCGAACGAGCCGATCCCGAGCACCGGGAAGACGAGGAAGGTCAGCAGCGCCAGCTCGAGGTCGAGCACGACCAGGATGACCGCCGTGCCGATCAGCGTCAGCGACGAGCCGAACAGCGTCACGATGCCGTCGCTCACGAGCTGGTCGAGCGCCTGCACGTCGTTCGTGAGCCGCGAGATGATCACGCCCGCCTGGCGGCGCGAGTAGAAGCCGATCGAGAGCGACTGCAGGTGGGCGAACAGCTGGATGCGCAGGTCCTGCAGCACGCGCTGGCCGACCCAGCCGACGAGGTAGGTCTGCACGTAGGTCGCGCCCCAGTACACCAGTGCCGAGGCGATGAACCCGACCACGACGAGGTTCAGCGTTCCGGTGTCGCCCGGCACGATCCCGTCGTCGATCGCGAGCTTGGCCAGCGGCGGCGGCGCGAGCGAGGCGGCGGTGCCGGCCACGAGCGCGAGGAACATCAGCCCGGTCCGCCCGCGGTAGGGGCGCAGCAGCTCGAGCAGCCCGCGCAGCTTGCGCCCGCGCCCGCGCGTGGAGCGCCAACGGCGCACGAGGTCGTCGCGCCGGGTGAGTGCTCGCTCCTGCTCGCTCACAACGACTCCGCGGCCTCGTGCTCGAGCGGCTTGCGCGTGAGGAACACCTGGTCGGGCAGCCCCTTGGCGGCGATCTCCGCGTACAGCGGCGACTGGTCGAGCAGCTCGGCGTGGGTGCCGCGGGCGGCGATCCGCCCCTCCTCGAGCACCACGATGTCGTCGGCCAGCGCGATCGTGGACAGCCGGTGGGCGATCACGAACGTCGTGCGGCCCGCCATCACCTCGCGCAGCGCGTCCTTGATCGCCTGCTCGGTCGACGCGTCGACCGAGGACGTCGCGTCGTCGAGGATCAGGATCCGCGGGTCGCTGAGCAGCGCGCGGGCGATCGCGATGCGCTGGCGCTGGCCGCCCGAGAGCGTCAGCCCGCGCTCCCCGATGCGCGTGTCGTAGCCGTCGGGCAGCTCGGCGATGAAGCCGGCCGCCTGCGCGCGCGCCGCCGCGCGCTCGACTTCCTCGCGCGTCGCCTCCGGGCGGCCGTAGGCGATGTTCTCGTGCACGCTCGCGCTGAACAGGAACGGGTCGTCGTCGACGACGCTGATCGCGTGGCGCAGGGACGGCAGCTCGACCTCGCGCACGTCGGCGCCGTCGATCCGGACCGAGCCGGCGCTGACGTCGTAGAGCCTGGGCAGCAGCTGCACGAGCGTCGTCTTGCCCGACCCGGTGGCACCGACGAGCGCGACGGTCGTGCCCGCCTCGACGACGAGGTCGATGTCTCCCAGCGCCGGCCGCGGCGCGCCCTCGTAGGCGAAGGTCACGTCGTGCAGCTCGACGCGGCCGCGGCCGGCCGGCAGCGGCGGCGCGTCCGGCGAAGACACCAGCGCGGGTGCGCGGTCGAGGATCTCGAACAGGCGCGCGCCCGAGGCGGTGGCGCGCTGGGCCATCCCGAGCGCCAGGCCGAGCTGGCGCATCGGCCCGATCAGCATCAGCAGGTAGGTGTAGAACGCGGTGAAGTCGCCCAGGGTGAGGGTCCCCGAGATCACCTGGCGACCGCCGAAGAGCAGGATGACGGCGAGCCCGACGCTCGGCAGGAAGCCGATGTAGGGGTTGTAGAAGGCCCGCAGCCGCGTCGCGATCATCGACTGGTCGAAGACCCGGGTCACCGTGTGCTCGAAGCGCTCGAGCTGGCGCGGCTCGGCCGCGAACGCCTTGACCACGCGGATGCCCGAGACGTTCTCCTCGACGTCGGCGGTCAGCTCGGCGATGCGCTGCTGGACCTCTTGGAGCGCCGGCCGCGAGCGGCGCCCGTAGCGCGCGGCGACGAGCACGACGAACGGGACCGGGAACAGCGCCAGCGCGGCCAGCCCGGGCTGGAGCACGAACATCGCCACGGCGGCGAGCAGGATGGTCAGCGCGCTCTGGGTGATGAAGATCAGCCCGTAGCCGAGGAAGAAGCGCACCGACTGGAGGTCGACGGTCGCGCGCGACATGAGCTGACCGGTCTGCTGCCGGTCGAAGAACGCCGGCTCGAGCGACTGCAGGTGGCGGTAGACCAGGTTGCGCAGGTCGAACTCGATCGCCAGCGACACGCGGCCGGCGACCAGGCGGCGGGCGACCGAGAACCCCAGCCGCGCCAGCGCGGCCAGCGCGATCAGCAGCGCGTAGCGCCGGAGGTCGCCCTCGTCGCCGGCGTCGAGCCGGTCGATCGCGCGACCGGTGAGCCACGGGATCGCGACGGTGGCGATCATCGCGAACGCGGCCAGCACGAGCGACCAGACGGCACCGGCGCGATAGGGCTTCAAGAAGCCGAGCAGGCGCCGGAAGATGCTCACGCAACTACAGGATAAGGGGTCCCGCTCGCCCTGCCGGTTCGGGTATCTTCGCCCCTCGCATGTCGGACGCCATCGCTCTCCGCAACCGCTTCGCCATGGTCAAGGGGGCCTGGGACGATCACCTGCGCGGCATCCCCTTCCCGGCCCTGGGCGAGGGCACGGCGGAGCAGAAGATCGAGCGCCTGGAGCTGGCGCTCGTCGATCAGATGCGCGCCCGCGCGACGCCGGAGACGGCCGAGCAGGCCGCCGACGCGATGTGGGGGCTCGTCCACGCGCGGCCGGATTCCGACCCCGTCAAGCAGCGGGTCACGCAGCATCACGGGGAGCTGGCCCGGCTGGGGCATCGCCTGCGCTGACCGGCTCATGCCCCGGGCAGGCGAGCACGGGCAGCCGCGGGTACTTCGGGTAGCGCGGGTCCGTGCCCGAGCGCAGGCACATCGAGAACGCCGAGCCGCGCGTGTTGCGGATCACCTTCTGGTGCCGGCAGCTCGCGCACAGGCCCGCCGGCGCCACTAGCGGGGCCGGTCCGGCAGCGCGGCGGAGGGAGGCCGAGGAGCCACGGCCGCCGGATTGTATGGCGGCCGGACACATGTACGACGTCAACTCCGGCCGCGGCGCCCGTTGTTAGGGGCGTGGCCGCCGACGAGCTCACGGGTCTTCCCTCCGCACGCGCGTTCCTCCTCGCCCTCGACCGGCAGGCGGCGCTCGCGCGCCGCTACGACCGACCGGGCGCGGTGATCGTGGTCGCGTCGCGCCGCGCCGACGACCCCGGCTGCCGCGCCGTGGCGCGGGCGCTGCGCGGGCGGCTGCGCGCCACCGACCTGGTGGCGCGCATGACCGGCGCGGAGTTCGCGGTGCTGCTCCCCGACGCCGGCGCGGCCGAGACTCGGGAGCTGGCGGCCGAGCTGGTGCGGCTGGTGGCGGACGCCGCGGGCGCGCCCGCGGCCGCCGGCATCGCCTGCTTCCCCGACGGGGTCGACCGGTCCGCCGGCGCGCTGCTCGCCGACGCCGACACCGCGCTGGCGGTCGCCGCGAGGGCCGAGCCGCCCGTGGCGCTGTTCGACGCGCGGGTGTTCAGCTCCCCCCGCACGGCCGGCTCGCGCGCCGACCGGCTGCGCCGCGCGCTCGCCGGCGACGGGCTCGTGCTCGATCAGCGCCCGGTCGTCGACCTGGGGACGGGCGCCGTCGACCACCACGTGGTGAGCGCCCGGCTGCGTGGCGTGGGGGACGCCGAAGGGCTGCTCGAGAGCGCCGAGCGCTTCGACCTGGGCCGCGTCGTCGACCGCTTCGTCGTCGGGCACGCCGTCGCGCCGGACGACGGGCGCCCCGCGCTCGTGGTGCCGATCACCGCCGGCGCCGCGACCGACCGCGCGTTCGCCGGCTGGCTGCTGGCGGCGATCAGGGATTGCCCGGGTGCGGACCGGCTCGTGGTCGCCGTGCCCGAGGTGGCCGCCCTCGCCGACGTCGCCGCCGTGCGCTCGCTCGCCGCCCGGATCGGCGAGTTCGGCGCCCGGCTCGCGCTCGACGAGTTCGGGCGGCTCGGGGCGTTCGCCCTGCTCAAGGCGCTGCCCGTGCACCAGGTCCGCCTGGATCGCGCGCTCGTTCGCGGCCTCCCGGGCTCGGATCGGGACCGCGCCGTGATCATGGCGCTGGTGCGCGCCGCGGAGGCGCTCGGCGCCGTGACCGTCGCCACCGGGGTCGACGGAGCGGCTGAGCTGACCGCCGTGCGGAGCGTCGGGATCAGCCTCGCCCAGGGCGAGCGCGCCGGTGGCGTTCACGCCTGACCTGATGGACGCCCGGCAAAGTCGACAAAGGTGCTACGCCGTGCCCGCGTTCAGCTTCCCCGGCGCGAAGTACACGTACAACTGGACCAAGGCGGTCACGCCCGGGTGAAGTTCGTGGCGGGCAGCGGCACGAAGGCACGCCGGCTTCCGCCGACGTTCCGCCGCTGTGCGCAGGGCGCGGTCGCTCCGCGCTTCACCGGTTGAGCCGGACGCGCGCGCACAGCCCAACCGGAGGCCCCGAGCGATCGGGGCCTCCGGCCGTTGACGGCACGCCGCGCGGAGCGCGCCGATCAGCCGGCCGGCCCGCCGCCGGCCTTGAGCGCGAGCACGCGCGCGGCGGCCTCGCGCACGCGCGTCCGGAACGCCGGCGAGCGCTCGGCGAGCGCCAGGAGGTGCCGGTAGACCGGCGCGTAGGAGCCCTGACCGGTGAGCAGGAGGAGGTCGGCGCCCGCCCGCACCGCCCGCTCGGACGCGGTGGCGATGTCGCCGGTCGCCAACGACGCCTGCGCCTCCATCGAGTCGGTCACGACGACGCCGCGGAAGCGCAGCCGGCCGCGCAGCAGCCGCTGGATGATCGCCGGCGACTGGGAGGCGATGTGGTCGCGGTCGAGCGCGGGGTAGCGCGCGTGGCCGATCATCACCAGAGGGACGCCGGCGCGGATCGCCGCGGCGAACGGCGGCAGGTCGGCCGCCTCCAACTGCGCCGTTGACCGGGTGACGGTGGCGGGCCCGTCGTCGGTGTTGACCGTCGCGCCGCCCAGGCCCGGGAAGTGCTTGGCCGTGGCGGCGACGCCGCCCGCGCGCCAGCCCGCCACGGCGGCGGCCATCGCGTCGCTCGCCGCGGCCGCGTCGGGTGAGAACGCGCGGCCGGCCAGGGCGGCGCCGTCGACGGTCGGCACGTCGCCGACCGGCGCGAGGCTGACGGTGATCCCCGCCTTGCGCAGCGCCGTGCCCGCCGCCTCGGCGTCGGCCCGCACGGAGCCCGCCGCGGACTGGGCGGGGGCGGAGGCGGCGGGCGGGGCCCACGGCACGATGCGGATCTCGCCGCCCTCCTGGTCGACGGCGACGACGGGACGCCCGCCCGCGCGCCGCAGGCCCCGGGTGAGCCCGCGCAGCTGCGCCGGGGCGGCGACGTTGTCGCGGAACAGGATCACGCCGGCGGCGCGCCGCTCGCGCAGGACGTCGCCCACGTACTCGGGTGCGACGGTGCCGGAGAAGCGCAGGACGATCAGCTGCCCGACCTGCTGGCGCAGCGTCAGCCGGTCGACCGCGGCCGTCGCCTCCGCGTCGGGCGGGCCGGCGGACGGGGCGATCGCGCCGGCGGTGTCGCGGCGGGGCTCGGCGTCGCCGCCGCCGGACAGCCCGCCGACGAGGATCCCGGCGGCGAACGCGGCCAGCGCGCCGGCGAGCAGGTTCCGGCGGCGGCGGGCGATCAGGGCGCGGCGGTCCGGCACGGCCTACAGCGACCGCTCCGCCTCGGCGGCCACGTGGCGGGCGATCGCCAGGGCGGCGGTGGCGGCGGGGGAGGGGGCGTTGCGGACGTGCAGCGCGCG
>JAABUR0100007825.1_pt1 | contig 12520 bp, 13 predicted proteins | sample 5560091 | NCBI WGS metagenome assembly JAABUR01 (sample SAMN10711879, study PRJNA513375) | rock metagenome | isolation source: Antarctica rocks | place: Antarctica: Victoria Land, University Valley sud
TGTTCGGCGAAACCCATCTGGGCCAGCGGTCATGCAGCCGCGTCAAAGGCCGGACACATGACCGCACTCGTTCCGTGAGCCAGATCAAACAAACCCCTTGCGCTCCAGGGGCCGTCCACACATGCAACACGCTCGCGTGCGCCGCATCAAGGTTGTGTCACGCCTCACTCAACAGCTCGTCCAGCGTCACCGGGCACGCCTCGGGCACCGGCAAGGGCGGCTGGCCGTCGATGGTGTCGGGCATGCCCGCAAGCGCATCGCTGTAGAGTTCGGCAAGGTCGAGCTTGCCGCGCATGGAGTTCACGAAACGGCGGCGGGCATTCCTGCGGAACGCTCGCGCCTCGGCTCGCCAGTGCGGCACATACGGCACCAGCGGCCATGCCTCGCATTTCAGGTCATGGGTGAGTGCCAGGACAAGGTTGCTCTCGACCGCATGAAGCTGCTCGTTCCCTACGCTCTCGATTTCCTCGATGATGTTGGCCCAATCGGGCGCTTCGTTGCCTGCCTCACCGGCCGCATGCTGGCGCAGCAGTCGCGCCTGGTGCTGCGACCATTCCAGCACGTCCGTGTCGTAAAGCTCGCCCATCGGTGCCTCGCTATGCTCCGGTCGTTATACACCCAAGCCGCTTCCGGGTCGCTTGTGCAAGATGACGGCCAGAAAGCATGGCTTTGTAGTCACTAGGCCTGTCACCATGGTTCGTATCCATTTCGGAAAGTGCTAAGCGTTACGCACACCGGAGGTGTGAGATGACGCATGCATTCAGGATGAGGGCAGGGCATCGCGGGCTTGATGGGCAAATAGGCTCGGTCGTCTTTGACGTGGAGTTGGCTTGCGACAGCGTTCTGTCGGCTCGGGAAGCGGCGCGGTCCAACCCTGTGTCGCTCTTCCTTGAGGGCAGCAACTACGCCTGGATCACAGATCGGAACGACGAGACCGTATGGTCGCTCAAGCTGGAGGAGGGATGACGTCGCCTCACCAACATGCTCGGCGCATTTCAGATGGAGCGGTTCCCATTCCCTCGGCATGGTGAGGAGGAAGGGGATATCCCGGCCAAGCGCCGTCTAAATTTCAGCCAAAAACAATATCGATCGCCAGAGGGCATCCCGCACGAAAACCCCGCAACAATCATTTGACCATTGGTGCGCTCTTGTGACGTTAGTCGTGAGCGGATGGAGACGGGAAAGCGATGGAGTTGGTCGGCTATGCCAGAGTGTCCACCCGAGAGGAGCGGCAGGTGCTCGACCGGCAGATGGACGCGCTCCGGGCCGCCGGCTGCGAGCGCATCTATGACGATCACGGCAGCGGGGTGAGTGCCGACCGGCCCGGCCTGAGTGCTTGCCTCGATGACCTCCGCCGCGATGACGTGCTGGTGGTGCTTGACCTCGACCGGCTCGGGCGGCGCGCCGGCGAGCTGATCCAGCTTGTGGACGAGTTGGAACGCCGCGGCGTGGGCTTTCGTGCCCTCAACGCCCCATTTGACACCACAACCCCGGCCGGCCGCGCCTTTCTGCAAATCCAGGCGGCGTTCGCCGAGATGGAACGCAACCTGATCCGCCAGCGCGTCAGCGAAGGCGTTGCAGCGGCGCGCGCCCGCGGCCGCAAGGGCGGACGCCCGCGGGTGATGACGCCCGAACGGCTGCGCTACGCCCAGCATCTCATGGCCGACCAGACCCGCAGCATTCCCAGCATCTGCCGGGAGCTGGGCGACCTGCCCGCGAGCACGCTCTACCACTACGTGCACGCGGACGGGTCGCTGAAGGCGCCCGGGCGTAAGCTGCTCGATACGGACACGCCTGGCGCTGGCGCTGCTCCTGCGAAAGGAGCATCGGGCGGCACAGCAGCTATCGGGGCACCGCAAGCCCTCGCTGATGCGTGACCTCCCAAAACAGCTTGGGTCCGACGTTGTCGCGGCGGAGCTGGCCGACCTGCGCCAGCAAGTCGCGGCGCTGCGCGAGGCGGTGCGCGCCCGGGACGACTTCCTCGCCATCGCCGCCCACGAGCTGCGCAATCCCATGACGCCGATCATGGTGGTGGCGGAGTTGGCGCTCAAAGCCGCCCGCGATGCCGAAAGCGCCTGTCCGCCGCGCGTCACCACCTTGCTGGAACGCATGCGAGCTTCTCGCGCAGGACTTCATCGGGCGCTCGACGCGGCTGCTGGACGTGAGCCGGATCGAGGCGGGCAACCTGCGGCTGGAGCCGTCCTCCACCGACCTGTCCGCCCTCGTGCGCGCAGTGGCGCAGAAATACGACGTCATCGCCGCCCGCAGCCGCAGCCCGGTCGAGCTTGTCATCGAGGACGGGATCGTCGGCGTGCTGGATCCGCTCGCATTTGAGCAGGTGGTCGAGAACCTGCTTTCCAACGCACTCAAGTTCGGAGCGGGCGAGCCCGTGACCCTTCGGCTCCGCTCGGACGAGGGATCGGCGCGGCTGGAGGTGCAGGACCAGGGCATCGGCCTGTCGGCTGACCAGCAGGCTCGCCTGTTCGGGCGGTTCGAGCAGGTGATCGCCCAGCACCGCGGCACCGGCTTCGGCGTCGGCCTGTGGCTCGCCAACCGCTTGGTCACCGCGATGGGTGGCCGGATTGCCGTGTCGAGCCGCGTGGGCGAGGGTTCGACCTTCACCGTCACCCTGCCTTTCGCACCACCAGAACCAGATCGGACAACGCATGACGCAGTCTAAGGCCGATGCTGGCGAGGATGACGGCGAGATCGCGCGGGTGCCGAGCCACGTGCCGGGCCTGGACGCGATCCTGTGCGGCGGCTTCCTGCAGGGCGGCCTTTACATGGTCCAGGGTCCGCCCGGGGCAGGCAAGACCATCCTGGCCAGCCAGATCCTCTACGGCAACGCCGCTGCAGGACATCGCGCCCTGTTCGTCACCGTGCTCGGCGGGAACCACGGCCGCATGTTCGTGCACCTGCGCCCGATGCGGTTCTTCGACCCGTCGGTCATCCCCGACAAGGTGACCTACATCAGCGCCTACCACGCGCTGGAGGACGACGGGCTGAAGGGCCTCTCGACCCTGCTGCGCCGCGAGGTCCAGGCGCACGGGGCGACGCTGCTGGTGCTCGACGGCATGAGTGCGATCGAGGAGAAGGCTGGTACCAGCTTCGAGCTGAAGCGGTTCACCCACGAGCTGCAAACGCTGGCGTCGGTGACCGACTGCACCATGTTCCTGCTGACCACCGCGTCGGGCGTCATGTCCTCCCCTCAGCACACGATGGTGGACGGGCTGATCGAGCTGCGCCAGCGTTCCTACGGCCTGCGCAACGAGCGCCGGCTCCAGGTGCATAAGATCCGCGGCAGCGCGTTCCTGGAAGGCGAGCACGCATTGCGCATCACCTGCGACGGCGTCACCGTGTTCCCGCGCATCGAAGCCCTGCTCGCGATGCCCACGCGCCGTGACCCGCCGCCGCCCACGCGCGTGTCGTCCGGCGTCGCCTCGCTCGACGCCATGCTCGGCGGCGGCGTCCCCGCCGCCTCCATGACCGCGCTGGTCGGTCCGTCAGGCGCGGGCAAGACCACCCTCGGCCTGCACTTCCTGTCCGGCTCAAGCGCCGACGAGCCCGGCCTGCTGTTCGGCTGCGACGAGCCGCCGGAGCGCTTGCGGCTGAAAGCCGCGAGAATGGGCCTCGGCCTCGCTGCGGCCGAGCAACGGGGCGACGTGGAACTGCTCTGGTATCCCACCGGCGAGTATATCCTGGACGAGCTTGCCCACCGGCTGCTCGACGCGGTCCGGCGTCGCGGGGTGAAGCGCCTGGTCATCGACGGCGTGTCCGGCTTTCAGCAAGCGGCACTCGAGCCGGAGCGGATCGTGCGGTTCTGGTCTGCCCTGTCGAACGAGCTGCGGGCGCTCGGGGTCACCACGGTGCACACCTCGTGGCCTTCCAGACCTCGTGGGAATCGAAGTCCGTGTGCCCGCGACTGGGGTGGCCCAGCTCGCCGAGGTCATGGTCCTCATGCGCTACGTTGAGCTCCGGTCGCGGCTGTATCGCCTCGTGTCCTTGGTCAAGGTGCGCGAAGACGCGTTCGACCCCACCATACGCGAGTTCACGATCGGCGACGCCGGCGCCGTCGTGGGCAAGCCGTTCGAAGGTGTCGAGGGCGTCCTGAGCGGGATGGCCCGAAACGTCGCGACAGGCGAAGCTGCAGTTCCGTCCGGGGACAATCAAGCGTCGCCAGGGGCCGCTACCGGCCGGTCCGGGTGAACGGCATGGCAACGGTGCTGATCGTCGAGGACGAGTTCGCCATCGCGGACCTGCTGGAGATGGCGCTCATCGACGAGGGCTACCGCGTGCTGACCGCAGCCAACGGACGCCAAGGGCTGGCGCGGCTCGCAGAAGGGCCACGCCCCGACCTGGTCATCTCCGACTACATGATGCCGGTGCTCGACGGTGCCGGGATGCTGCAAGCGATGCGGGAAACCGAGGCGCATCGCGACATCCCGTGCATCGTCATAAGCTCCATGCCGGAGGCCAACGTGCGCGAGCGCATCGACGGCTACGCCGCCTTTGTCCGCAAGCCGTTCCGGATCGCGGCTGTGATGCAGCTGGTCGAATCCATCATAAGAACGCGCCAGAGAACGCGCCAGCTGGTCCCTGACGCGTAGCCCTGGCGCGTTCGGCCAAGCTCATGGCGGCGATCACCGAGGATGACCTGACCCGGCGCTGGTCGCTGGCGCCGGACGATGCGGCCGAGCCGCTGCGGGTACGCGGGACGGAGCATAGGCTGCGGTGCGCGCCACCGGACGGTTCGTGGCCGACGAAAGCGCTGACCGCCCTGGGACGCGCCTGCAAGATGGTCTTCATCTTGCAATGCATCACCGACGAGCCGAGGCGCCACACGGTCCAACTGCAACCCAACCGCGGCGAAGCCCGGCATGTGCTGGCGCACTGGCTGTTCTTCGCCAATCGGGGCGAGTTCCGCGCCGGCGACTACGAGGCGATCATGAACAAGGCAAGCTGCCTCGGCCCGCTCTCCAACGCCGCCGTGCTGTAAAACACGGTCCACATTGAGCGCGCAGTGGGTCGTTTGCAGGCAGGCTGGCACTAAAATCGATCCTGCCGCCCTCGCCCACGTTTGGCCGCTCCAACGCGCCCGCATCATTTCGAACGGAACCTACTTCCTCAACTGGCCGCAAGGCGAGATGGCCGAGGCACCGCAGCTCTGATGCCCCCGTTGTAGACGGTGAGCGTCGACCACCAACTTTACCAGAGTCCTCAGGTTGGGCAGTCCGAGCGCGGTGGCGAGGGTCGCGTGTCTTATGCAACAAAAACGCGCAACGACCTAAGATTGAGGCACAAACGAAGGTCTGTTCTATCTTTACACGATAGGTGTTCACAATAGCACATGGACGGCCCGAGAGGATTGTGGGATGCCATGTAATATAAGATCAGGCGCGCGAATTGATTTGGGTATCGAGGGCGGGCCAGACTACCAGACTACGCAACAATCCAGTCCGTCACTGACAAGCGGGCCGTCGTGCGCTGGGACACCAACGGCGGCGTCATGGTCATTGGCGTCGATCTACTCGAACGGCTGGCCGCGGCTGTGCAACGAACGTCCGCATGATGCCGCCGCATCCATTCTCGTCGCCACGGCCAGAGCCGGAGCACAAGCGGCCCTTGCATCGCCCGCTGTTGCACGAGGTTAGGGCACAGGAGGCTCGCGACCGGGCAGAGGAAGCCGCGGCGGTGGTGGCCGTTGCGGCGTCGGTCGGCGTGTCGCCCGACGACCCGGCCGGGCCTGGTGGTGCCCCGCATGACAGCGGCGAACGTGCGGCATGCGGTGCGGGCCGCATATCGGCGCGGGAGAGCGTCGCGGGGATAAAAGCGTTGGTCCAACTCGCTGCGCTGATTTGTATGGGGCTGCAGTGGCGTGGTGGCGTGGTGGGCGTCGAGCATTCCGGTGATTGCACACCTATAGCACTAGGACGGCGTCGGCGAGTGGTTTCCAGCGCGAACGGCTTGGTCATGACCTGCATGCCCTGCTCCATGTGACCGTTGCCGACCGCCATGGCGTCGGCATAGCCGGTGATGAACAGCACCTTGAGGTCGGGACGCCGCTGTCGCGCCGCGTCGGCGAGTTGGCGGCCATTCATGCCCCCGGGCAGGCCGACGTCGGTCAGCAGGAGGTCGATGCGCACCCCGGACCCGGAGTCGGCGATGACCAGGCCGGCCCGGCCGCTTTCGGCTTCCAGCACGGCATAGCCGAGGTCCGTCAGGACGTCGGACACGACCAGGCGCACGTCGGGTGCCATGCCGGCGCCGGTGTCGGCGACGGACAGGGCCACGTAGTCGCCGGGCGGCACGTTCTGAGGCGGTTGCTCCCTGGGCGCCCCGCGCCGGTCGAGCAGCATGGTGTTCGCGGTCTCGATCAGCAGGTGCCCGCCGTCCGGCATGGCGTCGCGCGCGTTGAGCACGAGGTTGAGCAGCGCGCTCTCGAGTTGGTGCGGATCGCACAGGGTCGGCCACGGCTCGGCGGCAAAGCTGGTCTCGATCTGGATCGCCGGCCCCACCGTGCGGCGGAGCAGCTCCTCCATGCCGCCGGCCAGCCGGTTCAGGTCGGTCGGCTTGGGGTCGAGCGTTTGCCGGCGGGAAAAGGCGAGCAGGCGCTGGGTCAGCGTCGCAGCACGGTGGGCGGAATTCATAGCGGTCTCGATGTAGCGGCCGAGTTCGCCTGTGCGCCCCTGGGTGACGCGCATGTGCACGAGCTCCAAGCTGCCGGAGATGCCCTGCAGCAGGTTGTTGAAGTCGTGCGCAAGCCCGCCGGTGAGCTGGCCCACCGCCTCCATCTTCTGCGACTGGCGCAGCGCCTCCTCGACCCGCTCGCGCTCCGCGGCCTCCGCCTCCAGCTTGGCGTTCGCCTCGGTCAGCGCGCGCGCGGTTTCGGTCAGCTCATGGGTGCGCTGCGCGACCCTGGCCTCCAGCATCTCGTTGGATTGCAGCAGCGCCGCTTCGGCCAGCTTGCGCTCCGTGATGTCGGCGACGATGCCCAGCAGGCGGGTGGGTGGATTGTTCCCCAGCATGCCGTAGGGCCGGCCGCGCCCCCCGATCCAGCGCACCTCGCCGTCGCCCGCATGGCGGATGCGGCACTCGAAGTGCCACTCCGTCCCGGTGTCCACCGCATGGCGGAACCCGTCCGCCACCTCGTCACGGTCCTCAGGGACGACATGGTCCAGCAGTGTCTTGGCGTCCCATGCAGGGAGAAGGCCGGGGTAGCCGAAGATCTGGTCGTGCCGGGCTGTCCGGGTCACGGCGCCGCTGAGCAGGTCGATGTCCCAGCTGCCCAGCTCGCCAGCCTCCAGGGCAAGACGAAGCCGCGTCTCGCTGTTGCGCACCTCGCCGACCACGCGCAAGCGATCCACTGCGGCGGCCAGCAGGTTGGCGTAGCTGCGCAGGACGGCGACGTCGTCCCCGGTGAACGCGCGCGGCGTGCGGCTGTCGATCTGCAGGATGCCGAACGGCACCCGGTCCTTGCCGCCGATGACGAGCACGTTGGCGACCGCCTTGACGCCATGGTCAACCAGAAACGTTGGATAGGTGAACCGCGTTTCCTGGTCGATGTCAGGGGAGATCATCGGCTCTCCCGTTTTCAGCGCGTGGCCTTCCGAGGTGTCGTCGGCCGCCTTGAGTGTCACCACGCCCACGACGCCCGGCCTCCAGCCGACGCCCGCGCGCACCAGCAGGGTCTCGCCGTCCGCTTGCAGCTGCATGACCTTGGCGAGGTCGGTGCCCAGGGTTCCCCCCACCAGGCGGCACGCCTCGGTCAGGATCTCGTCGAGGTCGTCCGACGTGAGCGCGAGTTCGCCGAACTTGGCGAGGGTGAACTCGTGGTGGAGCAGCTTCGAGGCGCTGGGCTTTTTGGCTTTGCTCAAGCAGCATGCTCCGTGTCGCGCCGCCCTTCCGTAAAAGCGAGGCCTGTTCGTTGCGGACGATGTTAGCCCAAAGCTGTCGTACGCTTACTTTGAATGATCTACAGATGGATTTTGTATCGGAACAACTATGGTTTCCTGCGCAGTGGTTGAGACTCCGACCTTCGTTGGCGGTAGGACAAGGACAACCTAACCTGGCGTGCTTGGGCCGCCAAAGGCTGGCCATGGGCGCCTCAGTGCTGCGTGTTGGCCCACCCTTCGGTGGGCACGGTCGCCAGGTGCGCCTGCGTGTACGCGAAGATGCCGCTTAGGATCAGGTCCAGGATCGGCCAGAGTTCGGTGAACGCCATGGCTGAGGATGCAGACCCGTCCATCCACCGCGCATACAAGCCCGCACGATCGTGCCAGCGGCAGACGGTGAACATGGGCCTGCTCCTGGGGGCATCGACCTGGTAGATGAATGCGGCCCACGCCATTCCAGCCTCAGGCTGCAGTTCCACAACCCAGCCCTCGGGCAGGGCGTCCCTCAAGGCTCCGAACTCGAATGCTTCGTCGCTTGAAAGCGATGGATGAAGCGGAGCCGCCCCGGGCACATCAGTGTTCTCGGTCGGCATGATGCTGCTTGCAGGGATGCGGAGGACCCGTGCGTTCATGGATCTTCTGGCTGCAAAGGCTGGCGTCAGTCGCGCAGCGTACGCGAGCGCTTGGGCCAGGTCGCATTGGACTCCAGCCTGTCCAGCACCAGGGCCAATGCCTGCTCGACCGTATCCAGTTCCTCGTCGGCGCCGGACGCCTTGGTGATCACGGCGGTCCCGGCCTGGGTGGCGCTCAGGAACCAGAGCGGGCTCATCTTGTCGTGCTTGTACAACTCGGCCAGCTCGGGGTAGTCCTCGTGGTCGGTCATGATGCGGACGCCGAACCCGTGCGGCTTGGCGGCACCCCACGCCATGATGGTTTCGAGTTGCGGGAGGGAAAAGCAGGTTGCGTCGGGCCGGCTCTTGGTGACCATGATTGAGGTTCTCTCGACGTGTTAACCCATACGTCACGGTTCCGTGAGAACATTCAAGAGAATAATTCTGCGCAATACAACCTTTCGATGTATTTTCGCCTGCAGCGCTCGCCTTGGATGGCTTGAGGACCAGTTGCAAGCATGGACGGACACTGCGGCGAATGTTGGACGGCTGAGGCACACTGCGCGCTCGGCGGGTTCTGCGCCGAACCTGCAACTTCGTGCGAGTTCGACATAACAGGCGGACGCTTCCTGAAAGCCGAGGATATGGCGCAACACTCAATACGGTGGCGCGACGCTACAGGATCGCTTTGGCTCCGGTTTCGCTGGCCTGCTTCGTCAATTTTTAGGCTTTAATAATTAGGGCAAATGCAACCAAGGATAGCTTTGATTTGGTGCTCTAGAGGTAATCCATTGTCACTTAAACACGTTTAAGTTGCAGCGCGACCCTATTACGTCTTGCATATGACTTACATCGAGCTATACCAGACAGGCAGCGCCGTTTCGGTCACTGCGAGACGTTTCCTCCCTAAACTTGGCGGCGCTGCAAGGCGTCGCCACCCTTTCGGGAAGCGCATCCGAGGATAGCGCCGCCACTATGGGATGTTTGCAGCCGAGGAGCAGCTGCGCATTGGTGCGCCGCCTTTCGTGCAAGGCTCAGGTGATTTCACCGGTCAGGCACTAGCTGCACGATACAGAACGCTTGGTGTCGGACGACTGGCACCGAACCAGGTTCTCTTGGCCGACCCGCCGTACAAACCTGCACGGCAGGCTAGGGAGAGTTCTTGCACGCCATAACCGCCGGCCATCGAGGGTATGGCACCTAGGAAGGCTGAGCCGATCTGATCGTGCACCCTGATCGTACTCGTCCGTTCCCGTTCACGATCCCAATACCATCGCCGGGGATGGCACGAAACGGCGCACATGCTGGACCAGCAGACTGAGCCTGAACGGCTTGGCAAGGCAGGTTTCACGCCGGTCCGGCACGCGGCCATTCAGCCGGTCGAGGCGGCCGCTGGCAAAGATGACGTTCAGCTCCGGCCAGCGCTCATGCAGCCAGTCGGCGAACTCGAGGCCGCTGCGTCCAGCCCCGAGGTCGATGTCCGTCACCACGAGCTGCGGCGCCGGCGAGCCGATCAGGCTGTGCATCGCGTCCTCTGCCGTCACTGCTTCGACCACGTCGTATCCGTGCTCGTGCAGGCATTCTGCAACCAGCTCACGAATGACTGTGTCGTCCTCAACGAATATCAGTTGCATGATGCACCGCTTGTGTAACTGAACAGTTGGGCATTCGGATCAAGCTGCCTACCGAATGCATACCCGAATCACGTCAATGCCGCAGCACGATCTCGTGTTGTCAACATTTTGCGATTGCAAGGCGGCGGTTCTCACCATACGATACAGAAATGATCCAGTCTCCGTCCGGCGACCCTGATCGTGATGGAACGCCTTTACGCTTTAGGGTGACGGACCTAAGTGCCTCGTTTCTGACATTGCACAGGGAGCTGCAGGCCAGCCAGGCCGCGCTGGCCGGGAGCGAGGGCCGGCTTCATGCCATCCTAAGCGGCGCCACCGATTACGCCGTTATAGCTATGGACCCTGCAGGGCACGTGATCAGCTGGAACACGGGCGCCTGCCGCATCCTTGGCTGGGATGAGGCTGAGGTGCTGCGGCAGGATGCGGCGCTGATCTGGACTCAGGAGGATCGCGACGCCGGCGCCCCCGAAGCGGAGCGGCATAGGGCGCTGGCGGAGGGCAGTGCCGTGGACGAGCGCTGGCACATGAAGCGCGACGGCACGCGGATCTGGGCTTCCGGCCACCTCACACCTTTGGGTGGCGCGGGCCCGCCGGGTTTCCTCAAAGTCCTGCGTGATGACACCAAACGCCACCTCGCCGAAACGGCTTTGGCCCGGAGCGAGGCTCGGCTGCGCCAGCTGAACAAGACGTTGGAGGCCGAGGTCACGCGGCGGACCAACGAGCGCGACCGCACCTGGCAGCTCAGCCCCGACCTGCTGATGATCGCCCGCCCCGACGGCACGCTGGTGGCGGTCAACCCGGCTTGGTCCACCATCCTGGGCTGGACGGAGCAGGAGCTGGTCGGCCAGCTCGCCTTGGATCTGGTCCATCCCGACGACCACGAAGCGACGCTCGCCGAGGTGGGCCGGCTCGCGGCCGGGTTGCCGACGCGGCGCTTCCTGAACCGCTACCGGCACCGGGACGGCAGATGGCGCTGGCTGGCGTGGACGGCGGTGCCCGAGGGCGGGTTGATCCATGCGACCGGACGCGACGTCACGGACGAGCGCGCCACGAGCGGGGCGCTCCACGTGGCGGAGGAACAGCTGCACCAGTCGCAGAAGATGGAAACGATGGGCCAGCTCACGGGCGGCATCGCGCACGACTTCAACAACCTGCTGCAAGGGATTGGCAGCAACCTGGACATGGTGCAGCTCCGCCTGCAGCAGGGCCGTGCGGCAGAAGTGGGCCGCCACGTGGAAACCGCGCACAAGGGGGTGGACCGTGCGGCGGCGCTGACGGCCCGCTTGCTCGCTTATGCACGCCGGCAACCGCTGCAGCCTTGTTCTGTGAACCCGGCCGCGCTGATCTCCGGGTTGGGCGAGCTGATCGAGCGCACGATGGGGCCGACGATCGAGGTCGAGTTGCATCTGCATGATGGCGCCTGGCCGGTGCTGTGCGACCCGAGCCGGCTGGAAAGCGCGGTGCTGAACCTGGCCATCAACGCGCGCGACGCGATGCCCGAGGGCGGACGGCTCACCATCAGCACCCGGCATGTCCAGCTGTCCGAAGCGGACGTTGCCGGCCAGGACGGGGCAATGCCGGGCGACTACGTCGAGATCGCGGTCGCCGACACCGGCATAGGGATGACGCCCGAGGTGCTGGCAGGCGCGTTTGAGCCGTTCTTCACGACCAAGCCGGCCGGACAAGGGACGGGGCTGGGCCTGTCGCAGCTGCATGGCTTCGTGCAGCAGTCGGGCGGCGCCGTGCGGCTGGAAAGCGCGCCGGGCCAGGGCACCACACTGCAGATCGCCCTGCCCCGGCATGCATGACTGACAGCCAAGCAGCAAGGGTAGGTTCGGGATATGTGGGAGTTTCTGCAGCGATGCACGCTACTGCGGTGCCCGCCTCCTGTTAGTGACGGGCTAGAACGGAAGTTACTCAAGTTTGTTATAGGCTCGAGGCCTAGCCCCAAGCCGGCTTAGGCTCCCTCACAACCTCCTCGGCATGTTGTGGTGGGGACAGAGTCCCAGAGTCGGTCCTTCATGGATGATCATGCCAAAGCCCTGTTTCGGCCAGCAAACCCGTTCAGGACCTCCTGATCGTCCCGATACCGGGGTCACGACATAGAACGGATTTTTGGCCAGTTTTAGTGATCATGGCGCCATCGCTTATGGAGACTGCCCGCGAATTGGCTGCGATGTAGGTTCCGGCAACCACGGCAGAAAACCTGGCCGCGACGGACTTGCAAGGATCGGTGCGAATCAGCCTGCTATGGCCGGGGTTGCGGCCTCAGCACCTATCAGTTGTTGGAACACCCCAAAGTTGTGGGATGGGCTGAAGGGTTTGGAGCAGGTTGGCGATGCGCCGCAGACCGCGCGTGAACCACGACGTCATGCTGCGTAGG
>JAABUR0100007829.1_pt1 | contig 12516 bp, 14 predicted proteins | sample 5560091 | NCBI WGS metagenome assembly JAABUR01 (sample SAMN10711879, study PRJNA513375) | rock metagenome | isolation source: Antarctica rocks | place: Antarctica: Victoria Land, University Valley sud
GCGCCTGACACGCAGGAGCTGCACGCTGCCAGCCAGGCACTCCCCTGTACACAGCTGGAGCAACATGGCTGGCCATGCGCTTGACCGCAACAGCATTGCGCAGACGCGCACACCCCCATCGCACCTCTGGGTCCCGAGCGTAATCTGTGTTGGATGCCACCGCCTCCACGTCGAAACGGCTCGTCGACGCGCCGTGCGTGTAGCCATTCTGCCCCTCCCGCGTGTCCGCGCCCATGTCGGGCTGGCAATGCTTTATGGGCAGCAGCAGGCCTGCGCCCAGCAAGCCGGCTTTCTGCGGGCAGTGTCCTTTGCAATGTCCTAAGTCTCTACCACGCACTGGGAGACCTCTACAACTGTGCACGTCGCTTGAGGCTCTGAACTTGAGGCTGAACAGCCCTATCAAGACCTCGCTCTGCTTGAGCACTGCTCAATGAGCAGCGTGCAGGCAGCGGGACAGCTAAGTCCAACCTTGGTTAGTCGTAAGTGTGCTTAGAGCGCTCGCAGTGCAAGCACTGGGACGCTCTGCATTGGTAGTTTAGGAGATGTAGACGTTCGTGCACCATTAAACACGGGCATGGGGGAATCTGCAGCGCAACATGACGGGCTGCAGCAAGAACGCGGCTCCAGCAAGGTCCGTGCCCGTAACACTGCACCGTCATCGATGTCCTCGTGCACACCAGCACGCGACAACTGCATGCAAAGCATGCGTGATACACAGGACCAGACACTTGCAAGGACATAAGCGCGGTGTGCTGTGTGCTGTGCGGTGGTATAGGCGACACAGTCATGTGCGACCTCCGCAAAGCCATGTGCAGCTTCCAGCGCCGGTGGACCCTGCCGCGCGGCTGACGCATGTGCAGCGAGCCTTGCAGGAGAGCGGCCTGGACGCAAGGCCGCCCCAGCTTGGCCCGCCGCCTGCTGCACCCGCCGCCAGCAATATCCGCATGGAGCGTCCAGCCCCGACGCCACAAGAGCCCTCTAGGCTATTGGGGCTCTCAGGCAGCGTCGGCTGCGGCCGCGACGGCGCTCTGTATACCGGGAGGGCGGCAGAGGGCCCTGCGCCCGTCAGACCTGCGCCAGCAGCAGTGAGCTCCCTGCCCACGTGAACTGCCTGGTGCCCGTTGCGTATCAACGCTGTTTGTACGTGCAAGGCCGACGCGGCACCAAAGTGGCGCTGCTGGAGCCTCTCTGCTGTTCAGCTGAAGATGCTTGTAGACCCGGCCTGCCGCTCGACTGGCCAAGCAGCTAGCGTGTTGCGCCGCCGGTACCTGCGGCAGCGCGCTGCGGCCCTGCTCCTGCTGATACAACGCTGTTGCAGCAAGGTTGAAGCGTGCTTGCGCTGCCCAGGCGTCGCTCCCGGCGCCGTTCGGCACGGGGCCGCCGTTGGCGATGACGGACACCGCGGCCGCTGCTGGCATGTACCGCTGCCCCGCGCCCGGCAGCCACGGCAGCCTGGCGGCCTTCGCCTCCCCCGCGAGCGCGGCAATCAGCGCGCGCACGGCGCCGGCCGTTGGCGTGTGCCCCATCACGCAGGAGGTCATGCAGAACCCCGTGCTGGCGGCCGACGGTGCGCTCTGCCTCTCACTGGCGCCCGGACCTCCGCACGCTGGCACACGAGCGTGATGCATCGGGGCATGCTGCAACACCACTGCGTGTGCAGAGGTGCTGTTTTCGGCGCTCGATGCGTGGTGCGTGCAAACCGGTTACGCACAGAAAAAATTGCATGTGACTAGGGTAGCTGCGGCGTGCGCGCAGGCCACACCTATGAGCGCCTTGCGATCGAGGCATGGTTGGCCAACCATAAGACATCGCCTATGACCGATGAGCCCTTGCTAAACAAGAGCCTCATCTCCAACCACGCTTTGCTCGCCGCCATCGCGGATGCACGGCAGGCGAGGTGACTGCAGAGTCGCTGCGCCATTGGCAGCGGCCTGGACGCACCCAATTTTGGCTAGGCCACGCGCCAGGACCCTGCCTGTGATGGCTTTTGTTCACTGCTTTCCTGCTGCTGACTGCCCTGCTCGCCTGGACAGCCCTGCGCATTTGCAGCAGTTGCCGGCGCGCTGATGTGTGCTGACTATTTTGACATAGACGGAGGAGAAGTGTCTGCAGCATAGACTGAAGTGGGCCAGAGAGTATGCAGCTTTTGGCTCTACCGCACTGCTTCTGGATGACAGTTGCTAGACAGGTCATTGCTGTGCAAGCCTGGTGTGCGTGATGTGGCACGTTCACGCGCGAGGAGGTAGCTGAGCTTCAAGCCTTCTTCACTTTTGGTGGCCATTGTTGTTTTGGCTGAGTGTGCTCAGCTGCTTGCTTCCCTGAAGTGCGCATTTACATGTGAGCCACACATATTCTCGCGGCACCCGGCATGCGCTGCTTGCCAGCTGGAGCTAGAGCGCTCGTCCTCAGCCTGCTGCGCCTTGCGCGCACCAGGAGGGTGCCCAAGCTCACAGCCAGCCCACCTGATACCCACCGGGCAAGGGTGCCTGCCTGCGTAGATACGCCTGTCGCTATACACACCGCCCGGCCCTCCTAGACTATACCGCAGCCCTTGGTGACCAGGTTCGAGTGTGGGCCAGCCTCCAGAGGAGGCCGCCGCGGGAGGCAAAGGGCCGCAGATACGCGCCAAGCTGACGACGTACATAGCATTAAACATGGGAGCAGACCGCCCCCGACACGCGAGACGCTTCACAGGCGCTGTGACAGGACCGGCAAACCGCAAAGGCTGATAATCATACAGCGGGGGCGCCCGCGCGCGCTAGTCTCGGCCCCAGCCCTGGCGCCCTGCGGATCCCCTGGACCCCAAGGGCACATGCTGCCCGCACGCCTACTCCCCAAGTGCTACTTCCATTCGCTCTCAACACCGAGCAACACTCGCTGATGGCCCGCAGCAGCGGCGGCAGCCCCTGCGCTTCCCTGGGGCTGCTCGCAGTGCCTGCGCCTGCGTCGCGCGGCCCTGACTGCATAAAATTGCCAGGATCGGGATACTAAACACAGCAACGTACCGAAAGCCAGGTTCCGCGGTCGCCTGGCGCGGCGCCGCCCGGCCGCTCCGCTCCCCAGGCAAAGGAGCCTGGGACGCCGGGGAGCCGCGCGAGGGGGCGGCGCGCGCCTAGCCCGCCCCGATCGAGCTGAGCGTCGGCAGATGGCCCGGCCCGCCGCCGCCGTGCCCTGCCGCAGCACGCAAGACGTGTGAGCGGCTTCATTGCAATCCCGGCACGTGCTTAAACAGTCGCCGGCGGGCGCGTGCGGCGCCGCAGCTGATGCAGCGCTCGTCACCCCCGTGCACGCCCCCGCGGCACACGTCTGAAGCCGCTGCGCTGTGTCGCTCGTCTCCTATCATGCTGGCCCGGCGCAGCGTTTTGCACTAGCTATAATGCAAAGCCCACCTGCGCCGCCGCTGTAGCCGCTGCCGGGCGACGGCGACGGGCCGAGGCCGCCGCCGCCCGCGTGCACGCTGCGGTCGTACGCGCCACCGTAGACGCTGCGGTCGTACGCGCCGCCCCCGTAGACGCTACGGTCGTAGCCGCCGCCGCCGTCAAGGCTGCCCGCGCGGCGCAGGTCGCGGCGCAGGAAGTCAAACGACTTGCTGCCCTCCAGGCTGGCCGGCACGGGCACCTCCGCGTACATGTCCTGCGCGCGCAGGGGAGGTTTAGGGTTAGGGTAGGGCACACTACTCACATGCCGGCTCCCTTGCGAGGGGCCTGACGGCTGCCGCCGTCGCAGTTGCCGCCATGGTGAACGGCCTCCCGGGCCCCGGCCGCTTCGGGCGGCGTCCCAGGCCGGGCTCCGGCGGGACAGGCAGGCGCGCAAGGGCGCGGCGGCGGCGGCGCCGCGCCTTGTCCTCCATGAGCGCGGCGATGTCGTCCAGCGAGAACGGGATGGACGAGTCGTCGTCCAGCAGGAACGAATGGCTGGCGGCTGTGTTGTTGTCCACCATCAGCTGCTTCATGCGCCCCAGCACCTGCGCGCGCGCCGCCGCTGCGTCCGCGCGCGGCCGGGGGCATGGCCAGACGCCTGCTCTCCTCACACAGCCCAGTGTGCACGGGCTGCGTGCTGAGACTGTCACAACTCGGCGGCGCACGCCACTGTGCAGCGCGAGCAGTGACGCTTCGCCCATCCGCATGCCCCCACAGTGGTGCATAGCAGGCTCGTTGCGCACTGGTCCGCTCTTGCTACCAACCGGACCTGCACACAGCTAGCTCTGCCTACACCATGGTCCAGACAACATGCAAGCAGCACGCAGCTGACAAGGCTCAGAGCAGCGCTGCTGGCACCCTGGGCGGGCGGGATCGACGGCGCGCGCGGCCCGCGGCGCCCGGCTGGGCGCGCGGGCCGCGCCTCATGCGAGACACGGTCTCGGAGCCGCAATGGTCGCCCCAGGATGGGTCAGAGTAAGGTTACAACAGGGTGAGGGTCAGGGGCGCGCCTCGTGCGAGACGGTCTCGGTGCCGTAGCGGTCGTCCCAGTACATGGTGGAGATGCGATACAGCTGCTGCACGCTGAGCACCGGGCAGAGGTCGTTGGTGATCTCCTCCAGCGACTTCTTGTGCTTCTGGTGGATCACCAGGAAGGTGACCGCCTGCGCGCCGGGGCGGCAGGCGTCAGCGCGCGGCGGCCGCGGCACGGCAGGCGTCAGCGCGCGGCGGCCGCGGCACGGCAGGCGCCAGCGCGCGGCAGCCAGCGGTGCGCCCCCGGGCGACCAGCGACAGCACTTCTGAGGCGCCCTGGGTGCATGACCGCTGCACACACCACCTGCAGCACAGCCAAGCACGTCTCTGCCGTGTCAAGCGCACGTGGCTGCCCGAGGACGTGTGCGCGACTTCCACCCGCGCCTCTGCGGCGAACCTGCGGCCGTCCTCCGCAAGGGCAGGTGCCTAGCCATGTGCCATTGGCTGCAGCTCAGGGAGGGCGGGTTGGGGATAGGGTTAGGTTTAGGTCGGGACGGCCAGCCCACCTGCCGGATGTAGCGCAGCTCGTCCCAGCTCTCGCCCACCCACTCCTTGCCGGCCGCGTGGATCCAGTTCTCCACCTCGGCCAGGCCCGTCTTCACGTACTCGCCATTGCTGAACGAGCAGCACTCGCGGCGCAGCAGCAGCTGGTTGAACAGCTGCACACAGCGCGGCCGCCGCCGTCAGCGGCCGGGCCCGCCTGCTCGGCCTTCGCATGCCTGACAGGGATGCTCCTCATTACACACCGCCCATCACAGCGCAGCACCTTGAACACACGGCATCGCACTCGCGCTACGCGCGCTTCGCAACCCCGCGCCCTGCGCAGAGCGCCAGCCTCTGACGCATGCGCCGGCAAGCCGCGCGCGCACGCAGGAGGCCCCTTGCAGCAGTGCAGCGCGCGGGAGGAAGCGGGCGGGAGGGGGCCGGCCGGACCTGCACGTTGACGAAGGAGAACAGCTGCTGGAACAGCTTGCGCACGAGGAATGCGGGGCAGTGGTTGGCGCGCAGCGTGGCCAGCAGGCCGTCCAGCACCGCCAGGATGTTGCCCCAGTGCGCGCTCAGCGCGCTGGTGGCCGGCAGCGGCGCGCCTGCGCGCGGCCCGCCGCGCCGTCAGCCGCGCGCCGCGAGCGCACGAGCCCATACCAAATCGCGCCAGTCACCCCAAAGTCTGTTTATATCAGCGTCGGCAGCTGCCAGGCCCGTCTCTAACCCCTCCAAACATGCTTCTTGAAACATGCAGCACAGACACACATTTGGCAGCGCGGCAGCAGCCCCAAGCGCGTGCACAGTACGACCGTGAGGCCATGAAGCGCAAGCACCAAGTCCGCCCCACGGCAGCAGCGTCTGCGCCGCCGGCGCGCGCGCGGGCCGCCCCGCGCGGGGGCGCACGCGGCGAGGCGAGGTCGGCCGGCGCGCCGCCGCCGCCGCGGCGGCCGCGCGTGGTGGCCGCGCGCGGCGCGTGGATGCACGCGGCCAGCTGCGGCGTGACCTCCTTCTTCACGTTGTCGCGCAGCATGGGGAAGATCTTCTGCACGAACGCATCCAGCTGCTGCTTGAACAGCAGCGCCGGGTACTTGGCCTCCACCTGCGCGCACGGGCTCCGCAGGGTCAGTAGTAGAGCTCCATAGGGTTAACGCTAGCTTCACACCCCCGCCTGCTCTCCCCCGATCGTCACCCCATGTCCCCTTGCTTCTCCCGCGCTGGCTTTCCGGCGCCAGTGCCACAATGCGTCAAGCTACACCACCTCTGTGTAATGACTCTGCGTGCAGACACAGCGCCACAACCTGGGTCTGGACTGCTTGGGGCCTGTACTATAAAAAGCCTCCCCACCCCCCCAAAGCAAGGCGCGCCTGGCGGAAGCCGCCGGCCGCGCCGCCGTGGATGGACGCCTCGCCCATGGGCGACGGCGCCGCGCCGGGCGCGTGCCCGCTGCCGGCGCGGCTGAAGAACGACGTGAACGTGCCCGCCTTGCTGCCGAAGAAGCTGCTGGTCCTGCGCGCGCGGTCAGCAGGCACGCTTTTATGGCCAGGCGCTCGCGCTGCACACACATGGGTCATAGGAGCCAGCGCCTGCTTGCCGTTGCCTTCTGTGCGACAGCCCTCGCCGCTGATGGCGGGCTGCCCCAGACCGCCGTGTGCGGCCCAGCACCGGCAGCCCCCCCGGGCGAGAGCGCCATGCAGGCGCCCTGTGAGAGCGCGGGTGGGAGGGGAGGCGTGTGCCTGGTGAAGACCCCGGCTACACCGCCGTGGCAGGGCACTGTGGTGTGCGCCGGCAGGGGCCTGTGGCTCTGGGTGCGTGCATGACACACGCTCTCGATGCCGTAGCCCTCTCCCGCCGGCCCTATGCATGCGGGCGCGGCGCGCAGGCGCAGGCACGGGCCGAGCGCCGCACCGCGAGGCTGGCGACGAGCGCAGGCGCGCATTGTACGCGCCGCCGGAGGCCGGCTTGATGTTGCGCTGCAGCAGGTACAGCAGCGTGACCGTGTTGCTCAGCCAGTAGGCCAGGCACGCGTTGTTCTCCTGCTGCCGCTCGATCTGGCCGCCCATCGCATTGATCACCTGCCGCAGCGCGCCGGCCGCGGGTGAAGCAGGGTGGGGTTGCACCAGGGCAAGCAGGACGGCCTAATAGGAGCGGCCTTACGCGACACCATGTCCAGGCAGCAGGCACGCTTGATCGACGCCGCGTTCACGTGGCAGCACGAAGGACGGTCGGCGAACCCCGCTGTGCATGCAGGCCCATGCTGATGCTGATGGGCGCGGTCCAGTGTCACAGCCTGGCCTGTCTATGGTACGGACACCTGCTCCCAGGTGCTCACAGGCCGTGGGCGAGGTTGCAGCCTGTGGGTGGGGCGCGGGTCCCCGGGCGAGCCCGGCGCGCCCTGCAGCAGCAGGCGGCCGAGGGCGGCGCCGGGCGCGGCGCCAGCGGCCGGGCGCGGGCGGCGCGGGCGCGGGTGGCGCGCCTTGTCGAACAGCACGGTGCGGTCCGCCTGGAACGTGCGCCACTGCAGGCAGCAGCGGAAGATGACCAGCGCCGCCAGCGGCCGGCCGCTGTGGAAGCCCAGGTTCTCTGCGCGCCGCGCGCGCCGTCAGCATATAAAGCCCTAAAGCCGTAAAACCTAAAACTCAACCGTACCCTAACCGGGCCCCCGTGTGGGCTTGGCACCAGGCTCGCACAGCCCCCGCGCGCTCGAGCCCTCCCCGGCGCGCCGCGCCGTCCACGCGCGCTGCGCTGCGCGCGCCGCGGCTGGCCGGCGAGCAGCCGCTCCTGGTCGGCGCCGTCGAAGCGGCCGGCCTGCACCCCTACGACACGCCATGCCATGCAAAATGGGTTTAGGGTTAGGGCGGTGCCGGCCGCGCGCGCACCGCTGATGCACGCGAGCAGCTTCTCCTGGTCGGCGCTGCGCTGCTCGCGCAGCAGCTGCTGCTGCCGCGCGTACAGCTCGCGCTGCCGCCGGTCCACGTCCGACAGCCCCTCCAACCCCGCCCCGCCGGGGCCGCCGTTCTCCAGGCCCAGGCCGCGCGGCGCGCCCGCGCCGGCCGGGCCGCCGCCCGGCAGCGCGCCCGAGGGCGTGCGCAGCGCCGGCGCGCCCGGCGGCGGCGGCGGCCCGCCGTTGGCGTCGCCGGGGCCGTGCGCGCCGGGGCGCTGCGGCGAGGTTGCGGGCATGCCCATGTACTTGCGCGCGCGCTCCAGCATGCCCTCCTGGTACAGCCGCACGTCCAGCGCGCCTGCGCGCGCGCGCCCTTGGATGCCGGCCCCGGCCTGGAAACCTTATGGCGCGCCCGCGCGCGCCGGTCGGCGTTCGCCGGTGCGCGCGGCCCGGCGCGCGGCGGTGACAAAAGTGAGCTGCTTGCCTGCGCGCGCGAAGGGCGCCTGCGCGCAGGGCTGGCGTGGCAGGGCGCGCGGCCGCACCCGCGTCTGCGCCGGGCGGCGTGGCGGCCGCGGGCGGCGCGGCCGCCGTCGCGGCCGCGGCCGGCGGCGCCGCGGGCGCGAGCAGCCCGGCGTCCAGGTCCTCCTGCAGCTTGGCCAGCTTGGCGGCGGCCAGCAGCGCCTCCTCGCGCGCGGCGTCGCGCTGCTTGAGCGCGTTGCCGAGTCGCGTCATCAGGTCCGCCTTGACGCTCGCCGCCTTTGTCTGCGCGCGCGCGCGGAGGATCTGAGCGCGCTGCGCGCGGCCCGCAGCCCCTGCGCAGCCCAGCCGGCCCGGCGGCAGGCACGGGCGTGCTCCTGCGCACAGCGACGCGATGCTTGGCCGCGCCTGGCCGGCGCTGTCGGCGGGCACCCACATGGACGCGCCAACGAGTGAGGCTGCGCCCCTTGCATGGCAATCAAGTTGCAACAGTCCTAGGCGCTGCTGCATACCTGCGCAAGAGGGTACCACTCCCGAGGCGCTGCTGCAGACCAGGTCACGCCCCAGCGGCCTGCCCAGCATGCTGCGACGCGCAGACCATGACACGCCGCAGCCGCGCGTCTGGGGCGCCGGAGACAGGGCTTTTACCCGGCGCATGCAGATGCCCTAAAACTAAATCTAACAGCAGGGACGGGCGCCGCGCCTCCAGCTCGGCCTTCAGCTTCTCGAAGCCGGCCAGGCGCTGCTGCGCGCCGATTTGCTCGGCAGAGAGCTTCGCGCGCGCGGCGTCGGCCGCCGTGCGCGCGGCCGCGAGCGCCGCGCGCAGGCCGGCCGCCTCCTCCTCCGCGCCGCGCCGGCCGTCCGCTGCCGCCTGGCGCGAGGGTTTGCCCGCATGCCAGGGTCAGACCCTCCCGACCGGTGCCTCAAATGATGTGACAAAGACCACCGCATACCTGTGCTAGCACGCCAATGTTGACGGTTCTGGATATGCCGCAAAACCAACCCTGAGGGACCAAAAACAGAAGGCATTTGGTGTGCGACATTAGCACGCCAAGATACTGGTTAGGAAGCCCCTCTGATAGTTTCATCGGCATTTGCGGACCATTCAACCGCACCACAGCCAACCCGCTTGCCCCCACCGCAAGCAGGCTGTTCGCATTGGGCGCAGGGGCCGCGCCTGTATCTCGGCAGCCATGCTCGCCCGCAGCGCCGCGGCGTCGGCCTCCGCGCTCGCCGCGGCGGCCGCGGCGGCGCCCTCCGCCGCCTCGCGCGCGGCGCGCTCCTCCTTGTACTGCTGCTTCAGCTCGTTGCGCTGGTCCTGTGCCAAGCGGAGCGCCCCGGGTCACTCGCGTGCCGCCACGACATGCGGTCCGGTACTGCTGGGCCTTGTCCGGACAGCGGCGCCAAGCCCACAACCGAACCATACCTGCGTAACGGTGGGCCGTGCAGAGCACAGCCCCTCGAATTGTGTGTGTATGTTTTTATGGACTCCACATCCGCGTCACTCTTACGAAACGCATCACGACAGTGAGACACAGACCGCCGCGGCCGTCCAGAGTTGAGATGCTCGACCCGCGCGCGCCCGCCGTGCGGCGCACGCATGCGGCCAGCGCGGGCAGGCGGAGGCGGGCGCGCCTGCACGGTGGCGAGGATGCGCTCCATCTCGTGCAGCCGCGCCTCCAGCGCCTGCTTGTCCTGCAGCAGCCGCCCCGCCTCGCGCGCCTGCCGGGCAGAGCACCCCAGTCAGCACACCGGCCGCAGGGCGCAGCGCTGCGCATGAGCCATGTGCCGCAGCCGCGCGCGCAGCGCCTGGCCTGCCGCAGCTGCCGCCCAGCCTCGCGCGCCTGCCGGCGGCAGCCGTGCCGCCCGAGCCAACTCGAGCAGAGCAGCAGCGGGACTGCACGCCAGGCCACACCAATCTAACCGCACACAAGCAGGCAGCCTTGGAGCGCGGGCACAGCACAAGCCATAGGCCGATGCTGCCTCTGATGATGAAAAAACCTTCACACGCAAAGGGCCTGTCGCCCACAGCGCGCCGAGGGTACATTCACACCCAGGCCCACATACCGCTGTGCCAGCCCTGCCTTGAACCCATGCACCCATGCGGGTGCCAGGGGGGCTGCCCGCACCTCTGCGCGCCGGCGCCGCAGCTCGCGCCGCGCGCGCTTGCCGCGCCAGCGGCTCTGCAGCGCGACGACCGCGGCGCGGAAGCGCGCGTACCGTAAACGCGCCGCCCGCCCGCGCCAGGCGGCCTGCAGCGTGAGCGCCGCGCGCTGCTGCCTGCGGGCGCCCGCGCAGGGCCGGCTCAGCTGTGCGGCGCGGGTCTGCAGAGGGCCTCATCACGCAGCGCATGTGCGCGATCCGTCGCAGTGCAGAGCGCAGGTCTGCAGGCCTTGCGCCCAGGCGCGGACGATGCAGCCCAGGCCAGGTCGCTGGCAGAGCGGCGCTTTGAAGGGGCCGGGGCGGGCGCGCGCCGCAGGTCGGCGGCGAGCGAGCGCGCGGTGAGCCCGCGGAAGGCGGCCTGGATGGCGAGCGCGGCGGCGCGCACGCGCAGGAAGCGCGCGCGCGCGGCGTGCCGCCGCCAGGCCGCCTGCAGCCGCACCGCGGCCGCCACGCCGCGCATGCGCCGCACCAGCGCGCGCGCCGCCATGCCGCGCGCGCCCGCCTGCGCAGGCCCGCGGTCACCGTCTCCACAGTGCACTGCCTGCCGAAGGGCCTGACCGGCCGGGCGTAGCAAGGTAGCATGCACAGGCACACGCCGGTGCATGCTCCTTCAAGGCACGCACACGGTCGCCTTTTCCGTTTATAAGCTTAAAACCTGAACAAGAGTAGCACATAAGGGCTGCATGTCTCCCGCAGCAAGGCTCAGTGACCTGGCGGGCGGGCGCGCCTGCAGGGTGAGCGCGGCGCGGCGCGCGCGCGCGTACCGCCGGCGCAGCACAAAGCCGCGCGCGTGGCGCTGCAGCGTGACGGCGCTGCGGTTGAGCAGCTCGGTGCGCAGCTTGTCCAGCGCCGCCATCTGGCCCGCCCGCAGGAAGATCTGCGCGGCCAACACATGATAGGGAGGTCAGGGTTCTATGTATAAATAACCCTACTCTACACCCGCTGGAATGCAGCGCTCATGTGGGGGAGCGACAGAAGCACTTCGTATTCCTCCTGCTCTCGGCGGCTCGCTGCACGCTCGCAGGCAATGCTGCGAGCAGGCGTGTGTGCTGGGCAGCAGTTGAGCAAGGCAGCAGGTGCCATGGTTGATGCAGTTGCTTCGCTAGGGGGTAACCAGGCTGCTGGCCGCCGGGTGCACAGCAACGTGCAGAGCCCCTCGTTCAGACACCCGAGCCGTGAATTGGTTCACTGGCAGGCACGCGCTTTCCCGCACTGTAAATGTGCAGGCGCTTGCTCTCGAACAAGTGTGGGCTCCCAAGCCCAGCACGCGCACAGCACGCGCGGCGCCGCGACGCGGCCGCGCGCCTTGGTCTTGCCGGCCTGGTAGCCGGTGAGGTGCGCCTTGGCCGCGATCGCGCGCGCGAGCGCCGCGTCGTCCAGCTCCGGGCGCGCCAGCAGCTCGGGGACCAGATTCCAGAAGTGGTCCACAAAGTCCTCGAAGGGCAGCTTGGTGGGGAAGCCGGCGCAGGAGATGCGCACGGCCTCCAGCACGCCGCCGCAGCGCAGCTGGTGCAGCACGTTGCCCGGCTCAAAGTCGCTCGGCCTGCGCGGGGCTGGGGTTGGTGCAGGTTCTTGCACGCCAATGCGCACGGCCTCCAGCACGCCGCCGCAGCACAGCTGGTGCAGCACGTTGCCCGGCTCGAAGACGCTCGGCCTGTGCGGGGTTTGGCTTAGGGTAGGTATACTTCGTGCGTACGACCGCCAGCACGCTGTCGCCCCGTTTGCGCAGCATCAACTCTGACAGAACGCATCAGGCGGTGGGTGCCAAGCAGGGACCGGCCGACTCCCACGGCCTGTGCCGTACGCGCAGGGGCGCGCGCGCGCGCGCGCCTGTTGAACGAGTTGGGCTTGATGCAGCGGATGTAGTGCGGCTCCATGCGGTGCAGCGCCTCCATGAGCTCGCCCAGCTGGCGCTTGAAGCGGCTGCCGACCGAGCTGAAGCGGTAGCCCTGGCCCACCTTGTCGCCGCGCCCGCCCGTCTGCCGCCCCGGCACACCCCCTGTCGGACCCTCGAGCTCATGCTCTGGCAACCCTGTAGCAGGCCCCGAGCCGGACCCC